>Ga0316604_10000968_pt1 | contig 28701 bp, 27 predicted proteins | sample OWC_soil_day20_C_FD_207650 | JGI IMG/M metagenome (GOLD analysis project Ga0316604, IMG submission 207650) | Wetland soil microbial communities from Old Woman Creek delta, Ohio, United States - OWC_soil_day20_CT | ecosystem: Environmental > Terrestrial > Soil > Wetlands | place: USA: Ohio... | reverse complement strand
GCCGCCAACGGTAGAAAGTCTTGATGCTCAGCCCATGCTCGGCGCAGTACGCTTCTTGCGTCAGCTCGCTTTGAAACCACGCTTCAAGATGCTTTTGCCAGTACGCTTGCCCCAGTCTTCTCGCCATTATTTACGCTTCCAAAAAGCGCAAAGAGTGCACCGTCTCGGGACAAATCTACAGATGGTTCGGCTGGGCCTTTACGTTGAATCTCCCCGCCCAGCCTTTGCCAATGGCCGGCAACACGGCTTTTTCCGGAGGAAAGGCCAGGTCCACTCGGCGGCCGGCAAGTTGGGCTTCACTCTGTATAGCCTGTTTGAGTATTGGCGTGACACGCCCCCAGAAAACGGTCGATGACGTCGAACGGCGAATTCGGCAACTGGACACCCTGACCGATAACAAACCGGCCGACCAGTTGATCAAGACCGACTTCATCCGCTACCGGGATGCGCGCATCAAAACTGGTGTGGCGCTAACGACCGCCGAGAAGGATCTCTCTTTCATCAAGGCCGTCATGCAGTTTGCCTACGAATCGGACAAATTGCCGAGTAATCCCGCGACGGGTATCAGGGTCCCCAAGGATAAGATGCCCAGCCCGCAACGGAACCTCGAGAGCGATGACCTCAATAAATTGTTTGGCTCACCGATCTACACTGAAGGCCATCGTCCCAAAGGCGGTTCCGGAGAAGCCGCCCCCTGGCTGCCGTCGATGGACCTCTACGTCGGGGCACGGCTCGAAAAAATCTGTCAGCTCACGCTCGATGACATCAAGACTGACGCCCCGATTCCCTATTTCAGAATCCTCGATTTGAAGGATGAGAAGCAAGACAAACGGGTCAAGCGCCTGAAGAATGAGGGCAGTCGCCAGGACATTCCGATCTCGCAAAGACTCATCGCGCACGGTTTTCTGTGCCTACGTCGACTATCAGCGGAAGCAGAAGTTCATAAGCGGCTCCGGGAATGGTTGCCCCGGAATTTTTTCGGATCTTCATTTTGACGTTCAAATCGACACCAGTCTTTTTCGCGCAGAATTGGCTGTCATTCAAGGCTTTCAGCGATTCGCCATCTCGTTTAACCGGACAGTAGTGAGTTCAACCGTATTTGTTGGAACCGTTTCTTCAGGAGCGCAAGCGACCACAGCATGATGGCAAACAGGTAGAACCGGGACGAGGAAAACCTGGTAGGGAAGATGAACTTCATGAAGTTCGAAAATCAGATAAGGACCTCGTCAGCGAATTCCATCAGGGCCAGCAGGCTTCGCCGCCTGCGACGATAGGCCGGATATAGGACTGCAGCCTTTACCTCAAGTCACCATGCAAAAATCGTTTGATCTCCAGGAGGCGTCCATACAAGAGTTTCCCTAGGCGTCTAACGTTGCCCACAAAGCATATTCGCCACGACCTGAAGTCGCTATTGATATTTCCGTAAATAATGACAACCGTTGATCATTTTAAACGTGGTATCTCCAATTCCTGAACGGGGTCGCCCGGCCCAACTCGATGAGCAGCAGTTGGCAGCGGTGCGAGCAACGCTCCTGCGTAGTCCGACGGAGTATGGATTCGGCACCGAATTATGGACGCTCAAGCGCGTTGGCGCCGTCATCGAGCGTTTGCATGGCGTGCGCTTTGGGCAAACACAGGTCTGGCGCATCCTGGGTTCGCTGGGCTTCAGTCCACAGAAACCCGAGAAGCGTGCCATTGAACGTAACGAAGACGCTGTACGCAGCTGGAAGCGCAGCACCTGGCCCAGCCTTAAAAAAAAGCCCAGAGAGAAGGCCGTTTGATTGTCTTTGTCGACGAGTCCGGCCTCGGCGAGCGCCCAACCCGTGTGCGCACGTGGGCACCCAAAGGCCAGACGCCCATCATTCAGTTTCACTTCAATTGGACTCACGTCTCGGTCATCGCCGGACTCACCCGCACCAGTTGCCTGTTCCGCCGGCACGAGGGCAGCATCAAGAAGGACCGCTTGAATGGGCACATCCAAATTGCCTTCCTGCCGCCGTACGCGCCGGACATGAATCCGGTCGAGTACCTGTGGGCCTGGCTCAAGCGCCATGCGCTGGCCAACTACTGTCCCAACAATCTGAGCGAGTTGCACACGACCGCACGCAACAAACTCAAGAGCGCTCAGAAACGCCCTTCGATCATCGCCGCTTGCTGGAAACAGGCTACTCTGTGGAGATGTCATGAATTACGGAAGTCTCAATAGTGTAGTGCTTGCGAAATAGTTGAACTATATAGAGCAATGTTTGTCATACCGTCATCCATTGTGCGGAGCGAATGATGAACCAAGGTACGCCAATCAAGCTGGCTGATGAGCAGCGAAACGAACTGGATCGTCGAGTGAGATCGCAAACGATGGACGCCCGCAGCGTGAGGCGTGCGCGGATTGTGCTGCTTGCGGCCGATGGCGTTGGTAATCACGAGATTGCGCGGCGACTCGAAATCAGTCGGGGTCGGGTCATTGCGTGGCGCGGCCGATTTGCCCTGGGGGGCGTCGCGGCGATTGAGTCGGATCTGCCGCGTAGCGGGCGCAAGCCGACGATCGATGCGTCGGAGGTCATGCGCGTGACCACGCAGACCACACCCGAGGGAGCCTCCCACTGGAGTACCCGCAAGTTGGCGGCCAAGCTCGGCATATCGGACACGACGGTGCTCAAGGTATGGCAGGCCAATGGTCTCAAGCCGCACTTGGTCAAAACGCTCAAGGTGTCGCGTGATCCGAAGCTCGTGAAAAAGCTCGAAGGCATCGTCGGGCTGTACATGTCGCCGCCAGAACATGCTCTGGTTCGCCGCTGTGACGAGAAAAGTCCGGTGCAAGCGCTGGATCGTACGCAGCCCGGACTGCCATTGAAGAAAGGGCGCGCAGCTACCATGACGCACGACTACAAGCGCAATGGGACAACCACGTTGTTCGCTGCGCTCAACGTCCTCGACGGCCAGGTGATCGCTCAATGCCAGCCGCGGCATCGCCACATCGAATGGCTTCAGTTTCTCCGCCAGATCAATCGAGAGACGCCCAAGGACAAAGACCTGCATCTGGACTGCCAAAGCCAATGACATCCTCCAAAAAATCATTCGCGCCAACCGAAAACTTGGTTCGAAGAAAAACGAAGCACTACACTAGCTACCGCTACTGCACGGGTTTATTCGACAAGTCATGACCTATCTTTCATCGCTATCCGTTGAAGATCTTGGACGCTACTCCGGCTTGGTCAGAGAAGCGATTGGCATCCGTCGACATTTCGAGCTGCTGCGCTGGCTGCAGGGCGATGTGCAGGTTTTCCTGCCGCACGAAATCATGATTGCGGCGTGGGGTGACTTCGGCCTGGGGCTGATTCGTCACGACATAGTCTCCGCGCTGCCGGGTGTGCGCACTGAGGCTTCCGATGACGCCAGCTTGTCGGCGCTGTTGCGCGGACTGTTCAACCGGTGGGTCGCGTTGGGCAAGGCGCCCTATACGCTTGGCGTCGGCGAAGCCGGTTTCCTGCTCAACGACCGCGTGCTGCAGTGCGCCCTCGGCGACGCCTTGCTCGGCATGCGTTCGTCGATGGTGCACGGGATCAGCGACGAGCGCGGTCGCCATGACTGTCTTTACGTCACCTTCAGCTCGCGTACCGATCTGGACAACAGCGCGCGCAGCGCGATGGATTTCCTGCTGCCCTATCTTGATACCGCACTGCGCCAGGTCGCCCATTTGCCGCATCAGCATCGCGGTTCGCCGCCGCCGGAGCCAGAGCCGATAAAAAACGGCGAAGGGCTCGGGCTGAGCGATCGCGAAGCGGAGATCATGGTCTGGGTGCGTATGGGGAAAACCAATTCCGAAGTCGGCAGCATCCTCGACATCAGCGCCTTTACCGTCAAGAACCACCTGCAGCGAATCTTCAAGAAACTCGATGTTTACAACCGGGTTCAAGCGGTTTCCAAATTTGAGCAAAGTTCAAACAATGTCTGAAACCACATTATCGCTCTTGGCTGCACAAAACTCCCCGCCGCATTCGCCGGGGCCGCTCGGTCAGGACAATCTGCTGAGCATCGTCCAGTCCGTGCTCGACCCTGGGGTGCTGGCCATCTCGCTGTGGCTTGTCGCCTTCGCTATCGAGGGCGAGTTGCAGCCGCCGTATCTGATTCTCTCGGTGCTGATGTTCGCGATCACCTATCCGGGCGTCTCACACCTGCAATCGTCGGTCGGGCGTCTGCTCAGCGACGTCTGTCTGAGCTGGTTATGGGTGGCCGGGCTGTTTCTGCTGCTCGGTTTTACCACTCATTATTACAGCGAGTTTTCGACGACGACGCTGCTGACCTGGCTGTGGGTCGCGCCCTTGAGCCAGATCGTCGCCCATCTGGCGCTACGCGCGCTGGCGCCGTATTTGTTGATGCTGCAGGGGCCGCCTCAGCGGGCGATCATCGTCGGCATGAATGAGCAGGGCCTGGCGCTGGCCAGCCGGATCGCCGAAACGCCGTATTCGCGGATCGACTTGTCCGGTTTTTTTGACGACCGCGACACGCACCGACTGGGCGTCAGCGCCGAGCAGGCATTTCTCGGCCGGCTGACCGACCTGCCAACTTTCGTCAAGGAAAACCGCATCCAGCTCATCTACCTGTCGTTGCCGATGGCCTCGCAGCCGCGCATCCTGCAGGTACTCGACGAGCTCAAGGACACCACGGCATCGATCTACTTCGTTCCCGACATGTTCGTCACCGACCTCATCCAGGGGCGGAGCGGTTCGGTCTGCGGCATGCCGGTCATAGCCGTCTGCGAAACGCCGTTTACCGGCGGCAGCGGGACGGCCAAGCGCGTCAGCGATGTCGTGCTGTCGCTGATCATCCTGATGCTGATCTCGCCTATCCTGCTGGTCATCGCCGTCGCCGTCAAGTTAGGCTCACCCGGCCCGGTGATCTTCAAGCAGCGCCGCTACGGGCTCGACGGCGAAGAGATCCTGGTCTACAAATTCCGCTCGATGACCGTCTGCGACGACGGCGGGGCCATCGTCCAGGCGACCAAGAACGACGCCCGCATCACCCGGCTCGGCGCCTTCCTGCGCAAGAGTTCGCTCGACGAGTTGCCGCAATTCATCAATGTCCTGCAAGGACGCATGAGCATCGTCGGCCCGCGCCCGCACGCAGTGGCACACAACGAGCTTTACCGCAACCTGATCAAGGGCTATATGATCCGCCACAAGGTCAAGCCGGGGATCACCGGCTGGGCCCAGGTCAACGGCTTTCGCGGCGAAACCGACACGCTCGACAAGATGCAGGCGCGCATCGACTACGACCTCGACTATCTGCGCAACTGGACGCTCAATCTCGATCTGCGCATCATTCTGAAAACGGTGCTCGTCGTTTTCAAGGATCCAGCGGCCTACTGATGACGTCAATGGCCTCGTCACCCGCCTTAGTGCTTAAAGGCTATTGCTTGCCCACGCCGTCGCGGGGGAGAATTACCCCACCCGACGTGCAGCCAGGGGCCAGGTCCCGGCTGTCCTTTCTGTCCTTTCAGCGTGGCAACAAGACCAGGGCTCTAATGACCTTCGACCGTCAAGCACTTTTTCCTTGCTTTGAAGATCTTGGTAGCGCATCGAACTTCATCGAAGAAATTCAGGAGATCGTCAAGCGGCTTTCGCTCTTCGAAGGCTTCAGCAACCAGGAAAGCGCCTTGCTCTTCGACTACATGGAGTGCTATGCTGCGCCGAGTTACTCGACGATCCTGCGCGAAGGCGAGAGCGGTGACTTCATGATCATCATCCTGACCGGTCGTATCAATGTCGTTAAAGACTACGCGCCCGGCGAAAGCAATATTGTCGCCGAGCTTGGCCCTGGCGGCTTTCTCGGCGAAATGTCGTTGTTCGACGGTCAGCAGCGCTTCGCCAGTTGCATCGCCACCGAACCGACCGACTTTGCAGTGTTGACGCGCGAGTGCCTCAACGACATCCTGGTCGACCATCCGCGCCTGGGTAACAAGCTGCTGCTGATCCTGATCCAGTTGATCACTGAACGGTTGCGCGAGGCCTCCAGGCGCATGCTGCCGACCATCATCGGGGTCTCGCTTTGAGGCGGTGGTGCCATTCGTGCCGCTGGCCGGCGGTACTCGTCGTCGCGCTGACGATGGGATTGTTGGCGTCGCGTGGGGCGCTTGCCGACGCCGAGGATACCTTCAACATCGTCCCCGGCGTCAGCGTGACGCACGACGACAATTTCAACCGGGGGCCATCGTCCCTTGCGGCGTCGGATGACATCACTACCTCGTCGTTGGCGTTCAAGCTCAACAAGGCCTATTCGCTGCAACGTTTTGAACTCGAAGCCAGTTATGTCGAACAGCGCTACAAGACCTACAGCCAAAACAATTACGATGCCACTCCGTACAAGGCCGCCTGGCACTGGAGCCTGACGCCGTATCTACACGGCAAGCTGAGTGCCGATAGCGTGAAGATGCCTTTTAACGACTATGCTGACGACCCCAATTCACTTAGCGGGTCCCGGACCACACGCAATCTAACAACTATCGAAAACACCCGATTCGACGCGGTGTTGGATCTGAACCCATCCTGGCACTTGCTCGGCGGCGTCTCTGATTACACCAAAAAATACAGTGAGATCACTACCGGTAACTTAAACAGCAATACCACACGGGCCGAGGCCGGAATTCGCTATACCACCAGTTCGGGCAATACGCTCAGCTACATTCTGCACAGCGGGCGCGGCGAGTATTTCGATCTTCCGTTAGCCCTAAGCCCCTTCAAGAATACCGCGCCTTTCGACGACGTTGAAAACGAGCTTCGCTTGCAATGGCTGCTAACTGCAAAAACCAGTCTCAACGCAGTGCTTTTCCATCTGCAGAGAAAGTACACCGACGCCTCGATCGGCGATTTCGATTTCAGCGGCAATGGCGGCAATATTGGCATGAACTGGGCCATTACCGCGAAGACCTCGCTCAGTGCAACGATCTCGCGACAACTCTCAGCGTATACGGCGTCCGACGCCAGTTACACTCGGACCGACCGCTTTGCCCTGGCGTCGTCCTGGAAAACCAGCGCAAAAACCGCATTGCGTGCCAGTCTTGCTTACTCCCTGCGCGATTATCTTGGGAGTCCGCTTGGAACGAACAGCGGTCGTACCGATACCCTGCGCTCCGGCATGTTGTCGTTCGAATGGCAGGCCTTGCGCAACGCGACACTCGCCGCTAGCTTGCAAACCGAAAAACAAACCTCGACGAACACCCTCGTTGATCTTGATTACGATAGAAACAGGGTTAGCGTGACGGCCGATATCGCGTTCTGAGGACGGCGGTAATTGACCGGAAGGTACGTTTTTCGAAGTTTTTTTCACGGTTGATCGCGCACTATCCTTTTGTTCTACAGAGAATTTTATTCTGAACGACAGGGATTACGCCTTTCCTGACAAGCAGCTCTGCTCTCGCTCACTCGCTCCGGTCGAAGGGCATGATGGCGAGCGCGACGCGGTATGGGGCTAGCGGCCCGATTGGTCACTGCAGTGAACGACGCACTGAGCGAATTCAGGCCTCCTTGGGTCAAAACGACAAGGTCGCTTAGGCTGAACGGACTATTTCGACTTGCCCGCGTTCGAGATATTCTCGGTGGCTGGTATTGGTGGCGAATTTAAGAAACTGATGCACCAGAGCCAGCAATACCATGGCGCTGGTGCGCCCACAGCGCGGATCGATACAGTCCGCATCCAATGAACCGTTGATTTCGAAACGAGCTACGGCCACCATGCAAACCATTCGCAAAGAATTCGCACTGACCGTTTTGGCCCTGTCACTGCTCCTCTTCCTTGCCGCCTGCAGCAGCAAGGAAGAGAAAAAGCCGACGACACAGGTCGCGGCCAAGGTCAATGCCGAAGAGATTTCGGTCCATCAGATCAATTTCGTTCTTGGCCGCAGCGGCGCCGCCAGCAATATCACGCCCGAGCAGGCGCCAATAGTTCGCCGTGAAATTCTCGACAAGCTGGTCGATCAGCAACTTGCCGTCGAGCAGGCGCTGGACAAGAAACTCGATCGATCGCCCGACGTTCTCATGGCACTTGAAGCCGGACGCCGCGAGATCCTCGCCCGCGCCTACGTCGAGCAATTGGCGGCGGGGCTAAGCATGCCGACGGCAGCCGAAGTCAAGACCTACTACACCGAGCATCCGCAGCTCTTCTCCGAGCGCCGCGTCTTCAACATCCAGGAGATCATCATTCCCACCGGAGGCGTCAGCGAAGCCGGCCAATTGCGTGAGATGGTCGCCACCGGCAAGCCGATGGACGAGATCGCCAATTGGCTCAAGGGCAAAAACATCAAGTTTGCCAGCGCCAGCGCCACGCGCCCGGCAGAACAGGTTCCGCTCGAATTGCTGCCCAAGGTCCATGCTCTCAAGGACGGCCAGGGCCTGGTCCTGGAGAACGGTCCGAATGTCAGCATTCTGCGCGTGGTCACTTCGCAGTCGTCGCCGATCGCCGAAGCCGCGGCCTTGCCGCGCATTCAGCAGTATCTTGGCAACCAGCGCGCGGCCAAGGCGGTGGCCGCCGAGTTCAAAGCGCTCAAAGCCAAGGCCAAAATTGAATATCAGGGTGAGTTCGCCGGCGCGGCGGCTGCGCCAGTTGCTGCTGTACCGGCTGCCACTACACCGGCTGCCGCTCCGTCAGGCACTACGGTGATCGAAAAAGGCGTCGCCGCCCTCAAATGAACATAGTCGTCATTCGGGGGTGACCTTGCTTCGCCGGAATGGCTAAGGTCGTGTTGTAAGAGCCACTTCGCACTCAATCGAGATTTACTGGAGTAATAATGATCCGTCGCCTCATTCAAATACTGACCGTCGTCACCGCTTTCTGCGCGTTCGGCGCGCAGGCCCAGGGCAAGCTTGAGTACACCCTAGGGGCCGGCGACATTATTCGCATCCAGGTTTTTCAGAATCCCGATCTTTCAATTGAAAGCCGCGTCTCCGAAAACGGCTCGATCACCTACCCGTTGATCGGCGCCGTCGAGCTGGGTGGACTCTCGCTTGCCGCCGCCGAGAAAAAAATCGCCGGGGCCCTGAAAACCGGCGGTTTTGTGCAGCAACCGCAAGTCAACATCGTTCTTGCGCAAATACGTGGCAACCAAGTCAGCGTACTGGGCCTGGTTGGTCGCCCCGGACGCTACCCCTTGGAAACCTTCAACACCCGCGTCAGCGACATGCTCGCTGCCGCCGGCGGTTCAACGGCGGCTGGTGACGATTTGGTCATCGTCACCGGACTGCGCAACGGCAAGCCCTTCCGCAAGGAAATCGACGTTCCGGCACTCTTTCTCGGCGACCAGACCAGCGATGACATCATCCTGGTTGGCGGCGACAACATTTATGTTCATCGCGCGCCGATCTATTACATCTACGGCGAAGCGCAGCGCCCTGGCTCGTACCGCGTCGAGCGCGGCATGACGGTCATGCAGGCATTGGCTCAAGGCGGCGGACCCAGCGCGCGCGGCAGCGAATACCGTCTGCGTCTGCACCGCAAGAATGCTGTCACCGGCGTCATCGAGAATATTTCGCCCGAGATGACCGATCCGATTTTCCCCAACGACGTAATCTACGTCCGCGAGAGCATTTTCTAAGAGCCTCCAGCCATGACCCTTCAACAATTCCTGCTGATCCTGCGCGCGCGCGCCAAGGTGATCATCTCTACCTTGCTGGTCACCGTGCTGATCACGCTGGCCATCAGCTTGGTCCTGCCCAAGCAGTACACCGCGAGCACCGCCCTGGTGCTCGACGTCAGGTCGCCCGACCCGATCGCTGGCATGGTCTTGCCGTCTTCCGCCGGATACATGGCGACTCAGCTCGACATCATCAACAGCGACCGCGTCGCCCAACGCGTGGTCAAGATGTTGCGCATGGACCAGAGTCCAGTGATCAAGGAGCAGTGGCAGGAGGCCACCGAGGGCAAGGGCGACTTTGTCGTCTGGCTCGCCAACCTGCTGCAGAGGAAGCTAGACGTCACGCCAGCAGTGCAGAGCAACGTCATCAACATCAACTACAGCGGCACCGACCCCGGTTTTGTCACCGCCGTCGCCAACGCCTTCGCTCAGGCCTATCTCGACGTCAGCCTCGAGCTCAAGGTCGAACCGGCACGCCAGAACGCCGCTTGGTTCGAAGGTCAAACCAAACTCGTTCGCGACAAGCTCGAAGCAGCCCAGGCGGCCCTCTCCAGCTACCAGCAGAAGACGGGCATTGTCGCCACCGAAGAACGCCTCGACAACGAAACTGCCAAGCTCAACGACCTTTCCGCCCAGCTCACCATGGTGCAGGGACAGACCTCGGACAGCCACAGCAAGACCAAGTCGGCCGGCGGCTCAGAGACGCTCGCCGAAGTGATGCAAAGCCCGCTGATCAACGGCCTCAAGGGCGACATCGCGCGCCTCGAAGCCAAGCAGCAGGAAAGCTACGTCAATCTCGGCAAGAACCACCCGCAGACGATTAGTGCCGAATCCGAGCTCGCCTCGCTCAAGGCCCAACTGGCCAGCCAAACCCGGGCGATCTCGAGCAGCATCGGGACCTCGTACGCTGTCGGAAAGCAGAAGGAAAGAGAACTGCTCGAAGCCATTGAAGGGCAGAAATCACGCCTGCTCGACCTCGCCAAGCAGCGCGATGAAATGAGCGTTCTCAAGCGCGACATCGAATCGGCACAGCGTGCCTTCGAGGGCGTCAGCATGCGCTCGTCGCAGACGCGTCTCGAAAGCCTTTCGGCGCAAACCAACGCTGTCGTCCTCAACCCGGCGTCCGAGCCGACCAGCTACTCCAAGCCGAAAGTGCTTCTCAACGTTTTGGTGTCCGTCATGCTCGGCGCGCTTCTAGGCGTTGGCCTGGCGTTTGCTCTTGAACTGGGCAACCGCCGTGTTCGTTCGGCAGAAGACCTGCTTGAAGCACTCGACCTGCCGGTGTTGGCGAGCATTGCTTGGGCTGCCTCACCGACGACTACGGGCCAGCTGCTGAGCCGCTTGTTGTCGCGCCAGAAATCGCCGAAAAACGCGCTTGACGTAGTTGCCAGCTGAATCCACGACGGAACCTGATCATGAATCTGATGGAAACCAACCTCAGCATCAAGAATGCACTCGCAACCAACAGCCGCTCGATCGGCGCCATTCTCATCGATACTGGGCGCCTTTCCGCCGAGAACGCCGAGCGCATCCTGCGGTTGCAAAAGGACAAGGGGATGCGCTTTGGCGATGCCGCCATCGAACTCGGCCTATTGACCGAAGATGACATCCGCTTCGCGCTGTCCAGCCAGTTCGACTACCCCTACCTGCCTGCCGGCAACAACAGCCTGAGCCACGAACTGGTCGCCGCCTACAAGCCGTTCAGCCCGGTCGTCGAACAATTGCGCGCGCTGCGCAGCCAACTCATGCTGCGCTGGTTCGACACCGAAGCCGACCGCAAGGCGCTGGCCCTCGTCAGTCCCGGCCACGGCGAAGGGCGTAGCTTCATCGCCGCCAATCTGGCGATTGTCTTCTCTCAGCTCGGCGAGCGCACGCTGCTTATCGACGCCGACCTGCGCACGCCGCGCCAGCACGATCTGTTCAAACTCGACAACCGCGCCGGCCTCTCCGGCGTGCTCGCCGGCCGCGCCAACGTCGAGGCCATCGTTCGCATTCCATCGCTACTCGGTCTTTCGGTGTTGCCGGCCGGCGCCGTGCCGCCCAACCCGCAGGAACTGCTCGGCCGTCCCGCCTTCATCGAAACGCTGCACGCGCTCAGCCGTGATTTTGACGTCGTCATCATCGATACCCCGGCCGCCAAAAAATACGCCGACGCGCAAACCGTCGCGGTGCGCGCCGGCGCCGCGATCATGGTCGCCCGCAAGAACCAGAGTTCGCTACCGGAAATGGTGCTGCTCACGCGCAGCCTCCAGGAATCCGGAGCCACGCTCGTCGGTTCAGTCCTCAACGACGCTTGAGCGGACTATATTGCCCATGCTCGCATCGAGCCGCCCCCCCGGCCCGCTCCGTCATCCCGGCCCCTCCTGTCATTCCGGCGAAAGCAGGAATCCAGTATCGGCGTCACCGTATCCATGGATTTGCGGTCAAGAACGTCACCCCGGAATGATTGAATCCGAAGACCTGCATTTCGGCATCATGGCACTTGGCTTAGGTGCAGTCACCCTTACCTTCTTGCAGGCGGTCGACTTTCGCCGCATCCGGATAAGACAAACGCTCGAACTAGCGCCTGAGCCACAATGCCAGCGCGCCGATCAAACCGCCGACGCCGTCGGCCGCCAAGTCGTCCCAACCCGCCTGCCGGCCGGGCAAGAAGATCTGATGCCACTCGTCGAGCGCGCCAACCAGCAAGGCCCCTGCGACGGCCAGCAGCGCCACGCGCCAGCCACCAAGCCCGCTACTCAGCCCCAGCGCAACTGCCAGCAGCGCATACAGGCCGCCATGAGCAAGTTTGTCCCAGGGCGTCGGCACCAGCCCGACGGCAAGCGGTTGCGCGCCCAGGGCGAACAGCCCGAACAAAATCCCCACCGCCAGCAACGCCGTAGCGACTTGCAGGTGTCGCGCCAACACGCGTCTAAAAAACAAAATGACCACTAAATCCCCATCAATCAAACCCGGCGTACCCGCCGCAACGGCCCAAAAGTCACTGGGGAAGCTGCTCGTCTGGCTGCCGATTATCGCAGGTTTGGTCGTCCTCTATGTGCCTAGCCTGATCGACCTGCTCTCGGGCATCTGGAGCACCGACGAGCAAAAACACGGACCTATAGTCCTTTCCATCGCCTGCTGGCTGGCTTGGCGCAAATGGCCCGACATGTGGCAGTCTAGCGAAGACCAAACGACCAGTGGCTGGGGCTGGCCGCTCTTCATCTTTGGCCTGTTGCTCTACGCCATCGGTCGCTCGCAGGACATCCTGCTGTTTGAAGTCGGCTCGGTCGTCTGGGCGCTCGCCGGAATCCTGCTGCTCACGCGTGGCGTTGCGGCGCTCAAGGTGCAGTGGTTTGCGTTCTTCTTCATGATCTTCATGATTCCGCTACCGGCGGCGATCGTCGATACGGTGACCATGCCGATGAAGATGGCCGTATCCACCGTTGCCCAGCACGTCCTCTTCTGGATCGGTTACCCGATCGCGCGGACTGGCGTCATCCTGCAGATCGGCCAGTACAAGCTGCTCGTCGCCGACGCCTGCGCCGGCTTGCACACGCTGTTCACGCTCGAAGCGCTGGGCCTGCTCTACCTCAACATCGTCCGCCACGACTCGCTGTTCCGCAACGTCGCGCTGGCCATCCTGATCGTGCCGATCTCGTTTACCGCCAACGTCTTCCGCGTGATGGTGCTGACGCTGATCACCTACCATTTCGGCGACGCGGCGGGGCAGGGCTTCCTGCACGGCTTCGCCGGCATGGTCCTGTTCCTGACGGCGTTGCTGCTGATCATTGGTACCGATTCCTTGCTGCAATTCATCGGCAGGCACCTACACGGCGGCAGCCTGGATGACGGAACAGCAGCATGAGTTGCCAGCCGATCTTCGTACAGCAAAGCTGTGCCCACCACCGCAACGTATCCTGCGCTTCTCGTAGGGGCGCAGCTTCGCTGCGCGATAGCACTGCCTGGCCGCTCCCCGACCGCCCCCCCTTGCTGATCGCCCACGCAGTGCACGCCGAAGCCCGGCCGCGTCGCGCGCAAGGGCGCTTCAAGAAAGTAGCGTTATGAACGCCTGGCTCAAAAACTCCACTCTGCTCGCGCTGATGCTCGCCGCCTCCGGCCTGACTCTAGCCTTGCACCCGACCTACAAGGTCGCCGACCAGCGCCCGGCGTTCGACCTCGAAGCGATGATCCCCAGCACCTTCGGTGATTGGCGTGAAGAGAAGCAGACAGCCATGCAGATCGTCGATCCCCAGATACAGGAGACTCTCGACAAGACCTACAGTCAGATCGTCTCGCGCACCTATGTGAATCAAAAGGGTGTGAGCATCATGCTGTCGCTCGCCTACGGCGCCACCCAGCGCGGCGACGTTCAGCTACACCACCCCGAAGTCTGTTACCCAGCGCAGGGCTTCGAGCAGATCTCCAATCACAAGGGGCGACTCGTCACACCAAGTGGCGTGGTCCCCGTTCGGCGCCTTGAAATGCGTAGTGGTGCGCGAAACGAGCCGGTTACGTACTGGGCGATGATAGGCGATCAGGTTGCTCTGGGTAGCATCGAACGGAAAATCATCGAAATGCGGTATGGCATGCGTGGCGAAATCGCCGACGGCTTGCTGTTCCGGATTTCGAGCATTGACCAAAATCCAACCGCTGCTTTTGAAGATCAAGCAGCATTTGCCGCCGATTTGCTGGGCGCGTTATCGCCCACCGATCGGCACCGAGTTTCAGGCATTTAGCCTACCCAAATAGTCTTGGTCAAAATTGAATTATCACCAAATGCCACAGTCAGATCGGAATTTTAGGCGCGATAGCGGCCCCATGGCGTATGCCGCTGCGAATGAAGTCGCCGCCATCGAAGGGTGCCGAAAATGAAAGTTGTTCATGTCGTACGCCAATACCTGCCTTCGATTGGCGGCATGGAGGAAGTTGTTCGCAATCTGGTTGAATACCAGCAGACCGAAACGCGTTACGAACCGACAGTCGTCACGCTCGATCGTGTATTTCGCGAGCCCAATGTGGCGCTGCCGCACAGCGAAACGCTTGGCGGCATCCCGGTCCAGCGCTTGTCCTACCGAGGGTCCGAACGTTACCCCTTGTGCCCGCAAGTGCTGAACACGCTGCGCGGCGCGGATCTAGTCCACGTTCATGGCATCGATTTCTTCTTCGATTACCTGGCGTTGACGCGGCCGGTTCACGGCAAACCGCTGGTCGCCTCGACGCACGGCGGGTTTTTTCACACCAAATTCGCCCAGGGTCTCAAGCGGATCTACTTCAATAGCGTGACGCGTACCTCAGCCCTGGCCTATCGGCGAATCATCGCTACCAGCGACAACGATGGTGAAATCTTCAATCAGATCGCCGGGGCACCGCGGCTCAAGGTCATCGAAAACGGGGTCGATATCGTGAAGTTTCACGACACCTCGTCGACAACCCTGGTGCCGACACTGATTTACTTCGGGCGTTGGTCGGTAAACAAAGGGCTGCTGGAAACCCTCAATGTGCTGGCAGCCTTGTGCGCCGGCCAACCCGACACCCCGTGGCACTTGATTATTGCCGGTCGCGAATACGATTTGGACGCCGATGCCATCCGCGCCCATGCCAGCCGGCTCGGAATTCTCGAGCGCGTCTCCGTCGTTCCCGGACCGACCAACGAAGACTTGCAGGCGCTAATCGCCAAGGCCAGCTACTACATCTGCCTTTCGCGTCACGAAGGCTTCGGCATTGCCCCGATCGAGGCCATGAGTGCCGGCCTGGTGCCGATCCTGAGCGGTATTCCACCGTTCAAGCAGCTGGTGGAGAACACCGGTATCGGTCTGGTTCTAGACACCGCCGACGCAATCAGGCAGGCGCAGCAGATCGCGCAGTTGTACGCCAGTCAGGTTCTACGCGCCGGAGCCGAATCGGACCGCCGCGCCGCCGCACGCCATGCGGCATCGCCGTATTCATGGAAAGGCGTCGCCGCCAGTTATGTGCAGCAGTACGAGCAGGTGCTGGCGTCTTGATGATCATGAAGCCCACGCCTGTTCGACTACGCTTACTCCGGGGACAATGCTCCGGAAAAAACGTGGTTAGCCATCCAGGGCACGATTATTCCGAGCTGACCCGTAGGAGGGCTAGGTAGAGTAATGATGAAAGGCAACGACTTGGGTCCGCCTATTGCAACCGCCAATGCGCATACCGACAAGGCCTCAATACCGAACCTGGACGGTATTCGCGCCGTCGCGTGCCTGATGGTGGTTCTTTCGCATGTCCCGTTCTCATCAAAAAGCATGACGCTGGGAGCAATGGGCGTCGGCGTTTTTTTTGTTCTCAGCGGCTTCTTGATGAGCTATCTCTACAGTCGCGCCGCATGGGACCTCGGTGCTGTATGTCGCTACTGCATCGCGCGCTTCGCACGGATTGCGCCGATCTACTGGTTGGTCATCAGTGTCTGCATCGCCCTTTCTTACTATCAGCCAAACCACGAATTTTCTATGCAAATAGTGGGTGGGGCCAGCATTATTCGGCATTATTTGTTTGGTGGAAGTGTGTCGATTTTCTGGTCAATACCGCTCGAAGTTCAGTACTACGTTTTCTTCCTGTTCATCTGGTGGTCTATCGCCCATCGATCAAAATTTACCTACGCCTTGCCGCTGGCGGCACTGCTCTGTTCGGGACTATTGCTGACGTATGCCCTTTGGCCAGGCTTGGCTCTTCCCGGGAAATTGCACTTCTTTCTTGCTGGAAGCATCGCTGGACTGATGCCACGCACTCTCTGGCATGGCGTTTTGGATCGACGTGTGTTGTTCTGGCTCCAACTTGGAGCCTTGGTCATCCTCGCTTCCCCCCTTTGGCTTTACTCCTCCAAGCAAGCATTCTATAGCGCCACTGAATTAGGCTGGGCTCTAGCGGTAGCCGTCTACTTGCTCTCGACTCCCTCGCGCTGGACAAGCTTTGTTTTTGCGTCGCCAGTGATGCGAAGGATTGGCCAAGCCAGTTTCTCTATCTATTTGATGCACACGTTGATCTTCCATTTCGGAGTACGCTGGCTCGGACTGTCGCACGAAATATTTGACCCACTCTGGAGTGTTTTGGCATTTTCTGGTGTCGTGCTGCCCATCGTCGCATCGCGCTATATCGAGATTCCCCTTCAGCAGATAACCCGTCGCTATCTCGAGTCAAGATTATTGCCAATCGTGGCTGGGCAAAGAATGAAACGCGATTTAGCCTTGACGACAGCGCCTGCAACCCCCCAGGGAAAATGATTTCTAGATAGCTAAAGCCATGACAAATAGTAATCCTATACAGAGCATCATCGAGCATTCCGCCGATATTCCACACGCGGCGAGAGCCATAGTTCCCAATTTGGACGGTGTTCGAGCCATGGCATGCCTTATGGTTGTTCTATATCACATGCCTTTTCCCGGAAAGCTCGAACCACTCGGGGCAACGGGCGTTGGTATTTTTTTCGTTCTCAGTGGCTTTCTGATGAGCTATCTGTACGCGCGTTCGCATTGGGATTTAAACTCGATTTTTTGCTACGGCATCGCTCGCGCCGCCAGGATTGCGCCAGTTTATTGGCTTGTCGTCAGTATCTGTATCGTCATTTCCTACGCTGAGCCAAATGGCAATTTCGTTTTGCAAATTGTGGGTGGACAGTCAATAGCCAGACACTACCTTTTCGGTGCGAGTACCTTCATATTCTGGTCAATTCCGCCAGAGATCCAGTATTACATTTTCTTTCTTGTCGTTTGGTATGCGGTCGCATGCCGCGCGAAACAGCCCGGCGTATTAGCACTGCTCGCCTTGCTTTGTGCCGTGCTCTTGCTTACCCATAACCTCTGGCCCGGGCTCTCTTTGCCAAAAACACTTAATCTATTTCTAGCTGGCTCGATCGCGGGGCTGGTTCCGCGCAACATCTGGACAACGTGTCTGGAGAAACGCGTCCTTCCCTATCTTCAACTGGCAGCATTGGCTCTTCTACTCGTACCATTGTGGTTATACCCTTCACAGCCGAAGCTGTACGAGGCCTCTGAACTTGGTCTTGCAATTGCGGTAGCCGTTTACCTTCTCTCGATCCCTACGCGCTGGACAACCTTTGTCTTTGCATCGCCAATCTCGCGCAGAATCGGTCGAGCCAGTTTCTCGATCTATCTGATGCACATGCTGGTCTTTCATTTCGGTGCACGTTGGCTGGGCCTGTCGCGCGAGACCTATGACCCACTCTGGCTGGCACTCGGTTTGGCCGGCGTCGTGCTGCCAATGATCGCGTCACGATATGTCGAAATCCCGCTGCAACGAGTAACGCGTCGATTTCTCGAAGCGGCGATATTGCCGCTCGTATCGCGACTAAGCGGCGCTTTCCCCAGTGGGCGCATAGCTCCTGTGGAAACAACTCAAAGGTAGCATAGCAATGGTCGATTCAAACATGGAGGTTCCGAAACGGGGGAACAATGGCGTGCGCTATCTCGTCTTGACGTCTCACCATGATTACCGTACGCCGCGCCGGGCGAGTATTCATTTCGTCGCCGACGAATTGACCGAGCGTGGTTCGGTACGTTTCTTCTCGATGCGCTACAGTCCTCTCACCAAACGCAAGGGGGACATCCGCTCGTTCCTTGATGATCGCAGCAACAAAGTTGAGATGCTCAACGGTGTCGAGTGCTTTCTCTGGCGGACGCCAATTCATCCGTTTAATCTGCGGCAGAAGTGGCTAAGGCCAGTCGAAGATGCCCTTTTCTGGCTCTATGAGCATTCGCCCTGCAGCACCTTGGTCGATTGGGTGAAAGAAGCTGATGTAATTATTTATGAAAGTGGTATTGCGCCGATTTTTTTTGAGCTGACCAAGAAACTCAATCCAAGGGCGAAACAAATCTATCGCGCGTCCGATGATCTCCAGACGATCAATGTTGCCGATTACGTCTATCGGAAGTTTTCACGCGTGTCGGGGAAAATGGACGACGTCTGTCTGGTTTCCAAATCGATGGCTGCCAGTATCCCCTGCAAAACCAACCTGTGCTGCGTCCCGCATGGCCTCGCCGACAACCTGGATTCGCTCGGAGACCCGTCGCCCTATGGCAAAGGGCTGCACGCGGTCTCGGTTGGATCCATGCTTTTTGATCCATCCTACATCGCCGTCGCCAGCCACGCCTTTCCAGAGTGGACGTTTCACGTCATCGGTTCGGGACAGGAACGTTCGCCAAGTTATGCCGAAAATGTGGTGGTCTATGACCACATGCCTTTTTCCGAAACGATCCGTTATATCAAACACGCCCATATCGGCTTGGCGCCTTATATCTCCGAAGACGTGCCCGTTTACTTGGCAGACAGTTCGATGAAAATGCTGCAGTACGATTTTTTTGCGCTCCCCACCGTCTGCCCAAATAGTGTAATCGGCGGTTACCGTTCGCGCTTCGGTTACATTCCCGGCGACACCGACTCGATCAGGACCGCCACCAGCGCAGCCATGGCCGCGCCGCACGAATGCTCACGCCTTATCTTGACTTGGTCCGAAGCGGTTGACCGCTTACTCGACCCGGCCAAGTTTCCTGACACGGAAATATGAAAATGTCCCTGCTCGTTTTTCAGCGACTTTCAATGACTGACCCGCAGCTTCGACTCGGTTCCTGCACGATATCCTCTCCACTGGCCACGCTAACCTCGCCGGCCAGATCCTCGCCGAGCCAATCAACCATCAGGTTTTCATAATGCCAGAGATCAATCAGATCGAATGCCTGCCGCTTGCCGGTTATCTGATTCGCTCCACAACCGCCGCTGAGCTTAGCGCGATGTTGCAGGATCGACTCGCCGCATCAAGAAAAACGGCACTGCTATTCGCCAACACCAATTTTGTCTTGATGTGTCAGCCGATTCGTACCTGGCTATGCAGCGAAAATGTCGTCGTCGTCAATGACGGCATTGGCCTGGACATTGCCGCCCGAATCGTGCATGGGCGTAGATATTGCGCGAATCTGAATGGCACCGACTTCCTGCCCTATCTGCTCAAAAACGGTAATGAACAGCGAAAAATTTTCCTCTTTGGCGGGAAACCGGGCGTCGCGGAGAAGGCCGGGCTCGTGATTGAAAGGGATTTTGGTCATCACGTTGCGGGATGCCTGAATGGTTATTCAAAAATAACGCCTACGGTGCTGTGCGACGCAATCAACCGGTCAGGAGCGGAAATCGTACTCGTTGCGATGGGTAATCCGCTACAGGAAGAGTGGATTCGCGAAAATTTCAACCGGCTTGACGCCAATCTTTTCGTAGGCGTTGGGGCATTGTTCGACTTTCTTTCCGGCGGGGCACAGCGTGCACCTCTCTGGATACAGAAAATTCGTTGCGAATGGCTCTTTCGTCTTTACCAAGAGCCTAGACGACTAATGCGTCGCTACACGATTGATATTGTCCGTTTCCTTTTTATCTGCCTTCGCTATCACAAAAAGTAGGATTGATTTTGAAAATACTCTACTGGTTAGCATTTCTATTCACCATCGCGTTCATTGCGCCTTCCTATGCCAGTCAGGGCGATCGCCTGCAATTTCGTGGCATCAATCTGGGCGGCGCGGCTCTGGCATCAAAAGAGAAGCCGGGGAAGCACGGAACCAACTATTTGTGGGCAACAGCCGCCGAGGTTTCGCTGTATGCCGACGCCGGATTCAACACCTTGCGAGTTCCTTTCTTATGGGAAAGGATACAGCCTCGACTGCAGGCTCCGTTTGACGAGGCTGAGCTTGCCCGTCTGGATGAAGTAGTCGCGGCTGGTGCGGTAAGCAAGGTCACGATCATTCTGGATATCCATAACTACGGGTCATACCGGAATGCTCTCATCGGTTCCGAGGCGGTTCCTGTTTCGGCATTCGAGGACCTCTGGTCGCGCCTGGCAACGCGTTACAAAGACAATCCATTTGTCGCATTTGGCCTAATGAACGAGCCGAACAAGCAAAAGGCGGACGAATGGGCTCCGATTGCACAAGCCGCGATCATGGCCATACGCAAGACCGGATCAATCCAACTCATCCTCGTGCCGGGAACTCGCTGGTCGGGCGCACACAGTTGGCTGTCAAAAGACGGCAATCTATCGAATGCGGAGGCCATGCAGAATATTAAAGATCCCGCGAACAACTATGCCTTCGAACTTCACCAGTATTTCGACAGGAATTCGTCTGGTACGACTCCTTCATGTGTCAGCGAGGAAGTCGGCGTCGATCGTCTCAAGGCAGTGACGGCATGGTTGAGAAAGAACGGACATCGGGCGCTCTTGGGTGAATTCGGTGTCTCCAAAGACCCTGTATGCCTCAAGGCACTTGCGAATACTCTCGACTATATGGAGAAGAATGGCGATGTCTGGCTCGGCTGGACTTACTGGGTTGCCGCAAAATGGCTGGGCAACTATATGTTCAACATCTATCCACCCGATCCATCACTCTTTCCTCAGCTGAAAGTCATCGAAGCATTTTTGCCACGAGCAGCAACTACAAAATGACCACCTCCAAGGCATCTCTCTGTGCGGCCACCAAACAGCTTCAAGCTTCGCGGGGCGCCATCCTGATTCTCCTGTTGGCCGTTCTTTACAATGCGTTTCTTGCCTTTATTAACTCGCATGGTTTTCGGCTGAATCCCGGTCACGTAATGATTTCGGAGGCGGCAATCCTGTTTTTGGCCTGCTGTTATATTTTAATAAAATCAACAAATTTGTCCGAGCATTGGCGAAGCTTTGTTTTCGTCTATATAATATTTGTATTGTTTTTTTGGTCAATCTTGATGAACCAGAATGTCTATATAAAGGCAGTGAGGGACATGATTATTATGCCCGTCTTTGTTCTTCTTGGCTGCCTTGCCGTGGAAAAAGACTTGATAAGAATGATGCGATATCTGACTGCAGTTCTCGCGGCTTTTATGGTCCTCGAAGGGTGGTTCACCAATATCTACGTTTCTATTTTTCAACCAGCCTTATATTATGCCAACACGCGAGGAGTTCAAGAACTTAGTACTGATTCATCGGGTTTGTTCCGCAATTCTCTGGGCTTTTCCGGACGCTTTACCTTTGGGATATTTGACACCCATCGGCTGTCTTCGCTGCTTCTCGAGCAGGTGTCCCTAGCGAATTTCTCGATGGTTTTGGGGCTTTTTCTGATCACCTTCTGGGACAAGCTGCGCAGGCCAGACCGCATATTTTTTGCCGGCTCAGTACTTTTCATCATTCTATCAAACAATACGAGAACCGGTACGCTCGTTAATTTAATTTTTATCGTCGGGTATTTCGTCTTTCCGGTTCTTCCAAAGCGCCTGCATCTGCTATATATCCCGATGCTTATGCTGATATCTTTTGCTATTTTTTACAATCCGCATTTTCATTCTTCAATGGCTACTGATGATGTTTCTGGGCGAGTTGGGTTAACCGTTAACAAATTGAGCGAGCTTGATCTGTCGACTTTCTTCGTTGGAAAGCTTAATTCCGTGACCGGCGTCTTGGACAGTGGTTATCTTTATCTTTTGTATTCACAAACAGGTTTTGGTCTCATTGCGTACTGGATCTATACCTCCTTGATTGTTCCGAGCGACGACCCGAATACGAAGCGATTTGCAAACGGTTTAAGCATATATATCGCACTGAATCTTCTGATCGGAGCGGGAATATTTACGATCAAGACCGCCGGGCCGCTCTGGTTTATTGCCGGCTATTTAATAAAACAAGCATCAAATAAAACGATTATAGGATCGCCGAATGTCAAAAACGACCCACATTCAGTACGCGCCTGACCTAGCCAAGGCGATGGGTATATTCCTGGTGGTCTTTGGTCACGTGTTGCGCGGTCTGATGAACGCCGGGATAGTGCAAAGCACTGCGTTCTGGCTTGAGGTCGATAAGCTAATCTATCTGTTCCATATGCCTTTATTCTTTTTTCTTTCCGGTCTCTTTTTTCGGGATACATTAAACCGTCGAGGCTATACTTCAATGATATTGAGAAACGTGACGGTGCTTTTGATCCCACTCGTTTTTTGGTCCTACCTGCAATTCGGAATGCAATATTTGGCGGCCGGCTCGACAAATATTTCATTGACGCTCAACGATGTTCTGACCGCTCCGATACCACCGCGTCAGCAATTCTGGTTTTTATGGGCGCTGTTTAAAATTACGGTACTAGTCGGCGCACTCATGCAGTTCAATAAGTCCAACTTGTTTCTTGGTGCACTTGTTGTTGTTACTTCAATTCTTAATTTGATGGGTTATGGTGAGATTGGGGCGCAAACGTGGGGGAGCGATATTGTGAGGAATATCCCCTATTTTATTATTGGGATTATGGGTGGCGTCAGAGTCACCGCAGACTACCGAATTGGCAATTTGGCCGCTTTTTTTGTTTTCATATTGTCCTTATTTTTATATAGCGTCCTTGATTTTTATCCAGAAATAACTCGTCTCGCCACATCGACATTGTGCTTGCTGGCGCTTTACAAAATAGTCCTTAATTACTCCAATTCCTTGACCATTAAGGGGCTTGGTGCACTCAATAGAATTACTATTTTTGTCGGAATGAATAGCATGATTATTTATTTGGCCCATGTTATTTTCGAGGCCGGGTTCCGTGCGCTTCTTATCAAGACTGGCGTAATTAATATCCCCCTGCATTTGCTCGGAGGAGTTGCCGTCGGGATGGCTGTGCCCTTGGTCCTTGTTCCATTTGGCCTGCGCGGCGCCAAGACTTTTCCGCATTTATTTTCGGCGATTCTTCCCGTTCGGAATCAACGTGGTTGATCGCCCAATAGCGGCGAATGGTTCAAGTCGTTAAACCATATAAGCATATCCTGGGCAGGTGTTATTGTTTCGCCAATGAGTATTTTTATAATACCTATTAAAGACAAATCTTATGGCATTGGTTTATTTAACTCCGTTTGAATCAAGTTCAAATGAGTATATTAATATAATTCGTAATCTTATTAAAGAAGAGGAGCACGTTGTACGGCCTCTTCAACCGAAGTCTCTTCGAGCCAAGGATTATTTAACTTTTTTCAAGGCTGATACATTCGTTGTTTATCACTGGGTCGAAAGTATTTCGTTCAAAGAGCGGAACAAGGGGATAGCTTTCAGCTTTTCAGGATTTTTAAAGTGGATATTTTATTATCTAATTGCTTTACTGGGGCGAGCTCGCGTAATTTATTTCATTCATAACCATGCCGTTCATGATAGCAAAGGTTTGTCCAGGAGATTTTCCTCGCTATTGATCAGTATTTTTTCCAAAGCCGCTGACGTACGTATCGTTCACGACCCCGGTTGCTGTGAAAAATATAATGCAGTCTATGTTCCGCATCCATTGTATAGCAACTACGCTGAAGAGCCAAAGGGCTCGGAAGCCATCGTAAACACGACCCTGAGCAGAGTGCTCGATGAAATTAAGCAGCCGTTGTATAGCATTATTGGAGCCATCAGGCCGTACAAAAAAATAGAGGATATTCTTCAACTTTGGCCATCAAACCAATCCTTGCTCATCGCCGGAAAGGCGTCTCCTGAATACTTGAAATATTTACAAAACATTATTGATGACAGAAACATTTCCAGTTTAGTCAAGATATACTCAAGTTTTCTGAACAAGGCGGAGTTGAATTTAATCTTGAGAATTAGCTCGTGCATCATATTGCCGCACGAAGCCGGCACCGGCTTGGTCAGTGGTGCGTTCTTTGAGGCCATAGGGAGTGGCTGTTCCGTCATTACTCGAAGCAGTCCCTTCACCCGTACGATGGCAGAAACGATTCCAGAAATTTTCAATTTTGAGGTCGCAGAGGATATACCAGGGATTCTGGCCCTTCGACAAAAAAATGGCAATGCCGCAACGATAAAGGTCACCATTAGAGAATCCGCCGAAGCATCGTTTGGTGACACGCCCTGTCGCGAGTTTCTCAAGAGGGCTATGGAAATAGATTGATAGCCGTGCGTTACTACATACTTAAATATCACCATTCAAGGCTGCTATGTTAATAATGGCTGTTTAATATACCAAGATTTTAGTTAGGATTGTCACAAATGCTTGGCTGTGAGGCCCGTAGATTGAGGGGCTCGACAGTCGGGAGCGCAACAATCCCAGCGAGAAGGTTTGTATCTGGAAGAAATGACGTTGCTGTTCAAGAGGGCTGCAGGCTATCTGGGATGAAAATTATTATCTATGGTAAATAATTCTAGTGACGTTTTAAAATTATTATTAAGCATAATTTCTCAATAAATTAATTTGTTGATATTTATTTAAATATATTCACATTTACAGGATAGCGTTATGAAAATCACAATCATTGGCACAGGCTATGTTGGCCTCGTTTCCGGCACCTGCTTGGCCGAGGTGGGCAACGAGGTGTTGTGTCTTGATGTTGACCCGGCCAATATCAAAATCCTCGAAGACGGCGGCATTCCGATCTTCGAGCCCGGACTGGACGATATGGTGCGCCGCAACGTGGCCGCCGGTCGCTTGCACTTCACCACCGACATCGAAAAGGCCGCGCACTTTGGCACCATCCAGTTTATTGCGGTTGGCACGCCGCCGGATGAAGACGGATCGGCTGACATGAAATACGTGACGGCGGCGGCGCGCAATATCGGAAAATATATGACCGACTACAAGGTGATCGTCGACAAGAGCACGGTACCTGTCGGGACCGCCGATGCAGTGCGCGCGGCGGTGGTCGAAGAGTTGAAAAAGCGCGGCGTCGATACGCCGTTCAGCGTCGTCTCTAACCCCGAATTTCTGAAAGAGGGCGCGGCGATCGACGACTTCATGAGGCCCGACCGTATTGTTGTCGGTTGCGATGATGATCAGGCAGCGCTCAATATACGCGCGCTGTACGCACCGTTCCAACGCAATCACGACCGGCTAATCTTGATGGACATCCGCAGTGCCGAACTGACCAAGTACGCGGCCAATGCCATGCTGGCGACGCGCATCAGCTTTATGAACGAACTGGCGAATTTGGCCGAAAAACTCGGCGCCGACATCGAACAGGTGCGTAAGGGGATCGGTAGCGACTCGCGCATCGGTTACGACTTTCTCTACGCTGGCGCTGGCTATGGTGGCTCCTGTTTTCCCAAGGACGTCAAGGCGCTGATCAAGACGGCCGCCGTCGAGGGCGGTATCGATCTCAAGGTGCTCAACGCCGTCGAGGCGGCCAACGACGCGCAAAAGCACGTGCTTGGCAACAAGATCAAGGCGTACTTTGGCGCCGACTTGCAGGGCAAGCATTTCGCGTTGTGGGGCCTGGCCTTCAAGTCGAATACCGACGACATGCGCGAGGCGACGAGTTGCGAGGTGATCAAGGATCTGCTCGCCGCGGGCGCCACAGTAACGGCCTATGACCCGGTGGCGATGGTTGAGGCCAGACACTATTTTCCGGATGAGTCGCGCCTCTCCTACGCCGAGAACCAGATCGCCGCCATCGAGAACGCCGATGCGCTGGTGGTGGTGACAGAGTGGAAGGAGTTTCGCAGCCCGGACTTCGATGCGATTAAGGCAAAACTCAAAGCGCCGGTTATTTTCGATGGGCGGAATCTGTTTGAACCGGCGCTAATGAAGCGCTTGGGGATCATTTATTCGGGGATTGGGCGTTAGGATTGACTAGGGAAGTGCTGAATAAATAGTAACGACGGCGGAATCGTTCGCAGGGAGCGTCGAACCCAGTGAGCAGATCCCTGACTGTTCCGGATTTCGGGCTAGCCGCGGAGTTACCGTTCGCCATTTAGCCAACACTTTTATAAGTTTTCGAATAGATCAAGGTGGCTTTCAGCACGGCGAGGGGCCGGGCCCGTGGCGTCGTTCTTCGATTAAAAATCGAAATTTTATATTTGCTGTAAATGAGCAGCTCAGTGTTTAACGTACAAGGATCGGTTTCTATATGACACGCAAACGAATGATGAGCAACGTCATATGGATGCTGTTTGAACGCGTCGTTGTTACGCTCGCTGTTCTTGCGTCAAATATCTACGTTGTTCGTTCTCTTGGTGCCGATAGGTTTGGAGAGCTGTCCTATATTCAAGCGATATTTGGACTAATCGTAGTGGCCGCTGATTGTGGCTTGCGACGCGTGATGATGGTGTCTTTCGGCCGTACATCACCAGGAACGATTGTTTCTGCGATGGTTTTCATAAAGTCCATAGCCGCAATGTTGCTTTGCCTCTTTTGTTATCTGGCGTTTCTACGCAACGATAATGAAGGATTTATTTTTATCATGCTATTTTGTGTGTTTTCGCCATTCGAAGTTTATGTGTTCGTCCTTCAGGCAGAGCTGCGTAATGATCTATTGGCTAAGATACGCACTTTAATCGCATTGGCCGCAGCTGGCGCACGCGTCTGGTTATGCTTGACTGACTATGGCACGGTCAACTTGCTGCTGCTAACTTATATCTGGCAGTCTTCAATAATATTTCTGTTAGCTTGGGTGTGGAAGGTATTTGATAAAGAAAAAATATGGCATATCTCGTTTCGGCGGTTTTCTCGTGTCTGGAATATCTCTAAAATAGTTTTTTCTAAATCTGTGTTTTTCTTCATATCGATGATTTTGATTCAGGCGCACTATCGTATTGATCAGATCATGATTTCAAAGATTTCTGGTGATGCGGAGCTCGGTATTTATTCGTCTGCTTACAAACTTGTTGAGCAGTTGCTTATAGTTCCTGGGATAATTTCCGCTGTCCTGTTGCCAACTTTGGCGTTGAGCCGAAAAAATAGTGAACTGACGAAAGAGCGACTCACTACGATTTATGCGACGACTATATTCGCCTCGGTTGCCATCGCCTTACCGGTCATGTTTTTAGCTGAGCCACTGATTTTTCTGGCGTTTGGGGCCGAGTTTATTGCTGCAGGAAATATTCTTTTCTATTTGATGATGGGATTGCCTTTCTTGTTTTTAGCGAATATGAGCGGTCTGTATTTCAGTGTTTTTGGCTTGGAGCGTCAGGCATTTCTTCGCAATCTGGTTGGCCTGGTTTTCAATGTGGGATTGAATTTTTTCATGATTCCTCTGTTCGGTGCCAAAGGAGCAGCGCTTTCAACAGTGGTAAGCTATTTTATGGTTGCGGTCGGCGCCGATGTGGTTTTTTGGGCGCGATTTAAAGAGCATCTTGATATCAAGTGGATGGCGGTTAAGATCCTGTTTACGACAAAATTTTACATAGGATTAACTCATGTTCTTCGCGGCAGATAGGCACAGCAAGCTGGAGAAGAAAGCTCTGTATTGGTGGGAGCCAAGAGATAACAGGGTTAACGTCGGTGACTATCTCTCAAAGGTTATTGTATCCGAGGTCTTGTCGTTAAAAGATCTTGAATTGGTGGATAAGAAGGACAAGTCGAAGCGTGTTTTTGCAATAGGATCGGTCCTCCATTTTGCAAAAACTTCGGAAACGGTTTGGGGGTCAGGTGTCAATTGGAAAGTGGATTTGTCAAAGCATCAGTTTTCCGATCTGGACGTACGCGCAGTGCGTGGTCCGTTGACCCGCGATTATCTTATGACTCGCGGGATCTCTGTTCCTGAAATATTTGGCGATCCTGCGCTACTTGCACCATTATTTCTGCCTGCTGACCTGCTTTGCCCTAGCGAGCAAGCCAGCGTTCCATATGTTGTCATTCCACATCTGCATGAGCCACCCGAAAAATTTAGTGCTTACAGGGATCGTTTGCTTTTGCCAACATCCAAACCGGCGACATTTATTTCCGAGTTGCTAAAGGCTCGCATGGTTGTTTCCAGCTCTCTTCACGGAATTATTCTGGCAGAGGCCTATGGAATACCAGCAATCTACTTGGATATCGGAAACGGCGAGTCCATAGAAAAATACGATGACTATTACCTAGGAACCGGGCGAGTTGACTACCATACATCAGCCTCTGTAGAGGAAGGGCTGGAAAAAGGCGGAAACGCCTTATTTCCCTTGCACGATATTCAGATGGGTTTGCTCTCTGCATTCCCGTGGGATCTTTGGTGAAAAATGAGCACTAGCGCTGTTGACGCTCGTTGAAAACTGACCACCCGAGTTCGACAGTTACTGACGCAAGTATCTGAATTTATTAGAGGCCGTTTTAAAAAATGCCACTACAACAAGGTTAGCTGCTCCGGTAGTCGTGGTTTTTCGAGGTTCAAAGCGGCCAAGA
>Ga0316604_10000966_pt1 | contig 28754 bp, 29 predicted proteins | sample OWC_soil_day20_C_FD_207650 | JGI IMG/M metagenome (GOLD analysis project Ga0316604, IMG submission 207650) | Wetland soil microbial communities from Old Woman Creek delta, Ohio, United States - OWC_soil_day20_CT | ecosystem: Environmental > Terrestrial > Soil > Wetlands | place: USA: Ohio... | reverse complement strand
CAGCGCATGCGCCGGGAAGATGACTGACAGGAAGTAGTTGTAACTTTCCTCGCCTGTATGGTGAGGATTGGCGCTGCGCCGTGCGGCGGCGACGCGCGAGGCGGCGGCCGAACGATGGTGGCCGTCGGCAATGTAGAGCGCGGGCAGGGCGTCGAAATTCCTGGTGATCTGTTCGATGGTGGCTGCGTCACGAATCACCCACAAGGTGTGACGGATGCCGTCGTCTGCCGTGGCATCGGCATCCGGCGTGCCGGCAATGGTTGCGGCCAGTACGGCGTCGATGGCCGGTGCTTCCGGGTAGGCCAGGAAGACCGGACCTGTCTGGGCACTCAGCGCTTCGATCTGGCGGACGCGGTCGTCTTCTTTGTCGGGGCGGGTGAACTCGTGTCGTTTGATGCGGTTGGTGTCGTATTCGATGACCGATGCTGCGGCTACGATGCCGGTCTGTACGTGGCTGCCCATGATGATGCGATAGACGTAGTAGCAGGCCTGTTCATCACGAACGATCACCCCGGCATCCAGCATCTTCTGCATGTTTTCGGCTGCCTTGGCATACACGACCGGAGAATAGGAGTCCGTGTCGGCCGGCAGATCGATTTCTGGTTTGGAAATGTGCAGAAAGCTCCAGGGTTTGCCGGCAGCACGCTCACGGGCCTCGCTGGATGAGAGCACGTCATAGGGCGGGGCGATGATCTCGGCAGCGCGACCGGCTGCCGGGCGCAGGGCTTTGAAGGGCGTAATCAGGTGCATGGTTGTGTACCTTTGTTCTAAGAGGGGAAAAATCTTGCAGGACTCAATTGCGGCGGCTGGCGATCACGTCACGCAGTGCAGCACGAGCGTCGCACAGCATTTGCGTCGTGGTGTCCCAACTCACACACGCATCGGTGACCGAGCAACCGTAACGCAGTTCGGCCAGATTTGCGGGAATAGGTTGGTTACCTGCTTCGATGAAGCTTTCGATCATTGCGCCAACAATTGAGCGGCTGCCGTCGCGGATCTGGCTGACTACATCTTTCAGCACCAGCGGCTGCATCTCCGGCTTCTTCCAGGAATTTGCGTGCGAGCAATCAATGACGACATTGGGGGCCAGCTTGGCTTTGAGCAAGGCCTGTTCCGCGAGTGAAACGGATACCGTATCGTAGTTGGGCCGGCCACCGCCGCCACGCAGCACGACATGGCTGTAATGATTGCCGTGGGTCCGTACGATGCAGGTTTCCCCCTGTTCGTTCATACCTAGGAAACTGTGCGGATTGGAAGCTGATAGACAACCATTAACGGCCGCTTCCAGTGAGCCATCGGTACCGTTCTTGAAGCCCACCGGCGTAGACAGGCCAGACGCGATTTCGCGGTGAGTCTGTGATTCTGCCGTACGCGCACCAATCGCGGCCCAGCTCAGCAGATCGCCATAATATTGGGGAGCAATCGGATCGAGCGTTTCGGTCGCAGCTGGCAAGCCGATTTCCGCGACTTCGAGCAGGAACTGGCGTCCGCGCAGCATGCCTTCCTCGATGTGGAAAGAGTCATCCATGCGTGGATCATTGATGAAGCCTTTCCAGCCGACTGTTGTGCGCGGTTTTTCGAAATACACGCGCATCACCACGTAGAGCGTATCCGCCAGTTCTTCGGCAAGAACCTTCAAGCGCCGAGCATAGTCGAGACCGGCGACCGGATCGTGGATCGAACAGGGGCCGACGATGATCATCGGGCGCGGATCTTCCCGGTCCAGAATCCGTTTGATCGTGGTGCGCCCCATCTCGACCGTGGCGGCCGCCGTGTCGGTCAGAGGGGCACTGGCCTTGATCTGGGCCGGTGAAGGCATCGCATCGAACGAAGCGATGTTGAGGTTTTCAGTTGACGCGTGGGTCATCATGGCGCTGTTGATACGTAACGGAACAAAAACAAAAAGCCCGCATGCGCGGGCTTTTCGGTAAAACGGTACAGCAGGTCGAAACCAGCCTTGGGGGTCAGGTGCAGGCCGCGCCGTGCACCTTCGCCTTACTTGAGCTTGGTTTCTTTATATGCAACGTGCTTGCGTACAACCGGATCGTACTTGACGAATTCAAGCTTTTCCGGGGTGGTACGCTTGTTCTTGTTGGTGGTATAGAAGTGGCCGGTACCCGCAGAGGATTCCAGTTTGATCTTTTCGCGACCGCCTTTAGCCATTTTTAATCTCCGCTAATCTGATTGAGTCGATGCAGGCGCTTAGAGCTTCTCGCCGCGAGCACGCAGTTCGGCCAGAACGGCTTCAATGCCCTTCTTGTCGATGGTGCGCAGACCGGCGTTGGACACGCGCAGACTGACCCAACGGTTTTCTGCTTCGACCCAGAAACGACGATTCTGCAAATTCGGCAGAAAACGACGCTTGGTTCGGTTGTTGGCGTGGGAAACATTGTTCCCCACCATTGGGCCCTTGCCCGTAACTTGACAAACTCGAGACATTTCTCGCTCCGGTACGTGGTTCCGTAAAGCCCGCGATTATAGCTAAAAACCCGGGGAGGACTCAAGCTTTGCTGGCAATCTGAGGGCAAGACTATAACAGGCCTTACCCCGTAAAGGAAATATTGCTGACATTTTCGTTCCAGAGGCAGGCGGCAGGGGTGATTTGAGCTGAAGTTTCAGTCTAGAGCAAACCGCGTTCGGCAAAAGAAACCGGCGAAGAGGCGCCGGCAACGATGAAGTGATCGAGAACTTGCACATCGACCAGCGCGAGGGCCTGTTTCAGGGCCTTGGTCAGCATTTCATCAGCACGGCTCGGTTCGCAGGCACCCGATGGATGGTTGTGGGCCAGGATGACTGCCGCGGCATTTCGGGCGAGTGCCAGCTTGACTACTTCTCTCGGATATACCGATGTCTGGGTCAGGGTCCCGCGAAACAGTTCGCATGCATCGAGCAACCGGTTTTGCGCATCAAGCAGCAAGATCATGAAGACTTCGTGCGGCAACTGAGCCAGGTGCAGTCTCAGCCAGTCGCGCACTGTTCCAGGCGAAGCGAGCAGGTCACGCTCTTTCAAGGTTTCGCCCAAGGCACGACGGGAGAGTTCCAGCACAGCCTGGAGCTGGGCATATTTGGCTGCCCCCATTCCGGGTACAAGCTTGAATGCGGAAAGCGGTGCATTGCACAGTCGGTTCAGGCTGCCGAAGTGATTGATCAATTCGCGCCCCAGATCGACTGCACTTTTCCCTCGTATGCCCACACGCAGGAAGATGGCCAGCAATTCTGCATCGGACAGGACGGTGGCGCCTCTGGCAAGCAGGCGCTCGCGAGGACGTTCATCTTCAGGCCAGTCGGTGATTGCCATCGTGCTTGCAGATAGAATTGCGGGATACAAGGATTTTCACCTGACAGGAAGCGGCGAATGACTGAACTCTCGGGCAAGACCATCGTGCTGGGCGTTTGCGGCGGGATTGCTGCTTACAAGGCGGCAGAGCTCGCGCGTTTGTTGATCAAGGCAGGGGCCTGCGTGCATGTGGTGATGACGGCTAACGGTGCGCGGTTTGTGACGCCGATGACCTTTCAGGCACTGACGGGCAATCCAGTCTGGCTCGATCCGTGGGACGAGCGGCGTGCCAACAACATGAGCCACATCGAGTTGACGCGTAGTGCGGATGCACTCCTGATTGCGCCGGCCACGGCCAATATGCTGGCCAAGCTGGCTCATGGCATGGCGGATGACCTGTTGTCGACTCTGGCTTTGGCGCGCGATTGTCCCTTGCTCGTGGCGCCTGCCATGAACAAGCAGATGTGGAGCAACCCTGCCACGCAGCGCAATGTTGCCCAGCTCAAGGCCGATGGTATCAGCGTGATCGGCCCGGATACCGGTGTGCAGGCTTGTGGCGAAGTGGGCGAGGGGCGGATGAGTGAGCCGGAGGCTATCCGTGAAGCCTTGATTGCCTTCCTGCAGCCCAAGCCGCTTGCTGGGAAAACCGTGCTGATGACTGCTGGCCCGACGTATGAACCGATTGATCCGGTGCGTGGCATCACCAATATTTCCTCAGGGAAAATGGGTTATGCGCTGGCGCGAGCCCTTGCCATGGCGGGGGCCCGCGTCGATCTGGTCAGCGGACCGGTCGCTTTGCCGACGCCTTTTGGTGTCACGCGGGTGGATGTGCAGACTGCGCGTGAAATGCACTTGGCGGTGATGCAGCGTGTTGCAGCAGCAGATGTTTTTATTGGCGTAGCTGCGGTCGCGGATTATCGTCCGGTAGAGGTCGCTAATGACAAGATCAAGAAGACGGATGTTGGTCTGAGTGTCGCGCTGACGCGCAATCCGGACATCCTTGCCGAAGTAGCATCCTTGCCTGCTGCCCCGTTCTGTGTTGGTTTTGCTGCAGAGAGCCAGCGCCTCGATGAATATGCCGTCAACAAACTCCGGTCCAAACGACTGAAACTTGTAGTCGGCAATCTGGTTCAGGATGGCATAGGGGGCGATACCAATCAGGTCGTACTGTTTGATGACGCTGGCGCACACCCCTTGCCGCGCGCCAGCAAGACTGAAGTCGCAGCGGGCATCGTGGCGCATCTGGTCCAGATGCTCGGTTGAAAGTTTTTCCCTTAACCCTTTTTTTCTTGACACAAACATGCATCAACTCGACATCAAGATTCTCGACACCCGCCTCAAGGACAATCTGCCCCAATACGGTACGGCTGGTGCTGCCGGGCTGGATTTACGCGCCTGCATCAATGAGCCCTTGACCATCAATCCGGGAGATACCCACCTGATTCCTACAGGCATGGCCATGCATCTTGAAGACCCGCGGCTGGCAGCAATGATCTTGCCGCGTTCCGGGTTGGGACACAAACATGGCATCGTGATGGGTAACTTGGTCGGCTTGATCGACTCTGATTACCAAGGCCAGGTCTTTGTATCGACCTGGAATCGCAGCAAGGAAGCTTTCACGATCCAGCCGATGGATCGTATCGCGCAGCTGGTTGTGGTGCCGGTGGTACAGGTTACGCTCAATGTGGTGGAGGACTTTGCTGCCAGTGAGCGGGGTGCAGGTGGTTTTGGAAGTACGGGACGGCAGTGATTTTTTCGAGCCGAGACGGGCAAAAAGACCTGAATCGTGGCGGCTTTCAGTCTGCGCGATGAACCTAAGTGTGCTCAGGCGCCTGCTCCGGCAGGGGGCGGGTTTTCTGTAAAAGGCTGTCCTGCCGTCATATGGGCAATGCTTCTTCGGCCGTTTCCTTGTCGGCGGTGTGTTCTGGGTTTTTGGTAGATGCCGTGTCGTGCCATTGCAGGTAGGCACTACTGGCAGCCTCGATCAAAAGTTTGCCTTCGCCGCGCAGACTGTAGCGGTCCCCTGCGTGGAGGATTACATCGTCTGGAATGCCTGCTTCGGTGAGCCAGACTTGTCCGTCGAGAATATGCAGGCTTTGTCCTGGGCTGGCGGCGAGTACACAGAGTTGCCCTGGGGTGATGTGAATGGCTGTATTGACGAGTTCATCTTGCATTTTATTGACCTCTGCCGTGGGAATGTGTCGCATGAGTGGCATTCTGCGTGGCTTGTAAGTAGAGTTCAAACGAGCAAATCTCAACCATTCACGAGTTAAATTCATCTATGGATGCACCTGCGAAACTTCCTCCCTTGGGCATGTTGCGCGTTTTTGAAGCTGCAGCTCGACTAGGTAGCTTCAGCGCTGCGTCACAGGAATTGCATGTGACTCACAGCGCGGTGAGCCACCAGATCCGAGCACTGGAAGAGCAGCTCGGCTTTGCCTTGTTTCATCGTGAGGGGCGTGGCGTGCAGCTCACATTGCTGGGGCTGGAACTGGCGTCGCGCGTGAACCGGGCGTTGTGCGAGATGGGGAGTATGGTGTCCTTGCTGCGTCAACGGGCGAATCCTCGCCGCCTGACTGTGACAACGATGCCTTCGTTTGCTGCACGCTGGCTGGCGCCGCGTCTGGGGCGCTTTATCGAGCAGGAACCGGATATCGAGTTGAATATCGTGACGACATCAACAGTGCTCGATTTTGCCCGTGATGGCGTTGATATAGCGATTCGCTTCGGTTTTGGTGATGCGCCTGGACAGCATGCGGAATTGCTGATGCGCGATGAGATGCTGGTTGTGGCAAGTCCGAAATTGCTGTGTGACAGGCCGCCCGCAACACCTGCCGATTTGCGCGATTGGCCACTTTTGCGCTCGGATGGTGAATTCTGGCGTGGCTGGTTTGAGAGCGTGGGTCTGGATTGGCCGGAGCCACAAAGCGGTTTGTATTTCAACGACTCTGCCATCGTACTGCAGGCCGCGCTGGATGGGCGAGGTCTTGCATTGTCGCGTCGCAGCTTGTGTCAGCAGGAGATCGATGCCGGGAGTCTTGTGCAGGTGTTTCCGCAGACGCTGCCGAATCTGCGCGCTTACTGGTTCGTGAGCCCTGCTGGCGTGGTTCTGACACCGCTGGCACAGCGTTTCCGCGCTTGGGTGTTTGCAGAGGCTCGCAGCTGTCCGCCAGTGGCTGAAGATGTGCGTGTGAATGTGACAGCGCTTGAACGTTGCGTACACTGAATGGAAGGCCTCACCCAGATCGAAATGCAGCGACACATACGCCTGCTGAGCGCACCGCCGCCATCATTACGCCAGCACCGGATGAATTCAGTGACCCGGCTGTAGCCACCGGCAAACCCGGCTGCCTTGAGCTCGGCATACAACTTCAAGGCCGTGCGCCGGTCCCATTTGGGACGGCGGGCATCGGTTTTCAGGGCTTTGATCCGTTGAGCGGCAAACGGCTCGACCTTGCCCGGCGCACCGATGTGCCGGTACTTCGGTTCAAAGTCCTCCGACTCACGCAGTCAGCGCTTGACGGTGTTCCGGCTCCAGCCACAGCGACGCGCTATCTCCGAAATCGACAGCTCATCACGGTGGTACCAACGACGAATTCTTGCCAGTTCCTTCACGGTGATCATCTCCATCTTTACCCCACTCAAAAAGTAAGCGGGAGAGGTTGATTACCTGGTCAAATTTCAACGCGCAAACACGCAGGGAACTGGTCAGTTTTCGGTGAGCGTCAATACACCAGGCCATTAACAATCGGCAACTAATCGGGTGCATGTGGGGAAAAACCGCCCTTTCGGGTAGAGTAGGGGATTACCTAGTCCAAGAATATTTCCTCCATGTTTCAGCGCAGAACCTTGTTTTCAACAGGCCTCGTTTCCGCTTTACTAGTGGCCTCTTTGTTGCTCTCGCCTTTAGCCACCGCCGAAGAGATCCGCGGAGCAGGTTCCACGGCCGCAGCCAAGCTTTATCAAAGTTGGGCGGAGAGTTTCAAAACCACCGGCAACCAAGTCAACTACGCCCCCGTAGGTTCAAGCGCAGGCATTAAGGCCGTGATTACAGGGGCAGTGGATTTCGGGGCAACCGATGTTCCCCTGACCGACGAACAGATGCAGAAGGATGGTTTGATTTGCATCCCGACCGCGATCACCGGCATTGTGCCTGCTGTGAATCTACCAGGAGTACCGCAGGGTAAACTACGCCTGAGCGGCCCGCTGCTAGCAGCGATCCTCACTGGCAAGGTGCATTACTGGAATGACGATGCCATTCGTGCGCTAAATCCCAACATCCGGTTGCCGGCAGAGGCGATCCATGTGGTCGCCCGTCAGGACGGATCGGGTTCCACTTGGGTGCTCAGCAAATACCTGAGCGCAGTCAGCCCGGAATGGGCACAGGAGATGGGTAACGAGTCCCTGCTGCACTGGCCCGCAAGTACGCTGCTCGCGCGTGGTTCCTCAGGGATGGCTGACCAGATCAAACAGACGCCATATAGCATCGGCTATCTGGAGCCAGGCTACATCGCCAGCACCGAATTGAATTACGCGCTAGTTGCCAACAAGGCTGGCAAATATGTTCAACCTGACGCAGTTGCCTTCCGCGCTGCACTCGCGGGCAGTCGCTGGACTTTCGAAGGGCGTTTCGAGGACACCCTGACCAATCTTAGTGATCAGGCTGCCTGGCCGATCACTACTGGCACGTTCATCGTCATGAAACGTGTTGCCGTCGCCCCTAAACGAATGGCTATTGTGGCCAATTTTCTCAGTGGAGCCTTCATGCAAGCCGACAACCTGGCCCCCAAGGCGGGCTTCGTTCCGCTGCCCATGAAGACCCAAGCCCGTGCCGTCAAAACGCTGGGGAGTATGGTCGAGCCAAGTGGTGTCCCACTGCTCTTCGACGTAATCTGGCGTCGTGTGGGCGGTTAGTCGTAAAGCGGTGGTTGGCGCGATAAACCCCTTGGGAGGGTGTGGCGCCAACCAGAATCGCCTTTTGCTTAGGCGGGGGCATGCGATTGACTGCTGCGACTGATCTGATAGTCAAAGATGACTACCCTTGGGTCAGTTCGTGATGATTGCTACTGCTGCTCATCCCACTGCCAGATCGTTGCGCCGTAATTGGCGTCAAAATCCGGCATGACTTCGCTTTGTTTGAACAAACGGCGAGAGCCCAACTTTGCCGGCGTCAGCCATAGCCCGCCTTGGGGCAAGGCTGGCTGGCGGGGCAGCGCAGGTGCAGGACTTCAACGCCGGGAGAAGTTGGAGCCGCGAGGCTCTGCTCGGTAGCCCGAGGACCTGCGCGTCAAACTGCGCAAGTGCACTGGCACAAAATCCGGTCCGGCCAACACGGGCTACTCTGCAGTGGCTGGCTTGCGGCGACTGGGCGGCTCAATGCCACACTCACGCAGCCAGCGACGCACCTGGTTTGCGTTCAGACCGTTGGCCAACGCCACCCCAGCCACTGAGACGCCGGGATCACAACACGCCGCGACCACCGATTGTTGAAAGCTCCGCTGTGCGTGCGCCGCACCCGGCGCGGAATCGTGACATCCATAGTGTCCACCATCGATATTGATGGACTCCATCTTCAGCGGGCTAAGCGGCTCAAGGAAGATGGGGTGGCCGGGGGCTTACAACATCTCTACAAGAACCGCAATCTGGTCGAGCGATTCTTCAGTCGTATCAAGCAATTTCGGCGTATCGCCACCCATTATGACAAGCTGGCAGCACGCTTTGCTTCCTTCGTCGCGATTGTGGCCGCTGTCATTTGGCTGGCTTGAATGTCGACAGACTAGGCTAATCCCCTTTGCTGGCGCGCATCAGATAATTGACATCGGTGTTGGTGCCAAGACTATAGATTCTGCTGAGCGGATTGAATGTCATACCGATGAGTTCTCGTGTATCAAGGCCTGCGTTGCGCAAGTCACGAGAGAGCTCTGAGGGCTTGAGAAACTTCGCGTATTCGTGAGTCCCCCGTGGAAGCATATTGAGAAGGTATTCGGCGCCGACAACGGCTAGCAGGTAAGCCTTGAGATTGCGGTTGATGGTCGACAGGAACAAGTCACCTTGTGGCTTGAGCAGGGTTGCGCACGCCCGTACGATGCTTGCGGGGTCGGGAACGTGTTCCAGCATTTCCATGCAGGTGATGACGTCAAATGCAGCCGGTTCCTGTGCTGCAAGTGCTTCGGCGGAGATTTTCCGGTAATCGACAGTGAGCTTGCTTTCATGCAGATGCAGGCGTGCGACGGCGAGGGCTTTGTCCGATAGATCAATTGCCGTTACATTTGCGCCGGCGCGAGCCATGCTCTCTGCGAGAATTCCGCCGCCGCAGCCGATGTCCAGCACCCGCTTACCTGCTAGCGGCGATAGTTGGTTGATCCAGTCAAGGCGTAGCGGATTGATTTCATGCAGTGGTTTGAACTCGGATTCGGGATCCCACCAGCGGTGAGCCAAATCACTGAACTTGGCCAATTCTTTCTCGTCTGCATTGGTATGGGGCATGGTGTTGTCGGGGTGCGCTCGGGAGTGTGATTGTGACCGGATTGAAGGGCGAAAAAAAGCCCTGCACGCAGCGGTAATGCGGTTCAGTTAAAGCTCTTTGATGTGCCGAGTTGGATAGCGATGAGGCTTGGCTTTGACGACACGGGGGCATTTTCGCCCCCGTCGTTTTTCAACGATGTGCTGGCGCATACGCATCAAATGCGCGGGCAAATTCCCCAGGCTCATGCCGGCGTTGGCTGGTCAGAAGGAGTGCAGGATTCTGGAAGGACATTTGATGAGTGACCACATTCACATGTGCATCAGTATTCCATCGAAATATTCGGTGGCGAACATGGTGGGCTACATCAAGGGGAAGAGTGCGATCTCAATTGCTCGCCGGTTCAATGGGCGAAGCCGAAACTTCGGGGGTGAGAACTTCTGGGCCAGAGGATACTTTGTATCAACGGTGGGGTTGGACGAGGAGATGGTTCGAGCCTATATCCGGCACCAAGAGAAGGAAGATGAGCATTACGACCAGCTGAAGTTGGGCATGTGACTGCCCCGCCTTCAGGCGGCGCATGTCGCAGCCCCTTTGAAGGGCTAACAAACAAAAGCCCCCGGCTTTGCCGGGGGATACTTACTTTTGGGGAAGGGGAATCCGTTTAGCATGGTGTCGATAAAATAACTTCGAGCACCAGAGGGCCATAGTTCGCTGCCACGTTGATATGTTTCGTTCACGACCAGCTCTTTTCTAGCGAGCATGTCGCGAATTTCAATGACCGAGTCGTTACTTGTATCGATTCTCGGCACGTTGCCTTCCCTTTTTGATATTGGATTTACCGACTAATCGGCTTGTACCGAATCCGCTTGGGCTTCGCCCCTTCTTCACCCAGACGCTTCTTCTTGTCTTCTTCGTATTCCTGGTAGTTGCCGGCGAAGAAGGCCCATTGCGAATCGCCTTCGGCGGCGAGGATGTGGGTGGCGATGCGGTCGAGGAACCATCTGTCATGCGATGTGACCATCACGCAGCCGGAGAATTCGAGCAGGGCGTCTTCGAGTGCGCGCAGGGTTTCCACGTCCAGGTCGTTTGACGGCTCATCGAGCAGCAGCACGTTGCCGCCTTCGACCAGGGTCTTCGCAAGATGCAGACGGCCGCGTTCGCCGCCGGAGAGTTTGCCGACGATCTTGGCCTGGTCGCCACCCTTGAAGTTGAAGCGGCCGATGTAGGCACGGCTGGGCATTTCGAACTTGCCGACGGTGAGGATGTCGGCGCCATCTGCAATGGCTTCGAACACGGTCTTGCTGTCATCCAGCCCTTCGCGGGTCTGATTCACTGCGGCGATCTTGACGGTGGAGCCGATCACGATTTCGCCCGAGTCCGGTTTTTCCAGACCCTGGATCATGCGGAACAGGGTTGATTTACCGGCACCATTCGGGCCGATCACGCCGACGATGGCACCGGGTGGGATCTGGAAGCTCAGGTTGTCGATCAGCAGGCGATCACCGAAGGCTTTCGAGACGCCATTGAAATCGATCACCTGATTGCCCAGGCGCTCGCCCGGCGGGATGAAGATTTCGTGGGTTTCGTTGCGCTTCTGGTATTCGACGTTGCTCATTTCCTCGTAGCGGGCCAGACGCGCCTTGCTCTTTGATTGACGCGCCTTGGCGCCCTGGCGCACCCATTCCAGTTCTTCCTTCATGGCCTTGCGGTGAGCGTCTTCCTGCTTTTGCTCGGTCGCCAGACGGGCGCCTTTCTGCTCCAGCCATGACGAGTAATTACCCTTCCAGGGAATGCCTTCGCCACGGTCGAGTTCGAGGATCCATTCGGCGGCGTTGTCGAGGAAGTAGCGATCGTGGGTCACCGCCACCACGGTACCGGGGAAGCGCACGAGGAACTGCTCCAGCCATTCGACGGACTCGGCGTCGAGGTGGTTGGTCGGCTCATCCAGCAGGAGCATGTCCGGCTTGGAGAGCAGCAGCTTGCAGAGCGCCACGCGGCGCTTTTCGCCGCCGGAGAGCGGGCCGATCTTGGCGTCCCAAGGCGGGATGCGCAGCGCGTCGGCTGCGATTTCGAGCTGGGTTTCGATATCTGCACCGCTGGTGGAAATGATGTTTTCGTACTTGGCCTGCAGCTCGGCGAGCTTGTCGAAATCGGCATCCGGCTCGGCGTAGGCGGCATACACCTCTTCGAGCTTCTGCTTGGCTTCCATGACTTCACCGAGCGCGGATTCGACTTCTTCGCGCACGGTCTTGTTCGGGTCCAGCTCCGGTTCCTGCGGCAGGTAGCCGATGCTCATGTTCGGCTGCCACTGCACTTCACCGTCATATTCCTTGTCCTGTCCGGCCATGATGCGCAGCACGGTGGATTTGCCGGCGCCGTTGAGGCCGAGCAGGCCGATCTTGGCGCCGGGGAAAAAGGAGAGGGAGATGTCCTTGATGATCTGACGCTTGGGCGGAACAACCTTGTTCACGCGCAGCATCGACATGACGTATTGGGCCATTGGGATTTTGGGGTCGAAAAATTTGTGAAGACGCGATTTTAGCAGCCCGGACCGCGTCCACCGGGAAAATCCGGCCGTGGCGTGTGCGCGTGACGATCTTGCAAGCAGGTTGAATAGCAAAAAAAGCCCGGGCAGAGCCGGGCCAAAAATAACGCGCGTAGATCGGTGGCATTCCGCTTGTGGCGCTGGCGCGGGAGGACGACTGCCAGCGGCCGCTTGCTTCAGGCCACCGAGGTGATCAGAGAAGTAACTTTTGATCGGTCGGCCTCCTTTCCTGGATTGCGCAGTTCGCCCGGGCGGGATTGCTCCAGGGCCTGGATGTCGCCACAGATCTGGCCGCCTGCTTCGATGAGGAGGCTGCCATAGCGGATCGTGCCTTTGACACGGCCGGTGGCATGGATGATGAGTTGGGTGCGGGCGGTGAGTTCGCCTTCGAACTGGCCGTGGATCTCTGCGACATCGATGCCGACCTTGCCGGAAAAGGCACCTTGCTCGGCGATACGGATCACACGGCTATCCATGGTGGCTTCGACACGACCTTCAACGATCAAGGTGTCGCAGTCGAGAATTTCGGCGCCCTTGAGTTTGACCTCCGGACCCACAACCAGACGGCTGCTGGATTCGTTCGCGGCTTGATGAGCGGAGTCTGGCGTGGCGGTGACGGGCGGGGCGCTCATGGTGGTCTCCTTGGTGGCAGGGGGTTGCGTGTTGACCAGAATCTGCGCTGCCTGGGCAGGCGACAGGCTGGTCGCATCGCGCAAGCGGTTTTGCGGCTGGAGCGGCGGATAGGCGCCGGGCGTGTGGGTCACCCGGGGCTGACGCTCGGGTGTGGGTTCGGGCGTGCGGGGCAGCGGTTTGTTGAACATTTCATCTCCTTGTTGACCGGAGGCGGAGCGCTCAAGGTGGCCCGCCGACTGGTGCTTCCATTGCAGGGGGCGTGCCAGATGAGGAATGTTCAATGAAAACAGTGTGTTGATGTGCTTGCAGGCAGCGTGGAGCAGGCGTTGGTTGTCGCTGTCTGGCGACAGGGGGCGGCTCCTCAGCTGTTCATTGCCTGTGGCAGCAAGGCAAAGCCTTGTCGTGGATCGGCGACAGCGGAATCCACGTGCGGCGCTCTGCGGGGCGGTCAATCGCTGGTGCTGTCCTTGAACGCACCGGCTTCCAGGTGATAGCGCCCGAGCAGGCGATAGAACTCGGTGCGGTTGCGTTTGGCCAGCCGTGCGGCCTGGCTGACGTTGCCTTCGGTCAGGCGCAGCAGGCGCACAAGATAGTCACGCTCGAAGCGGTGCCGGGCGTCCTCGAAGGATTCGATGGCATCTCCGTCGCCTTGCAGGGCGCGTTGCACCTGGCTGGCGGGAATCACCGGCGTGGTGGCCAGCGCGACAGTCTGCTCGACCACATTGAGCAGCTGGCGCACGTTGCCGGGCCAGGGGGCGGCGAGCAACAGTTCCATGGCTTCGGGCGAGAAGGCGTTGACCGGACGCTGATAGCGTTTGGCGAGGCGCTGCAGGAAATGCTGGGCGAGCAGCGGAATGTCTTCGCGGCGCTCGGCCAACGAGGGGATGGCGAGGCTGACGACGTTGAGCCGGTAATACAGATCGTCGCGGAAACGCCCTTCACTGCGTGCGGCATTCAGATCGCGGTGCGTGGCGGAGATGATGCGCACGTCGATGGGCAGGCTGCGGGTGGCACCCACCGGGCGGACTTCGCGCTCTTCCAGCACGCGCAGCAGCTTGACCTGCAAGGGCGTGGGCATGTCGCCGATCTCGTCGAGGAACAGGGTGCCGCCGCGTGCGGACTGGAAGAGCCCGTCATGATCGCGGTGGGCACCAGTGAACGCGCCCTTCACATGCCCGAAGAGTTCGGACTCCAGGAGTTGTTCCGGAATCGCGCCGCAGTTGATCGCCACGAAGGGTTTGCCGGCACGCGGACTGGCCTTGTGGATGGCACGGGCGAGGAGTTCCTTGCCTGCGCCGCTGGGTCCGCTGATGAACACGCTGACCTCGCTGGCGGCGACGAGCAGGGCTTGTTGCAGGAAGTCTTCCATCCGCGCACTGCGGGTGAGGATTTCGTTGCGCCAGTCTGCTGGAGCTTGCGCGCCGGGGATGCCGCCCGAGTTTCCGCCAGCATTGCCGATGGCCCGGTGGATCTGGGCGACCAGCTCGGCAGCGTCATACGGTTTGGTGAGGTAGCCGGAAACGCCGCGTTGGGTAGCCTCGATGGCTTCCGGGATGTTGCCGTGGGCGGTCAGCACGATCACCGGCAGCGAAAGATGCTGCTGGCGGACGGCATCGAACAGGGCGAGCCCGTCCATGCCAGGCATGCGCAGGTCGGTGACCACGATGTCAGGGCGTTGCGAAGCCAGTGCGGCCAGGGCGGTTTCGCCGCTGCTGGCGCTGCGGATGTCGAAACCGCTGGCCTTGAGGCGGATCGAGAGCAGGCGCAGCAGATCGGGGTCGTCGTCGACCAGCAACACGCGGGGCGTGCCGGTTCCGGCTGGCTGTGGGCTTTGGGTGTGATTCATCGGGTTTTCGAGCGATCCTGCATCTTCAGTTCGATTTCGCTGATGGCTTCAAGCTTCTGGCGCATCGCGTCGTTTGCTTGCTGCAGCTCGCGCTGCTTCTGCTGGCTGGTGGTCAGGGCATCGTCGAGGCGGCGATTGTCCTGCAACAAGGTGAGCAAGAGCTGCGCCAGCGGATGTGTACGGCCGCGGCCATTGCTGTCGCTGGGGGCGACATCCAGCAGGCTGAGGGCACGTGTACGGTCGCCTTGCGGCGGTGGCGCGAGCGTGAGGAAAAGCGCCAGGCGCAGGCGGTTGTCTTCACTGCGGCGGCCGGCAAAGGCTTTTTGCAGGGACTCGGCTTCGCTGGCGAGTTCAGCCGGGCTCATGTTCTTGATCCGGCCCGCCTGATGGAGCCAGTCCGGGTTGGCGTCTCGTGCGGGCGAGGTGGTGCGGGCCAGGGAGAGGGTGTCGAGGGGCGTGCAGGCGCTGGCGCAGAGTGCCAGCATGCCGGCGAGGATGTGGAGGCGGATCATGATGAGAGGGATTCCGTGAGCGGCAGGCGGATGCAGGCCCGCGTGCCATGAGGCGAATTGGCTTGCAGCGAGACTTCGCCACCATGGGCGTTGACGAGTTCGCGCACGATCGACAAACCGAGGCCGCTGCCCTTGACCGGGCTGCCTGCCGGGGCGGGTCCCTGGACGAAGGCTTCAAACATGCTGGGCGCCAGGTCGGCCGGAATGCCCGGGCCGTTGTCGCAGACTTCGATGTTGATCCAGCCGTGGGCGGCATGTGCCTCCAGCTGGACGCGAGCGTTTGGCGGGGAGAATTTGAGGGCGTTGGAGAGCAGATTGTCGAGGATCACCCGCAGCTTTTCGCGATCTGCAGATAGCTGCAGACCCGCGCAGTGGTTGTCGATGTCGATATTGCGTGCGGCGGCGGCCAGTCGCTGTTCGGCGATGACCTGATCCACCAGAGGCGCCAGTTCGAGTGGTTCACGGCGCAGATTGGCAGGTGCGAAGCGCAGGCCGCTGTAGTCGAGCAGATTCTCGATCAGCTTGCGCAGACGCTGGCAATTGCTGACGAGGATCCGGGTGATTTCCGACTGTTCAGCATTGAGCGGCCCGGTTACCTTGTCGAGCAACAGGGCTGTGCCTTCGTGCAAAGCGGTGAGCGGGGTTTTGAGTTCATGCGAAACATGGTGCAGCAGGCGGGTTTTCTGCGCGTCGAGGGCCAGCAGGCGCGTGCGCAGCCAATCCAGACGCTGGCCGAGCAATACCATGTCATGTGGACCGCGGATCTGGATCGGCTCGTTGAAGTGTCCTTCACCCAGTTTGCGCATGGCGGCTTCCAGCTGGCGGAACGGGCGGCGGATCAGCGCCGTGATGGCCAGGGCAAGCAGCAGGCTGATCGGAATCAGGATCCACAAGCGCTGCAGCAACTGGCGACGCGCGGCTGCGGCCTCGATCTGCAATGCGCTGATGTCGGCCTCGATGCGCGCATCCGCCTGGCTGACGATGCTCGCCGCCGTCTCGTCCATGCTGCTGAAGGCCTTGATCAGGGCCGGGCTCTCGATCTGTGTCAGGCCCGGCTGCTGCAGACGTTGCCAGACGCCCTCTTCGCTGCTGCGCAGGCGGTCCAGATCGGGCTGGATGTTCAGGATGTCGGCGTGCTGCGTCAACCGCTCGGCCATGTCGTTGAATTCGGTACGACGTCTGCTGTAGGCCGTGAGTCCGCGTGCATCGTTGAGCACCAGTTGCTGGCGGGCGAGGCGTTCCAGCGCGTTGAGGTGTTCGCTGAGTCCGCGGCTGTCACGGGTGATGGCCGTGGCACGGGTGATGGCTTCTTCACTGCGCCGGCTGAGCTGGTCCAGCGAGAAATAGGCTGCCAGCAGTGCCAGCACGGGTGGCAGGGCAACCAGTGCGAAGCCCAGCAGCAAGAGCTTGGGCAGAGAGACCGGATAGGGCAGGCGCATCGTGCTCGGGTACAAAGAAGAGTTCCCTTTGTACCCTTGACGATGTTCAGGGTTCCCGTCAGGGCGACGGAAGGCCGGTGCTACGCGAGCGCTGCTTGAGCGGGTATGCAGCCGTACAGTACTGCGAAGAAGTGGCAGACCGTGCCGGTGAGAACGAACAGATGCCAGACAAAGTGCCCGTAACGCAAACGGCCATCCAGCGCGTAGAAAACCACGCCCCCTGTATAGGCCAGTCCGCCAGCAATGAGCCAGACGGCCCCTGCGGTGGAAATGTTGTTGAACAGCGGCACGGCGGCAATCACGATCAGCCAGCCCATCAGCAAATAGATGCCATTGGAAAGCCAGGGGTTGGACAGGCGGTTGCTGAACATCAGGATCAGGCCGGTTGCGGCGAGCCCCCAGACCAGGCCGAACAGGGTCCAACCCCACGCGCCGGCAAGCACGCTGAAGGTGAAAGGCGTATACGTGCCGGCGATCAGCAGAAAGATTGCCGCGTGATCAAGCTTGCGGAAGATCTGCTTGATGCGGCCCTGCGGAACCCAGTGATAGACCGTGGAACTCAGATACATCAGCACCATCGTGGTGGCATAGATGCAGGCTGCGGTGATATTGGCCGCACTGCCCTGGCGTGCCGTGATGATGACCAGAATCGGGAAGGCCGCAATGGCTGCCAGCAAACCCGCGCTGTGGCTGACTACGTTGGCGATCTCTTCGCCACGGGTTTGGATGCGTTTGAGTTTCATGCTGTGTCTGTTCTCTCTGTGGCTGTGTCGAGCCTTGTTCGTGATGCTGTATGTTTGTTTGCGCACGGAATACGTCAAGCCGGTACTTCATACTTACTGTAGCTTGATTCGATGGCCAGGTGAAGCACCGGGCAAAAGACTGGTTCCTGATAGAGATTGCAGGGTTTTGGCGCAATCAGCAGGAACTTGGCGGGCGGATAGGGTGTCGTATATCTAGTGTGGACAGTGGGTGTCGGTGCAGGTTCCATCACCTGAATGATCCAGCCGACAATCGCTGCAGATCTGCCCTCAAGTCGCTTCGCGATCCTGCATGCAGCACCGGGTGGGATAGCATGTCCGGGTGCTGAATCAGTTTTTCCCTTAATTGATTGAAAAGGAGCTAGTCATGACGGAAACCACTTCTTCGACCCTGCTTGATGAATCGCAGGACATTCTGCACAAGACCGAAAAACTGATCATCGATGCCGCTGCGGCGACCGGCAAGGAAGCCGAGATCCTGCAGGCACGCATCATTGCCGGCTTGCGTGAAGCCAAAGAGCGCCTGAGTTCCGCAGAGGAAATCGCCGTGGAAAAAGCCAAGGCTGCGGCCAAGGTGACGGACCAGTATGTGCACGAAAATCCGTGGAAGGCGATCGGCATTGGCGCCGCTGTGGGTGTGGTCGTAGGCATGCTGATTGCCCGCCGCTGAAATGGGAATGCGGCTGATCGAACGGATCCACCGTCTGGCTGATAACCTGACGGGCTTGCTGGGCAACCGGCTGGATCTGTTCGGACTGGAGGTGCAAGAAGAAACGGAGCGCCTGCTGGGCAATCTGGTGGTTCTTCTTGCCCTGTTTGTCTTCGCGGCATTTGCCTTGTTCTTTGCAACGGTGGCGCTGCTGGTCTTTGCTGCGAGCAGCGGTTGCCTGCTCGCGGTCGCGATCGGCGTGGCGTCGGCTTACGGTTTGCTGGCGGTCGCGTGTGGCGTTGTGATGTGGCGGCGCCAGAAGGAAGCTCACGTGCCTTTTGCAGCAACGCGAGCCGAATTCGAGCGTGATCGAATGGCCTTGTGCCGTCGCCCGGAGGACGAAACATGAGCCGTCGAACCGTACGTGATTTCCGCAAGGAAATGCTGCTGTTGCAGGCCGAGCAATATCGTCTGGCCTTGCGCCAGGATCTGGCCAGCCTGGCTCCGATGGCACCTGAAGGCAAGGATCATCTGGTGTGGATCGAAACGCTTGCCGGTATTCTGGGGGCGGTGCTGCCTGCACGCTGGGGGCGCTGGTTGAACGTGGCGCTGAGTGCCTGGCGGATTGGTCGGCAGGCTTTGATGAAAAACTCTTAGCCGTTTCGTTCCTCGCCAGTCTTGGCGCTGCTGAAATGGAAAACGCCGCATTGCGCGGCGTTTTGTGTCGGTGGATCCACCACCGGCGCCGGGATTGATCCCGGTTATGGGCTACCTGTTGCTCAACAATCTTGCGGTTGCGATAAGGGTTCCCTTTGTGTTGCGCAGTGGATGACTGCACTTTCTTTGTAAGTGTTGATCAAGCCGAATGCAAGGGAAATTCTGGCCCTGCAGGGTCTTCCTGTCCGCCGCCCAGCAGAGCCTGAACTGAGCGCTTACATGGCGATCAACGTCTGGCGTCCCCACCAGCTCTGCGCCGGCTGTACCTGGACCGGGTTGCGCACGACCGCTGCTTCCACGCAAAGCATGCGGCGGAATCCGCTGGCCGGCATGTCACTGATGTTTGCGCAGGTTTCTTCCCATGGATTCCACACCACGGTATCCGGCATGTTTTCGGTATTGATGCCAATCGAGCGCTGGGTTTCGCGCAGCAGGAGAGGATTCTCCGTTTCGTAGTAAAGGCGCGTGGTCTCACGGTCAATGACCACTCCGACACCGGTATCCACGCGCTCTTCAACCTCTGTCTTGTTGAGCAGGTTGCGGTATGTCTGCCCGCGCAGTCCTTCAAGGACGACCTCTTCGACTTCCTTCACGCGCAGATAGGTATGGAGTGCGGCGGAAAACTCGAATGCCTGTTCGCCGGTGTTCTCGACTTCGAACTCGATGTCGATGCGTGAACCGGTGATTCCGATGCTGATTTCAGCCTGAAAGGCGTGCGGCCAGAGCGCACGGGTTTCCTCGTTATCGGTGATCCGCAGCGTAGCCATGGCGAAATCTTCGCCGGCACGCGCAGCAACTTTTTCCCACATCCGGGTGCGGACGAAACCGTGCTGGGGCAGGGGACCGTTTGTGCCGAATTGGGGGAAACAGACCGGCACGCCACCGCGTACGGGGGTGCCGGGTTTGAAGACTGCTTTGTCCGACATGTACAGGCGCTCGTCACCACCGGCCGGTTTCCAGGAAACGAGATGGCCACCGTAGAGCAGAACGATGGCTTCAGCACCATCCGGTGAACGCAGTTGAATGGCGGGGAGTCCTTGGTAGTCGATTTCCTGCGCGAGAGGTGTAGGCATGGTTATTTGTCAGACAAGTTTTAAGTTGTAAGAATATTACGCGTTTGTGCCGGCAGTGTCATCGGCACGCGGTGAGTTCAGTATGGCGATAGCAATCCAGCGTGTGGTCATTGACCATGCCGGTTGCCTGCATGAAGGCATAGCAGATCGTGCTGCCGACGAAACGGAAACCACGTTTCTTCAGTGCTTTCGACATGGCATCGGATTCCGGGGTGCTGGCGGGGACTTCCTGCATGCTGTGCCAGCCGTTCTGGCGCGGATGACCCCCGACGAATTGCCAGAGCCAGGCCGGGACATTGCCGGCTTCGGCTTCGAGTGCCAGCCAGGCGCGTGCATTGTCGATGGTCGACGTGATCTTGAGACGATTGCGCACGATGCCGGGATTGGCCATCAGGCGATTGAAATCGGCCTCGTCGTAGCGGGCGATCCTGGCGATGTCGAAGCCGTCGAAAGCCTGTCGGTACGCGGCGCGTTTTTTCAGGATGGTGATCCAAGCCAGCCCGGCCTGGGCACCTTCCAGGGTCAGCATCTCGAAGAGTCGCGTGGCATCCCGCAGCGGCACGCCCCATTCTTCATCGTGATACTGGCGATAGAGCGGGTCGGCTGCACCGGCCCAGGTTCCGAGCCAGGCACAACGGCAGCGATGGTCTGGCAAAGCGCTCATTCCTTCATCTCGTTGATGGGTTCCAGCATGCGGATATCCGGCAGCCCGCGTACCTTGCCGATGAGCATCATCACGCTGTGCGTGACCAGTGCAGAGTTGAGGTGGCGCTTGTGGGCTTCGGCATTTTCCCAGACTTCAATGGTGTTGAAGCGGCCCGGGCGGGCTGCGTCGGCATACACGTCGAAGCGCAAGCAGCCTTCTTCCTGGCGATGCAGCCCGGCCATCTCCTGCAGGATTTGACGGACTTCTTCTACGTATTCGGAATCGGCTTCGGCGAGGGTGAGGACGTGTATCGAATCGGGATGCATACGGAATGTGGGTGGCGCGCTGAATGGGGGTAATTGTCAGGCTCGAGCATTGGCTTTGGCAAGGTCCAGCGTGCCGTGCTTGAGCGTCTTGTCTTCGGGGTCGTTGTGCAGCACGAAACCGATGCGTTCGACAAAGCGCAGCATCCGGTCATTGCTGGCGAGAAATTCACCTTTCATGGTGGTGAGCCCGCGTTGCCAGGCGGTGCTGATGATTGCTTCCATCATGCGTCGGCCCAGACCACTGTGCTGATAGGCATCGGCTACCACGATTGCGAATTCGCAGCTCGTACCGTCCGGGTTGGTGTTGAAACGGCTGACACCCAGCTGTTTTTCCTGTCCGTTTTCCAGACAGGTGGCGATGAAGGCCATCTCACGGTCGTAGTCGATCAAGGTGAGCTTGGCGAGCAGGGAGGGCGAAAGCTCGCGCAGGGCACTCATGTAACGGAAGTACTTGGTTTCCGGGGAGAGCTGGCGTACGAAGCCCTGATTCATTTCAGCGTCTTCGGGTTTGATCGGACGGATGGTGACCGGCGTGCCATCCTTGAGTTGCCAGGACCAGACCAGATTGGCCGGGTAAGGGTGGATCGCCATGTGCTCATAACGCGCATTCTGATGCGGATTGCGTCCGATCTCGATGCGTGCTTCGGCTGCCAGCAGGCCGCGGTCATCGATGTAGAGCGGGTTGATCTCCAGCGAGCGCAGCATCGGCAGTTCGCAGATCAGGTCGGAGACGCGCAACAGCATGTGCTCGAGCGCTTCGAAATCTGCAGCAGGCATTCCTTCCATCGGCCCCAGCATGCGTTCGGCATGGGTGTCGTGGAGCATGTCGCGCACCAGAAAAGCATTCAGCGGCGGCAGGGCGACGGCACGATCCGGCCAGTAATTCGGATCCAGACTGCGTTCGCCGAACCCGATCACCGGGCCGAACACCGGATCGCGCCACACCCGCAGCATCAACTCCCGGGCGTACGGGCTGTGATAGCTGGGTTCCACACAGATACCGGCCGCAAAGGCTTCCGGCATGTGCTGCTCCATCTGGCTGTGCAGTTCTTCCCAGGCCAGATGCAGGCCGACCGCGCTGGCCAGGTCGTGGCGTGCGCTGGCGTGTTGCAGGCGGGTTCCCTGGAGGGCCGCATTCGGACGCAGACTGACCGGGTAGGCAAACTGCGCTGCTGCGCGCTCGGCATCCAGCACGGTGTGCACCACCCGCATCGGGCCGACCGGGATATGAAACGCGGCAAGCAGGCCCAGCGCCTCGTGGCGGCGAAGCACGGTGCGGCGATCCTTCAAGGCGGCATCGATCAGGCCGATGGCCAGTTCGCGCATCGGCGCCTTTTCATATTCGAGCGGACCGGGGACTTGCGTGAGCAGGCGCTGGTTGCGGTAATACGAGCTGATGTGCGAGAACACATCGACAGCACTTTCCGGTGTGCGCAGGCTTGGAATCTTGGCCATCCGGAAAATCTCGCGTGCTTCCAGGCAGGCATCATCTCCCAGCCAGCAGGTCAGGATGGGCTTGTCGGAAACCTTGCTCAGCTCGACCACCCGGCGTGCCACCTCGCTCGGCTGACTCATCGCCAACGGCGAGAGCAGACACAGCACCCCATCCACGTTGTCATCGACGATCAGTGCTTCCAGTGCGCGGGCGTAGCGCTCAGGATTGGAGTCGCCAACCAGATCGACCGGGTTTTCGCGTGACCAGTGTGCTGGCAAAAACTTTTCCAGTCGGGCGATGGTTTCGGGCGCAAGGCGGGCCATCACGATCCCCAGATCACCCGCCCGGTCTGCAGCCATGACGCCCGGCCCTCCACCGTTGGTGATGATGGCCAGACGATTGCCGCGCGGACGGAAATGCACGAACAAGCCCTTGAGGTTGCTCAGCAACTGGGTGAGGGTGGATAAGCGGACCACGCCGGAACGGCGCAGCGCGGCATCGAATACCGCGTCGTCACCGGTCATCGACCCGGTATGCGCCTGCGCGGCACGCGAGCCGACCGGATGCCGCCCGACTTTGAGCACCATCACCGGCTTGACCCGGGCGGCGGCGCGCAAGGCGCTGAGAAAGCGGCGGGCATCGCGGATGCCTTCGATATACACCAGGATTGCTTCGGTATGGAAATCCCACACGAGATAATCCAGGACTTCGCCAAAATCCAGTTCAGCGGAAGAACCCAGCGAGACCACCGTGGAAAAGCCGACCTGATTGGGGCGAGCGTAATCCAGTACGGCAGCGCACAGTGCGCCCGATTGCGAGACGAAGCCGATGGAACCATTGAGCGCACCCCCTCCGGCGAAGGTGGCGTTCAGGCCCAGAAGCGGGCGGACGATTCCCAGACTGTTTGGCCCGAGCATGCGCATGCCATATTGACGGGCAATGCGCACCGTGTCGATTTCGAGCTGGGCTCCGAGCGCGCCACTTTCGCCAAAACCGGCCGAGAGCACGGCCGCGACCCGCACGCCGGCCTGGCCGCATTCATCGATCAGTCCCGGCACCGTACCGGCCGGAGTGGCAATGACAGCCAGATCGACCTTGCCCGGGATGTCGCGGATATCGGCGACGCAGGGGACGCCCTGCACCGACTGGTATTTCGGATTGACGGCGTAGAGCTTGCCTTTGTAGCCGGCAGCCAGCATGTTGGCAACGAGAATTGCCCCGAGCGCATTGCTCCGCTCGGTGGCGCCAATGATGGCCACACTGCGCGGTTCGAAAAGCGGCGAGAGGTAGTGTTTTTCGTCCAAGCTCATACCCCGGCGAGGCCTTGACGGGCGGTTGCCCGATGACCCTCAGTATGCCGTATCCAGAGGATCTGTTGCGAACGTGTTCGCCCGGGTGGGCGAAGTTCTGAATCCGGGGATGCCGCGCGCTGACGGGCGGCTAGGTTCTGGCTCTGGAAGCTGGTTTGTTGTCGATGGACTGTACGTAGCCTTCGGCGATGAGGGTTTCAACTGCTGCTTGCGCTTCCTGGCCGATCATCAGGCGCTTTTGCAGTTCATTCCAGGGAGTGTGCCCGTCAATCAGGATCAGGGTGCTGCGCAGGCGGGACGGAAGGCGGCAGGTCCGGTGCGCGATTTCGTCGACACCTTTGTGGGTCTTGCAATAGATGGCGGTCTCCAGCATGTCCATGCTCCGTTGGGGAATAACTTGAAGCTAGCGGGCCTGGATGCTTGCAGCAATGCGGGAAAGACCGCGTTTCCGTAGAAAATTGTTAAACGGGGCGCTTTGCCATGAAAAACGGGGCGTCACCGCGTACGCAGTGGCGCCCCGTCAGGTAGCAGGAAGGCTATTGCGCTCAGGCCACCTTTTTCAGCGCAACCGGCTTGACGACCGGATTGCCCAGGGGCAGGACTTCACGGCCGTAAATTTCGTTGAGGATCTGGGCTGCCGCAGCGTACATGGCTGAGGCGCCGCAGAAGATGCCTTCCCAGCCCGCGAAATGCGCAATCGCTTCGTTGCCGGTGGCATCTCCGAGTGCCAGCAGGGCGAACAGGAGGGTCAGCGAGCCGAAGATGATCTGGGTGGCGCGGTTCAGTTTGAAGGTGGCGGCGAACAGGATCGCGGTAAAGATCCCCCACATGATCAGGAAGGCAACCAGACCACCGCTGGTGGTGGCTTCCATCAGGCCGGTCTTGGGGAAGCTGACGAGCCCGACCAGTGCCATCCAGAAAAAACCGTAAGACGTGAAGGCCACGGTGCCGAAGGTATTGCCCTTCTTCCATTCCATGACGCCGGCAATCACTTGGGCGATGCCGCCGTAGAAGATGCCCATGGCGAGGATCATCGAATTCATGCCGAACAGGCCGGCGTTGTGCAGGTTGAGCAGTACGGTGGTCATGCCGAAGCCAAGCAGGCCTAGCGGCGCAGGGTTGGCGGTGAAATCGGCGTGGTTGGCGTGATCGGCCATCGAAAAACTCCAGTGTAGTAAGCGCTAGATATCCGGGGGCCCGGACGCGAGCGCGGATGGTGCCATTGTTTATTTCATGCGCAATTCGTCTGGATCAAATCCCGCAAGGCAATTTCAAAGAGTCTTTTTATGGATCGCTTAATGGAATTGATCGGGTGCATTGGCAGCGATTCAGGTCGACCGGTTTCTGTCCTGTTGGCGAGCGTGCTGAAGTAGGGCGTACAGCGTACGGGTGGCAAGGTCGTTTCTGTTGGGGGATTTCTGTCTTGCATGCACTTTTGGACATTAGGGGTATTGATAATGATCAAACGCTTGACGATGCGCTAGCATCAGGGCACAACTACCAAAGGAGACCCACAGAGATGAATGCAATCAATTCCGTGATGCAGGAACTGCGTGTATTCCCGCCGTCCGCAGAGACAGTGGCGCATGCCACGATTTCCGGCATGGCTGCCTATGAGGCCCTGTGCAAGGAAGCCGAAACCGACTACGCTGGTTATTGGGCCCGCCTGGCTCGCGAGCATGTCTCCTGGAAGACCCCTTTTACCCAGAGCCTGGATGAATCCGAGGCACCGTTCTACCACTGGTTCGCCGATGGCACGCTGAACGTCTCGTACAACTGTCTGGATCGCAATCTTGAAAACGGCAATGCCGAAAAGGTGGCGATCATTTTCGAAGCCGACGATGGCACGGCCACCAAGGTGACCTATCGCGAACTGCACGCACTGGTCTGCAAATTTGCCAATGGTCTGAAATCACGCGGCATCAAGAAGGGCGACCGCGTCATTATCTACATGCCGATGTCGGTGGAAGGCGTGGCGGCCATGCAGGCCTGTGCGCGTATCGGCGCAATCCACTCGGTGGTATTCGGTGGATTTTCGGCCAAGAGCGTGCATGAACGCATCATTGATGCAGGCGCCATCGCCGTGATCACGGCTGACGAACAATGCCGCAGCGGCAAGAGTCTGGGCTTGAAGAGCGTGATCGATGAAGCGCTGTCCATGGGCGGCTGCGAAGCCATCCATACCCAGATCGTGTATCGCCGAACCGGCGCGAACATTGCGATGCAGGATGGCCGCGACATCTTCCTCAACGACCTGATCGCCAATCAGCCCGCAACCTGCGAACCGGAATGGGTGGGGGCCGAACATCCCCTGTTCCTGCTCTATACCTCCGGTTCCACCGGCAAACCCAAAGGGGTGCAGCACTCCACCGGTGGCTATCTGCTGCATGCCATCCTGACCATGAAGTGGACCTTCGACATCAAACCCGAAGATACCTTCTGGTGTACCGCCGATATCGGCTGGGTTACCGGTCATACCTATATTGCATATGGTCCGCTGGCCTGCGGAGCGACCGAAATCGTGTTCGAAGGCGTGCCGACCTATCCGGATGCGGGGCGGTTCTGGCAGACCATCCAGAAGCATGCCGTGAGTGTCTTCTACACGGCGCCGACCGCAATCCGCGCCTTGATCAAGGCCTCGGATGTCGATCCCAAGGTGCATCCGCGCAATTACAAGCTCGATTCGCTGCGCCTGCTGGGCTCGGTTGGCGAGCCGATCAACCCGGAAGCCTGGATGTGGTACTACGAGCAGGTCGGTGCCAGCCGTTGCCCGATCTGTGACACGTTCTGGCAGACCGAAACCGGCGGTCACATGATCACGCCGCTGCCGGGCGTCACGCCGCTGGTGCCGGGTTCCTGCACTTTGCCTTTCCCCGGCATTCAGGCCGCCATCGTCGATGAAACCGGACACGATGTGGAGTGGGGCAAGGGCGGATTCCTCGTGGTCAAGAAACCCTGGCCGTCGATGATCCGGACCATCTACGGTGACCCGGACCGTTTCAGGAAAAGTTACTACCCCGAAGACCTGGGTGGGCGCCTCTATCTGGCGGGTGACGGGGCCATGCGGGACGCCACCACAGGCAACTTCACCATCATGGGGCGCATCGATGACGTGCTCAACGTATCCGGCCACCGCATGGGCACCATGGAAATCGAATCCGCGCTGGTTGCCAATCCGCTGGTTGCCGAGGCGGCCGTCGTTGGGCGGCCTGACGACCTGACCGGGGAAGCCATCTGTGCCTTTGTGGTGCTGAAACAATCCCGCCCGACGGGAGATGCGGCCAAGGCCATGATCAAGCAACTGCAGGACTGGGTGGCCAAGGAAATCGGCCCGATCGCCAAACCCAAGGACATCCGCTTCGGTGACAACCTGCCCAAGACCCGCTCGGGCAAGATCATGCGGCGTTTGCTGCGGTCTCTGGCCCGGGGCGAGGAAATTACCCAGGACGTATCCACCCTCGAGAATCCTGCGATTCTGGAGCAGCTCAAACACTCGGCTTGATTAGCCAGGCAGCGTGTGAGTGGGGCAAGTGCGAAAGTGCTTGCCCCACTTTTTTGGAGCCGAGCCGTGCACGCTGCTCGGCCGGGATGGTGGCGTGAGTCATGATGGCGGCAGTTGTTCATCCCCGCTCACCACCGTTATCTCGATAATGACTTCGGAATATTTGTTGAGATGTTTCGTCGTGGAATCCACTACGATGTCGAAGCTCCGTTTTAGGGGGCGCTGTACCAACCGGCCCAATCTGCCGGATAAACGCCGGCTTTAGCCAGCCGGTGAAACGTCGAATACGGCCAATCCGCCACGTGTTGTACCCAGCCATGTTTCACCGGGTTGATGTGCACGTAATCCATGTGCGCGCAGAAATCCGCCTCGTCGCGAATCCGGTGCTCCCAATACCGGCGTTGCCATACGCCTCGCTCACCGCGCTTCTGCCGAGACGCGTTCCGTCGCTCAATGAGCGGTATCGCTTTCGAGAAATCCATTTTGATGAGGCGCCAGCGCAAGGCGAAATCCGCATCATCCGGCGGAAGTTCGATCACACAATGCAAATGTTCGGGCAACACCACCCATGCATGAATCACGAAAGGATGACGGCGCTTCACATCCATCACCACGCGCCGCAGCACATCAATGTGGCGTGTGAGCAAATCATTGCCTTGCCGTTGCAGCAAATTCACCGTGAAGAAGAAAGTGCCGCCGGGGCGCCAGGCACGCAGATAGTTAGGCATCGAACGAGATTGCCACCACGAAACATCTGGTGCAATGGCCTTGGAGTCCATGCGCAACCACAACACGTAGGGTGCAATAACCGAAGGGCATTGCACCGCACCCATCGCCCGGCAGGTGAGCCCCATCCCGCCGGATTGGCAGAAGCACAGCCGCGGCGCGAGGCGCGCGGAGCGCTCGGCATCGGTCAGGGTTGGCGCGCAAAATCCGGTGCAATGCCTTGGAGACCATGCGCAACCGCGACACGTAGGGTGCAATAACCGAAGGGCATTGCACCGAAACCCTCCACCCGGCAGGTGAGCCACCATCCCGCCGGATTGGCAGAAGCACAGCCGGGACACGAGGCTCGCGGAGTGTTCGGTATCGGGCAGGATTGGCGGCGCGATCCGGTGCGATGCCCGTGGTGATCATGCGCAACCACAACACGTAGGGTGCAATAACCGAAGGGCATTGCACCGACCCCATCGCCCGGCAGGTGAGCCCCATCCCGCCGGATTGGCAGAAGCACCGCCGGGGCGCGAGACACGCGGAGCGCTCGGCATCGGGCAGGATTGGCGGCGCGATCCGGTGCGATGCCCGTGGTGGCCGTGCGCAACCGCGACACGTAGGGTGCAATAACCGAAGGGCATTGCACCGCACCCATCGCCCGGCAGGTGAGCCCCATCCCGCCGGATTGGCAGAAGCACAGCCGGGACACGAGGCTCGCGGAGCGTTCGGCATCGGGCAGGATTGGCGGCGCGATCCGGTGCGATGCCCGTGGTGGCCATGCGCAACCGCAACACGTAGGGTGCAATAACCGAAGGGCATTGCACCGCACCCATCGCCCGGCAGGTGAGCCCCATCCCGCCGGATTGGCAGAAGCACAGCCGGGACACGAGACACGCGGAGCGC
>Ga0316604_10000965_pt1 | contig 28823 bp, 24 predicted proteins | sample OWC_soil_day20_C_FD_207650 | JGI IMG/M metagenome (GOLD analysis project Ga0316604, IMG submission 207650) | Wetland soil microbial communities from Old Woman Creek delta, Ohio, United States - OWC_soil_day20_CT | ecosystem: Environmental > Terrestrial > Soil > Wetlands | place: USA: Ohio... | reverse complement strand
TTTGAATATCTCAATGATGCGGTCGGTGAACCAGATTGGAGTTTCGGAATCCTCCAAGTTAACTTGCGTCACTAAGCCGTCCTTGCTGATCCATAGGGTTATCCGGAAACCGCCTGGCCCTGGTGGCGATTCTCCCTGAAGGTCGATCTCCTCGCTTGGTGTTGCTGCTGCGGTGAGTACCTCCTGCGGCAAATAGACTTCGTCCTGATTGGCTGTTGTGGCGGGATTCTCCGTCGCATGACCGCCAGAATTGTCCGGTGATGCTGCTTTTCTCGGTTGCCAAGCCTTTTCGTTCTTTGAATCGCCCAGGTGGGATCCGTATGAGGTCCATATAATGTCGGATTGGCGCGGCAGTCTGAGAGTGATGGGACGTCGACGATTTTCATGTAATGGGAACGGAGCGGAGTGCCAAACTAGGGCGATCACAAAGGCGTGGATCAATATCGACGCCAGAACGGCCCAAGCCGGTACGGGACCGTAGCGATAATGGCGTTTCCATCCTGAGATATGCCAACTCGACGGAACAGGCAAGGTATTACTCCTGCAACTCCTTTGGCAACGCAAACGTCACGTTTTCTTCAACACCTTGGAGCTGGCTAACACGGTTTGAATGTCCACGGCTGAGTGTATTCACGACCCTTCGTACCAGCACTTCCGGCGCCGACGCACCGGCAGTCACACCGACACGATCTACGTCCACCAGCCACGCGGGATCGATCTGCTCGGCCTGATCGATAAGATAGGCTTTGGCTCCGCGAAGTTCCGCGACTTCACGCAGGCGGTTGGAATTGGAACTGGTTTGACTGCCGACGACAAAAACGATCTCAGTTTGGCCGGCCAACTCCTTGACGGCGTCTTGGCGATTTTGCGTGGCGTAGCAGATGTCGTCACGTTTGGGTCCGACAATGGCGGGGAAGCGTTCGCGCAAGGCAGCAACGACTTTCTCGGCGTCATCGACCGATAGAGTCGTTTGGGTGACGTAGGAGAGCTGGCTGGCGTCCTTGACTGCAAGCTGAGCGACGTCAGCGACTGTTTCGACGAAATACATTCCATCGCGGCTCTGCCCCATCGTGCCTTCTACTTCCGGATGCCCCTTATGCCCGATCATGATGATCTCTCGGTCGGCTTTGCGCAGTCTGGCGACTTCCGAGTGAACCTTGGTGACCAGTGGGCAGGTCGCGTCGAAAATTTTCAGGCCGCGCGTTGCGGCTTCGGAACGAACGGCTTGCGAGACGCCGTGGGCGCTGAAAATGACCGTGCCACCCGGCGGTACATCGGCCAAATCATCAATGAATACGGCGCCCTTGGCGCGCAGGTCGTCGCAGACAAACCGGTTATGCACGACTTCGTGACGCACATAAATCGGGGCGCCGAATTTCTCGATGGCGCGTTCGACGATGGCGATGGCGCGGTCGACACCAGCACAGAAGCCGCGTGGGTTGGCGAGTATGATTTGCATTCGACGCTTTAGCTGTTTTGGTCGGGTTTGACCGTTCGATCGGCAACTGGTTTCGTCGCCAGCTGATCCCAGATCAGCAGAATGGCTCCAATGGTGATGGCCGAGTCGGCGACGTTGAACGCCGGCCAATAATAGCCGGCAACGTGCCATTGAATAAAATCAACGACGGCGCCAAAGCGGATGCGGTCAATGACGTTACCGAGTGCGCCACCGAGAACCAGAGTGAGTGCCAAGGACAGTCTGAATTCGCCGACATGGCGGCGCAGCAGCGTCACGATCCAGATCGATACGCCCAGGGCCAAGGCCGTGAAGAACCAGCGTTGCCAGCCCCCGGCATCGGAGAGAAAACTGAAGGCGGCGCCGGTATTGTGGGTTAGCACCCAGTTGAAGAACGGCGCGACATAGCGCGACTCTCCTGGTTGCAGCGTACCGAGAATCACCCATTTGCTGATCTGATCCAGGACGATGATCGCTGCGGCCAGCCACAGCCAAGGCTTGATGTTACGCGCAGGCACGTGCTTCACCTTCTCCGTGCAGGTTGCTTACGCAACGACCGCAGATTTCCGGATGTTCGGCGTCGGCGCCGACGTCCTCACGTACGTGCCAGCAGCGCTCGCACTTGGCGTACGTCAGTGCGGTGCATTCAAGCTTGTCCTCTGCACTACGAACGAGGCGGGTCTTCGAGCAGATCAGGACAAAGCGCAGATCGTCGGCGAGCGAGGCGAGGATGTTGAATTTCTCACCATCCGCATGGATGACGACTTCGGCTTGCAGCGACGAACCGATCTTGCCGGCCACGCGCAATTCCTCAAGCGCGCGCGTGACTTCAGCGCGGTAGCCACGAATCTTGTTCCATTTATCGAGCAGCGCGGTCTCGTTGGACATTTCAGGTAGCGCTTGCCAAGTCTGCAGCATGATCGAATCGGATTTGCCGGTCAGCGTTTGCCAGACTTCCTCGGCGGTGAAGCAGAGGATGGGCGCCATCAGTTTGACGAAAGTCTGCGTGATGTGCCACAGCGCGCTTTGTGCCGAACGGCGCGCCGGGGAGTCGACAGCCGCGGTGTATAGGCGATCCTTGAGAATGTCGAGGTAGAAACCGCCAAGGTCTTCCGAACAGAAGGATTGCAGCGACTGGACGACGCGATGGAACTCGTACTTGCCGTAGTCGGCTTCGCACTGAGTCTGCATCTGTCGTGTCATGGCCAGCGCGTAGCGGTCGATTTCCAGCCATTGTTCGGGCGGCAGCAGGTTTTTGGTTGAATCGAAATCGGAGGTGTTGGCGAGCAGGAAGCGCAACGTATTGCGGATGCGGCGATAAGACTCAACGACGCGCTTGAGGATTTCGTCGGAGATCGACAGTTCGCCCGAGTAATCGGTGGCAGCGGTCCATAGGCGCAGGATGTCTGCGCCCAGCGTATTGGAGATCTTTTGCGGGGCCACACCGTTGAATGCCGACTTGGACATTTTTACGCCCTTGCCGTCAACGACGAAACCGTGTGTCAGCAGCGCCTTGAACGGCGCGCGACCGTCGATGGCGCAGCCAGTGAGCAGCGAACTCTGGAACCAGCCGCGGTGCTGGTCCGAGCCTTCAAGATACAGATCGGCAGGGTAAGCGAGCTGATTCTGGTGCGAACCACGCAGTACGCTGGCATGTGTCACCCCGGAATCGAACCACACGTCGAGCGTGTCGCTCATCTTGCGGTATTGCGATGCTTCGTCGCCGAGCAGTTCTTTGGCGTCAAGCGAGAACCAGGCTTCGATGCCGGTTTTTTCGACCCGAAGCGCAACCGCTTCGATCAGTTCAGCCGTCTGCGGATGCAGGGCACCAGTCTCCTTGTGCAGGAAGAAGGGAATCGGCACGCCCCAGTTGCGCTGGCGCGAAACACACCAGTCCGGACGAGTCTTCATCATCGCTTCCAGTCGTGCACGGCCCCAGCCCGGGAAGAACTGGGTTTCGTCCACGGCGTGTTCGGCGATCCAGCGCAAGGTCGCCGCATCTTCCTTGTCCTTGTGATCCATGCCGATGAACCATTGCGTCGTGGCGCGGAAGATGATCGGCGTCTTGTGCCGCCAGCAGTGCGGGTAGCTGTGCGTGATGCGTTCCGATTTGAGCAGGCGGCCCTTGGCTTCGAGCTCCTGCAGAACCAGCGGATTGGCCTCCCAGACCGTTTTTCCGGCCAGCGGCGAAACGGAAAGCGCCGGCGTGTTGGCCAGGAACTTGCCGTCGTCACCGACCGGATTGTTGACTGGCAGACCATAGACTTTGCCGATCACATAGTCTTCCGCACCGTGCGCCGGTGCTGTATGCACGAGGCCCGTACCGGCTTCCAGCGTGACGTGCGTACCGCAGATGATCGCCACGTCGCGGTCCTGGAACGGATGCTTGAGCAGCACGTGTTCGAGCGCCTTGCCTTTCGTCGAACCGATGACCGTCCCTTCCAGCTCGTAGCGCTTGAGGCAGGCTTCGGCGAGTTCGTGCACCAGGATCAGCAGTCCTTTCGGCGTGTCGATCAGGTCGTAGTTGAACTCCGGATGGGCGCTGACGGCTTCGTTGGCCGGCAAGGTCCACGGCGTTGTCGTCCAGATCACGGCGAATGCCGGCGCGCTCAGGTGCGTCAGGCCGAAGGCATGGGCGACTTTCTCGGCGTGGTTGGGATGGACTTCGAAGGCCACATCGATGGCCGGTGAATTCTTGTCTTCGTGCTCGACTTCCGCTTCGGCCAGCGCCGATCCACAGTCCATGCACCAATTCACAGGCTTCAAACCCTGATACAGATAACCCTTCTCAAGGATCTTGCCGAGTGAGCGAATCTCGTCGGCTTCAGTCTTGAACGCCATCGTCAAGTAGGGATTGTCCCACTCACCAAGCACCCCGAGGCGGATGAAGTCCTTCTTCTGGCGTTCGACCTGTTCGCCAGCGAAATCACGGCACAGCTTGCGCACCTTGTCGCCCGCAATGTGTTTGCCGTGCAGCTTCTCGATCTGGTGCTCGATCGGCAGGCCATGGCAGTCCCAGCCCGGAACGTATGGTGCGTCGAAGCCGGCCAGCGTCTTCGAACGGATGATGATGTCCTTGAGGATCTTGTTGACCGCGTGGCCGAGGTGAATGTCACCGTTGGCATAGGGAGGTCCGTCGTGCAAAACGAAGCGCGGACGGCCTTTGCAGGCCTCGCGAATCTGTTCGTAAAGCTTCTTCTCCTGCCAGGCGGCGACCCACTGCGGCTCCTGTTTGGCGAGGTCGCCGCGCATCGGGAAGGGCGTATCGGTAAGGTTCAGCGTGTTTTTATAGTCAGCCATGGTGATTACTCAGTGCTTGAAATAGTTTCTGGCGGAGACGATATCGAGCGCGATTTGCGCTTTCAACGCCTCAAGGTTTGGAAAACGGGCCTCGCTCCTCAGCTTGTGCAGGAAGCGTACATTCAGATGCCGGCCATAGATGTCGTCGGAAAAATCGAACAGGTGGACTTCGAGCAAGGGATGCAGAAGTTCATTGACACTGGGACGCACGCCCAGGTTGGCGACGCCCTGGTGCGGTCCGCCGGGCAATCCGCCGACTTCGACCGCGAACACGCCGGTCAGCGCCGGTTTGGCATGCTTGATACGGATATTGGCAGTGGCAAAGCCCAGTTGACGCCCGATTTTCTTGCCATGAACCACGCGTCCATCGATGGAATAGGGCCGCCCGAGCAGCGCCGCCGCATGTTCCAGTCGGCCTTCCGCAAGCGCTGAACGCACGCCGGAACTTGAGACGCGTTCATCGGCTACTATGACGCTGCCGACAGCGGCGACTTCGAAACCGTGGCGTTTGCCGCTTTCGCGCAGCAGCGCAAAATTGCCGCGCCGATCGGCGCCGAAATTGAAATCATCGCCGACGATCAGGTGTTTGACGCGCAGGGTGTCGATCAGAATGCGGTCAATGAAGTCTTCGGCAGAAAGTGCTGCGAATTGGGCGTTGAAGCGACCAACATAGGCCAGCTCGACGCCCTCGTCGGCCATCAGTTCGAGCTTTTCACGCAGGGTCGAAAGACGCGCCGGGGCGGATTCAGGGGCAAAAAACTCACGCGGATGCGGCTCGAAAGTGAGCACGGCGGGCAGCAGATTCGCCTGTGTTGCCGTATCCTTCAGGCGGGCGAGCAGGGCGCGATGACCCTGATGCACGCCATCGAAATTGCCGATGGTGAGTACGGTGGCCTTGGGCGCTGTTCGGGAAAAGCCGCGATAAACGAGCATCAGGATGGGCGTACGACAAAAGTGCGGAAAAGGGCTGAATTATAACGTTTTTCGGGGTGCTTTTAGGCCTGAGCGCGTTGTAATGACCGGGTTTTTGGCAGTGCATGGCTGGAAGGCAATGTTTACGCCATTCTCCATGGCAATGCCTTGAAGATTGCCTATTCATGCGGCTTGCAGCTTGGCAGGCTAGAAGAAACCGGATTCGTCGGCAAGGGAAGTCACTTATACTCGTTATCGTCGATCGGCATTACGTTATTCGGGGGGAAGCGGGCCGGAATGGGTCAAGACTATTGTTATCACTGCGGCTTGCCGGTTCCGCCCGGAGTCGAACTGCTCGTCAGCGTTGATGATCAACCGCGGGCGATGTGTTGCATCGGTTGCCAGGCTGTGGCACAGGCCATCGTCGACAACGGTTTGACGGATTACTACCGCAACCGCGATGCCTTGCCCGACTCGCCTCGCGAGGCGTTGCCGACCATTCTGGACGGGCTCAAGCTTTACGATCACGCCGATTTCCAGAAGAGCTTCGTACGCCAGTTGGGCGAACACGAGCGCGAGGCGGCGCTGATCCTTGAGGGCATTACCTGTGCGGCATGCATCTGGCTCAACGAACAGCATGTCGCCAAATTGCCCGGCGTGACCGGCGTCGACATCAACTTTGCGACGCGGCGTGCGAGGGTGCGCTGGGACGAGCGCCGGATCAAACTGTCCGATATTCTGGCCGCCGTCGCCGCCATCGGCTACCGTGCCCACCCTTACGATGCGGCCAAGAGCGAGGTGCTGGCGCGCAAAGAACGCCGCAGCGCCCTGTGGCGCGTATTCGTCGCCGGCTTCGGCATGATGCAGGTGATGATGTACGCCGTTCCCATGTATCTCGCCCGCGACGGCGATATGGCGCCCGACATCGAATCGCTGTTGCGCTGGGCCAGCCTGGCATTGACGTTGCCCGTCGTGTTTTATTCGGCGGCGCCGTTTTTTCGCGGTGCCTGGCGCGATCTCAAGCGGCGTCGGGTGGGCATGGACGTGCCGGTCGCACTGGGCGTCGGAGCGGCATTTGCGGCCAGCGTCTGGGCGACGTTGACGGCATCGGGCGATATCTATTTCGACTCGGTCACCATGTTCGTCTTTTTTCTGCTCGGCGGTCGTTTTCTCGAAATGACTGCCCGGCAACGCGCCGTTAGCGTCAGCGAAGCACTGGCCGGCTTGATGCCGGCTTTTGCCGGACGGGTCGCCCGCTTTCCGCAGGACAGAAGCGTCGAACAGGTCATGGTCAGCGATTTACAGGTCGGCGACGTCGTGCTCGTCCGGCCCGGCGAAACGATTCCGGCCGACGGTCAGGTGATCGAGGGCGCCACGAGCGTGAATGAGTCCTTGCTCACCGGGGAAAGCGCGCCAATAGCCAAGGCCAGCGGATCGGCGGTGACCGGCGGAGCGCTCAACGTGGAGAGTCCGGTGTTCATCCGCGTCGATCAGGTGGGCGAGGCCACGCGCCTGTCGGCCATCATTCGCCTGATGGAACGCGCGGCGATGGAGAAACCGCGACTGGTCGAGACCGCCGACCGCATTGCCGGGCGTTTCATCCTGGCTCTGTTATTAATTGCCGCGCTGGTTGCCGTCGGCTGGTATGTCGTCGACCCGGCGAAAGCCTTGTGGATTACTGTGTCCGTACTGGTGGTGACCTGTCCCTGCGCCTTGTCGCTGGCGACACCGATCGCCTTGACCGTCGCCAGTGGTGCGATGGCGCGGGCCGGCCTGCTGGTGACGCGCGGCCACGCCATCGAAACGCTGGCGCGCGCCACGCATTTTGTCTTCGACAAGACGGGAACGCTGACGACGGGCCAAATGAAGCTGCTGGACGTGCTGGTTCTCGGTGATCTTGACCAGGATGCTTGTTTGGTGTTGGCGGCAAGTATCGAACAGAGTTCCGAACATCCAATCGGTGTGGCTTTGCGAGAAGCGGCCAAGGGTTTAGCGGGTACTGCGCCGATCGATGTGACCAACGTGCCGGGTCAAGGCATGGAAGCAGTTGTGTCAGGGCGCACTGTGCGCATCGGGCGACCGGATTACGTGTCTGCATTGCATGGTCTTCCCCTGCCGGAATCGGCTCGGGCGTTTGCCGGCAGCGTGGAAACCGTGATTGCCCTGGGCAACGACGCGGGTTGGCTGGCTTTGCTGCGTTTCGGCGATCAGGTCAGGCCGCAGGCCGCCGCCATGGTCGCCCGGCTGCACGAATCGGGGCGGAAGCTTGTATTGCTCAGCGGCGATGCCGAACCGGTCGCGGCGAAGGTCGCGCGGGAACTGGGGATCGACACAGTGCTGGCCGGCGTTTCCCCGCAAGGCAAGCACGACTATGTAAGTCGCTTGCAGGCCGAAGGCGCCGTCGTGGCGATGGTTGGCGATGGAATCAACGATGCGCCGGTACTGGCTCAGGCGCAGGTGTCGATGGCCATGGGTGGTGGTTCGCAACTGGCACGTACGCAGGCCGATCTGATCCTGCTTTCCGAGAATCTCGAACATTTGAACCGTGGATTTTTGCTTGCCCGGCGTACCTTGCGCGTTATCCGGCAAAACCTGTGGTGGGCTTTTGCCTATAACCTGATTGCGCTTCCGCTGGCGATGGCCGGTTTCATCACGCCGTGGATGGCCGGCATCGGTATGTCCGGAAGCTCGCTTCTGGTCGTGCTCAATTCATTGCGTTTGCAACGCAGCAAGGAATCCTGATGGAAATCATGTTTCTCCTGATTCCGCTTTCGGTGATTCTGGTCTTCCTGATCGGAATCGCGTTCTGGTGGTCCTTGCGTAGCGGCCAATACGACGATCTGGAAGGGCCTGCGTATCGCGTGCTGATGGATAAGGACAAGCCGGATGCTCCGTGCACGCCGAGCGATGTGGAACAAAATCAGGATCCGCGAAATCCACGTGATCAATTACGAACAAGTAAAAAAGTCACGGAATGAGACAGCTTTCTGGGAAAAAAGTGAATCTCATGCCTCTTGATCTATATCAAAAAATTTAATTTTGGTTAAAATGGCAGGCAAAAGAATCACAACGGGTGTGGGTATGTATCGAGTGGTCTAAACAAAAAAGCGAGGTGGATTCATGTCGGAAATTCAATCAACGTACAACTACAAAGTTGTGCGTCAATTCACCGTGATGTCCGTAATCTGGGGCATCGTCGGCATGCTGGTCGGCGTCATCATCGCCGCGCAGCTGGTCTGGCCCGAGCTGAATATGGGCTTCCTGCACTTTGGACGACTGCGGCCCTTGCATACCAATGCCGTAATTTTCGCATTCGGCGGCTGTGCGCTGATGGGCAGTTCGTTCTACGTGGTACAGCGTACCTGCCATACGCGAATCTTCTCCGATGCCCTGGCTTCCTTTGTTTTCTGGGGATGGCAGGCGGTCATCGTTCTGGCTGCCGTCACCCTGCCGCTGGGATTTACCCAGGGCAAGGAATACGCTGAATTGGAATGGCCCATCGACATTCTGATCGCGCTGGTGTGGGTGGCTTACGCGGTCGTGTTTTTCGGCACGATCTTCAAGCGCAAGGTGACGCATATCTACGTCGCCAACTGGTTCTACGGCAGCTTTATCCTGGCTGTTGCGCTCTTGCATATCGTCAATAGTGCGGCGATTCCGGTCTCGTTGCTCAAATCCTATTCGGCCTACGCCGGGGTTCAGGATGCGATGGTCCAGTGGTGGTACGGCCACAACGCGGTGGGTTTCTTCCTGACTGCCGGCTTCCTAGGCATGATGTATTACTTCGTGCCGAAACAGGCCGAGCGTCCGGTTTATTCGTATCGCCTGTCGGTGGTGCACTTCTGGGCTCTGATCTTCACGTACATGTGGGCGGGCCCACACCATCTGCACTACACCGCCTTGCCGGACTGGACGCAATCGGTCGGTATGGTCTTCTCGCTGATTTTGCTGGCACCTTCGTGGGGCGGCATGATCAACGGCATCATGACGCTGTCGGGCGCTTGGCATAAGCTGCGCGACGACCCGATCCTGAAATTCCTGATTACCTCGCTGTCGTTCTACGGCATGTCGACCTTCGAAGGCCCGATGATGTCGATCAAGACCGTCAACGCCTTGTCGCACTACACGGACTGGACGATTGGTCACGTCCATTCGGGCGCGCTGGGTTGGGTCGGCATGGTGTCGATCGGTACCATCTATTACCTGTTGCCGCGCCTCTTCGGCAAGCCGGAAATGCATAGCGTCAAGTTGATTACCGTGCATTTCTGGGTGGCGACCGTCGGCATCGTTCTCTACATCGCCTCGATGTGGATCGCCGGCGTCATGCAGGGCATGATGTGGCGCGAAGTCAATGCCGACGGTACGTTGGCCTACAGCTTCGTCGAGTCGGTCAAGGTGTCCTATCCGTTCTGGGGAATCCGCCTGACGGGCGGCGTGCTTTACCTCGTGGGTATGTTGATCATGGCCTACAACATGTTCAAGACGATGGCCGGTGGTCGCACGGAAGATGCTCCCGTGCTGATTCCCGCTGGTCAACACGCCTGATAGGGAGGTCCAATAAAATGAAACTTACACACGATTCAATAGAACGTAACGTCGGCCTGCTGGTCATCCTGACGGTACTGGTGATCAGCGTTGGCGGCCTGCTGGAAATTGTTCCGCTGTTTTTCCAGAAGTCGACGACGACGCCGGTTGACGGTCTGAAACCCTATGATCCGGTGCGCCTGACCGGTCGCGACATCTATATCCGCGAAGGCTGTTACCTTTGCCACTCGCAGATGATCCGGCCGTTCCGTGCCGAGACCGAGCGCTACGGGCATTACTCGGTTGCCGGCGAATTCGTCTATGACCATCCCTTCCAGTGGGGTTCCAAGCGTACCGGTCCCGATCTGCATCGTGTGGGCGGACGTTATTCGGACGAATGGCAGCGCGCTCACCTGACCAATCCTCGCGATGTGGTTCCCGAGTCCAACATGCCGGCCTTTGGCTGGCTGGCCAAGAATCCGGCCGATGCGGCCGGGGTGGCCGACAAGATGCGCGCCTTGCGCAAGGTTGGCGTGCCCTATACCGACGATGAGATTGCCGGAGCCAGCAAACTGGTTGAGGGCAAGACCGAGATGGACGTTTTGATCGCCTATCTGCAAGGTCTTGGAACCGAATTGAAAGGCGCCAAGTAAAGCCATGGACATCAACGATCTGCGGTCCATCGTGACGGTCGTTTCCCTACTGACCTTTCTGGGTATTGTGTGGTGGGCCTACGGCGTCAAGAGTAATAAACAGCGCTGTGCAGAAGCGGCCAATTTGCCTTTTGCGGATGAGGAGGCGGAGCGCGTCGAACGCGGCCTTTCTCCCCGCAACGAACAAAGGAAAACATCATGAGCGATTTTGTAAATGAGTTTTGGAACTGGTATGTCATCCTGATCCTGCTGGTCAGCATCATTGCCTGCGGTGTGTTCCTCTGGTCGCAAAGTATCCATCACCCGGCGACCGAACAGACGACCGACACGACCGGGCATGTGTGGGACGAGACGCTGCAGGAGTACAACAATCCCTTGCCCCGTTGGTGGATGTGGCTGTTTTACGGCACGGTTGTCTTCGCCTTGATCTATGTGGCGCTCTATCCCGCGCTGGGTCGTTTCCCGGGCGTGTTCCACTGGTCTACCGCCGGAGAGCACAAAAAAGAAGTCGCCGCCGTAGATGCCAAGGTCAAGCCCTTGTTCGACAAATACCTGAAGATGGATTTGAAAGCCGTGGCCGCCGACAAGGAGGCGATGGAAATGGGCGGTCGCCTGTTCCAGACCTATTGCATGCAGTGCCATGGTGCGACCGCCCAGGGTTCGCGCGACAAGGGCTTTCCGAATCTGACCGACAAGGATTGGCAGTGGGGCGGCGAACCGGATCAGATCGTCGAGACGATTACCAACGGCCGTATCGGCATGATGCCGCCTTTCGGCGGTAATCCGGAAGCGGTGGGTGGCGCGGAGGGCGCCAAAGAGGTGGCCAACTACGTTCGCTCGCTGTCGGGCTTGAAGGTGGATAACGATCTTGCCACCAAGGGTAAAACCCGGTTCGAGGCCGTGTGCTTCGCTTGTCACGGTCAGGATGGCAAAGGGATGCAGGCAGTCGGCGCACCCAACCTGACCGACAAGGTATGGCTGTACGGTAGTTCCGAAGCCAAGATCATCGAGACGGTCACTAAGGGGCGTACCAACCAGATGCCGGCCTGGAAGGATTTCCTGGGCGAAGCCAAGATTCACTTGCTGGCGGCTTATGTGCTCAATCTGAGTGCGGGAGCCGGAGCGCAGTAGGACGTGCTGATTGTGGGGAAAACGGGTGCAGCGAAAGTTGCCCCGTTTTTTGTTTCTGGCGTGCTAGGAATCGATCCATGCCACAATTGCGGGTGCTTTGATGTTGAGTATTAGCGTATCGTGTAATTCTGAAATGGATTAGGGTCAGGACTCATGGATAAGGCAGCAAGAACCCCGGACAAGCCGATCGTCATCAATACCGACGGTCTGTACGAGAAACACAAAACCGTCTACGCCCGCAGCGTGAAGGGCGTTTTCAACAATTGGCGCTGGGCCATGGTCGTGCTGACCCAGGTCTTGTTCTACGGTATGTGCTGGGTCGACTGGGGGGGGCGGCAATCCGTCCTTTTCCATCTGGTCGAGCGGAAATTTTACGTTCTGGGCATGGTTTTCTGGCCGCAGGACGCCATTTATATGGCGATTCTGCTGGTCATAGCGGCGTATGCGTTGTTTCTGGTAACGGCCATTGGCGGACGGCTTTTCTGCGGTTACGCCTGCCCGCAAACGGTTTACACCGAGTTGTTCATGTGGATCGAACGCAAGGTCGAGGGTGAGCGCCCGGCACGCATGAAGCTTGATGCACAAGCCATGGACGCGCGCAAATTAAGACTGAAGATCGTCAAACATGCCTTATGGCTGACCATCGCGTTATGGACCGGCATTACGTTCGTCGGTTACTTCACCCCGATCAAGGAACTGCTCGTCTCCATCCGCACCGCGACGCTGGGCTCCTGGGAAATCTTCTGGATCTTTTTCTACGCCGGATTTCTGTACCTGATGGCCGGTTTCATGCGCGAGCAGGTGTGCAAGTACATGTGCCCGTACGCCCGGTTCCAGGGCGTCATGTTCGATCCCGATACGCTGATCATTACCTATGATGTCGAGCGCGGCGAACCGCGCGGTTTGCGCAAGAAGAACGCCGAGCCGGAAGCTTCGAAGCTGGGTGATTGTGTCGATTGCGGGATTTGCGTCCAGGTCTGTCCGACCGGTATCGATATCCGCAATGGCTTGCAATATGAGTGCATTGCTTGTGCGGCCTGCATTGATGCCTGTGATACGGTGATGGACAAAGTGGGTTTCCCGCGCGGTCTGGTGCGCTACTCGACCGAGAATGCGCTGGCCAAGCACTATGCGCCGCGTGACATCATCGGCCATCTGCTGCGTCCGCGCACCCTTCTGTATGCCTTCGTACTTTTGGCGATTGTCTCGGCGACGGCCTGGAGTCTGTCCAGCCGCATTCCGCTCAAGGTGGACGTCCTGCGCGATCGCTCGATGCTTTATCGCGAAGCGGACGATGAGCGAATCGAAAATGTCTATACGCTGAACGTCATGAACACTGATGACGAAGCGCACCGCTATTCACTCGGTGTCAGCGGTGTGACCGGGATCGAAATCGCCGGTGAGCGGATCGTCGAGGTGCCTGCCGCATCAAGTCGACGCGTCATTGTGGTTGCTTCGGTGGAAGACGGAGCGGCGACAAAGGGGTCCAACAAGATTCAATTCGAAATTCGCGCCATGAACCACGATAAAATCGTCACGCGCGAAAAAACAACCTTTTTCATGCCATGAACTCAAAACTGACCGAAGCAACCCAGCCGTGGTATCGCCATCCCTGGCCATGGATTCTCATGTCGGGCCCTTTTCTGGTGGTCGTGGCTGGTGCGCTTACGGCGTATCTGGCTGTTGTCAGCAATGATGGACTGGTCGATGACGATTACTACAAGCAGGGCTTGGCCATCAATCAGGAAACCGCTCGCGATCAAATGGCCGTCCAACGGGGTTTGCAAGCCGAAGTGATGCAGAACGCCGAGACCCGCCAGATCAGAATCCTTTTGCGCGGCAATCCGGGGAATCCGCTGCCGCAAAGACTCAGGCTGCGCATCACGCATCCCACTCGCGCCGGCGTCGATCAGCACATTCTCTTGCAGGTCGAGAGCGATGGCGTTTATTCGGGAACGCTTTCGGTACCCCTGATCGGGCGCTGGCATATCGCCCTTGAGGACGAGAAGAACGAGTGGCGTCTACACGGCGATTGGGTCGTTGAAAAGACGGCTTCCTTGCGTTTGCCGGTGCCGACTCGATAGCAATCGCGATCCCGCGGCGCGTCTTTTGGGCGGCGCGCGGCTAACGGTTCTTGCCGAACTTTTCCATCAGAAGATTGAGTTTCTCCGTACGTTGCCGCTCAAGCGCTTCTGCCTCGCGCTGAGCTTTGCGTCGTTCGGCCTCTTTCTTGAAGCGCTCGCGCAGAATTTCCGCCGCATGCTTGCGGTGCTCGTCGGTCACCTCATCACCGACGTTTCCATCAAGGTCCAGACGGTGTGTCGCTTTTTCCATCGTCTTGAGATAACGCAAGGAGTTGGTATGCATGCCCAAGGCGATACGCAGGACCTTGCGTTCAATATCGGGCATGCGGGCGAGAAGCTGCTTGTCGATGCCGATCGCCAACGGCACGTAATCATTGAAAACCGGGAAAGTCGTCTGCAAGGATTTGAGCAACGCGCGAGCGTTTTGTCCCGGCGTAGCGGCGGGCGGTAAGGTGTCGTTGGGCATGTCGAATCGGACTGGTCTGGTCGAGGCTTGGTCAGCTTAGTGGCATTGAAAACATACAATGCGTTGAGTCTGACTCGGAGTAATCCGGAAACCCCTATTTTTCAATGTGTTTATCGGGATTGCTAAAGTATTACCTTTGGGATACGTTATATCAAGTGTGACATCGTGTAATGGAGTATCGGAGTATCAACGCATTCCCGACGATAGTCAAAGGACAAAACCGTGCCAATCCCTCGCGAAGAAGCTGAAATTCTCCAAGCGGCACCGCCTGTCACCAAACCAAGGTTATCGATTGTTGTCGTTCTTGCGATGCTGCTCGGCGTTCTGCTGACGGTACTTCTGGTGAGCGCCTATTTCAATTTCCAGCGGATCAATGCGCTGCAGGACGAAGTCAGTCTGGCCCGATCGGCGTTGAAGGATAAGTCTCAGGCCGTGGAAGAAATGAAGGCGCAAATTGAGGCGCTGTCAAAGCAAATGAGTGTGTTGAAAGAGTACTCAGTCGCTCGCTCAGCGGCAGACCGCGTAAAGAAAGCGGACAATTCCGCCCCGGTCGTTATCGGTGATACCCCGGCAACCGTGCCTGGCAAAGACCATAAGAACGCTCAGGTTGTGCCGACACCGGCAAAGACGAAAAAGACCAACCCCGAATCCCTGAACTGCGAATTGGTCGGCAAATCCGATGAGGAGCAGGCGGCGACGCTGGAACGTTGCGTTGACGTCATGGAGTCGACTGATAAAAAGCTGCGTCCGCGCTGAGTGCAAAGATGGAGAGCTTATCGACCGGTTTCGCTGCGCAGCGAGCAAAAAACCGCGTAGCGACGTGGGCTGATCTGGCCTGACTTGACGGCGGCAAGGACTGCGCAGCCCGGTTCACGGTCATGGTGGCAGTCGCGGAAACGGCATTGACCGAGCAGTGGACGCAGTTCCGGAAAACCGTACTCGACCGCTTTTGACGAGAGATGGTGCAGGCCAAACTCCTGCAGGCCAGGCGAGTCGATCAGCGTTGAATGGTCGTCAAGCCGATAAAGTGTGGCGTGCGTCGTGGTGTGCTTGCCGCTGTCAAGGGCTTCGGAGACTTCGCGTGTCGGTGCCTTTGCTTCGGGGATCAACGCGTTGGTTAGCGTCGATTTGCCCATGCCCGACTGGCCGACGAGAACGCTGGTGTGCCCCGACAGGTGCTGGCGCAAGACCTCGACGCTGCTGTGAGCGGAAAGTCGGAGTACCGGATAACCCAGTTTTTCAAAGGCCGCCAGGCTGGCGACCGCAAAATCAAGCCGCTCGTTCAGATCGCATTTGTTGAGGACGATCACGGCCTTCATATCCTGACATTCGGCGGCCACCAGGCAACGCGTGATCAGTTCGTCGGAGAACGACGGTTCGGTCGCGACGACAATGACGATCTGTGTCACGTTGGCGGCAATGAGCTTCTGCCTGAATTCGTTCGAGCGATAGAGCAGGGTTTTCCGCTCACCGATCGAATCGATGACGCCTTGGTTGTCACCGCTGAGTTCAACGCTGACCCGGTCGCCGCATACCAGTTCGCTTTTCTTCCCGCGCGGGAAGCAGCGCAGCGTTTGCCCCTCGCTCAGTTCAACAAGATATTGCCGACCGTGCGCGGCGACGATGGTGCCGATGTGCTTCAAATTTGTTGCGCCAGCCGCTCGATGCGGATGGCCGCGGGCGGATGCGAATCGTAGAACAAGGAATGCAGCGGGTCGGGCGTCAGCGTTGCGGCGTTATCCTCATAGAGCTTGACCAGCGCTTTGACAAGATCGTCCGCCGAGGTATGCTGCGCGGCGTATTGATCGGCTTCGAATTCGTGGCGGCGCGAGAACACGCTCATCAAGGGGGTGATCAGAAAGGTGAATACCGGTACGACAAAAAAGAAAAGAACGAGGGCCAACACCGTGTTTTGCGTGCTGACACCAAGTCCTCTGAAGAACCACTCGGCATCGATCAGTTGGCCGAGCAGGGCGAGAAAGCCGAGGGACAGGGCAAACAGCAAGGCGACGCGTTTGACGACATGGCGGCGCTTGAAGTGCCCCAATTCATGCGCCAGGACGGCCTCGACCTCGGATGCTTGCAGGCGCTTGAGCAAAGTATCGTAGAAGACGATGCGTTTCGTCTTGCCAAAGCCGGTGAAGTAGGCATTGCCGTGGTTCGAGCGTTTGGAACCATCCATGACGAACAGGCCTGACGACGCAAAGCCGCAACGCTGCAACAAGTCTTCGATGCGCGCCTTGAGCGGAGCGTCTTCGAGTGGTGCGAACTTGTTGAATAGCGGTGCGATCCAGCTGGGATAGATGAACAGCATCAACAGGTTGAAGCCGCACCAGAACAGCCAGACATAAAGCCACCAGAGATTGCCCATCTTCGCCATGAGCCAGAGAACGGCGAGCAGTACCGGCATGCCGATGACCAGACCCAGCGCCGTCTGTTTGAGAAGATCGATGACGAACAGCTTGATCGTCATGCGATTGAAGCCGAATTTTTCTTCGATGACGAATTGGCGGTAGAGTGAGAGCGGCAGATCGACCAGGCTGGAGATGGCTATTACGCTGAAGATCAGGACAATGCCGTAACCCATTCCGTCGAACCGGGCACTCCAGAAATTGTGTAAGGCCTGCAAGCCACCGCCCAAGGTAAACGCCAGCAATAGCGCCACCTCAAAAGCCAGTCCAACGCCGCCAAAGCGGGTTTGCGCGACGGTGTAGTCGGCGGCCTTCTGATGGGCCGGCAATTCGATACGTCCGGCAAACTGATCGGGAACGGCCGAGCGATGGGCCAGGACATGCGAAATCTGGCGCTGTGAAAGCCAGCGGCGAAGCACCACCATGAGCGTCAAGGCGAGAAGAAAGGCGACAGAGAAGGTATTGGTCATTGAGCTGTGCGAGAATGGTCGTTTGGGAAATTGGGACAGATTATATGGCACAGGACGCAAATCACCTCGTTTGGCTGGATATGGAAATGACCGGCCTCGAACCCGAGCGCGAGCGCATCATCGAGCTGGCGATGATCGTCACCGACAGCAATCTGGTCAGCATTGCCGAATCGCCCGTCTGGGTGGTACATCAGTCCGATGCCCTGCTTGATGCCATGGACAACTGGAACAAGAGCACGCACGGCAAGTCCGGCCTGATCGACAAGATCAAGGCCTCGACAATGGACGAAGCGGCTGTTGAAACGGCAGCGCTGGCCTTCATGCAAGAATTTGCGCCCAAGGGTAGCAGTCCGATGTGCGGCAATTCGATCGGTCAGGACCGACGCTTCATGGTGCGTTACATGCCCAGGCTGGAAGAATGGTTCCACTATCGCAACCTCGATGTCAGCACACTCAAGGAATTGTGCAAACGCTGGAAACCTGACGTGGCCAAGGGCTTTGTCAAGAAAGCGGAACACACGGCCTTGGCCGATATTCGCGAGTCGATCGAGGAATTGAAATACTATCGCGAGCACTTCATCAAGCTGTGAAGGCAGCCGGCGTCTGCGTTATTCCGGCATATTGACGGGAATGTCGGATAACGCGGTCGCCGTTTTCGCTTTGCTCAGGCGATGATAAAGACGGAATTTGTCGCTCTCGCGCCGATCTCCCGGTCGTTTGTCTTCCCAAACCATGCGCCAACCGGCAGCGGAAATGGCACCGGGGTCGCGGGCTTGTCCGAGTACCAGTAGCCAGCTGCAGCGCTTGCTTGAGCTGTTCTGGAGTGGGACGGTACGGATTCCGTCAAAGTAATCCAGCGAAGCGACGATGGAATCGGGCAGGTTGGCATTGGCGACGCAGTTCGCGTTGTCCGGGAGCGCCTGCGCGAGGGATGCGGAGAGTGGGCGATAGGTTTTTCCGTAATCGATCCACGGCATCCATAGCACCGCGATGAGAACCCAGAACAGGGTCAGACCCGCCATCCAGTGCATGATGCCGCGCATCGACGAGCGCGGGCTGGTGATGATCAGCCAGAACCAGATGAGCGTCAGCAGGGTCGCAAAAAGGCAGGCGAAAAGGTTGAAATGACCGACAAAACCGGGTTCCAGCCGCACGGCTTGACGGGCCAGTCGCGTTGGCCAGCCGAAGACCATGGCGCTCCAGACGGTCCAGACGACAACCGCGAAAATACTGAAGGTCATCATGCCGAACCAGTCGAAGGCGTTCGCTGCACCGCGACGTAACGACGTGACTCCGGGTACGGCCAGCAAAACCAGCGGGGGCAGGAGCAGCAAGGTCGCCGAGCTGCGCGCTTCAACCTCCAGGCCAAGAATGAGCAGGGTTGCCAGGAAGGAAAAAACGGGAAGTGCCAAGGGCTTTGCAGTGAGCTGGCGACGTTTTGCCCATAGCGCCCACGCGGCCAGCGGTAGCGCCGGCCACGCGTACCAGAGCAGCATGTTGAGATAACGCAGACTGTTGGGAATGGCCTGCACGGGTTCGGTCAGAGCCGAGATTTCGTTGGTCAGGAACGCAGCAAAGTAACGCGGCTCTGAAATATGCAAGGGGACCAGCCACAGCGCTGTCAGAAGCAGAGCCAGCATCAGCGCGAGAAGCAGGAGAAGCGCGGAGTGTTTTCTATTCTCGGATACCCATAGAAAAGCGACCGTTGCCGGTACCAACGTCAGTACGGGAAGCAATCCATTGGTCAGGAAACCCAGTGCGAGCGCGATACCAAATACCGCGGTTGCCAAATGGGGACGGCGTGATCGCAGCGCCACGGCCCAATACGCCGCCGTATGGGCGGTCAGCGCCGCCAGCATCGGCTGGGCTTCGTGGGCGTGGAACAGGAAGCCGATACTGCCGGCCAGAATCAGCGGCGCGGCTGCTGCATGATCACGACCATGCAGCTCGCGGGCGGCGAGCAGAATGAATTCAAGTGCCAGCAGGGTGTACAGACCGCTGGCCAGACGCGCCGCGTCGTGCAAGGGCAGTAGCCATGAAAACAGGTGGGCCGTGAACGCAGCCGTCCAGTAGTAGAACGGCGCATCCGGATAGGCTTGCCCGGCCAGTTGCGGTGTCAGCCAGTGACCATGGCGGACAATGTCGTAGACAATACCGATCGAGACGGCATCATCGTGCTTCCACGGGTCGTGGCCGATCAGTCCGATGAAGATGTAAACGACCAGCAGGATAGCCAGTACCCAGCCGCTGGGCGGCAGGGAAATTCCCTTGAAACGCGGATGTTCCGGGAGAAATGGCATGGCTGACGTCGTATCGATAGAAGATTTTCTGGGCTAATAAAAAAGGCAGCCTGCGGCTGCCTCTTTGCTGATCTTGCTGAGTCCGCGTGAACTCGTAGATGCGTACTTTCCGGCTTAGGCCGGTTTGTGCATTGCGCCGTACTTCTTGTTGAATTTCTCAACGCGGCCCGCGGTATCGATCATCTTCTGCTTGCCGGTATAGAACGGATGGCAGGCCGAGCAGACTTCAACGTGCAAGGCTTTTTTCATGGTCGACATGGTCTTGAACGTACTACCGCACGAACACGTGACTTCGATTTCTTGGTAATCGGGATGAGTATCGGGTTTCATAGAGTATTCCTGTAAGTCAAATTCAGCCGGCTCGAAGCAAAGGTGTTTACCTCGGTGCCCGGCTCCGGAAAACGCGCAATTATCCTTGTTATTGGGGATATATGCAATCGTTGCTTTTGGGTTTGGTTTTAGCGCCGCATCGAGTCGAAGAACTCGCCGTTGTTTTTGGTCGCCTTGATCTTGTCGAGCAGGAATTCCATCGCTTCGAGATCGTCCATGTTGTAGAGCAGTTTGCGCAATACCCACATCTTTTGCAGCACGTCGGGCATGAGCAGCAGTTCTTCGCGACGCGTGCCGGAACGATTGACATTGATCGCCGGATAGACGCGCTTTTCGGCCATGCGGCGGTCAAGGTGGATTTCCAGATTGCCGGTACCCTTGAATTCTTCGTAGATCACGTCGTCCATGCGACTGCCGGTGTCGATCAGCGCCGTGGCGATGATGGTCAGCGAGCCACCTTCTTCGACGTTGCGCGCCGCGCCGAAAAAGCGCTTCGGCTTCTGTAGCGCGTTGGCGTCGACGCCGCCGGTCAGTACCTTGCCTGACGCCGGTTGCACCGTGTTGTAGGCGCGCGCAAGGCGAGTGATCGAGTCGAGCAGGATGACCACATCCTTCTTGTGTTCGACCAGACGCTTGGCTTTTTCGATGACCATTTCGGCGACCTGCACGTGGCGCGTCGCCGGTTCGTCGAAGGTCGAGGCGACGACTTCGCCGCGCACCGAGCGCGTCATTTCGGTCACTTCTTCCGGACGTTCGTCGATCAGCAGGACGATCAGCGTCACATCGGGGTGATTGCTCGTGATGGCGTGCGCGATGTGCTGCATCATCACCGTTTTGCCGCTCTTCGGGCTGGATACCAGCAGGCCACGCTGGCCCTTGCCGATCGGCGCGATGATGTCGACGATGCGGCTGGTGGTGTTTTCCTCGCCGCGGATGTCACGTTCTAGCTTGAGGTGTTTTTCCGGGTGTAGCGGCGTCAGGTTTTCGAACAGGATCTTGTTCTTCGACGCTTCCGGCGATTCGCCGTTGATCTTGTCGACCTTGACCAGTGCGAAGTAACGTTCGCCTTCCTTCGGCGTGCGGATTTCGCCTTCGACCGTATCACCCGTATGCAGGTTGAAGCGGCGGATCTGGCTCGGGCTGACATAGATGTCGTCGGTACTGGCCAGATACGAGGTGTCGGGCGAGCGCAGGAAGCCGAAGCCATCCGGCAGCGTTTCCATCGTCCCGTCGCCAAAAATGGTTTCACCCTTCTTGGCCTGGTTCTTGAGCAGGGCGAAGATCAGTTCATGCTTGCGCAGTCGATTGGCGCCTTCGATATTGTTTTCGACGGCCATATCGAGCAGTTGGCTGACATGTAGTGCTTTGAGTTCGGATAGGTGCATGAGTGGTCAAAATGAATAAATTGGGAGACGCTTGATGCGCTGGGAATTGCCGCGGGTGAAACGCGTACGGAGAGGGGTTTGGGTAATACCTGGATGATGCCGGGGTTATTGCGAGCCGCTTACGACTTTGGAATTCGTCCGAAAGTTCTGTTCAGGCCTTATTTTTTCCTGTTTAGTGCCGTGTCACGCGAACTTTCAGACGGAGGGTATCGACTTTATAGATGGCTGTCAATGAATGAACTGAGTTGCGATTTGGACAGGGCGCCGACCTTGGTGGCTTCGATCGCCCCGTTCTTGAACAGCATCAGCGTCGGGATGCCGCGCACGCCGTAGCTTGCCGGCGTCGTCTGGTTGTCATCGATGTTCAGCTTGGCGATCTTGAGACGGCCGGCGTACTCGGTGGCAATTTCGTCGAGGATTGGCGCAATCATCTTGCACGGGCCGCACCATTCTGCCCAGTAATCGACCAGTACCGGCTGCTCTGATTGCAGGACCTCGGCGTCAAAGCTGTCGTCGGTGACGTAATGAATATGTTCGCTCATCGGAATGCCTCTTGAATAACGGGAGTGGGGGGAGATGCGTTGTGCCTGATGGTGAGTTCCGGCAGACCATGACCATCGTAGCGAAAAAAAACTGACATGGGAAGCCATCCATGTGACCACAAGAATGTCGACGTTGTTCCTGATAGTCCTGATGTTTCCATGGTTTAGCCCCCTTGCGGATTTCAAATGCGCTATAGTTTTCGTCCGATTAGCTACGAGGTGACACGCAAATGGCCTACGTTGTGACTGAGAACTGCATCAAGTGCAAATATACGGATTGCGTGGATGTCTGCCCCGTCGATTGTTTTCATGAAGGCCCCAATTTCCTCGCCATTGACCCGGACGAGTGCATCGATTGCACGCTGTGCGTCGCCGAGTGCCCGGCCGAGGCGATCTTTGCCGAGGACGACGTGCCCGACAACCAACGCCGATTCATCGCGTTGAATGCCGAACTGTCCAAGACTTGGCCAGTGATTACCGAACGCCGCGAACCGCTGCCTGGCGCCGACGAGTGGAACGGCAAACTGGAAAAAATCGACAAGCTCGAACGTTGACCGGGTAGTGGCCGGATCGCGCGTCATGCCGGATACATTTCTGGATTTGAGTACCGGCCTGAGTGTGCGAGCGCTGCCGGTCGGCGAGCGCTTTCTCGACGAGCTGGCCGCGGCGATGCTGGATTGCTGCGCGCGCGAGGTCGAAACGGGCGATCTGTCGTCGGTTCGGGTTCTCGTTCCGGCCTTGCCCATCGCCGCCGAATTGCGTTCGGCGCTGCTGCGTGTCGCACCAAAGCCCTTGCTTCTGCCGCGTTTTGACACGCTCAGCCATTGGGTTCAGTCGGTATCGCTCGATGGTATCCCCGAGCCCTTGCCCGAAAGTGAACGCCTTGTGCTACTGCATGAAGCGCTGCGCGAACGCCAATGGTTCGACGATTCGGCGCTGTGGGGCATTGCCGGTGAGATGGCCGGCCTGTTCGACGAACTGACGACCGCCGCGCTGAGTCTGCCGGACGACGAAGCGGCGCTGGTCGCGCAATTGCACCGTGCCTATGCACTGCGCAGCTCGACGCCGTTGGCCTTCGAGGCGCGCGTGGTCCACGAGCTCTGGCGCGCGCTGGCAGCGGTTGGGCAGGCGGATGCCGCTGCCGTCTATCGCCTGCGTCTGGCGGCGCTGCTACGTCAGGTCGAAGCCGCGGCACCGGCCTCGCAGCCCTTGCTGGTCTTGCTTGACGCGGCACCCGAGGAATCGCTTGATCCAGCCGAGGGCGAATTTCTGTTGCGTTACGGGCAATGCCAGCCGCTATCGGTATTTTATCCGGCGCCGCGTCGTGACGAGACGTCGCCGTTGATGTCCACGCTGGCCGCCGCATGGCTGGAAACCACACCATCGCCGCCGCTTTTCGAACGTGCCACCGAACTGGCGCAGCGCCTGGCGCAAAGTCCACTCAGCGATCGCCTGCAACTGATCCCGGCCGGAGGTCGCGAGCCCGAGGCGCAGGCTGCCGTGGCGCAGATCGGCGAATGGCTCACGGCCGGGCTGCGGCGCATCGTACTGATCACGCAGGATCGTCTGACGGCACGGCGCGTGCGCGCGCTGCTCGAACGCGAAGGTGTTTTGGTCAACGACGAGACAGGCTGGAAGCTGTCGACCTCGCGCGCGGCGGCGGCCATCGACGCGCTGATCGAAACCGTCGCCAGCAATGTCTACCATCGCGACCTGCTCGACCTGTGCAAGTCGCCTTACGTATTCGCGGCGTTCGACGAGGCGCAGCGCAAGGCAGCCGTGTTTGCGCTCGAAGCGGCGTTGCGTTCGGCGTCGGTCAAGTCCGGTTTGCCGCGCATTCGGCGCTGCCTGATGGAGAGCGACGAACACGAAGTGAAGGCGCTCGGATTGCTGATGCTCGAACGCGTCGAAGCGGCGACGACGCTGTTACGCTCGAAGCCGGCGCCGCTGGCGCGCTGGATCAATCGTCTGCTTAAGGCGCTGGAAGCGCTCGATGCCTTGCCCGCTTTGCAGCCCGACGCCGCAGGAAGTGCGGTACTCGAATTGCTCGCCACGCGGCGCGACGAGCTGGAGGGAAGTACCGCGCTGTTCTCCTTCTCGGCCTGGCGCGACTGGCTCAATCGCGAACTGGAAGCGGCCAATTTCCGCGATGCCGGCATCAGCAGTACCATCGTGCTGACGCCGCTCAATGCCGTCTGCCTGCGGCGTTTCGAAGCGGCGCTGCTGGTCGGTGGCGACGCGCGCCAGTTGGCGCCGGCCAGCAACGGCGAATTCTTCAACCAGTCGGTATGTCGTGAACTCGGACTGCGCACACGCGAGGACGGCGAGCGCGAACTGCGCCGCGATCTCGAATTGCTGCTCGCCACCGTGCCGCGCGTGACCGTCACCTGGCAGGCCATGCAGGACGGCGAGGCCAACCTGCTGGCGCCGGAGCTGGCCTTGTTGTCGACGCTGCATCAACTGGCCTGGGGCGACGATCTGCATCGCCCGCCCTTGCCGGCACGCCACGAATCGTATTCCGATGTCGATACGGCGCCGACGGTAACGGCATGGGCGCACCCGGTAGCGCCCCTCGCGCTGATTCCGGCACGCGTTTCGGTGAGCGGCTACGCCAGCCTGGTGGCTTGCCCTTATCGCTTCTTCGCGCGCCACGTGCTTCGTCTCGGCGAGATGGACGAGGTGAGCGAGGAGATGGTCAAGAGTGATTACGGCGCACTGGTGCATCGTGCGCTGGAACGTTTTCACGCGCGCATCCCGGCATTGAGCGACATTGACGAAACGCAAGTGCTGTCGGCCTTGCGGGACTGCGTCGCCGAGGTTTTTGCGGCTGCGGTTGAAGACAACTTTCTTGCCACCGGTTGGCGTTTGCGCTGGGAGAAACGCCTGTCGGCCTACCTCGACTGGCAGCGCGAACGCGAAGCGCAGGGCTGGCGCTGGGCGCAGGCCGAGACGAAGGTCAAGCGCCTGCTGCCGCTCGAAGATGGAAGTTCGGTTGAGCTGTACGGGCGCATCGATCGCATCGATGTGGCGCTGGCCGACGAAGGTGTGTCACTGCTCGACTACAAGACGCAGACGGCGAAGGCGATCAAGGACCGCCTGCCGGACGACGTGCAGCTGCCGGCTTACGCGCTGCTGCAAGGTGGCGCTCGCCAGGCGGCCTACGTCGCGCTGGATGACGAACGCATCGTCGCGGTGTCGGCGGGCGACGATGAAGACCACCTGAACGTTGCTGCACACGCACAGGGAGAACGTTTGCGAGCCGCCTTCAATGCCATGCGTGCCGGCGCCGCGCTACCGGCACACGGCGTCGCCAGCGTCTGCCAGTGGTGCGAGATGAGCGGACTGTGTCGGAGAGACTATGTCGAATGAATCGCCGATGATGCCGACCGATCGAAAAATGACCGGGCTGGGAACCGCACCCCAAGGGTGCTCTGCACTTCCTTCGGTCGACTTCCTGCGGGGCGCATCAAAAGACGATCCTGGGCGTGCATGCCACGCAAGCCAATATCCATGCGCCCTGCACGGCATGCGTGCTGGAAAGCCAATGTACATGCGGCTTCTGGCGGTGGCCTCTGTGCTGGGTGATCGGATGGCGGTATCGACCGGCAAGCGAGGCGTCCATGTCTGATGCCGCCCGTTCGCTGATCCTGCAAGCGCTCGATCCTTCGCGCAGCGTCGTCGTCGAAGCCTGCGCCGGCAGTGGCAAGACCTGGTTGCTGGCTTCGCGCATCGTGCGTTTGCTGTTGGCTGGCGTGGCGCCGGGCGAGATCCTGGCCATCACCTTCACGCGCAAGGCGGCGCGCGAAATCGAGGAACGCGTGGTGAGCTGGTTGCATCTTCTGGCCACCGGCAGTGAAGTGCAGCTCGTCGACTTTCTCGGCGAGCGCGGCGTGGGCGCGGACGAGTCGACGCGGCGCAGCGCGCGCGGTCTTTACGAACGCGTGCTGGCGGCGCAACCGGGGCTGGCGGTCAATACCTTCCACGGCTGGTTCCTGCAACTCGTTGACGCAGCGCCGCTGTCGGCCAATCTCGCTGGCGCGACGCTGGTCGAATCGGATTCGCGGCTGTTCGACGAGCTGTGGCAGTCCTTTGCCACCAGCCTGCAAAGTGAGGTGGAGAGCGATCTCACGCAAGGTTTCGTGCGCCTGCTCGGCGAGCCGGGGCTGGACGGTACGCGACGTTTGATCCGTCGCGCCATGGACCGGCGCAGCGAATGGCTGGCTTTCGGACTGGAAGTCGAGGACGAGCGCTCGTCGATTGCCGACAAAGTCATCGCCGGCTTGCGCGAGCAATTGCAGGTTGATGAGCCGGGGCAAGCCCTCGTAGATTTCTTTGCCGGCGAATGGGGGCTGGAATTCCAAGCTTATCTCGGCTCCCTGGAAATGAGCGAGCTCAAGAGCGACCAAGAAGCGGCGGCGAAGTTGTGCGTGGCCCTTGCCGAGAGCGAATCGGTTCAGTGCTTCGAAGGCTTGCGCGCAGTCCTGCTGACGCGCGAGAACACCCTGCGTTCGAAGAAACCCTCGACAGCGCTCGACAAACGCTACACGCCGGACGGTGCGGTGCGCTTTCTCGAACAGCATGCACGGCTCGGCCAGCGCATCCTCGACTGCCTCGAACGTCAGACTGCCGAGCGCATCTTCGCCTTCAACGAGGATGCCTGCACCGTTTTTGCCGCCTTCCTCGCGCACGTTGAAGACTTCAAGAAAGCGCGGCGGCAGATCGACTTTGTCGACGCCGAGTGGAATGTGCTCAAGCTGCTGCGCGATGAAGAGACAGCAGCTTTCGTGCAAGCGCGACTGGATGCGCGCTACAGCCACGTGCTGCTGGACGAATTCCAGGACACTAATCCGTTGCAGTGGCAAATCCTGCGCGCCTGGCTGGACGCCTATTCCGACGCCTCGCGCCCGGTGATCTTTCTGGTCGGCGATCCGAAGCAGTCGATCTACCGCTTCCGCCGTGCCGAACCGCGCCTGTTCACGGTGGCCGCGGATTTCCTTGTGCAAGAATTCCATGCGCTGCGTTGCGCGCAGGACGCGACGCGCCGTAATGCACAGCCCATCATCGACGTCGTCAATGCGCTGTTCAGCGATGCACCGGAGTTCGTTCCCTTCCGTGAGCAGAGCTCATTCGCCGGCACTTTGCCCGGTCGCGTCGAGTTGCTGCCCTTGTTCGGCAAGGGCGATGAGCCGGAAACGCCGGAGCGTGTCGGCCTGCGCGATCCGCTCAGCGAAGCGGACCGTGAGCCGGAAGATCTGCGCCTGCGTCAGGAAGCAGAAGCGGTCGCGGACAAGATCGGAGAACTACTCGGCAGGAACGGCCAACCGGTGCAGATCGAGGAGAAGGGCGTCGACGGCTCACTGCGTCAGCGGCCGGCGCGTTATGGCGATTTCATGTTGCTGGTGCGCACGCGCACGCATCTTGCCGATTACGAACGCGCGCTGACGGCGGCCGGCATCCCCTTCGACGCCGGGTCGCGCGGCGGCCTGCTGGCGGCGCTGGAGATTCGCGACATCGTCGCGTTAGTCGAATTTCTCGTCATGCCGATGGCCGACCTCAAGCTGGCGCAAGCGCTGCGTTCGCCGCTGTTCGCGTGCCGCGACGAAGATTTGATCCGGCTCGCCGAGCGCAACGAAAGTTCGTGGTGGCAGCGCCTCGAAGCCATGACCAATGAAGGCTCCGCATCGCCGCATCTGGCGCGTGCCGCACGTCTGCTCGGCGACTGGTTGCAGGCAGCGGATCTTCTGCCGGCGCACGACCTGCTCGACCGTATCTTCCATCAGGGCGAGGCCATTGCACGCTACCGGCTGGCGGTTCCCGAAGCGGCCGCAGCGAGTGTGGACGCCAATCTGCGCGCGCTGCTCTTGCTTGCGCTCGACCTCGACGGTGGGCGTTATCCCAGCCTGCCGCGCTTCATCGACGAGTTGCGCGACCTGCGCGACGCCGACGTCAACGACGCGCCGGACGAAGGCGAGATCGCCTCACAGAGCGCCGATGCGGGCCGTGTGCGCATTCTCACCATCCACGGTGCCAAGGGGTTGGAGGCGCCGATCGTCTGGCTGCTCGGCGCCAACGCGGCGCCGCGCGCACAGGACGCCTGGGACGTGCTGGTCGACTGGCCGCCGGAAGCGCCTGCGCCGCAGCACTTCTCCTTCTATGGACGCAAGGAGGATCACGGCGCAGCACGCCAGCCGCTGTTCGACATCGAGACTGCTGCCGCGCGACGCGAGGAATTGAACCTGCTCTACGTCGCGCTGACGCGGGCGCGACAGATGTTCATCGCCAGCGGCACGGAGAACGCCAAGGCTGGCGAGCAGACGCCTTACCGCCGGCTCGAAGCGGCGCTGGAGAAACTGGGCGACGCCAAGGGCCACGGCGACAGCTTGCCGATGAACCGAGCTATGCCGCTGGAAGCGCCTCTGGATGCGGCTTCCAGGCCATGTACTCCGTTACCCGCAATCGGCGAACGCCGGCAGCTTCCGGACGCTGCCGAGCGCTTCGGCATCCTGCTGCACGCCTTGCTCGAACGTCGAACCGAAGGTACAGAGGATGCGGCGAACGACGGACGTTGGGCAGCGTGGCTCAAAGAGAACGGATTCACGGCAGGAGATTACCGGCGCGTCCTGCCGGTTGCCGAACGGGTACTGGGTGCTCCGGACTTGCAGCGCTTTTTCGATCCGGCGCTGCACCTTCGCGCGTGGAACGAGATCGAACTGACGACGGGCGACGGCCTCGTGCAGCGCCTCGACCGACTGGTGGAATTCGACGACGCTTTTTGGGTCGTGGACTACAAGAGCTCGCGCAGTGACACGGCGCGTCTCGACGATTACCGGCATCAGGTGACGCAGTATTGCCAGGCCGT
>Ga0316604_10000964_pt1 | contig 28843 bp, 18 predicted proteins | sample OWC_soil_day20_C_FD_207650 | JGI IMG/M metagenome (GOLD analysis project Ga0316604, IMG submission 207650) | Wetland soil microbial communities from Old Woman Creek delta, Ohio, United States - OWC_soil_day20_CT | ecosystem: Environmental > Terrestrial > Soil > Wetlands | place: USA: Ohio... | reverse complement strand
CGTCCGCAACCAGATTGTGTTCCAGTTCCGGACGGCGAGTCTTTGCCCATAGCTGGCATAGAGCATCAATAGCCCCACCATCGGTTAAACAGCGTAAAGCCTGCCGCGCATTGTCCGCAACAATTGTTTCCTCGTGATCAAGAAAGCCTACAAGCAGTGCTACAGCCTCAGGTCCCATCCCGGCGGGAATATCGGGCTGACCGGCATGTAGCGCTGCCAGCACCTTTTTCCGCACCGCTTCTTCGTCCGCCGCTTGTGCTGCCGCAGCGTCAGCATCAGCCTCAGTCTCGATAGTACCCTCTGCCTCAAGCTGGAGCCTGGCCATGATGGTCCCAACTATTTCACGGATATTCTGGCGCTCACCGATAGCTAGCTGCTCTTTTATTAAAGCCTCGCCCAACTGCCGTACTTTAGCCATATAGTCGGCTGGATAAATCCAGTCCAGCTGCCGCAAGAAGTCTTTATCCTCATCACCAAGCCCCATATTTTCACCACCTGTTTACGCTAAACCATTTAATATTCTAAATTCTTGGCATTAACCCGTTTACGGAATATCCAATAGACCCAGCCCTGATACACCAGCACTAGCGGCACCAGCGCCAGCGCAGCCATTGTCATAATCGACAAGGTATAGGATGAAGAAGCGGCATTAGTAATCGTCAGACTCCAGGCCGGATTAATACTTGACACCATCAGCCGGGGGAACAACCCCCAGAAAAAGGCGATGGTTGTAAGCGCCACCGTCAGACTGCTTAGAATAAAACCAAACCCATATTGTCTGCCATATACACAGCCATAAGATCCGACAAACAAAGCAACGGCTCCCCAAAGAGCAATCCCTGCACCAGTACTAGCAAATAAATCGGTATGTGTATAGGTCAGTCCAACAAGCACCAGGCAAAATACTGCCGTCAAAACTCCCACTTTTACCGCAGCACTACGGGCGCGTTCCATCAGTTCCCCTTCGGTCTTAAGCGTCAGATACAGCGCCCCATGGAAAGTAAACACCAGCAAGAAGGCAATGCCTCCAACGAGTGTATACGGACTAAGTAAATCAAAGAAGGTTCCAACATACTGCATCTTGGCGTTAATGGGTACCCCTTGAATTAAGTTGGTCACAGCCACACCCCAGAGCAATGCCGGGATAGCACTGCCAACAAAGATCAACCAATCCCAGGTGCCGCGCCAAGCTGGATTTTCATCTTTACTCCGGAATTCAAAGGCTACGCCGCGAACAATCAGCGCCATCAGCATCAAAAACAATGCCAGATAAAAACCGCTGAACAAAGTTGCATATAAATGCGGGAAAGCCGCAAACATCGCACCACCGGCGGTAATCATCCAGACTTCATTGCCATCCCATACCGGACCAATGGTATTAATAACCACCCGCCGTTCAGTGTCATTCTTCCCCAGGAAGGGAAGCAAAATTCCTACACCATAGTCAAATCCCTCGAGAAAAAAGAAGCCAATAAAGAGCACTGTCAGCAAAATAAACCATAATATACTTAACTCCACAATGACGCCCCCTTTGCTACCGGTTTATTGGCTTTAGCCGGAGTATCTACAGGACCCTGCCAGACAAGCTTCTGTACAAGATACACCGCTGCTATTGCCAGCAAAGCATATACCAAGGTAAAGCCAATCAGCGAAATCCAGATGCTGATAGCCCCCACTGAAGGTGATACGGCCTCGCCTACCTTCTGCAGACCAAATACAATCCAGGGTTGCCTGCCACCCTCAGTGACAAACCAGCCAGTCGAATTGGCGATATACGGTAACGGTAAACTCCACAATACAGCTTTGAGTACCCAAGGTTTTGCTTCCAGTTGGCCGCGCCACCAGAGGAACCCTGCGACCAGTACAAGAACCATCATGGCACTGCCGGCAGCCACCATAATTCGGAAACTCCAAAACATCGGCGTTACTGCAGGAACATAATTGCCCGGCCCATATTTGGCAATATACTCTTTTTCAATATCTTTAATCCCTTTAACTGGTGTATTGGGATTATTGTTAGCCAATATTGAAAGCATTGCCGGAATTTTTAATTCCACCGGATTGGTCTTATTCTGCTCGTCAATAATGGCTGCAACCGCAAAGGGCGCCGGACTAGCCGTCTCCCACAGTGCTTCGGCTGCTGCCAATTTCATTGGCTGCGCTTTGGCAATGAACTGGGTTTGGGTATGACCACTGCCCATCAAAAGAAATAAGCTTACTGCCGTCCAGATTAGTCCCAGCTTGAACGAAGCCCGAAAAAAATCAACATGTGTTTTCCGGATAAGGTGAAAGGCACTAATGGATAGTACAAAGAATCCAGCTGTTACCAGGCCTGATAATACAGTGTGCGGAAACTGATTGAACACATAAGGATTAGTAATAAGTGCAACAAAGTCGGTCATTTCAGCCCGGCCATTATTAATGATATAGCCCACAGGCGACTGCATAAAAGAGTTAGCTGTCAAAATCCAGAAAGCCGACAAATTTGTAGCCAACGCTACAACCCAGATACTGGCGGCATGCAGCCTCTTAGATAGGCGATCCCAGCCAAAAATCCAGAGACCCAGAAAGACCGACTCCAGATAAAAAGCCGTGAGTGCCTCCAAGGCCAGCGGTGCACCAAAAATGTCCCCCATAAACCGGGCATACTCTGACCAGTTCATTCCAAAATGGAATTCTTGGACAATACCTGTAACCACACCCATAGCAAAGTTGATAAGGAATAGTTTCCCCCAGAATTTAGTCTGTTGTTTGTACATCTCATTACCAGTGCGGACATAGGTAGTTTCCAGAATGGCTACAATAAGCGACAACCCCAATGTCAGTGGCACAAAAAGGAAATGATAGATTGTCGTTATCCCGAATTGCCACCGGGATAATAGTAATTCTTCCATGCTCTTACCCCCTACTAGAATTATTTGTTTTAGCAGCCAATGCTGCAAAGGTAACCTTGGCTAAGTCGGCTGCCAACCGGTCTTGCGTAGCGGCCAGCGCCTGATGTACCGGACATTCTTCACCACAATGGCGATTGCATGCGCTGCGGTCATCTAGGCAGCGATGAATACCAAGCGGGCCTTCCATGGCGACAATTACATCATAGAGTGTAATTTCTTCAGCCCGCTTTGCTAGCGCAAACCCGCCCACCGCTCCGCGGTATGATCTTACCAATCCGCCTGCGGCCAGCATCCGCATAATTTTTTGTAAAAACCTTCGCGGAATGGTTTGACTTTCCGCAATAGTTATCCCGCTTGCCACCTCCCCAAACGGCAGCCCAGACAAATATAATACGACTCGAAAAGCATAATCTGTAGCCTGATTAAGCTGCACAATGTCACCACCCTCTAGTACGATAATCAATGTATACTGGACTAGTATAGTATTAATTTCATTTTACTGCTTCTGACTAAATATTGTCAACATTTATTTATTAGAAAATCATATTAACGGAAAATAATTAGTTAAATCGTTTGCAGGACTTTTATTATACCAATTATATACAAGTCTAACTCTTAACCTGCAGGTAATGTGTCTGAAAAAAAATAACCGCAACGTTTGCGGTTATCTGATTACGTTATAACTAGCATTAAACTTTATATTCCTTAACCCTACATATATCCAAAAATACATCTACAATCTCTGGATCAAATTGTGTCCCCTTATTTCGCTCTAATTCCTCCATGGCTACCGCTTGTGACATACCCTTTCGATAGGGCCTATCAGAAATCATGGCCTGAAAGCTATCTGCCACTGCGATAATTCTTGAGCCAAAGGAAATATCCTGACCAGCCAGCCCAGCTGGATACCCTCGCCCATCATAGCGTTCATGATGATGTTTTACTATCTGCTGAATCTGATTTAGCGAAGGGATACCCTCCAGAATTTTCGCGCCAATAACAGGATGCTGCTTAATAATATCAAACTCGGCATCAGTAAGCTTGCCTGTTTTATTAAGAACAGTATCTGTAATGCCTATTTTGCCGATATCATGTAATAGTGCCGCAAAATTAATCGTGAATTTCTCTTCAGTATCCATATTCAATTTATCCATAATATCTGTGACCATCAGGGCAACTTCTGTTGAATGCCCATGTGTGTATTGATCTCTTACCTCTAAGGTATTAACCAATGTCATTATTATTGAAATAAGTATTTGCTCTTTCTCTACCGTAAACTTCTGAATCAATTTGTTAACTCGGGAGGCGAGTAGATTGACCTCATCCTTCTCCTTGTAAAATTGAGTGGTATGGCGTTCATCCTCTAGGATAATATCAACAGCCCGCTTTACTCTGTTTAGGCGAGTAATTATGCTTTTTGCCAATATCAGACTAATGAATAGCATAATAACCATACTCACTAATGAGTACAATAGTATCTGCTTTTGTCTCTGCCCAATCCCATCCTGGATACTGCCCACACCATAATCTATCCCAATAATGGCAACTGTTTCTCCGCGAACGTTTTTAACCGGCGCATATCCGGAAAGCGTCCTGCCCCATTTATCAGCGGTAAAATCATTATCTACCGCCGGCTGATAAAAACCAGTTAGCATCTCAGGCGCAATTCCAGCATCATATCGCTCACCGAATTCAGCTGGCTCCTCCGGGTCGGCGTCTATTAAAAAAACCAGTTCCTTATTTGTTGCGCCCTTACGCATAATATAGATATCGTTTATATTCTTATTGGCCTCCATAATTTGCTTGAAGAAGCCCATGATAGCGATATACTGCTCATTTTTTTGCTGCTCAGGCTCACGCAAATCATCCACAAAATCCCCGTCAATAGAAACTGCGCTAATAGCCGCGATAGACTTTAGTTCATCTTTGACCATTTCAATATGACTGTCTTCTATATTTTTTTCTAACTGATAGGTCAAAGCCACAATAGTAACCGTAAACACCAGAAACAAAATAATAACCAGCTTGGAATAAAGTGATGCATGTGCCAAAGGGTTCCAGTTGCTATTATCAAATCGATAGTAATTTATTTTTCGTTTGAGAATACGCCTCATGCTCTTTACCCCTTTACTATGCGAGCAGCTGGCTAGATCTGCTCGCAAATTGGACTTCGGTTATCCTTTGTTTAAGCAAAGATCATGCCAAAAATCAGTTAACTCTCTTCTTTTTTTCCAGCATTTCGATTGCGCATTTGTTCTAGGCGATAACACAAAGCCCGAAGTGACATATCTAGATATTTGGCGGTTGCCGTCTGATTACCCTGATGTGCATCAAGAACTGCCTGAATAATGAGGTCATTATATTCCTTTATTGACAGCCCTCCGTCAGGCAACGGCAATATCACTTGTTTTTCTGTGGTGCCGCCTACAAATCTCTCACCTTGGGAAGATACCGCGCAGTCTTGAACCACTTTATCCAGGTGACAGGGTTGCAGCTCAGTATCGTCATACATAAAGACCACCCACTCCATAGCATTGCGCAATTCCCGCACATTGCCAGGCCAATCACATTGTTCCAGAAGCTTCCCTGCCTGAGAGCTAATGCCAGCAAAGCGTTTTCTTTTGACTTGAGCAAACTCCTGTAAGAACATTTCCGCGAGCGGTACAATTTCCTCCCGCCGTTCTCTAAGGGGTGGGATAACAATGTGCCCGATTTTCAAGCGATAATATAGATCGCGCCGGAATGACCCCGCTTCCATTCTTTTTTCAAGATCAACATTAGTAGCGCAGATAATGCGGACATCTGCCTTGATTTTTTTCAAACCGCCAACACGGTAATACTCCTTGGTTTCAAGAACTCTGAGCAGTTTGGCCTGTATCTCTGGCGGCATCTCGGCTATTTCATCCAAAAATAACGTCCCGCCTGCCGCGGCATCCAGCTTGCCTTTTTGCCCGCGGCTTGAACTCCCACTAAAGGAACCGCCCTCGTAACCGAAGATGTCGGTTTCAAACAAATTATGTGGAATGGCAGCACAATTAAGCTCAATAAGCGGCCCTGACGACGATTTTAGGTTAGATCCATAATGAATGATGCGAGCGACTACTTCTTTACCTGTACCTGTTTCTCCCTGAATCAGCACAGTAAGTGTCCTATCGGTGTGAAAGCGTTGGGCAAGATCAGTCACCTGCTGCATACTTACAGAAAAAACACCCACATTGCCGATAACCGTCTCGGCGACCAGCTTGCGCATGCGGGTTAACTCTTGCTCCGTATTCTTAGTCGCAGATTGGAGTTGAGCGTCAAAATTCTCTGTCAGCGCTTTATTCTCCCTCAATAACGCCTGATGTTCTGACACACGTTGCACAATAGCCGCTAACTCCTGGGCGTCAGCAGGTTTCAGTAAATAATCATAGGCCCCGGCTCGCAGGGCTGCCACCGCTGTTTTCATATCTCCATAGCCGGTAAATAGTACAACATCTGTCCGCCAGCTGTCTGGCTGTTCAGTAATAACCTGGGCCAGTTCAATCCCGGACATGCCTGGCATTTGAATATCAGATAATACCAACGGATAATCGGCCAGCTTCCACTTAGCCAGCGCCTCTGCAGCGTTCTCACACTCCATTACCATATGCTCCTGCTCGCGCAAAAACCAGGCCACTGCCGCCCGACTATGTTGATCGTCATCTACCAACAATATTTCCATAACTTAACCCCCTAATCGGCCTCTTCCTTAACAGCAGGAAAGGTAATCAAAAATGCGGCTCCTTCATTCTCACCCGAAACAATACTAATTGTTCCCTTGCAGGAGGTAACAACAGAATGTACTATCGATAATCCCAAACCAAGATTATCGCTGCCATGTTTGGTAGAATAAAATGGCTCAAACACTTTGGTTTTGTGATCAGCCTGTATGCCAGGACCATTATCAGAAACTTCAATATACACATTACTTTTGTCTGACCATGTCCGGATCATAAGCTGTTTATCCTGGCATTCTGCTGACTCCATCGCTTGCATGGCGTTTGCTGCCAAATTAACTGCAATTTCTTCCAGCGCCGTAGGCATAGCATAGATAAGGGGCAATTGTTCAGCCAACTCCCTGTGCACCCTAACTCCGTGCGCCGTTAATTGACTGCCAATAATTTTAAGTGCTTGCTCTATGGCCTCATTAACATGGCAACAGGTTACTTGGCTTTCATCCCGCCGGATAAAGCTCCGCATGTGCGTAATTATGTTATTTATGCGATCCGCTTGATTGGAAATCTCAGCTATATTCCGCATAATATCTTCTACCGACCGCTCCTTGCCGTTATGGTACGCATAAACCATTCCACTAGCGATCATTTTAATCGAGTTAAGCGGCTGATTAATCTCATGGGACAGACCAGCCGCCATGGTTCCGAGTGAAGACAATTTTTCGGCCTGAGCTCTTACCTTATCGGCTTTAGCCATGGCCGCTGCCGCCATTTTTTGTTCCGTAATATCTTCTTTTATCGCAATAAAGTTCACTATGTCCCCGCAATTATTCCGCACAGGTGTAATGCTCATAACCTCTTCATATAAACTGCCATCTTTCCGGTAGTGGGCGAACTCACCCCGCCATGCCTCAGCTGAAGAATTTAGCTGTTGCCAAAAGCGCTGACAAAAGCCTTCATCCTGATAGCCTGACAGCAACATAAGGTTTTGCCCGAGAGACTCGTTCTCTGTATAACCAGTCAACACAGCAAAGGCCGGATTAATCCATTCCACATTACCATCCTTATCAGTAATAACGATGGCATTGGCGGCTGCCTCCAGCCCGACCGTCAGCAGCCTGCGGCGTTGACGGTCTCTGGCGGCGTTAATGGCAATAGATAGCTGATCAGAAAAACTCTGCAACCGGGTCACAATCCGTTCATCCCAATAATATGGTCTCATACTTATGAGATAGAATGCTCCTGTCGTACCGCCGGACAGCTTGAGCGGCAATGCAATCTCGGACTGAATTACAGTCTTGTCCAGCTGTAATTCAGCCAGAAGTTTTTCTTGCCAGCACGATAATTTATCGTTACACTGAACTACTTGGATTGCGCCAGTCCGAATGGCTAATCCACTCAGCCTGCCTGTGGCAGTACAGTTTAGTCTGCTGCTCCCGGCTGCTACCGCTAGTTTCCCCGCTGCAGCACTTATCTTGATGGTGTCGTCAGCCTCTTTTAAAATAACCCGCGCCAGAGATACTTCAAAAACTGCCGCCAATTGCTCACAGACATAATTGAGAATTTCCTCAATGCTGGCCTCTCCCAACACTTTGTCCGCAGTTTGCATCAATATCCGTTCACAGGCTTGATCCTGCTTTTTCTCGGTAATATTGCGAATGATAATTGCTATTTCATCCATTGGGCTCACTACCAAACGGGCTTCAAAATCTTTCTTGATACCATCAATTATCAATTGATACTCTGCTGTTACCAATTCACCTGCAACCATGCTTTTGCTTAGCTCTACAAACTTGTCGTATACATCAGCCGGTAAAAACTGAGCTGGTGAAGCTTCAGCCAGGTTTTTATTCAATAACTCCCCACGCGGCAAGTGCAAATCTGCTGGGTTCTTAGCTTCAACATCTAGAATAATTCCTTCCCGGCTAACCCTGAGCAGTATATCGGGGACAGCAGATAGCAGTGCGGCCAGCCGGCGTTCGCTTGTAAGCAAAGCCCGCTCGGTCTCTTCATGTTCCAAAATTTCCAATTCCAGCTGTTGGTTTTTTAGCTGAAATTCGTTGGTTTTGGCAGCAACTGCCTGTGTAAGCCTCTCTTGCCTGCGGAACATACTATTGAGAAAAACCAACAATAAGATAAGCGTACTACTGCCTACTCCCCAGATAATTCCGCGTATATAAAGACTGGGCTGCGGCAAAATGCTCCAGCCAACCGTTACCTGCCAACGTGTATCCGCAACCGGCAAGGTAAATTCCCGGACAGATGACCGTGGCGCCAACTGATTAAGGCTATATATCGCTTCTCCCTCTTCCGCATGTATCTCAACATAATAGCTTCCGGCATAATTCGTAAGCACTGAGTCGACCTTAGCTATAGCCTCCTGCAAAAACTTGTCTACCGCAAAATTAACGCAGACGCTACCGCGAAAGTGTTCTTCTGTAAACAGCGGCGCTCTGAACGTAAAAACAGTAACCCCGTTTTGTATTTGAATTGGTGCTTTATTTACCGTTATCTGCTCGTGCTCAGCCTTATGCGCAGCTGTGGTAAAATGGGGATATTTGTTTGTATCGGACAAGCTTATGCCGTGCTGGGGCACACCTGAATTCGCAGGATACAAATAGCGCACGGTATAAGCGTTATCAGAATATGCCATAGCTGATAACGCAGGATAATAATTTAGCAAGGCAGCCGCATACTGTTCAAAGGCCCCCTTTTCCGGAAGAGCTTCTCCCATTTGCAAAAATATTTTTACATCTTCTACCACATGCAGACTCTGGTCTACTTCAGCTTGCAGTGACTGCTCCAACCGTTCGGTAAATCTATTTAAGACCCAGGCATAGCGTTCCGTTTCCTGCTGACAATAAATCTTATCAACACTAATTATGCAAAACAACCCGACACATAAAACAATCGCAAAAGTCCAGCGTTTTACCACTATTTCGCACCAGCCTCACACAGTTTATCACATGCTATTTTTCATCTATTTTCGATAATTTTTGCAAAATCCCTGTACGCTGTGATAAAAACTCAACATAAAATCATGCAATATTCTTTTGACATATCCTGATAAAACACAATATCGCATCCGCAAATAAAATAAGCGGGCACGCCCGCCTATTTTATTTACTCCCACCACTTATCTCGATCTCCTTTAATGCCTGAAAGAAGTCATCTCCCAATGGCTTTTTTAATAAAATATAGGGCTGACTTTCAGTCTCAGCCTTGATATTGATGCATCCAGATATAATAATGGCCTTAAGCGCAGGATTCTTGATTCGCATTTTTTGCAGCACTTCAAAGCCATTTAAGCCAGGCATCTGATAATCAATTACCGCGACATCATAACGTTCAGGTAAATATTTCTCAATGGCTTCCAGCGGCGATAAACAATCATCACAGGCATAACCCATCATCTCAATCGCAAATTTCATGCCTAACAAAGAGCCAGCATCATCATCAACCAGCAATATATTCATGAATTATTCACGCTCTCCATTTCTATATATTCCGCATTAAAGAAGTTTTTAGGCCCAGGTGAGTGTATTGACAACGCCTCACCTGCTGCAAAAAGCTTTAACACGTTGTATATAACGCTACTGCTCAATTATGTTGCAATAATCATGCCAAGCAAAATTAACCTTAAAAAACACGTATTACCCGAAAATACGCTATTCTCAGGTAATACGTGTTTACAAAAATTGCATACCTATGCAATTTTTGTTGGTATTATTTGCATATCGGTCATGCTGTTACCTTACGCACGACCGCCAAGCCTTGTCCAATTGAGCAGGCGAGCTGCGACCTCAGCTGTAAGCAGCCCCTGCTTTACCCGCCAGTTCCAGTTACAGCCTACCGTACCCGGGGTATTCATCCGTGCGGATGTGCCCAAGCCAAGCACATCCTGCAACGGCAAAATAACTGTATCAGCCTGACTCTGATAGGTTAGGCGAATAAGCTGCTGACACACACCGGTGTCACTTTTATCGCTGTCTACCTGCAGCCTGGCAAGATGGTCCAGGATAATGCGCTGCAGCTCAGGCTCAGTACTACCCAGTTTTTGATACCAGCCTAAGAGAGTATCATTATCATGGGTACCCGTATAGGCAACGGTGTTACAGCCGGTATTGTGGGGGAAATCGGGTGCTGAATGGCCATTACCAAAGCTAAACTGCAGCACCTTCATGCCTGGATAGTTAAACTTATGTTTTAGTCGATTAACAGCGGCCGTAATAATACCCAAATCCTCTGCCACTAATGGAAGTTTCCCTAGATACCGTTCCAGTACGGCAAAAAAAGCAGAACCTGGCCCGGATACCCAGCGGCCCTTGACAGCCGTAGGCTCACCAGCGGGAATTTCCCAGTAAGCTTCAAAACCCCGAAAGTGGTCAATACGTATACTGTCAACAAGCGTAAGCAGCCACGCCAGGCGCCGCCGCCACCAGTGGTAGTCATCGTTAGCCTGCTGTCCCCAGTCATAGAGCGGATTGCCCCACAATTGTCCATCAGCACTAAAGTAGTCAGGCGGTACACCGGCTACCTTCTCCGGGTTTCCCATACCATCCAATTGAAACAGCTCCGGATTGACCCAAACATCAGCACTGTCATGGGCCACAAATAGCGGCATATCGCCCAATAGCCGAATTCCCTGGCGACCGGCATAGATTCTTACCTCTTGCCATTGCTGCCAAAAGGCAAATTGCAAAAAGCGCTGATAGGCTATTTCCTCTGCCAGTTCCTGCCGGTAATAGTCCATAGCCGCAGCTTCCCGTTGCCTGATATCACTGTCCCATTGGTTCCAGGGCAAGCTCCTGAACCGCTCTTTGAGGGCAGCAAACAGCGTATAATCCGGCAACCATTCACCAGCCGCCCGAATAAAGCTTTGATAGGCCGTCGTCGCATCCTGCTGTCTAAAACGTTCAAAAGCCAAATGAAAAACCGCTTCTTTGCAGCGTTTAACCTGGGGAAAATCTATACTGGCTGAATCTTTCTTGCTAACGTCTAGTAGCATCAGTTCTTGTTCGTTCAGCCAGCCAGCTGCCACCAGTTTTTCCGGCGAAATCAGCCATTGATTGCCCGCAAATGCCGACAAACACTGATAGGGCGACTCACCAAAGCCGACTGGATTTAACGGTAAAATCTGCCATAGGCGTTGCTTTGCGTTTGCTAAGAAATCAATAAACTCGTAAGCTGTCGGACCTAAATCTCCAATGCCAAACGGCGAAGGCAAGGAAGTTGGATGTAGCAATATACCACTTGCCCGCTGCCGCTCGACTGGCTGGCCTGGATTGGCGATTAGCAATCTGCCGCTCAGCGGCGGCAACACCAACTCCAACTCCTTGTTATCTGGCAATAGTATTTTTTCATCAGTCAGCACATCTATAATATAATCCCGGTCGGCAAACCAGGTCATGGTGTCAAGCTTGAAACTGGCCGACTGGTGTCGGCTGCGGTTAAACACAACAACAGCCGTATTATCTGCTGCCAACTCGCCAAAAACATCCTGCCCGCCCCGGATGCGGCGCACATAGCCAAGCACATGACGCTCAGTTAGCAGCGGCAGCCATTCACCTGTCTGCAATACCATGTATTGACGGCGAAGTCCTATTACCTGTTTGTACCAGGATACTAGGTCTGCCTGTTCCTGTCCCCAGGGATAAGTACGACGATTTAACGGATCGCTATACCCCTCAAGTCCGGCTTCATCCCCATAATAGACGCAGGGCGCACCCGGAAAGGTCATTTGCCACAACACGACAAGTTTGAGCCTGGCAATTCCCAGCTCACGCGCTGCAGGCGAAAGTTTATGTTTAAAGGTACCAAGCTTGCTCTGACTGCCCTCAGGTGGCGCCTCGGCCAGCAGTGTCAGGATGCGCGGCACATCATGACTGCCGATAATATTCAAAGTGGCATAAAAATTTTCTTTCGGGTAATTTTCATACAAGCTAAATAGCTCACGCTGCACAGCCTGGCCCTCTTTCTTCCCCAGCATAAAATCCAGTACAAGCTGGCGGAAGGGATAATTCATCACACTGTCTAGTTCAGTCCCATCAAAGTACTGCCGTAGCTGACCGTAGGCCACCTTGCGGGAAGCATCCTCCCACACCTCGCCAATTAGCACGGCTTCCGGGTCGGTTTGCTTAAGTGTTTTATAGAATTTTTTCAAAAAGCCTTCTGGCAGCTCATCAGCTACATCCAGTCGCCAACCCTTTACCCCCATCGTAAGCCACTGTTTAAGCACACTATCAGCAGCCCCAATAATAAACTGTTGGTAGGATTCATCTTCTTCGTTAACATTAGGCAGGTTATCTACTCCCCACCAAGACTCATATTTCTCCGGGTATTTGCTGAATTTGTACCAGGAGTAGTACGGAGACTCGGGGGACTGGTATGCGCCAACTGCATCATAAGTGCCTTCCTTGTTAAAGTAAATACTGTCACTGCCAGTGTGACTAAATACACCGTCTAAAATAATGGCAATGCCCTGCTCCCTGGCTTTAGCACACAACTGGGTGAATAGGTCATTATCGCCAAACATGGGGTCAATGCTGCGATAGTCGGCTGTATCATATTTATGGTTCGAAGGTGCCGCAAATACCGGGTTAAAATAAATGGCCGTTACGCCCAATTCGGCCAGATACGGCAGCTTGGAGATAACCCCGGCCAGATTGCCGCCAAAAAAGTCATAGGCGAGGATAGCACCAGTATCTATATCACGGGTATATATTGGCGTATCCTGCCAATTGGCATGAATGAGACTACCCGGACGAGGGTTTAGAACTTTACCCAGCCCATTGCAAAATCTGTCAACAAAAATCTGATAGACGATCGCATGCTTAAACCAGCCAGGCGTAACTGTTCCCGGAAGGTATATGCTAAGCTGGTAGGATGGCGGCGGACTTGCGGTAATGTGCCCCACACCGCCTGTTTCTTCAGCATTATTGCCATAGTAAGAAATCTGCCCGCCTTGCCTGACAATAAAGTAGTACCAAAGAACGCCCGGTACAGCTGGCGCAACAAAAACAGCCTCATATAAGCACCAATCCTGCTGTTTTTTGCTAAACCGCATATCAATGATAGTTTCGCCGAGACCGTCCTGCCACAGCCGTAGCTGCACAGCATCTACAAATACAGCAGCAGTATGCTGCGGCCCGGCAATAAGCAGTCTAAGCGTGATCTCTGTATGACAAGAAACAGCCCCAAAGGGGCTGCGAAAATCCGCATTATGGGAGTCATGAAGTATCCAATACTCATTCATTCCCGGTCTACCTCCAGATTTAATTTTCTCTAATAACTACCGGCTTAATCTTCCAAATACCAATAGCATATTCCGATACCGTACGATCACTGGCAAACCGACCGGAAAAAGCAATATTGTTAATGGACATCGCCTGCCAGCAGCGTTGCTTGCTATACAGGCTATTAATCCGTTCCTGCGCAACCGCATAATCTGCAAAATCCTTCAATACGAAATATTCATCATTGGTACGCATGAGCGAGTGATGAATACAGTCAAACTCATCCGGACTAACTGGCAGAAAACCATTGACTAACTGATCCACTGCCACTTTAAGGCGGGGATTGCTATTATATATATCAAGGACACTATAGCCGCCATGTTTATAATAGTTCATCACTTGCTCTGCTGTCAGACCAAAAATAACAATATTATCGTCACCAACCTCATCTTTAATCTCAATATTCGCACCGTCAAGCGTACCAATAGTAATAGCCCCGTTCATCATCAGCTTCATATTACCGGTACCTGAGGCCTCTTTGCTGGCTGTTGATATCTGCTCACTGACATCGGCCGCCGGAATAATAAGCTCAGCCAAGGAAACACTGTAGTTTTCCAGAAAAACCACCTTGATTTTGCCACCAATAGCTGGATCATTATTAATAACCTGAGCTAATGTATTGATAAATTTAATGATCCGTTTGGCCAGATAATAGCCTGTAGCCGACTTACCCGCAAAAATAAAGGTACGCGGTTCAATGTCAAGCCCAGGATCGGCTTTGAGGCGATTATACAAATCAAGAATATGGAGAGCGTTCAGGGTCTGCCGTTTATAGGCATGAATGCGCTTTACCTGCACGTCAAAAATGGAACTTACATCAATAGCTATGCCCATTTTCGCCTGGATATAGTTAGCCAGCCGTTCTTTATTAGCCTGCTTAACAGCCTTTATCTTATTTTGTAAAGCAGACTCATGCGCAAAGCGGTGCAAGTTTGCCAGTTCGTCAGGATGGGCCATCCAGCCCGGACCAATGGTCTCGGTAATCAGTGCCGCGAGTTGTGGATTGGCTTTGGCCAACCAGCGCCGATGGGTAACGCCATTCGTTTTATTCGTAAAGCGATACGGGAAAAATTTATGAAAGGGTGCCATAACTTCATTTTTCAGGATATTACTATGCACTTCGGCCACACCGTTAACACTGTAGCTGCCAACAACCGCCAAATGCGCCATATGTACATAGCCGTCACCGATAAGAGCCATGCTCCGGATTCGCTCCCAATCGCCAGGATATTTTTGCCACAGAGCTGCACAAAAGTGTTCATTCAACTCATGAATTATCATATACATACGCGGCAATAATGTCTTAACAAGTTCAATCGGCCATTTTTCCAGCGCCTCCGGCAAAATAGTATGATTGGTATAAGATATCGTATTTCGAGTCACATGCCAAGCCTGGTCCCATCCCAAACCCTCTTCATCCATGAAGATGCGCATTAGCTCCGGCACTGCCAGTGCCGGATGGGTATCATTAATATGAATGGCAATTTTTTTATGAAAATTGCCCAAATCAGCCGGGGATCCGCCATGGGTCCGTTTGTAGCGCCGAACAATGCTCTGCAAACCGGCGGAAACAAAAAAATACTGTTGCTTTAGTCTGAGTGTTTTGCCCTCAGGGTAATTATCATCAGGATAGAGAATCTGCGAGGTGGCCTCCAATGAATATTTTTCTTCCACCGCTTTTAAAAAATCGCCTTTACTAAACGAGGAAAAATCAAAATGATTGGTTTCCGCGCTCCATAGGCGCAAGGTGTTGACGGTATTACAATTGGCACCAACAATTGGCACATCGTATGGTACAGCCAGCACCGGTTCATAGTTTTCATGAATAGCAATAAGCCGCCCGCCTTGTTCCTCCATATGAACATTGCCGCCAAACTTGACGGTAACTGCCCTGTCAGCCTTGCGCGTTTCCCAAACATAGCCGTCCCTGAGCCAATTATCAGGCAGTTCTACCTGATAGCCGTCGACAATTTTTTGTTCAAACATCCCGTGTCGGAAACGGATACCAGTGCCATGTCCAGGCAAATGCAATGATGCCATAGAGTCTAAGAAGCAGGCTGCCAGACGACCTAACCCACCATTACCCAGCCCCGCATCATGCTCTACCGCTTCCAACTCTGTTAACTCAATACCTAATTCTTGGAGTCCCTGACAGCAGACTTCGGTTATCCCCAGATTAAACAAATTACTGCCCAGCAGTCGTCCGAGCAAAAATTCCATGGAAAAATAATACACTTGTTTTTCTTTACTAATACTGTATTGTTGATTGGACTGATACCAACGTTTGCTAATAATTTCGCGAATCAGCGTGCTCAAGGCTTCATACTTAGCAGCAGTTGACGATTCCTCCAGACTTTGTCCAAACAGAGTCTGGATTTTTTCAATAAACGCTTGCTTAAACTGCTCTTTCGATTCAAACATTGATCCATCCCTCCCCATCAACTCCAGTCCCCATCTATATCCAAGCGCATTAAAGGCGCCCGCAAAATTCTTTACTAGCTCATTTATTCTCTGTTCCTATCAACTTCTTATAAAGCTGACAATACTGGCTAGCTGATTGTTGCCAGCTATGCTCAGCCCGCATGGCATTTTTAATCAACTTATTCCACTGTGCTTTATCCTGATACAGTTTTACCGCCTGCTCAACTCCCCAGAGCATCTCGTGTGCATTGTAGTTGGTAAAGACAAAGCCATTACCCTTCCCTGTTGTTAAATTAAAAGGAACAACAGTATCCTTGAGGCCGCCCACCGCACGCACAATGGGTATACTTCCATACCTAAGAGCAATCATCTGACCAATACCACAAGGTTCAAACCGCGAAGGCATCAAAAACAAATCTGAGCCAGCGTAGATCCTATGAGCTAACGTATCAGAAAAATAAATATTTGCCGCTACCTTAGCCGGGTGACGCCAAGCTGCATCACAAAACAGTTGCTCATAACGTTCTTCTCCTGTTCCCAGCACAACCACCTGGACATCGAGAGCTAACAATTCTTCCATAACATGGGCAATCAAATCAAAACCCTTCGAAGCTACCAGGCGGGAGACAATGCCAATAAGTGGAATATCCTTGTCTACAGGCAATCCTAACTCACTTTGCAGCGTAAGCTTGTTGTCAAGACGTTTGCTAATCTCCTGCCAAGTATAGTTACTACAAATGTCTGGATCGCCAGCAGGATTATATACTTCATAGTCAATGCCATTAATAATACCATAGATGTCAGCTTGCCGTTTGATCAGGAACCCATCGAGATTTTCGCCAAAATACGGCTGCCGAATCTCTTCGGCATACGACTTACTGACAGTGGTCACAACATCACTGAAGGCTAGCCCCGCTTTTAGATAATTCACCTGTCCATGAAATTCCAGGCCGTCGGCTGTAAAGGCACTGTTTGGCAAACTAAGCAAATCATGTAGTATGTCACCCGAAAAAATTCCCTGGTACATTAAGTTATGGATGGTAAATGCTGTTTTGATTGCTGCATATTCGCCCCTTGCAAGATACTGCAGCTTGAGCATAGCCGCCAGCGGCCCTGTCTGCCAATCATGACAATGAATAATATCAGGTATAAAATCAAACTGAGGCAATGCTTCTAGTACTGCCCGGCAAAAGTAGGCGAAACGCTCAGCCTCGTCATAATGACCATATAGACTGTCACGCTTAAAATAATACTCATTATCGACAAAATACCAGGTAATCCCCTGATACGCAAGTTCAAACAGCCCAGTATATTGTTGGCGCCAGCCTACAGGTACGGTAAAGATTGACTTTTGTACCATTTGCCCCGCAAGCTCGACCGGGATTGCACTGTATTTGGGCATAATGACCCGAACATCAATTTTCTGGTTACTCAGTTCCTTGGGCAACGATCCAATTACATCACCCAAACCGCCGGTTTTGGCAAATGGTGCTGCTTCCGATGCCACAAATAGTACTTTTAGCATATTAAATCACTGTCCCCTTTTCAATCACAATCGGGTGATTTAATTCTCCTTTGAGTCTTTTGCCTGCTGTAATTTTTACATCTTTATCACAGATTACATTCTCAATAACTGCACCTGGGCCAATTTCCCCTTTTTGCATGACAATACTGTTTGTTACCCTGGCATCCTTATGCACCTTAACACCTCGAAACAAAACACTATTTTCAACCTTACCCGCTATAACTGAACCATTGGCTACCAGCGACGATTTAACCATAGCATCCCGCTGATATTTTGCTGGTGCTTCATCTTTTACCTTGGTATAAATAGAGCCATGGGCAAAAAAGATCTCCTGCCATATTTCTGGAGTCAAGAGTTTCATACTATGGTCAAAATAATTTTGCATAGAGTCAATACGGGCCAAATAACCAGTAAAGGGAAACCCGTAAATTTTCAGGTTTTCCATATTTTTCATCAAACAATCGCGGGTGAAATTAGTCCCGCCCCTTGACACACTGGCATCAATCAAATCTACCAGCAGCTGCCGTTCCAAAAGAACCATCTCCAGTGACAATTTATTGCTGCGGTTATTTACTGGGCATACCTCCATATCAACTACCCGGCCATCACTGGCAGTTTCTAGCATAGTAGCCTCAGACAATCCTTTGGCCTCTGCGATACTATATTCTTTGTATAATACTGTTATATCAGCCTCTTTCTCAAGATGGTAATTATAGGCAGCCTCATAGTTAATATTACAAACCGCCCGACTACCTGAGAGTAGGGCATAGCGCTGACGGCTACTTTTGATATAGTCAAGATTACTAAAAAAGTCAGCTAAATCATTGGGAAATGCCCCTTGCACATTGCCGGTCTGCCAGGAAGGCAATAAAAATAAACCATCCCGCTTACGGGCCAAGTCCCATTCCTTACCAGAGCGGATATGGTCGGAAAGCGCACGGGAATTGCCTGCAGATAAAATGCCAACATTAGTTATCCCGGAATTAATAAAATTAGATAGCACAAAGTCTATTAACCGATAACGTCCAGCAAAAGGAATGGCCGCAAGCGGACGGTGCTTAGTTATCTCTCGGAATGACTCATGACTTTCATGTAAATTGATAATACCCATCGTATTCTTTAACAACCTTACTCCCCCTAACGCTATCTGCTTTCTAGGAATTACGGCCTGGCAAGCAGCGCATTACGCCGAATCTTAGTCTCTCTGGTAATTGTCAGGTTATCGCCGATTAACGTTATGCCGGAAAACCAGTGACTGGCTTCTTGTTCTAGCTGATTAACCCCCAGCTGCGCACGGGATTCAACCCTTGATTTTCGTCCAATAATCGCTTTAGAAACTATGGCGTTTGCACCAATTGACGCATAAGGCATAATGATAGAATCTTTAACTATCGCACCTTCCCCAATATAGGCCCCAGGAAATAATACTGAGTTCTCCACCTGCCCCAGAACCTGGCAGCCCTCACTAATCAATGAACAAACTACGCTTGCTGTATCGGCAATCACATGGGGAGGCTGGGTCGGACTTACCGAATAAATCCGCCAATCCGGATCATATAAATCCAAGGCAGGTTCATCGCTGAGAAGATCCATATTGGCCTCCCAGAAGCTTTCCACTGTACCAACATCTTTCCAATAGCCGCCAAAGTGATAGGCGCATAACCGCTCATTACCAGCAAGCATTTGCGGAATAACATCTTTGCCAAAATCATGGCTGGATTTAGGGTCAATAGCATCGACTGTCAAATAGGAGCGCAATGCCGCCCAGCTAAATACATATATGCCCATCGAAGCTAAATTACTCTTAGGCTTTTTCGGCTTTTCCTCAAATTCGACAATCCGGTCATCTGTAGCCGTATTCATAATCCCAAACCGGCTGGCTTCCTCCCATGGCACCGCAATAACGGCAATGGTAACATCGGCCTGCTTTGCTTTGTGGTAATCAATCATAAGCGAATAATCCATTTTATAGATATGGTCCCCGGACAATATTAGTACATACTCAGGATTAAACATCTCAATAAAGTTAGTGTTTTGGAAGATGGCGTCAGCAGTCCCTTTATACCATTCACCACCTTTTTCCCGTACATAGGGCGGCAATACATAGACACCGCCATCCCGCCGATCAAGATCCCAGGCACTGCCAATTCCAATGTAGGAATGAAGCGCAAGCGGCTGATACTGGGTAAGCACGCCGACCGTATTAATCCCGGAGTTATAACAATTACTTAGCGGAAAATCAATAATTCGGTACTTACCGCCAAATGGTACTGCAGGTTTGGCCAGTTTTTTAGTCAACGTTCCAAGGCGACTTCCCTGACCGCCAGCCAAAATCATGGCAACACATTCTTTACTGCGCAAAGCGCTTCACTCCCCATGGTATACTATTTCCGACAGCCTATTGGCTTAAAATATATCGTCGCCAATGGGGGCAACGTAATAACCAACGAATTCGGCTGATTATGGCAGGCCACTGCCTCTGAAACCCGCTTGCCAGTGTTACCTTGACCAGAACCACCGTAAATCAAGCTATCGCTATTAAGCACCTCAAGATAATACCCGGCCTCTGGCACACCAATCCGGTATTCTAACCGAACAACCGGTGTAAAGTTTACTACCGCAATAATAAAATCATCGGCCTTAAGTCCTTGCCGTTTAAATACCAAGACACTATGCTGCCAATCCTCACAGTCAATCCAGGAAAATCCCCGCCAATCCCGATCATTATGCCACATAGCCTGGTTTTCCAAATAAAAATGATTCAGATCCCGAACATAGTTATGCAGCTTACCATGCATTTCATAGTCTAACAAATGCCAATCCAGGCTATCCTGGTAATTCCATTCAATAAATTGGCCGAACTCTCCACCCATAAATAGCAGCTTTTTACCCGGGTGAGCCATCATGTAGGCATAAAAAGCCCGCAAATTAGCGAACTTCTGCCAGTAATCCCCCGGCATTTTATCTAGCAGCGACCGCTTACCATGAACTACCTCATCATGCGATAAAGGCAACACAAAGTTTTCTGAAAACGCATACATAAAGGAGAAAGTTATTAAGTTATGATGGTGCTGGCGCTGCAGCGGGTCAAGCTCCATATAGCGCAGCATATCGTTCATCCAGCCCATATTCCATTTAAAGTTGAAGCCAAGCCCCCCCAGATGAGTGGGATGAGTAACTAGCGGCCAAGCTGTTGAATCCTCCGCAATAACCAAGGCCGCCGGGAAGTTAGCAAAAACAACTTCATTAAGTCGTCGTAAAAAGTTGATAGCCTCCAGGTTTTCTGTGCCGCCATGACAATTCGGTGTCCATTCTCCGTCTTCTTTCCCATAATTCAGATATAGCATGTTGGCAACAGCATCAATTCTAATGCCGTCAATATGGTATAGTTCCATCCAAAACAGTACATTAGAGATAAGAAAACTCATAACCTCAGGCCGGCCAAGATCAAAATTCAGCGTACCCCAGCCACGATTTTCCTTCCGGTTCGAATCAGCATATTCATAGACAGTTGTACCATCAAAAGCAGCTAGGCCGTGGGCATCTTTACAAAAATGCCCGGGGACCCAGTCCAAAATAACCCCGATCCCCCGCCTGTGACAGCAGTCTACCAGATACATAAAATCTTCTGGCGGACCATAGCGGCTGGTAACCGCATAATATCCTGTAGCCTGGTAGCCCCATGACCCGTCAAAAGGATGCTCAGCCACAGGCAACAGTTCAATATGGGTGTAGCCCATATTGGCGGCATAGTCGGCTAGTTCCGGTGCTAGCTCCCGATAGGAGAGCCGCAGGCGATCACCATCCTGTTTCCATGAACCCAAATCCACTTCATAAATATTCATAGGTTGTTCGAAACTAGACTGCTTGGACTTATTTTCCTGCCAGGCCGCATCCTGCCAGGTATAACCAGCCAGGCAGGCTACCTTTGATGCTGTCTTGGGTCTGATTTCTGCAGCAAATGCATAGGGATCTGCCTTATGCAGTATCTCACCCCCAGCAGTAATAATCTCATATTTATAAATATCGCCGACTTTAACCCCAGGAATAACCAGGCCCCAAACACCGCAGGTACTGATTTTTTTCAAACCATGTCTACTGCCATCCCAATTATTGAAATCACCAATAACCCGAACAGCCTGCGCGTTAGGCGCCCATACGGCAAAGCGTACCCCGTGACCATCCGCTGTCACATGTGCCCCCAGTAAGCGGTAACTGTGTTGCAGACTACCCTCATGGAACAAGTATAGCTCTTGATCACTAAAACAAGCAGCAGTCATTGTTTATCATCCTTTATCATATAGTAACTGTTATTTTCTTTATACGTTTCTCTACTACTATACATATTTCCTGTTACATATTGGCATTCCGAATGCTATTACTTTACTATATTTTATACGGCCAGACTAACCTGTACTGCAGCCTCTTGGGTTGTTGACTGGGTGACAACCTGAATAATACCACTGGCCTCCTCGCCATTCATCCTTGCAGTAATTACAGCATTGGGAATAACTATCGCACCGTCAACACTCGCATTTTGCTCCATTCTGGCACCAGGCATAATAACACTATTTTTTACCTTAACTCCATCCCCAACATAGGCTCCTGGAAAAACAACTGAGTTTTCTACCTCTCCCAAGATAGTAACTCCTCCGGCAATCAAAGAACTGTTTACTCTGGCCATAGCACCATGATAGTGGGGTGGCAGACTCCGCCCCGGTGAGTACACCGGCCATACCGCATCGTCAAGTTCTATTTTCGGCGAGTCGCCCAATAAATCCATATTGGCTTCCCAATAACTAGCTAGTGTCCCAACATCTTTCCAGTAGCCATTAAAATGGTACGCATACATGCGCTGACCAGCGGCTAGCATGGTCGGAATAATATTTTTGCCAAAATCATGGCTGGATCCCACTTGGGCCGCATCTTTCATCAAATATTGTTTTAACGCATTCCAGGTAAAAATATACACACCCATAGATGCCTGATTTCCCTTGGGATGATAGGGTTTTTCGACAAAATCAATAATTCGGCCACTAGCCGTTGTCTCCATAATTCCGAATCGGTTAGCTTCCCGCCAGGGCACTTCCAGTACGCCAACCGTAACATCAGCTTGCCTCAGCTTATGCTGATCAAGCATGACACTATAATCCATCTTATATATATGATCACCTGATAACACCATTACATACTGTGGCTCAAACTGTTCAATAAACTCCCTATTTTTATACACCGCATCAGCTGTGCCTGTATACCACTCGCCGCCCGTTGCACTGGCATAGGGCGGCAACATATGTACTCCGCCTCCTCCCTTTCGGTCAAGATCCCAGCCCGCACCGTTACCAATATATGCATGCAGGGTAAGCGGCTGATACTGAGTTAAGATGCCTACAGTATCTATACCGGAATTTTTACAATTGCTTAAAGTAAAATCAATAATGCGATATTGACCGCCAAATGGCACGGCGGGTTTGGCTACTGCCTTTGTCAATACGCCCAAGCGTGTACCCCGCCCGCCAGCCAACACCATCGCAATCCATTCTTTATTTCTCAAAGTATCCCCTCCTTAAAAATCGACCCTATGGCAGATACAACCAGTTTATGCAGAAGGGGCTAACTATAGAACATAAAAAAAGCGCCTGCCCCGCATAATGCAGGCAGACGCTTATAGACCTAAGGAAAATACTTATCTTTTTAGAATCCAGCAGCTTTAGCTAATTCAACAGCCTGCTGCGGAATATATACGTTGCCGGTCCGCGGCATGATAACGGCGATACCATTCATTTCATAATTTTTTTCGTTTATTCTTATGATATTCTTACTGATTGGGATTTCGGCCTTTTTAAAGCCTTTTTTGACAATCAGCACCTTGTTTTTCTGGTCTGTGTCATCCAGGCTAACGCTTGCACCAATGGCTTTAAAGGCTTGACCAGCTTCCACAAACAGCTTATTGTCCACTTCTTTTAGATCAAAGCCCAAGGACTTGGCACTGATACGGGCAATATCAGTATTTTCAATTAGGCCCACAGGATGGTTAGGGCCATAGGCATAGAAAAATAAGTCTTCTCCTGAATGGCCTGTGGTTGTCCAACCAATGATGGATCGCCTACTTAGCATGGGGCCAACTACGGAATTCATACTGCCTATTTTAGCACTTTGTATAGCCTTTGTTTCATCGGCAGTCAAATCATCAATACCGTAGTACTGACTCATGACTTGGCGAATAGTACTTTCCTCGCGATTACCATTTAAGACCCTTTCAATACCTTCACCAGTTAATACTGCTTTCTTCAGTGGCTGCAATAGTGACTCAATCCGGGTTTTCGAGTAAGTTGCGTCAGTCGCCTTGCTGCCAATGCTCATACCGCCATTACCATGATCAGCAAAGGCTAAAACCAGTGTGTGACCATCTTTTTTGGCAAAATCCAAGGCAGCTTGTACAGCAGCATCATAGGCTAATACATCGCTAACAACCCCTTTGGGGTCGTTGGCATGAGAAGCCCAGTCTACTTTACTTGCTTCAACAAATAGGAAAAAACCATTCTTGTTTTTTGATAAAATTTCTATAGCCTTTTTAGTCATCTCAACCAGTGAAGGCTCTGTTGGCGCTAACTGTTGGCGATCAATATCATAGGCCATCGCATCCGGAGCAAATAAACCCCAGAGTTTTTTACCGGTAAAATTATTCATCGCATCCCGAGTTTCTACTATCTCATATCCCTTGGCCTTTAAAACAGCTATTAGGTTTTCACCGTCAACACGCTGACCACCTTGCTCCTGGGGTAACAGGTAGCCTTCTCCACCACCCAATACTACATCAACGCCAAGATAAACCTGCTGCTTAGCAATCTCATTGTAGTTATTCCTGTCAGGCCAATGCGCCGAATAGCCGGCCGGGCTGGCGTGCTGAATGTTAGACGTAGCAACAAGGCCAGTGGCCTTGCCAGTCAATTTTGCGCCTTCGAGCACGCTAGGCACTGGTTTAGTTTTCAATGTTTCTTCGATTGGCGCAACGCCAGGGGTAGTAATTTTGTCAGGCAATATGCCAATAAATTTATCGCTTGTTTTATAACCGGTAGCAAAGGCAGTGGCCGCCGGCGCCGAGTCAGTAATAATCGACTCAGCCCCATAGGTTCTAACGCCGCCTACCAATATTTCGTCAAGGGCAAGCGGTGCCCCTTTATACCAACGGGCAATTGTAGTATGCGTAGCGCTTGTACCATCTGTCATTAGAATAATTACATTCTGTACTGGTGCCTGCGCGGCCGAAACCGTGAATGGCAAAATTGCCGCAACAAACAAAGCCACCATTAGCCAGCTGGCCGCTTGCCGGGGATAAAAACGCTTTATCAATCCAAAAACCCCCTCGTTTGTGATATTTTTCAATATCAATTATACCATATTACCCAACAAGCTACACACCTTTCAACTATTTTACATTTTCGCACTTGTTTCTTTGCTGTCATCATCTTGGTGTTTTTTGCTCTCTTTGGTCATATTTTTTACCAAAACCTGACCATTGTCATAATCAAGCTCAATCTCGTCACCAACAATGTTGGCCCACTGATATTTGTCGTATTTTTCATCCCACCATTGCTCGCAAGCTATCGATACTTCGCCCATTTCCTGAATAAGCATATCATACAGAGTGCAATACAATTCTTCCTTGTCCATATCAATAACTCTTTTTAGCTTTTGTTTAAGCTCAGTTTTACGGTCGGTCAAATATTTTATCGATGCCACCTCATCCTCGGTTACTACCCCAATGACGAGCTGGTCCTGCGCCCTGGCAGCCTGCCCACAAAATTCTCTTCCCACAAGTTGCTGATCATCCTTCTTTTTGGGAAGCTGCAATGCATCTTTGACTTTTTCCGGCAAAATGGTTTGTAACTCCTGCGGCTTTAGCGGCTTAATGAGATAATCATAAGCTCCCATTCCCAATGCCTGTTTGATACTGGCCGTATCTGACACGGCTGAATAAACAATTATGGGAATATGCTTATAAAGTACACTTGCTTTAATTTCTCGCAATACTTCAAAGCCTGCTATTTCACCAGGCATAATAAGATCGAGGATAATTAGGTTGATGGCTTCATTATGAATAACTTTCATCGCATTAACACCATCAGCTGCTTCCAGAAAGGTAACGTCCGGCAAACTGCTTAGTGCGACTTTAACCACCTTACGATTTAAAAGCACATCATCGACTAACAATATCTGGTAGGTCATATATCCACCATACCTTTACATTATATTAAGCGGGCAGCATTTTTAAGGGCTGGCCCCACCTGTTTGCATTCCAGATCAATTTTGCTCATCAGCATTCTTGCTTCCGCATGATTATCACAACTATCCCTGTTAGCAATTTGCTCCAAGCTACTGAATAATTTACTCAGGCGTTTAGCCCCAATCGTTCCACTCATTGACTTTAAGCTATGAGCTACCATGCTTACTTGGACGGTATTACAGGTAATCAGGGCTTGTCTGAGCTTGTCAGTAAGCAACGGCAGTTCCTCCAGATAAGCATCAATAAATACATCCAGCTCTGACTGTCCACTATCAGCTAATTGTTTTAACTCCCTAAGCACACTTATATCAATACTATCAGTCGCCGCCTGCGGCAGCCATCGCTCCACCATTTGTTTGATATCCTGGATGGAAACCGGCTTCACTAGGCAATCATCCATTCCCGCAGCCAAACACTGTTGCTGTTCGTCAGGCATTGATTTGCCAGATAGAGCAATAATCGGAGTATGTAAGCCACTTGCTGCTTCTTTGTCCCGAATAAGACGGGTAGCAGCCACCCCATCCAGCAGTGGCAAACCACAATCCATGAAAATCAGTTTATAACCTGTTTTTAGTGCCTTTTGCACAGCTTCCTGACCATTACCAGCCACATCAGCGGTTAGACCAAGATGTCCAAGCTGAGAGACAACTACCTGCTGAATTACCGGATTATCCTCAACAATAAGAATCGTGCCGGCCTCCTTTGCCACGGTCATTGGCTGGGTTAACCAAGCAGGTACAGCTTCGAGTAGCTGCGTATTGTTAACAGGCTCATTAACCACTGATTCATTAGCTGAATTGACAACCGCTAACGGAATGCTACACCAAAAGGAAGAACCCTCACCTTTGCTACTTGTAACCCCAATCTCACCACCCATTAGTTTTATTAGACTGCCTGATATGGACAGACCCAGTCCTGAGCCCATATATTTACGGGCATTGGCACCGTCAGCCTGGGCAAAGGGTTGAAACAGTTTCTTAATTTCAACAGGGTCTAAACCAATCCCCGTATCAGTAACTGTAATTTTCACCTGTACGGTACTGGTATCTTGCCATAGGCATACAGCCGTGATTTCGACCCTCCCTATTTCAGTAAATTTTATCGCATTACCAACAAGATTCAGCAGAACTTGCCGCAGCCTAGTCGGATCACCGCCCACAAGTTGTGGGATGCTTTGATCAATTGTTACGCAAAGCTCAAGGCCTTTGTTATGAGCAGTTGCCTGCAGCATAGCAGCCACCCCCTCCAATAAGGGACGAAAGGCAAAGTCAATGTTATCCACTGTCATTTTGTTGGCCTCAATTTTAGAAAAATCTAATACCTCGTTAAGCACAGTTAATAAGGAACGGGCTGAGTAAGCAATTGTATGGACATAGTCCCGCTGGCGTTTATCCAGCAAGGTGGTTTCCAACAACTCACCGATGCCCAAAATACCACTAACTGGTGTGCGAATTTCATGGCTTAAATAAGCCATGAACTGGCTTTTGGCCTGACTAACCGCTTCCACCGCCTCTTTAGCCTGTTTCTCAGCCTGGTATACTCGGGTAGCTGCTTTTGCCGAGGTATGTAGTGCATAGAACAAGGCATATATCATAAGCAGTACAGCAAGTGTAACGCCCAAGACGATAAGCCGTGTGGTAGTTATAGCGGCCTGCCAATCCCTAGCCGCTATATCCATGCCTAAAGCGGCAATCACCCGCCCGTCTGCCGGATCACGCACAGCAGCAATTCCCGATACCCATATTCCCCATTCATCGCCTAGTGGCCCCTCGACAAAAGCTTGTCCATCAGAAAATATTTGGTACAACTCAACAGATGCCTGCTTATATTCGTAACCAGGCGGAGCGTAATCTTCAGAGGTCGTCGGCTCTGAGTCCAGGAGAAATACCATCCTGTCATCTAGTCTTTTTAACAAGTATACAAATCGGCAGTCGGTGTTAAGCGCCCGCGTAGCTATCAGCTGCTCCCGCAAATACTCATAATCAGAAGAACCGCTGTCGGACGTCGTTGCTGTCAGCCGCGCTATCCGGTCATGACTAATCATAGTTGCCGCTGTCACAGCCCTTAGCAACAGCTTGCTCTGCAGCTCCGCTTCGGTTAGCTTTACCGCCAAACTCATTCCCAGCCAGCCAGCTGCAAGTACTATTATGGTTATTATTATCAGCCAGCGCCGGTATTTGTCCAATCCAGCTCCTCCTCGTACCTGATGTTAACTATATCTTAACTGAAAATTCGCCATGATTCGGTCTTTTCCTGTTAAAGTTCAATTTTTTCCCAACAATTATAGTCAGCCGTTTTTCCGGATACACTAGGAATGGAGGGATGTCACATGAATGAAATTGTTTGTATGAGCTGTCATAACTACTTGCCGGCAGATTTAGCTGCTTGTCCAGACTGTGGCAGTGAGCTTATCCTTGACGGCGACAAAAAAAATGTTATTGACCGTTTGCAACCCAATTGCCTGATTCATCGCTATGAAGGCTCTGACCTGCTGGAGCCAGCTGTACTTATCAAAGAAACAAAAGCCAATTGCAAGGTAGCCACCAAGCTTAAAGAGTATTCCAAGCCACTTACCTTACCAAAAGCCAAAGTATATACTTTTGATCAAAAAATTTTGGGGGCCATTCAAGCCCTGAGAAATGAACGAACTGCCACGATGTACCGTTATGACCAGTTAATCCAAGCCCATTGGCAAAGTTTGAAGCCCTATAGGCTCTAAATAAAGG
>Ga0316604_10000963_pt1 | contig 28845 bp, 25 predicted proteins | sample OWC_soil_day20_C_FD_207650 | JGI IMG/M metagenome (GOLD analysis project Ga0316604, IMG submission 207650) | Wetland soil microbial communities from Old Woman Creek delta, Ohio, United States - OWC_soil_day20_CT | ecosystem: Environmental > Terrestrial > Soil > Wetlands | place: USA: Ohio... | reverse complement strand
GCACGGCTTCTTCGACGGCGATTTCGTCAAACGGGTTCATGCTCATCTTGACGTTGGCCAGGTCAACACCCGAACCGTCCGCCTTGACGCGAACCTTGACGTTGTAATCAACTACCCGTTTTACGGGGACGAGAATTTTCATGTCACTACCCTTCTTGTTCTGTGGTTTTGCAATGCGACCGATCAGCCGGTCAGCCCGAGCAGGCGCATGGCGTTCTGCTTGAGGATCAGCGGCGCCACTTCCGGCTTGAAGCCGGCCTTTTCGAAATCGGCCAGCCAGCGGTCAGGGGTGATCAGCGGGAAATCGGAACCGAACAGGATCCGCTCCTTCAGCAGCGTGTTGGCGTACTGCACCAGTTGCGGCGGGAAATAGCGCGGCGACCAGCCTGAGAGATCGATCCAGATGTTGGGCTTGTGCAGGCACAGCGACAGTGCCTCGTCCTGCCACGGCCAGCTCGGGTGGGCCATGACGATCTGCATGTCGGGAAAGTCGATGGCGACGTCTTCCAGCAACATCGGGTTCGAATTGGCGACGCGCAGGCCGCCGCCGGCGCGCATGCCGCTACCGATACCGGAATGGCCAGTGTGAAAGATAGCCGGCAGCTTGTACTCGGCGATCACTTCGTAGAGCGGCCAGGCGAAACGGTCATAGGGCAAAAAGCCCTGCACCGTCGGGTGAAACTTGAAGCCGCGCACGCCGTAGTCCTCGATCAGCCGCCGGGCTTCGCGCGCCCCCATGACGCCCTTGTGCGGGTCAATGCTGGCGAAGGCGATCATCATGTCGCTGTTGGCACGGGCAGCCTCGGCGATTTCCTCGTTGGGAATGCGGCGGCGGCCGATCTGGGCTTCGGCATCGACGGTGAACATGACCAAGCCGATCTTGCGTTCGCGGTAGTAGGCGACGGTCTCGGCAATGGTCGGCCGGCGGTCCGAGCCGAAATACTTGTCGGCCGCCCGGTCGAATTCGTCGCCAAAGTGGTCATGTCCCTGGCAGCACGAGACTTCGGCATGCGTATGGAAATCGATGGCGATCAGTTCATCCGTTTTCATGTCATTTTCCTTGTTGTCTGTTCTCGCCCTGAAGAAAGCCCGCAATCCGCCCTGCGACTTCCGGACCGGTCTGGGTCAGCGCCGCAGTCAGCGATTCGACGTAATAGCCGTTGCCGGCCGACATCTCGGCGATGCGCGGCAAGGCGGTGACGATGGCCCAGTTGGCGAGTTCGGCGTTTGCCGCGATACGCAGCGCCAGTTCACGCCCTTTGGCCAGCGCCTCGCCGGGCTCGACGAGGTAGTGCGACAGCCCGAGCCGGGCGCCCTCCTCCGCGTCGAGGCGGCGCCCGGTCAACATCATCTCGCCCATCCGGTCGGCACCGATCAGGCGGGCGATACGCACCGAACCGCCGCCACCGACGAAGACCCCGTGGCGCCCTTCCGGCAACTGGTAGAAGGTCGTCCGATCGGCCACCCGGACATGCCCGGTGGCAGCCAACTCCAGGCCACCGCCGATTACCGCCCCCGACATCGCGACGACAACCGGCAAACCGCGCTCCTGCAGCCGGTTGAAGACCCGTTGCCAGAGTTGCGAGATATCGAAAACCTGACGGGCATCGCGCGTCTGATGTTCGGACAAATCCAGCCCGGCGCAGAAATGCGGTCCCTGCGCGCCGACCAGGATGACCCGTGCCGTGGCCGGCGTTGCCGCCACCGCCTGCTCGATGGCCAGGATCAGCGCGGCGTTGATCGCATTGCGCTTGTCCGGCCGAGCCAGGGTCAGGCGGTAAACTCCGTCAGCGAAATCGATTTCAAGCATTCCTGGCTCCCGTCCCGGCCTCAGGCCGTGATGACGAAGGGGTCCTGGTGGCTGTACAGCGCCTCGACCAGATCAGCCCGCCGGGTCAGGACGGCGCGCTGGTTGATCGAGCCCTTGTCGGTGACTTCACTGTGATCGATCGACGGCAAGGTTTCGAGCAGACGGATCCAGGCGACGCGGTTGGCCGAGCCGGTGGCGGTCTTGTTGACGCGCACCAGCAGATCCTTGAAGTAGCCGCGCACGGCGTCATGGGTCATCACCTCGAAGAGATCGGCTTCCTCGCCCAGGCCGGCCAATTGGCGGCACTCGGCGACGCGGGCGAAGACGAGCAGGCCGATATCGTCGCGATTGACGCCGGCAACGACGACATCCTGGACATAAGGCGCCCCGGTCGTGATGACCTTGGCACGCAAGGGGCCGACGCTGACGAAAGTGCCCGACGACAGCTTGAAGTCCTCGGCGATACGCCCATCGAAGACCAGGCCGAGGGTCGGTTCGGCATCATCGACGAACTTCAGCGCATCGCCGGTGCAGTAATAGCCTTCCTCATCGAAGACCTCCTTGGTCTGATCCGGATTGCGCCAGTAGGCCGGCATGACGTGCGGGCCGCGCATGCGGGCTTCCAGCTTGCCATCGACCGGCACCAGCTTGACCTCGCAGCCGGGCGCCGGCAGGCCGACGTAGCCGGCGCCGATCACGCCGCCGGTCGAGAACAGGCAGGACGGTGAGGTTTCGGTCATGCCGAGGCCGACCATCATGCGGATGCGATGGCCACAGTGGGCTTCGGTGACGCGGTCGAGGCGATCCCAGGCCGCCTGCGACAGGCCGGCGCCGGCGAAGAAGAAGACCTTGAGGCGGGCGAAGAAGACCTCGCGCAATTGGGCATCCTGTTCGAGGACGACGGTCAGATCTTCCCAGGCTTTCGGCACGTTGAAATAGACGGTCGGCGAGATTTCCCGCAGGTTGCGCAGGGTTTCGGCGAAACGCTTGGGTGTCGGCTGGCCGTCATCGATATAGAAGCTGCCGCCGTTGTACAGCGCGATGCCGACGTTGTGGCTGCCGCCAAAGGTATGGTTCCAGGGCAGCCAGTCGACCAGGACCGGCGGTTCCTCGGCGAAGACCGGGAAGGTCTGCAGCAGCATCTGCTGATTGGCGCAGAGCATGCGCTGGGTCGTGACGACAGCCTTGGGCAGCTTGGTCGAGCCCGAGGTGAACAGGAACTTGGCGATGGTGTCCGGCCCGACGGCGGCATTGGCAGCGTCGGCGTTAACCGGCTCGGTGGCCAGCAATTCGGCAAAGGACGTGCTCGGGCGGCCAGGCAGTTCGCCCTTGCCGAGAATGATTTCGACGCCGGCGTCGACCGCGCCATCGATCGCTTTGGCGAAGGGGCCGCCATCCGCGGCATAGACCGCGCCCGGCGTCACCGTGCCGACGATGTGGCGTAGCTTGCCGTAATCGGTGGCGACCAGCGAATAGGCCGGCGAGACCGGCGAATAAGGAATGCCGACATACATCGCGGCAAGCATCAGCTGGATATGTTCGAGATCGTTGCCGGAGAGCACCAGCAGCGGACGCTCGACCGACAGGCCGCGATCGAGCAGCCACTGGCCGATGCAGCGGACGCGGGCGAGCATGTCGGCGTAGCTGATGCGAATCCACTCGCCATCCGGGCCGCGCGCCGCCATCAGGGTGCGTTCGGGAAATTCCCGCGCCCCGGAAAGCAGACGATCAGTCAGGCGCAGCGGATACTCGCCGAGCGCTTCGAGCGAGCGGATATGCCAGGTGCCGTCTTCGTCATGGCGGATTTCCGGCGGCGGATAACCAATGCTGACCGGACGGTAGTCGGACTCGACGATGCGCTGGAATGAAGGGTTGTTCATCATGTCTCCTAATATTTCTTCGTATTTGTCGCGGCCCGGTGCGCCCTGTTTGCGCCAGCGTGCACCGGGATTTTCAGGCGAGGAAAGCGGATTCAGGTGCCGCCGCAACACAGGCCGAGGCAATCACCGTTTCGGCATGCGCCCTGACCTGCGGGGCATAGGTCGCGAACCAGAACTCGGCAATGGCCAGCACCCCACGCAGGTAGTCGCCGTTCTCCGGCGCCCCCGCCAGGTCGGCATGCGCTGCCCTGGCCGCCTGGGCAACCCGCCAGCCGGCACAAACCAAGCCACTCAGGTGCAGGAAGGGAACGGCGGCGGCCTGGACGGTGCCGAACTGCGCCTTGCCGTTCGCCATCAGGAACTCGGTGGCGCGTTCCAGATCGCCAACATTGACCGACAAAATATGGGCATAACCGGCCAGTTCTGGGACCAAGGCGAGAGCCGTCGCCTCGGCGCGCATGTCGGCCATCAACTCGCGCAGGGTGGCGCCGTTTTCGCGGAGGATCTTGCGGCCGACCAGGTCGTTGGCCTGGATGCCGGTCGTTCCCTCGTAGATACGGGTAATGCGTGAATCGCGGTAATGCTGCGCGACACCGGTTTCCTCGACAAAGCCCATGCCGCCAAAAATCTGGATCGCATCGTCGCAGACGATATTGCCGGTTTCCGTATTCCAGGCCTTGAGGACGGGCATCAGCAGATCAATGTAGCGCCGGCAGCGATCGGCCACTTGCGCATCCGGATTGTGTTTGGCATGGTCAAACCAGCCGGCGGCGGTATAGACCAAGGCGCGCATGGCAAACAGGCGAGCCCGCATAGCCAGCAACTGACGCTTGACATCAGCATGCTTGACGATGGCCTGACCGACTTCACCGGTCACCGCCTTGCGGCCCTGGACGCGCTCGTTGGCGTAGCGCAGCGCCATCTGGTAAGCCCGCTCGGCAAGGCCAACGCCATGGACGCTGACGCCGAAGCGGGCATCGTTCATCATCACGAACATGTACTCGATGCCGCGGTTCAACTCGCCGACGAGGTAGCCGACGGCGCCGCCGTGGTCGCCATAAGCCAGGGTGCAGGTCGGGCTGCCGTGGATGCCCATCTTGTGTTCGAGCGAGACGGCACGCACGTCGTTCCTGGCGCCCAGGCTGCCGTCGGCGTTGACCAGGAACTTGGGCACCAGGAACAGCGAAATCCCCTTGATTCCGGGCGGTGCATCTGGCAGGCGGGCCAACACGAGGTGGACGATGTTGCCAGCCAGTTCGTGATCGCCGTAGGAAATGAAAATCTTCTGGCCGAACAGGCGGTAGCTGCCGTCACCGGCATCCTCGGCACGCATGCGGACGGCCGCCAGGTCGGAGCCGGCCTGCGGTTCGGTCAGGCTCATGTTGCAGGCCCATTCGCCGCTGACGATCTTCGGCAGGTAGAGCGCCTTCATCTCCTCGCTGGCCGCGACCTCGAGGGCCTCGGTCTGGCCCAGGGTGAGTTGCGGCAGCATGGTGAAGGCCAGGTTGGCCGAGAACCACATTTCCCAGACTGGCGCCCACAGCGCCTTGGGCAAGCCCTGACCGCCGTATTCGGCGGGCAGTGACAGGCCGAGCCAGCCGCTGGCAACGAATTGATCCCAGGCATCCTTCCAGCCGTCGGGAACGACGACCTGCTCGCTGTCAAGGCGGCAACCCTGAACGTCGCCAACCTTGTTCAACGGTGCAAGTACGCCGCCGGCGAATTTGTCGGCCTCTTCCAGGATGCTGTAGATCAGATCCGGCTCGGCTTCCGCGCAGCCCGGCAGGGCGGCAATCGCTTCGATGCCGACCAGTTTGTCCAAGATGAAGCGCATGTCACGCAAAGGCGCGCCATAGGTATCCATTCGTCTCTCCTGCAGCGGATCGGGAACGGCCCGATCCGGAAATATTCGATTGCCCGTCCCGGGCGAGCCGGGACGGGCCGGTCCATCACACTGGGTAGTGGCGATGCGTCGTCTGGATGGTGATCCAGCGCAGGTCGGTGAACTCGGCGACCCCGGCCTTGCCGCCGAAACGGCCGTAGCCCGACGACTTCACGCCACCGAAGGGCATCTGCGCCTCGTCATGCACGGTCGACGAATTGATGTGGCAGATGCCCGATTCGATACGCTTGGCGACCGCCATGGCGCGACCGATGTCGCGACTGAAGACCGAGGCCGACAGGCCGTATTCGCTGTCGTTGGCAAGGCGGACGGCTTCGTCGTCGCTCGCGGCGCGCAAGACGGTGACGACCGGCCCGAAAGCCTCTTCCTTGTACAGTTCCATCTCGGTGGTCAGACCGTCGATCAGCACCGGTTGCAACACAGCGCCATCCAGCTGGACCGGGCCGGTCGTCAGCTTGGCGCCCTTGCTGGCGGCATCCTCGACCAGGCGCTTGACGCGCGCCGCGGCTTCCGGGTTAACCATCGCACCGAGGACACAGCCCTCGCTGCCCGGCTTGCCGGCCTTCAGCTTGGCGACCTTGGCGGTCAGCTTGGCGACGAAAGTATCGGCAACGGCGCTGGCAACGATGATGCGATCCGTCGACATGCAGATCTGGCCCTGATTGAAGAAGGAGCCGAAGGCGGCAGCTTCGACGGCTTCGTCAAGATCGGCGTCATCGAGGATGAGCATCGGGTTCTTGCCGCCCAGTTCAAGCACGGCCGGCTTCAGGTGCTTGGCGGCGAACTGGCCGATGATGCGACCAACGCCGGTCGAGCCGGTGAAATTGACGCGCTTGACGGCCGGATTGGCGATCAGGCGCTCGACCACAGCCGGCGCCTCGGCCGGCGCGTTGGTCACGACATTGACGACGCCGGCCGGGAAGCCGGCTTCGACGAAGACCTGGCCGATCAGGCGATGCACCGCGGGGGTCAGCTCGGAAGCCTTGAGGACGACCGTGTTGCCGCAGGCCAGCGGCACGGCGACAGCACGAGTGCCGAGGATGACCGGCGCGTTCCACGGCGCGATGCCGAGCACGACACCAGCCGGCTGGCGCATGGCCATGGCCATATTGCCCGGCACGTCGCTGGGGATTACTTCGCCGCCGACCTGGGTGACCAGACCGGCTGCATCGCGCAGCATGTTGGCCGAAAGCATGGCATTGAAGCCGTACCAGATCGGCGTCGAGCCGGCTTCGGCGACGCCCACTTCGACGAAGTCCTTGGCGTGGCTGTCCATGACGTCGGCCGCCTTCAACAGCAGCTTGCGCCGCTCGCTCGGCGGCATGGCCGACCAGGCCGGGAAGGCAGCGGCGGCAGCGGCCACCGCCGCATCGGCATCGGCCAGGGTGGCGGCGGCGACGACTGAAACCGTCTCGCCGCTGACCGGGCTCTTGCGCTCGAAAGTCGCACCGTTCGATGCCGGACAGGCCGCACCACCAATAAGCAATTCAACTTTGTTCATTGTGTCTCCTCTGTTCAGGAATACGCCGAGGGTTCCCCCGGCGTCTTGCTTAGCGCTTGTAGCTCTGCAGGCCCGGCTTCAGGGTCTTGTCGTCGAGGAACTGCTTCATGCCTTCCTTGCGGCCCTGCTCCGGATCGCGGCCGATGCACTGGTCGAGCTTGGCGTAGAGGTAATCCTCGTTTTGATCCCAATCCAGTTCGCGGCAGCGCTTGAAGCCGTTCTTGGCGTAGCGCAGGACCACCGGGTTCTTCTCGAGCAGCTTGTCGGCCAGCGCCTTGACTTCGCCGCGCAACTGGGCGAGCGGCACGCTCTTGTTGACCAGGCCCATCTGGGCAGCCTTCTGGCCGCTGAACGGCTCGCCGGTCATGATGTAGTAAAGGGATTCGCGGTGACCGACGGTATCGGCCATGGCCTTGCTGACCAGGTTACCCGGCGGGATACCCCAGTTGATTTCGGACAGACCGAAGGTGGCCTCGTCGGCGGCGATCGCCAGATCGCAGGCAACCAGCGGCGAGAAACCACCACCGAAGCACCAACCGTTGACCATGGCAATGGTCGGCTTGTTGTACATGCGCAGCAGCTTCCATTGCCATTCGCAGGCTTCGCGACGCGAACGCTCCTGATAGATCTCCGGCTTGCCGTCGGTTTCGCGGAAGTATTCCTTCAAGTCCATGCCGGCCGTCCAGGAATCACCCGCACCAGTCAGGACAACGACACCAGCCTCTTCATCGAGCTCGAGCGTCTGCAGCACATCGATCATTTCGCGATTGAGCGTCGGGCTCATCGCATTGCGCTTTTCCGGACGATTGAACGTAACCCAGGCAATCCCTGCCTCAACCTCAACTTTTACCACCGACCAACGACCTTCGTATTTCGACATTGCCACTCTCCTTTGGAAAAAAGATATCAGGCAACCTGATATGTTGGCCATAATATTTGATCCAAAAATAAAGTCAACAGGTGAAATGCATTGCGCAATAATCAATTTTTATCCGGCTTGCGAATTTAGTCCGGCGAGTAAAATGTTGTCGTCGCTTATCAGGCAACCTGTCATCATGCTGGCCCTGGCCCAGCATAATCTCCCCCTCGCCTCCCCCACTTATCGATCCGCACGATGTCCGACTCCATACCTCCCGCCACCACCGATTCCCCTCAACTGCCGAGCGGCCTCTGCTACCTGATCGGCCGCCTTGACCATGCGCTGACCCGGCGCATGCTCGACGCCCTGTCACCACTTGGACTCACCGTCAGCCAGTACACCGCCCTCTCCTTTCTCGATTCGCAGGAGCAAATCAGCAATGCACAACTGGCCGAACGCACGCTGATTTCGCCGCAGTCAGCCAATGAGATGGTCAAGCAAATGGACGAAAAAGGCTGGATCGAGCGGGCCCCCGACCCGTTTCACGGCCGGGTCGTCCGCCTCAGTGTCACGGTGGCCGGCAAGGCCTTGCTGCAGCAGGCTCACGCAGCCGTCGCCAGGCTGGAAATGGAGATGTTGAATGGCTTTACGGCAACCCAGCGGAAAGCGATTCACGGCAACCTGCGTCAGATCGTGCATACGCTGAAAGCTTTGAAGAACGCCGAGTAGCGAACCAGGAGTCCGCTCCCGGTCTCCTAATCGGCGTACTATCGGAACCAACCCTCTGTTTGTGGAAGATGTGTCGGTGGACCTGAAACAACTCGAATACTTCGTCCGCGTTGCCGAACTTGGCAGCTTCACTCGCGCCTCCATCGTGCTGGACATTGCCCAGCCGGCATTGAGTCGGCAGGTCCGTCTGCTCGAACTGGAATTCGAACAGACGCTGCTATTGCGCAACGGCCGCGGCGTCACGACGACCGACGCCGGCAAGCTACTGCTCGAATATGGCCGCGGCATCCTTTATCAGGCCGAACGACTGCGCGAGGAACTCGGTCGGGCACGCGGTGCGTTGGTCGGCCATGTCGCCCTGGGCATGCCACCAGGGCTGCTGAAGATTCTCTCCGTCCCCATCCTGCGCGAATTCAAGACCCGTCTACCGGCCGCCAAGCTATCCATCCGTGAGGGCCTGACAACCAGCATGCAGGAGGCCCTGATCTCGGGCCGCCTCGACCTGGCGCTGCTCTACAACGCTTCGCCATCACCCGATGTCGATCTGACTCCGCTGCTCGATGAAGAAATGTTCCTGGTCAGCCGCCAGGACGACGACAAGGTTCCCGCCCGGCTCCCGATGCGCGACCTGCCAAACTACCCGCTGATCGTGCCCAGTCGGCCGAACGCGATTCGCATGCTGATCGAAGGCGAACTGGCGAATCTCGGCCAGCGCCCGAGCATCGCCCTCGAGGTCGACGGCGTCAGCACCATTCTCGACTTGGTCACCGAAGGCTTCGGTTACGCTGTCCTTTCGCGCAATGCAGTCGCCAACCTGGCCGGCAAGCAGGTCTTCCAACTAAGCCCCATCGTCGATCCGGTGCTTTACGGCAAGCTCTCGCTAGCGCTCAACTCCCACCGCCAGGTCACCGCAACACAGCGCGCCCTGATCGAGATTGTGCAGAAGGTCGCCGCCGACCGGCTGGCCAAGCCGCCCTGCAAAGACTGAGGGACAAATCAGCCGCCCCTCCATGAAAAAACCAGCCGCGCAGGCTGGTTTCCTGGCTGACCGGCGGCCTCGCCACCGGTCGAATATCAAAGGCTAGAACGGCAGGCCGACATAGTTTTCCGCCAGCGAGCCCTGGGCCATCTCGGACGAGAAGAGGTATTCGAGATCGGTCTGCTGCAGCTTCTGGTCGTAGGGAATGCTGTCCGGGAAGGTGTGCAGCATGGTCGTCATCCACCAGGAGAAACGCTGGGCCTTCCAGACCCGCGCCAAAGCCTTGGCTGAATAGTTGTCCAATCCCGTGTCGTCGCCATCCTTGTAGTGCGCGACCATCGCGTGATACAGGTAATAGATGTCCGAAGCCGCGCTGTTCAGGCCACGGGCGCCGGTCGGCGGCACGATATGGGCAGCGTCGCCGGCGAGGAAGAGATTGCCGTAGCGCATCGGTTCGGCGACGAAGGAACGCAGCGGCGCGATCGACTTTTCGATCGAGGGACCTGTGACCAAGCGAGCGGCGACCTCTTCCGGCAGGCGGCGCTTCAGTTCGTCCCAGAACTTCTCGTCGGACCAGTCCTCGACGTTGTCGCTCAGCGGCACCTGGATGTAATAGCGACTCAGCACCTGCGAGCGCAGCGAACATAGCGCGAAACCGCGCTCGTGCTTGGCGTAGATCAGTTCGGGCGAGACCGGCTTGGTGCGCGACAGTACGCCAAGCCAGCCGAAGGGATAGACCTTCTCGTATTCCTTGAGCACCGTCTTCGGGATCGATTTGCGACTGACTCCGTGGAAGCCGTCGGCACCAATCACATAGTCGCAATCGATACGGATGACCTCATCCCCCATCCGGTAGGTCACGTACGGGTTGGGGGTCGTCAGATCGTAGGGTTGCACATCTTCGGCGTTGTGGATGACGACGCCGTTCATGCGGTCACGCGCTTCGTAGAGGTCGCGCGTCAGCTCGGTCTGGCCATAGACCACGACGGAACTGCCGCCGCTGTATTTGTGCAGGTCGACGCGGCTCTGCTTGCCGTCATGAGCAATGATGAAGCCGTCGTGGATTTCGCCTTCGCGGTCCATGCGTTCGCCGCATTGGGCTTCCCGCATCAGTTTCGCGAAGCCGTGCTCAAGTACGCCGGCGCGGATGCGGCTGAGCACATATTCACGACTTTGCCGCTCGAGGACGACAGTGTCGATGCCCTTGAGGTGCAAGAGTTGAGAAAGCATGAGTCCCGAGGGGCCGCCGCCGATAATGCAAACGCTGGTTTTCATTCCTTGTCTCCTGTATTGGGTGAATCGCCTTCAGCTCCGGTCAACCGCCAAATCCGGGCACTTTCTGAACAATTGAACAGCTACGCTCGTCACATCAGGCTGTTGGAAGATTAGGCTTTCACGTACCATCAACCAATGGACGATCAACACAAAGACTTGGACTTTTTTTATATCAAAAAGCGGCATAACTGCTATACAGGCATTTGCACTTGCAATTTTTCAACATGACAACCCTTGTTCCCACATTCTCGCTGTACGGTGAGGAGCCCACCGGGGTCAGCCGGGAATACCTTCATATCGAGGAAATTTCAGCCCGCAGCGCCGCCCGCAACTGGCAGATCGGCACCCATACCCACGAGGGCTTGCTGCAACTGCTGTTCGTCTTTTCCGGGACTGCACGGGTACGACTGGACAGCGCCGAGAGGGAACACGAAGCCCCCATCGCGGTGATCATTCCGCCCGGCGTCATCCACGCCTTCAAGTTCATGCCGCAGACCGCTGGCTACGTTCTCACCCTCGATGCCTCGGGCTTGGCGGGCGAGTCCGAAGACGGAACGCAGATGTTCTCGATATTCAAGGGCAAAGCCGATGTGATCGTGCTGGAAGACGAAGGCAGCTGCAGCGCCAAACGTATCCGTGGCCTGCTGGAACAGATCGAAGCTGAGTTTCGCGCCCCCGGGCCGGCAAGTACCCGCCTGCAAGTCTGGCTGGTTCGTGCGCTGCTGCTGTTGCTGGTCCGAGCCCAACTGCAAACCGAGACCAGTTCCGACGAACGGACGCCGGGCTTGATGGATCGTTTTCGTGAGCAGGTCGAAGCACACTATGCCGAACACTGGCCCATCGAGCGCTACGCCAAAATACTCAACCTGACCGAAAGCCGGCTAAACCGACTGAGTCAGAAAAGCTTTGGTCAGTCGGCCTTCGCCCTCACCCAGGAGCGCCTGCTGCTCGAGGCTCGCCGGAAACTGATTTACACCAGCACCCCCATCTCGCAACTGGCCTACGAGTTGGGTTTTTCCGACCCGGCCTATTTCTGCCGCTTTTTCAAGAAGCAGACCGGACTTGCACCGAGCGCCTTTCGCTCGGGAAACCGCCACTCATTGGAAACGCGCTGAGTTTTGCAATCGTTGTCTTGGATGAAAGCTCCGGTGCGGCGAATGGCCTTACCCGGATAGGCAAATTCCGAATAGCTTGTATGCGGAATCCCGCCTAGGCTAGGTGCCCCGCGGTAGCTAAATTCGGACGGCTATCATCCACAACACGCACAACATGAACCGTCCTCGCCCCACCGAGCAGTTTCTCCTGCTTATCATCACCGGTTGCTTCGTCTTGCAGCCGATATCAACCGACCTCTACCTCGCATCGCTACCGCACTTGGTCAGTGAATTTGGCGTCTCGATGGTCATCGTCCAGCAAACACTGTCCTTCTTCACCATCGGCTTTGGCGTGACCCAGCTCATCAGCGGTCCACTGTCCGACCGCTTCGGGCGGAAACCCCTGATGCTTGCCGGTTTGGCGACCTATTTCGCCGCCAGCCTGATCTGCGCACTTGCTGGCGACATTTATGTCCTGATCAGCGGACGATTCCTGCAGGCGATTGGATGCTGCACCGCCATCGTGGTCTGCCGAGCCATCATCCGCGATTGCTACAGCCCGAGCGAAGGCGCACAGCGCATTGCCAGGGTTTCCAATTACATGGGGCTGGCCGTCTTCACCGGCCCGATCGTCGGCGCCCTGCTTCAGGAGACAGCGGGATGGCGTGCCGCATTTTGTCTCCATACACTGCTCTCCCTTGCCGTACTGGTTTTCGCTTGGCGAATGCTGGAGGAAACCAACCGGGCAACGAATCCACAAGCAATCACCCCGCTTACACTGGCCCGCTCCTACCTCGAGTTGTGCAAAGCGCGCGCATTTTGGCGCTATGCCCTGCCCGGATGCTTGAGCTACGGCACAATTTTCGTATTCATCTCCGGCGCTTCCTTTGGCTTCATCAAGATTCTCGGTGTATCGACCATCCACTACGGTTACTGCTTTTCCCTGGGTTGCGCCGGTTACCTGACCGGCACTTACCTCTGTCGAAAACTGCTACCCAAACTGGGAATGGAAAAAGTCATGACCATTGGCAGCCAGAGCATGCTGCTTTCCGGTTTCAGCTTTTTAGTCTGTACCTTTTCGGGAATCGAACACTGGACGCTGCTCGTTCTATTTCAGTTTGGCAGCATGTTCTCGCATGGCCTGATCTTCCCGACAACACAAGCCGGATCGGTCGCCCCGTTTCCGCAAAAAGCGGGAACAGCCGCTGGCCTTTTCGGTGCGGTGAGCGTGCTCGGCACACTGCTCGCAACCACCTTGATCGGGATCAACCTGAAAGCGACTTTGTCGCCGATGGCGATCCTGGCTTTTGTGATGAGCCAGGCCCTGTTCCTCTCCGTGCGCCTGAATCGCCCCGGGAATTGAGGAGGCTCCGCCACACCGATTGACTGGCCGAGGCCGGCATCGAATCTTCAGTCGGCAGCAAGGGCGACAGCTACGACAATGCGTTGTCGGAGACTATCAACGGCTTGTACAAAGCCGAGTTGATCCATCGCCGCCCCCCCCCCCCCCTTGGAAGACGGTGGAATCATTGGAACTCGCCCCCTCGAATGGGTAACCTGGTTCAACCATCAGCGACTCCTTGAGCCCATCTGCCCCCCCCACCCGCCGAGGCTGAGGATCGGTATTATCAGCAACTTCCTGTGCTGGCCGAATACGCCTGCACAGGAAGCACGGAGCTCTTCAAAAACCGGGGCGATTCGTTTTTATGAATGTTCATTCGGGGCCTCGGAGGCATGTATGGTTGGCGCCTCCGATGCTCCGGGGAGACACCCCGAGTGAACAACCTACAGCGAGATAATAGCTAGGGCCTCAGGTAGGACTTACTTCAACAGGTAAGCGTCGTAGACCACGGCATTACCCAAGCGCATGGCGAAGCCGACACCAACGTAGCGGTTCAGATAGTCGTATTTCTTTGAACTGGTCTCGAACTGCATGGTTAATCTGAAGTTGTAGAGATTGGGATCGACAGGCTCGCCTTTGGCAACCTTGGCCATAACTTCCGGCGGACCAAAACGATAGCCTTTGGTCTGGAGATAGACGTATTCGCCGTCGTCGGTCTGCAGCAGATAACGGGTGTCGATGATGGCGACGCCGTCCTTGGTGACGATCTGCCAGTCGGCGCCGTTGTTCAGAATCTTGCCTTTGAAATTCGGACCTTCGAACTTGCCGCCGGTGATCGGGATGATGCGACGCCGACCAAGGTCGGATGTCGGGCCCAGTTCCCAGATCGGCGCCACGAGATCGACCGACCAGCGACCGAGATATTCCAGATTCGGCTTCGGCGGCTCGAAGCCCTTCGTGTCGGCGACTGTTCCGGCACCTTGGGCCATGCAGAATGCCGGGAGCACGATTGCGATCAGTCCGACGAGGGTGGCTATCCATTTTTTCATTTTGTCTCCTTGCTTTTGGTTGGGGTAAAACTGTTTCCCGTCAGCGGTGCCGGCTAGCCCAACCCGTAAGGCGCCGGCGTCAAGTTGACGATCTGGTGGAAAAGCTCGCCGAATTCGCCTTCCTCACCGGAATAGGGATCGAAGTTCTTGGCGAATTCGGCATCGATTTCAGCCCAGTCGTCGGCGGAAAAATCGCGGCGCGCCAGCGGCAGCAGCGTTCCCTCTTCTTCGTTCAGGTGCTGCCAATTGAAATCGAGGTAGGTTTGCGCCACCTCGAACAGTTCCTCGAAGGCGGCGGCACCGACGCTCTGATAGTGAATGAGCGCCTGTAACAGTTCGACCGTCTTCTTGTAGCCGACCCGGTGATCTTCCTGCAGCTTGTCGATCAACGGCCGCGCTTCCGGCGAGCGTTCGCGCAGGCGCGGGAAGAGAACGTCGTCTTCCTTCGGGTGATGGATCGTGTCGGGTGCCCGCGTGATGTAGTCAACCATCATCGCCAGCAGCTTGAAATCCGGCTCACGACGGCCGGCCTTGATCTCGTTCAGAATGAAGCGCAGGGCCTGAAGAATGGAGGCCAGGGCACGATGTTCATCGTGAATGATGTCGATAGTTTTCATCTGTCACCCATGGGTCGAATCGTTGGAATTCTGGCAGCCGACACCGAGCCACTGGTCAAGTCGTGCCTTGTCGCCGCTCAGCGTGTCGCTATCCCCGGCATAAACGGTCCGGCCGCGTTCCAGCACCACCGCTTGCCGAGTAATCGGCAGGATCTGGTGAGCATGCTGTTCGACCAGGATCACGGCGATGTCGCCGGTTCTGACCATCTGGCCGACGATACGCAGCAACTCCTGGACGATCAGCGGCGCCAGGCCTTCAAGCGGTTCGTCGAGCAGCAGCAGGCTGGGGTTGAGCATCAGCGCCCGGGCCATGGCCAGCATCTGCTGCTCACCACCGGACAACTGGTTGCCCATGTTGCGCTTGCGTTCCTCCAGACGGGGGAACATGGCGTACATCTTTTTCAGGTCCCAGGGGCCGGGGCGCGCCACGACGGTCATGTTCTCCTCGACCGTCAGCGAAGGGAAAATATCGCGCTCCTGCGGCACCCAACCCAGGCCCAGTGCGGCCCGCTTGTGCGAGGGGACGACGGCCAGGTTCTCGCCGCGCCAGCGCATATCGCCGCGCATGAAGCTGTTGGCGCCCATCAGGGTGGACAACAGCGTCGTCTTGCCCATGCCATTGCGACCGAGCAAGGCCATGCTGTCACCTTCATCCAGCTTCAGCGAGACCCCCTCCAGTACCACGGCATTGCCGTAACCGGCCCACACTTCATCCAGCTTCAATAATTCAGCCATGGATGGCTTCTCCCAGGTAAACCTCTTTGACCCGCTTGTCGTTGGCGATTTCGTCAGGCGCCCCTTCGGTCAGCACGGCACCGCCAACCAGCACCGAAATGCGGTCGGCAAAACGGAAGACCAGATCCATGTCATGCTCGATCAGCAGAATGGTCACGTCGCGCGGCAACTGGGCAATGCGCTCGAACAACTCGCGGCTTTCACCGGTTGGCACGCCGGCCGCCGGCTCGTCGAGCAGCAGTACCTTGGGCTGCGCGGCCAGGGCCAGTGCGATCTCGATCAAGCGCTGTTTGCCATAGGCCAGGCTGCGTGTTTTGGCATTGGCTACATCGCTCAGTTTCAGCGAATCGATCAGCGCCGCCGCCTCGTCAACAGCTTGGGCGTGGCTGGCCACCGGTGCCCACCAACGCCCCCCCAGCCCCATGCGCTCGAGCACAGCCAGGGTCACCGATTCGAGAACAGTGAGGTCGGCGAACAGCCGGTTGATCTGGAAGGTCCGCACCAGACCGCGCTTGACGCGCTGATGCTGGGCAAGGGAGGTGACATCGTTGTCGAGCAGCACGACATTGCCGCTGGTCGGGGTCAGGAAACCTGTCAGCAGGTTGATCAGCGTCGTCTTGCCGGCGCCGTTCGGGCCGATCAGGGCATGGCGCGCGCCGGCCTCGACATTGAGCGAAACATTGTTGGTCGCGACGAAGCCGCCGAATTTCTTGACCAGATTCCGGGTCTGTAATACGTATGACATAGGCCCCTCACTTACCCCGGGTTTGAACGAATTTCGCCGCCATGCCGCGCAGCAAACCCATCAGGCCATCGCGCGCAAAAAGCACGGTCAGGATCAGCGCCGCCCCCATCCAGAACTGCCAGTATTGCGGATTGAGGTCGGACAGGAAGTGGTGCACCGTCATGAAGACGATGGTGCCGAGCACCGCGCCGTACAGGCAACCGCTACCGCCAAGAACCAGGATCAGGAGAATTTCGGCTGAACGGTTGAAGGCAAAGACATCGACGGAAACGAATTGCGTGGTCTGGCAGAGCAAGGCCCCGGCAATGCCGGCATAAGCCGCGCTCAGCGTGTAGATGCCGATCAGCCGGCGATTGACCGGCGCACCGAGGGCCGGCATGCGGCCGACGTTGAGTTTGATGCCCTTCAGCGACAGGCCATAGGGGCTATTGACTAGGCGCCGGGCCAGCCAGAACAGGATGAACAGAACCACCAGGCTGTACCAGTAGGCGGTCTTGCCCATGAAATCGAAGCTGAATTGACCAAGGATCGGCGTCAACTCGATACCCTGCAGGCCATCCAGACCGCCGGTCAGCCATGAGAGTTTGTTGGCCGCCTCGAAGAGCATCATCGCGACGCCGAGGGTGACCATCAGACGAGTCAGGTCGGCCCCGCGCAGGACGAGGAAGCTGGTGGCCAACCCCAGCGCACCGGAAAGCAGGGCCGATATCGCCAGACCGAGCAGCGGATCGCCCCAGCCGTGCTGCGCCAGCATCCCCGCAGCATAGGCGCCGAGACCGAAGAAGGCAGCGTGCCCGAGCGAGACGATGCCCGAGTAGCCGAGGATCAAATCGAGTGAAAGGACGAAAATCGCGGTGATGGAAATCTGCGACAGCAGCGACAGGTTTTCCGGAAACACGAAATAGGCAGCGATGGGAATCAGCCAGAACAGATACTCCGGCCACGTCCAGCGCGACAGATTGCGCAGCGGATTGAGATCAATATTGGTTTGCATGGCGATGACCGTTTAGTTGCGGGCGAACAGGCCGCGGGGTCGAACAATCAGCATGACGATCATGACTGCGTAGATGACGAAGGCGCCGGTCTGCGGCATGTAGTACTTGCCGCCGATATCGAAGATGCCGAGCAACAGCGAGGCGATCAGCGAGCCCTTGATATTGCCGCTGCCACCGACGGCAACGACGATCAGGAAATAGACCAGATACTTGATCGGAAAACTCGGATCGAGGCCGAGCAGTTCGACGCCCAGCGCCCCGCCCAGGCCGGCCAGCCCGGAACCCAGCGCAAACGCCAGCGTGAACACGCGATCGACCGGAATACCCAGGCCGCGGGCCGTGCGGGGATTATCGACAGCGGCACGCAACTGGGCGCCAAAGCGGGTCTTGGTGATCATGGACTGCAGCGCCCAGGCCAGCGAACCACCAATAACGACCAGCAGCAAGCGGTAAATGCCGATATCGAGGCCGGGCAGATGCAACTGTCCCTGAAGGTAGTCGGGCAAAGCGAAGGGCTGCTGCTGCGCCCCGAAAAGAAAGTGGGCAGTACTGATCGACATAAAGACGAGGCCGATGCAGAACAGGACCTGGTCGAGATGCGAAGCGCCGTAGAGCCGGCAATACAGGCTGCGCTCCATGATCACGCCAAGCAATGCGGCAGCCAACGCCGCACCAAGCACGGCAAAAACGAAGGGCACCCCGAGGTTGCCGAGCAGGATGGCGCAGACGTAGCCGCCCAGCATGGCAAAGGCACCGTGTGCCAGATTGACAAAATTCATCAGGCCGAGGGTGACCGAAAGGCCGACACTGATCAGGAAGAGCAGCATGCCGGCGGCAATGCCATCAAAGAGGATGGTCATTCTGTACTCCGAAGGAATCTGGAAACTGCCCCGGCCAGACGACAGGCCGGGGCAATCGGCAACTAGGCGATAACGGGCTGCTTACTTGCCCGGATCCTTGAAGTCCACCATCTGATCGAACTCGACGTTCTGCAGCTTGCCACCGACCTTCTCGACCTTGCGGATGTAGATCGTCTGAATGATGTCGCGGGTAGCCGGATCAATCGTTACCGGACCGCGCGGGCTGACCCACTTCATGCCCTTGGCCGCCTCGACGAATTTCTCCGGTTCGGCATTGCCGCCAGTCTTCTTGAGCGCTTCATAGATCAGGTGCATGCCGTCGTAGCCGCCGACCGCCATGAAATTGACGCGATCGCCCGGGTAGGCCTTGGCATATGCCTCGGTAAAAGCCTTGTTTTCCGGAGACTTGTGGCCCGGTGCGTAATGGAAGGAGTTGATGATGCCGATGGCGGCATCGCCGATGGCGTCCAGGGACTCTTCGTCAGTCAGGTCGCCCGGGCCGATGATCTTGATTCCGGCCTTGCCCAGCCCACGTTCCTGGAAGCCCTTCATGAAATTGACCGCAAGGTCGCCGGCCGGCACGAAGATGAACACGGCGTCAGGCTTGGCTTCCTTGATTTTCTCGAGGTAGGGCGAGAAGTCTGTGGTCTTGATCGGAACACGCACCTCACCGACCACTTCGCCGCCACCGGCGGTAAAGGATTTCTTGAACTGCGCTTCCGAGTCATGGCCCGGGCTGTAATCGACGACCAGCGTGTAGACCTTGCGGATGCCGTTCTTGGCCGCCCAGATCGCGATCGGCGCGGTATTCTGCGGCAGCGTGAACGAGGCGCGGACAATATTGTTCGACTTGGTGGTCAACATGGAGGTCGCTGCGTTCATGATCACCATCGGCTTCTTCGCCTCGGTCGCCAACGGCGCGACTGCGGCAGCGGAAGGCGTCAGGGCGAAACCGGCGAGGATATCCACCTTCTCCTTGACCACCAGTTCCTGCGCCAGGCGCTTGCTGACATCGCCGGCAGTGCCCGGGGCATCGTCCTTGACGATCAGCTCGACCTTGCGACCGGCGACGGTATCGCCGTTCCGGGCGATGTAGAGCTTGGCTCCGTTCATCATTTCCTTGCCATAAGTGGCAAACGGCCCGCTCATCGGCACGATCATGCCGATCTTTAAGGGTTCCGCGGCCTGAGCGGAAAATACTGAAGCCGCGCCAAACAGCGCAACAGCCAGTGATCGACAGATGGAATTTATTTTCATGAATGTCTCCTCGTCCTATGGATCTAGTTGGTTTGAAGGTTATATCAAAGCAACTACATAGTGACGAACTACAACCCCATCAAACAATCCTAAACAGGCACTACTAGATATAACAGTTCGCTATACGCTAACCGCAAATCTTAAGTGACTGATAACGCAGGCAAATGACTTGGCCGCACCATAGCAAGCCGGAAACCGGAGCCTTCAGGGATTTAAGGAGCAAGAATTGGGGGGTGAATGCAAAAAGCCCGACTTCGTAACCTATTGTTTAGATTAAGAAATCGGGCCATGCAGAAACCTGGCGGAGAGGGCGGGATTCGAACCCGCGGTAGGGGATTACCCTACACACGCTTTCCAGGCGTGCGACTTAAACCACTCATCCACCTCTCCAGGAGGCGCGCATTATAGCAAGCGGATCGGATTAGTCAAATAAACTTCCGCACCAGAGCCAGGCCAATCCACAGACAAAAAAGCAATCCGAAACAGCATAGGCCAACAGTTGTTTCGCCTACCCCTTGCGGCAGCAGATGGGCAACGAGACGACGAGGCGCCTGGGTGATCAGGGCGAATAGCCGATAAATCGGATTGGCATGGCGCTTGGGGCCGGCCAGCAGTGCCAGCATCCCCTGCCCGATCAGGCAAAGCCCGAGCATTTCGATGATTGCGCGAAGCGCCGCGATCAGGAAAGACATGGCCGCCGCGGTTTACTTGTCTTCGATGCCGTATTTGGCATCCAGCTGGCGCATGCGGCGATTGTAGTACCAGATGATGGCCAGATAGATCAGCAGCAGACCCTGGGCATCCATGTAGAAACCAAGCGGAAAATCGAGGAAGGTGAAGTCGTTGAGTTCGCGGGCAAACCAGTTCATCACGAAAGTCAGCGCGACCCAGAGCAGCAACAAGGTGAGTGTCAGACGTTTGGTTTGGCGCCAATAGGCATCGCTGCTCGACCTCACGCCCTGCCCTCCTGGTCGCTGCTGCAGCGGATGCCCTGCAGGAAGCTGGAGGCCTGCGGATCGGGTTTGGTGAACAGGCTGACGACGACAATCGTCAGGAACCCGGCCAGCACGCCAAAGAGCCCGGCCGATGTCGATTGAACATGGAACCAGGGAGCCATGTTGAAGCCGCTGATACCGAGCCAGGGAATGCTGTCGAATTCGACACGGAGGATGTAATAGATGGAGAGCAGCGAACCGACCAGCATGCCGGAGAGTGCGCCGGCCCGTGTTGCACGGTTCCAGAAGATGCCCAGCACGAGGGCCGGGAAGAAGGCCGAACCGGCAATCGAGAAAGCCCAGGCCACCATCGACAGGATGGTCCCCGGCTTTTGTGCGGCCACCGTCGCCGCCAGCACGGCAACGACGAGCAGCAGCGACTTGGAGATGACGAGGCGCAACTGGGTCGAGGCATCTGGGCGGACGATACGGTAATAGACGTCGTGCGACAGTGCGGTGGTAATGGTCAGCAACAGGCCATCGGCGGTCGACAGTGCAGCGGCCAGCCCGCCTGCCGCCACCAGGCCAGACACCACGTAAGGCATGCCGGCAATTTCCGGGGTGGCGAGGACGATCACGTCGGGATTCATCGACAGCTCGGCAATTTGCAGGATGCCGTCGGCGTTGATGTCCTCGATACTGACCAGGCCGACCTTGGCCCATGCCGCAACCCAGCCGGGCAATTTGGCGATGGGGATTTCGATCAGGTGCGACAGCACCTCGTATTTGGCAAAGACAGCGTAGGCCGGCGCCGTGATGTAGAGCAGCAGGATGAAGAGCAGCGACCAGAAAACCGAATCACGGGCCTGACTGACGGAGGGTGTCGTGTAGTAGCGGGTCAGGATATGCGGCAAGGCGGCAGTGCCAACCGTCAGGCAGAAAATGAGGGCGAGGAAATTGATGCGCTGAATCAGTTGCTGCTCAGGATCCTCACTAGGAAAGGCCTCGGCGTGATGGATCGGCGGTTTGCTGCGGTCGACCGCCGAAAACATCGCATTTTCCCAGCGCACCTTGGCCTGCTCCGGGTCATGCGGCATTTCGCGGCGCAGCTTTTCGAGTGCCACGATCTCCTTCATTTGCGCATCACTGTTTTTCATTTCATTGATGCGCTGCGTCAGTTGTTCGCGTTCATGGCTCAGCGAATGCGGCAACTGCATGATCTTCTGGGCGTAGAGATCGGCCCTTTCACGGTAGAGCTTGCGCACCTCGATCTCGGCCGGCGTATCGAACAGCCGGTCTTCGAGCCGCCCGACTTCCTGCAACACCTTGCCATAGACGGCTTGCGGTACCGGGTTGCCGGTGACGTTGAAGGAAAGGATGGCGACCGGCGTGATGTAGGCGATGATCAGGATCACGTATTGCGCCACCTGCGTCCAGGTCACCGCCCGCATGCCGCCGAGGAAGGAGCAGACGAGGATGCCGGCCAGACCGACGAAGACGCCGATCTCGAATTGCAGGCTGACGAAGCGGCTGGTAATGACGCCGACACCGTAGATCTGGGCAACGACATAAACAAAGGAAGCGAGAATCGCCGCCGCCACGGCGACCAGTCGGATGGCGTTGCCGCCGTAACGGGCGCCGAGAAAGTCCGGGATGGTGTATTCGCCAAAGCGGCGCAGATACGGCGCCAGCAGCAAGGCGACCAGCACGAAGCCGCCGGTCCAGCCGATCACGTAGGCCAGGCCCTGGTGGCCGGAGAGGTAGAGCGTACCGGCCATGCCGATGAAGGAGGCGGCGCTCATCCAGTCCGCCCCGGTTGCCATGCCGTTGAAGAAGGCGGGAACACTGCGCCCGGCAACGTAGTACTCGGAAACATCCGAGGTCCGGCTCATGATGCCGATCACCGCGTACATCGAGATGGTGAAGAAGAGAAAGGCGTAGCCGATCCAGCGCGGCGGCATTCCGTGCTGCTCAAGCACGGCGAGCGCCCCGATAAAGAGCAGGAAACTACCTGTGTAATAGAGGTAGTAACGCTGCAGCTTGGTCAGGGAGCCGAACATGCAGAGCGCTCAGTGCGTCCGGCGCAGAAAACTACTGGCCCGGGACTCGTCGATCAGCCGGGCGGCGGTCGTGATGTCCTTGTCGGTCACCCGGACCAGCAGCATCTGGAACAGGCGAGCCAGCATCAGCGTGTTGGCCATCGCATCGCGCCGGCCCCCGCCTGCCTCCAGCCCGAACAGTTCGAGCCATTGATCGAGCGGCAGCAGGGTATGCGACTTTTCCTCGAACATCACCGGCAGCAGCCAGGCCAGATCGACCCATTGCGGCTCGAAATTGATTCCCAGCCGTTCCTTGTACAGGCGCTGCAGGAAGCCGCCAACATAGGGCACATGGTAAGTGACCAGCGGCGCCTTGGCGGCGAATTGCAAAAATGCCATTAATTGGCGGTCGACCGTAGCTGTTGCCTCCGTGCTTGCCGCACTGTCGCCGTCGAGGCTGGCGAAGTCGAGATAGAAGGCATCTTCCGGCTGCACCATGCCGCCCTGGCTGACCGCGGTGGCGGCGATGCCGAGCAACTCGTCACTGTCCGGATTGAGGCCGGTGCTGACAATGTCGATAACCAGGTAACGGACATGGAAATGCGCATCGTCGAGCTCCGGCGCCGGCGAATTCCGCCAGGCCTCGATGGCGGCCCGCAGGTCTTCGGGCAGGTGCTCGGGCGAGCCGGCCTTGAAGAGAAACTTCTTGAGGCTGAACATGCTCAATTCACCTGGTAATCGAGTTTGAGGCGGGTCTGCAGCTTGCGCGCCTGACGGAAGGACTCCTTCAGGATGCGGCGATCCAGTTCGTTCAGCGTATCCGGGTTGATCAGGTTGTCGCCCTGCGTGCCCGGCTCGCCTTCCAGATACTGGTGCTGCAGGCGCAGCAACTGGATAAAGTCGAGGCCTTCGAGGACGGCATTGATTTCTTCGTCGCGAATCGACAGTCGCTTCGAGGCCAGACGCAGGCGCTGCACCGAGTTGGTGTTGTGCACGCCGGTGGCCAACGCGTAGATGCGCGCGACATCGACAAAAATGCGCGAACCGTATTTCTTGAGGTCGATCTTGCCCGGCTGGTCCGGCTCGAGGTCGGTCAGGAAATCACGGATCTTGCCGAGCGGCGGTTCGACATCGAGCGCGTTGTGCGCCATGGCGCGCAGGAACATCGGGTTCGACGAAGTCTGGGCCAGCAGGTGGCGGCGCATCGACTCGGCCAGTTCGACCTTGCCGAACAGCGGCCGAAAGTCGAAGAAGATGGTCGCGTTGAGCAGCGCTTCCGGCTGCGGCACGCGAATCCAGTTGCTGAACTGATCGCGCCACTCGTCCAGGGTCAGGCACCACTGCGGGTTGCTGGCCATGATGTTGCCCTTGCACAGCGGGAAGCCGCAACGGTCGAGATCCTTGTTGACGTCCAGGGCATAGGCCAAAAACCGCTGGCGCAGCGCGTCGACCGCAGCATTGTCGGTGCAGGCGAAAACGATGCCGTTATCCTGGTCGGTGCTGAAGGTCTGCTCGTCGCGGCCTTCCGACCCAAACGCCAGCCAGGCCCAGTCGATGCCCTCGAAGTTGTGTTTTTCCAGATTGAGCTGGATGACGCGGCGGGTCAGCGCATCGTTCAGCGCCGAAATGAACTGGGTCAGTTGCTCGGCACCGACGCCCTGAGCCAGCATGTTGAAGGCCAGTTGCCGGACATCGGCCGCCGCATGCTGCAAGGCCTCAACGTTGTGCGCGCCTTCGATCGACTGGCGGATCTGGCGCAGGCCGACCCTTTGCAGCGCAAACAGGTCGCGCTCGGACACGACACCGGTCAGCTTGCCTTCGGCATCGGTAACCAGCACGTGGCGGATGCCGTGAGTAGCCATGGCCAGCATCGCGTCGTAGGCCGTGGCATGTTCTTCCAGCTTGAACGGATTGGCCGACATCGCCTGACTGATCGGCGCATCGTGTGGCATGTCAGCCAGCACAACCCGGTCGAGCAGGTCGGAGCGGGTGAAGACGCCGACCGGCTGGCGGTCCTCACCGGCGATGACGAGCGAACCGACACCAGCCTGCGACATTTTTTCCAGCGCTGCCCGCAGCGGCGTCTCGGGCGCCACCGACACTGGCGAACGCGAGCCGATGCCGGCCAGCGGCGAATTCAGCGTCTGCTGCTCGCTGGCCCGCTGCGCAAACTGCAACTGCAACTGGCGCCGCGACTGGTCGAGCAGGCTGGCGATGTATTGCGTGCAGAACAGGTTGAATTCCGGGCTGCTCGCCATCAGGCGCAGGAAGTCCTCGGCCGGCAGCTGGTAGCAGAAGGTATCCTCGACCGCCGTATAGGTATTGGTCGAGGGTCGGCCGGCGGTCACCGCGCCGATCGGAAAGCTCTCCCCTGCCCCAAGGCTGAGGATGGAATATTCTGTCACCGTCACCTCGCCGGCCTGGCGCGCCTGCACCTTGCCGGATTCGATCAGGTAGAAGAAGCGGACGTTGCCGGCGTCCGGCCCGACAATTTCGCTGCCGGCCGGGTGAAAGGCCAGTTGCGCCTTGTCGGCAAAAAGCTGCAGCGCATCGGCATCCATCTTGTCGAAGGGTGCGTGATTCTTCAAAAAGGCCAGGGTATTGCCGGCGACGCGACGGCGCCCTTCCTGACGCAGGGAGGTTTCCAACGGATTCATGGTCGCTTGTTCTGCTTGCGTATTCACGACAACCTCTTATTTTCAGAGTGCATAGTTTAACTTGAGGCGCAATTGCAGGCGCCGTGCCTGTTTCAGCGATTCGCGCAGGATCGCCCGATCGACATCATTCAAATCAGCCGGCTTCAGGCCGTAAGCGGCGGCCTTGCCCGCCGCCGCATCAGCCATCTGCTGCTGCAGGCGCAGGCGCAAAATGTGCGAAAAAGCGCAGTCGACCGCAGCAATCTCGTCAGCCTGCAAGCCGGCGGCAGCGCCGGCCTGGTGCAGGCGCTGACTCGAATTGACCGCCGGCACGCCGGCCGCCAGCGCGAAAATACGCGCCGCATCGACAAAAATCCGGCTGCCGAATTTTTTCAGATCCAGCTGCCCTTCCGCATCCAGCGCCACCTCGCCGCGAAAGTTGAGCGGCGCCTCGGCCTGCACGGCGTTGGCCGCCATCAGGTGCAGGAAGGATGGCGTGTCGACAGTCAGCGAGAGGAGCAGTTTGCGCAGCGCATCGCCCAGTTCGAGCGCGCCGCACAACGGCCGGAAATCGAAAAAGATGCTGGCGTTGAGCAAGGCGGCCGGTTCCGGGCGGCGCACCCACTCGATGAACTGCTCCCGCCATTCGTCGAGCGACAGGCACCAGGCCGGATTGCCGGCCATGATCTGGCCAGTGCACAAGGCAAAGCCGCATTCGGCAAGCTGCCGATTGACGTCCTCGGCAAAGGGCAGAAACAGCGCGCGCAAGGCCGCCGCCTCCTGGTTGTCGGCAGCGTTGAAGACCAGGCCGTTGTCCTGGTCGGTGACGAAGGTCTGCTCCTGCCGCCCTTCCGAACCGAGCGCCAGCCAGCACCAGGCAACCGGCGGCAGCCGATGGCGCCGGGCCAGCAAGCGAACGACGCCGGCGGTCAACCGGTCGTTCAGGCTGGAAATCAACCGGCTGACCAGCGGCCCGCTCGCCCCGCCGGCCGCCAGCATCCGGCACAGCTCGCTGATGCGCCCGGCCAGCAGCGGCGCCTGGGCCGGCTCGGCCAGGTTCTGCAACTGCGCCTCCAGGTTGGTCAGTTGCTGGCAGGGCAGCCAGGTTTCGAGAGCGGCGCGCACTTCAGTACTTGATCCGGGCGTAATAGGTTTTTTCCGAGGCTTCGAGTGCCTGACGGACGGTGACAATGCCCTGATCGGCCAGTAGAGGCACCAGTTTCAGGAAAACGGCGGCGGTCGCCAGCGCGTCTTCCAGGGCGTTATGGCGCTTGTCGATCTGGATGCCGAGCCGCTCCAGAATGACGTCGAGCTTGTGCGACTCCTGGTTCGGGTGCACCACCGCCGAGAGCAGCAGGGTATCGAGCACCGGCTGGGTGAAGCGGATGCCGGTGCGCTCTTCCTTCAACTGCAGGAAGCGCATGTCGAAGGCGGCGTTGTGGGCGATCAGCACGGTGTCTTCGCAAAACTCGTGAAAGGCCGGCAGCACGATGTCGATATTGGGCTGGCCGCGCACCATGTCTTCGGTAATGCCGTGAATCGGGATGCCCTCCGGACGCAGCGGCCGCTCGGGGTCGACGATCTGGTTGAAGACTTCCTGGCGCAGCAGGCGGTTATTGACGATGCGCGTCGCCCCGATCTGGATGATTTCGTCGCCGCTCGACGGCTCCAGACCCGTCGTTTCGGTATCGAACACGGTGTAGGTCAGTTCGCTCAGCTTGGTGTCGAGGTCGATCGACTTGTCGGCAAAATTGAAGAGGTCGAAATCGTAGTATTCCGGCCGCCCGCTGCCGCGCTTGCGCTCCTCGTCCTCGTTGGCGATCTCCGGCGTGGCGACCGGCAGCACGAAGCGGAAGAAGGCGCGGTGCGCCGCCTTTTCGCGCTGGTACCAGATTTCGCCGCCATGGCGGTCGATGACGTCGCGCAGCGTCAGCGGCGAGTTCTCGCCGGCGACGTGCATCGTCTCCATTTCCCAGGTGTAGAAGGTTTCCGACGACATCGCGGCGCCGGCCCAGATCAGGTCGAGATAGGCCAGCTTGCCTTCGGAAGTCAGACGGAAACGCAGTTCGCGCGGCTCGTAATGGTCCTGCAGCTTGGCCGCCAGGCTGAGCAGCGCGAAAACCAGGGAAAAACTGTCGGCCTTGATCCACAGCGCGTCGTCCAGTTCTTCGGTCTTCGTCGCCAGCTTGAGCTTCTCGTCGATCCGGCGCTGGGCGGCGGCGATGATGTCGATGCCGAGCACATCCTCAAGCGGCCAGCGCGTCTTCATCGAATCGGAAAACTCGACCATGCTCTGGTCGAGGCGCTGGCTCATCCGCGCCACCTCGTCGTCGATGACCTTGACGAAGCGCTCGCGCAGATCCAGTTCCATGTCCGGGTAATCGATCAGGTTGGTCACCGCGGCACGGATGCTGCCCAGCGCCGAGCGACTGCCTTCAGTCAGCGAATGCAGGGCCTGATCGCGGCGGGCTTCCTGCTCGATGCTGCGCGTGATGTTCTCGACCGTCAGCACATAGCCGCTCATCGCCGCTTCGCCCTCGCCGGCGGCCGACGACAGCACCGGCACCATCTGGGCGCGCAGCAACTGGCCGCCGCGCGTCGTCGTGATGAAGTTGGAGAGCGCCGTCTTGCCGGCTGCCAGGCGCTGGTGAATGACTTCCTGGGCGTGCTGGACCTGATTCTTTTCGAGAATCGAGAAGATCGAGCGACCGAGGCCGATCAGCGCCCCGCCCGAGACCGAGGTCGGCCCCTGGGCCAGGGCCTTGAACTGCAGCCGGGCGCGGTTGTTGTAGAGCAGGATGCGGCCATCGAGGTTGCAGACGACGACCGCCTGGGCCAGTTCCGACATCAGCGCCGCCAGCCGGTTTTTCTCTTCCTCGACCGAGGCCTTGGCCCGCGCGATCTGCGCATCGACATCATCCATCAAGGCATCGCGCTGCTGTGCCAGATCGTTGGCGGCGCGCGCCAGTTGCTGCACCTCGGGCGGCCCTTCCAGGGTCACCCGGAAATCGCGGTTGGCGCCCAGCATCAGGCGCAAGGTTTCGGCCATCCGCAACAGGCCTTCGACATACTGCTTGAACAGCTTGTGCAGCACGAGGACGCCAACCACGAAGCCGAACAGCGTCATCATCGTGCCGACCGGCAGACGCGACAGCAGCAACTCCATCAGCATGTTGCGCTCGGCTTCCTTCATGTCCAGCCAGACGAGCAGCGAGGTGACGACGAACGGCCCGGTCATCAGCAGACCGAGAACGCCTACGGCAAAGATGAAACGATGTTTAGCCTTCATGGCAGTGATCCCGATGATTTTTGGCCTGGCGAGGCCGTCGACCGCAGCACTCGGAGGCCGGGCCTCCGGGTAGCGCCATTCCGGCTCAGGCCACCCCGAGCATGCCTTTCACCTTGGCGACCAGATCCTTGGTCGAAAACGGCTTGGTGACATAGGCATCGGCGCCGATCGCCAAGCCCTTGGCGACTTCGGTATCGCGCCCCTTGGCGGTCAACATGACGATCAGCAGGCCGGCCCGGGCCGGGTCGGCACGCAGCGCCTCGCACACTTCGTAGCCGGATTTTTTCGGCATCATCACGTCGAGCAGGACCAGATC
>Ga0316604_10000961_pt1 | contig 28868 bp, 24 predicted proteins | sample OWC_soil_day20_C_FD_207650 | JGI IMG/M metagenome (GOLD analysis project Ga0316604, IMG submission 207650) | Wetland soil microbial communities from Old Woman Creek delta, Ohio, United States - OWC_soil_day20_CT | ecosystem: Environmental > Terrestrial > Soil > Wetlands | place: USA: Ohio... | reverse complement strand
GTGCCCGGGCGGCCGGGCTCGACGTCGTGCAGGATCGCTGCGTCAAGATCGAGCACGGGCGGCTCTTCGGCGGATTGAACTGGGCGGGCGTCAACACGCGCGTCATTTCCAGCAAGCGTCCGCGCCAGCTGGCGTACTAGGAGAAGCTCATGTCCGATCGCGCCTTCGGCATCGAGACGCTGTGCCTGCACGCGGGGCAGATTCCTGATCCGGTGACGGGCAGCCGGGCCGCGCCGATCTACCAGACGACTTCCTACGTCTTCGATACGGCGGATCACGCCGCGAGCCTGTTCAACCTGCAGACGTTTGGAAACGTCTACTCGCGCATCAGCAACCCGACGGTGGCGGTGCTGGAGGAACGCGTGGCGGCGCTGGAGAACGGCCGCGCGGCGCTGGCAACGGCGAGCGGCATGTCGGCGCAGATGACCGCGATCCTCGCCATCGTGCAGCCGGGCGAGCACATCGTCGCCTCGTCGCTGCTCTACGGCGGCACGTATTCGCAGTTCGACGTCACGCTGCGCAAAATGGGGATCGAGACGACTTTCGTCGACCCCGATCAACCGGAGCAGTTCCGTAGCGCGCTGCGTGACAGCACGCGGCTGCTGTACGCGGAGACACTCGGCAATCCCAAGATCAACGTGCTCGACATCGAGCCGATTGCGGACATCGCACACAGCGCGGACGTGCCGCTGATGATCGACAACACGATGGCTTCGCCATACCTGTGCCGGCCGTTCGACTGGGGTGCCGACATCGTCGTGCATTCAGCCACGAAGTACCTGGGCGGTCACGGCACGACACTTGGAGGAGTGCTGGTCGAAAGCGGCAGGTTCGACTGGGGAAATGGGAAGTTCCCCGACATGGTTTCGCCGTCGAAGGGGTACCACGGTGTCAAGTTCTGGGAAACGTTCGGCGATTTCGCCTACACGATGAAGGCGCGCATGGAAGTCCTGCGGGTGCACGGCGCGGCGCTCGCGCCGCTGTCAGCCTTCCTGCTGCTGCAGGGGGTCGAAACGCTGCACCTGCGCATGGAACGCCATTGCCAGAACGCGCGTCGCGTCGCCGAGTTCCTGCTGTCGCATCCGCGCGTCGCCTGGGTCAACTGGCCGGGCCTGCCCTCCAGCCCCTACTACGCGTTGGCACGCAAGTACTTCCGGCTCGTCGACGGCGAACCCGGAGCATCGGGCGTGATGACGTTCGGCATTCGGGGCGGCTCGGGGGCCGGCGAGAAGTTCATCGACGCCTTGCAGTTCGTGTCGCACCTGGCGAACATCGGCGACGCCAAGTCGCTGGTCATCCATCCGGCCTCGACGACGCACCGGCAGCTCTCCGAGGCAGATCAACTGAAGGCCGGAGTAACGCCCGACATGGTCCGATTGTCGATCGGCCTGGAATCGATCGACGACATCCTCTGGGACCTTGAGCAGGCGCTCGACAAGAGCCAATAGAGCTGGCGGCAGCCGATTCTCAGCACAAAGGGCATTGACCCGCCAATGGACGAACAGGTCGTGCGCGACGTCGTGCTGGTGCGCGCGCTCGAGGCGAGCGACGACGCTGCCGCACTGGTATCGCCTGACGAACGCCGACAGGCGAGCCGTACCGCGGCCGAGATGGCGCGCTGGCAGGCATCGCAACAACGCGTCGCGGCGACCGATGAAATGTTTCTGGAACGGCGCGCAGGCCTGGTGCTGGATGCGGTCGGCGGACGCACCCCCTGGGTACGGGCGTTGCGCCGCTCCCCATGGCGACCGTGGATCGGCGTGGCGCTGCCGGTGGCCGCCCTTGTGCTGGGTGCGGTCACCGAACAGATCGCGGACCGACAACATGTGAACGTGCTGGCCTTTCCGCTGCTGGTGTTGATCCTCTGGAACGTAGTGATCTATGCGTTGCTGCTGCTGCGGCCATTGTTCGGCCGATCGCTCGGCCCCCTTCGGCGTTGGCTGTCGGGCGCGCCGAAGCTCTCCAGTGCGGGCGGCGACGGACTACCTGCGACCGGCCAGCGCTTTGTGGCCGAGTGGTATGGGCTTGCGCACTCCCTGTACGAAGCGCGCGCCGGTCGCGTGCTGCATCTGTCGGCCGCCCTATTTGCAATCGGCGCCCTGCTCGGCCTGTATCTGCGCGCGATCGCGTTCGAATACCGGATCGGATGGGAGAGCACCTTCCTGCAGGCGTCCTCCGTGCACGCCTTGCTCTCGTTCGTGCTCGGACCCGCAGCCAGGCTCCTCGGTACTCCGTTTCCGGGTGTCGAGACGATCGAAGCGATGCGCATGTCGGGCGGAAGCGGCGGTGCCGACGCGGGGCCCTGGATCCATCTGTACGCGGTGACCGTCGGCCTCGTTGTGATCGTGCCACGCCTCGCACTGAGCGCCTGGGCGGCGTGGCGCGAGCGTTCCCATTCATCCGGGTTCCGGCTCGACCTCGGTACGCCCTACTTTCGCCGCCTGCTGACTGCTTTCAGCCCACGCTCCGGACGCATCCGCATCGCCCCTTACAGCTACACACTCGACGAAGTGGCGATCGCCGGCCTCGGCGCGATCGCTCGCCACCTGCTCGGTGACGCAACCCAGCTGGCGCTGCGCCCGAGCACTTCGTTCGGTGCAGAGGATGCGGCGGGTGAAGGGTTGCCGCGCAGTGAGGCCGACGTCGCGCTGCTGCTGGCGGCATTCAGCGCCACGGCGATACCCGAGAACGAAAACCACGGCCGGTTTCTCGACGCGCTGCGTCGCGCGAGCGACACACCGCTGGCTGTCCTCGTGGATCTCGGGCCCTACAGTCGGCGTCTCGGCGCCCAGTCGGGCGCGACCGATCGGCTCGAGGAGCGCCGCCGTGCCTGGCAGGGGTTCGCGAGCGAGCGCGGTCTGCCGGCCACCTGCGTGAATCTAGCAACGCCGGACCTCGTCCGAGTCGAAGCAGAACTTGCGCCAGCCCTCGGAAGCGCGGCATGACTGCAGAGAACGGCGCGCCGGCGACGGTCGAGCTGGTGCTGGTATCGCACACCAACAGCGGCAAGACCACGCTCGCGCGCACGCTGCTCAGCCGCGACGTCGGCGAGATCCGCGACGCTCCGCACGTCACCGAACTTGCAGAACCCCATCTGCTTCTGGAGTCTTCGCTCGGTGATCGACTGATGCTCTGGGATACACCCGGCTTCGGCGACTCTTCGAGGCTGGTGCAGCGATTGCGTCTTGCAGACAACCCGATCGGCTGGCTGCTGCGCGAAGTGTGGGACCGGCACCGCGACCGGCCATTTTGGTGCAGCCAGCAGGCAGTGCGCGCAGCGCGAGCGTCATCCGACATCGTGCTGTATCTGGTGAACGCCGCCGAGCCACCACGCGACGCCGGATACGTGGCCGCCGAGATCCAGGTGTTGCGGTGGATCGGCAGGCCGGTGCTGGCACTGCTGAACCAGGTGGGGCCGCCGCGGCCGCGCGCCGAGGAAGCGGCGGAGCAGCAGTTGTGGCGCGAGCACATGCTGTCGCACGGCCTGAGTTGCGACGTGCTGACGCTCGACGCATTTGCCCGTTGTTGGGTACAGGAAGGGACCCTGCTGGATGCCGTGGCTACGCGACTGCCCGCTGGAAAGCGCTCCGGCTTCAGCCGGCTCCAGGCGCAATGGACCGCACGCAACATCGAACGATTCGACACCTGCATGCGCGTGCTGTCTGAACAGGTTGCCGCGGCAGCGCACGACGGCGAGACGATCGACGAAGCGGCCGGTTCCGTCGGCTCCCGCGTGCTGGTGACCCTCGGACTGCGCAAGGATGAACAGGCGCGCAATCGAGCCATGGCCTCGCTGGCAGACCGGCTCGATGCAAACGTGAAGGCGGCGACGGATCGGATCATCGCGCTGCACGGCCTTGACGGCTCGACGAGCGAGACGATCCTGAAACGCGTGCAGCAGGCCTATGCGACCCAGGAGCCCGTCCCCGAGGGCCGCGCCGCCCTGTTCGGCGGAGTCTTGACCGGCGCGCTCAGCGGCCTGAAGGCCGATCTCGCCACCGGCGGCTTGTCGATGGGGGCCGGGCTGCTGGTCGGTGCGGTACTCGGCGGCCTCGGTGCGGCCGGCGTTGCTCGCGGTATCAACCGACTGACAGGCACCGAGCGGGCACGCCTGAGTTGGCCCGATGACTTCCTCGACGGACTGCTGCGCGCCAGCGTCTTGAGGTACCTCGCCGTTGCCCACTACGGGCGCGGACGCGGCCGCTTCGTTGAAGGCGAGGCACCTGCGTTCTGGCACCACGAGGTCCAGGCCGAAGTTTCGCAACGAATCGATGTGCTGCACAGCATATGGAATGACGCGCGGGCCACCGGCCACGTCAACGCCACGACTCCGGCGATATACGACGCGTTACGCGGGATCACCGCCGGTGTGTTGCGCCGGCTCTACCGCGACGCCGTCCCGGCCGGGATCGAACCCTCGGCGCGGGCAAATCCCGTAAGCTTCAGCCCGACTTCGCAGGAGTCGACATGGTGAACTACACAAGCGCGGCGGCGTTCGCCGCCATCGCAGTGGTCGCAGTTCTCGCAAGCGGCTGCTCCACCAGTGCCAAGCCGGGCACAACGGAGGCGCGTATTCCCGGCGCCCAGAACTACGACGTGAAGATCCAGCCGGCGCGCATTCCGCCAAACCCGCAGGGCGCCTTCGCGCTGTCGACGGCGACAGGGTGTGACGTGATCTACATCGCCAAGTCCGCAAGCGCAGACACCGTCACTTATGCCGTTCGCCCGACGAGCCGCGTTCCCGATGCTTCGCAATGCGCGGCGCGGCTCGGGCAGCAGCCGGGCGTAGAGGCCGTCGTCGCCGCGCGCTAAGCGTGGCCTGATAGCGGGGAATCGACTTTCCGCACCTGACGCGCCGTGTTCGGCCTCAGGCAGGCTTGCGCTCGTACATCAGGCGGTCGGCGCGACGCATCAGTGATTCGACAGCATCCTCCGGACGCGCCGCCGTGACGCCGATGCTGACGGAGACCTGCAGTCCTTCCGCGAGGGCGCTCCAATCGTGTGCGCTGATCGCTTGTCGGATCCTTTCCGCCGCCGTAATCGCCTCGGACAGCGTTGCTTCCGCGAACAGGACGACAAGTTCGTCGCCACCGGTCCGTGCCGCAAAATCGGAGCCGCGCAACGTTTCGCGCAGCAGACCGCCCAGAGCTCTGAGAACGAAATCGCCGACAACGTGTGAATGGCGGTCGTTGATGTTCTTGAACTGATCGATATCGAGGACCGCCAGCGCGAATGGCCTGCCACCGGAACGCAGTTCGGCCAGCGCATCCTGAACCAGGGGTTCGAGCGCCCGGCGATTGGCGAGCCCCGTCAGCGGGTCCTGCAACGACAACTCGCGGAACGAACTGGCTTCTGCGCTCAGCGTGTCGAGCTGTTGGCGCTGCTTCAGGGATTCACGCCAGCGCTCGACGCGAACCCGGTTCTCGCTGCGCTGACGCAGGATCTCGCGGGTCACCTGCATGTGCCGTCGCAGCGCCCTGACCGCGGTGGCGTGATCACCCGCGGCCTCGGCGCAGCGTGCAAGCACATCGTGCGCCTTGCCCTCGACCACCAGCAGGTCGAAGTTCTGTGCCAGTTCGATGCCGCGACACGCGCTCTCTGCGCCCCGCGCAGGATCGCCCTCGAGCAGGAAGACATCCGCCTCGACCACGGCGCCCTCCGCGAGCCCGTGTGACCAGCCAAGGTGCACGGCATCCCGCATGACCGCGTCGATCGCCTCGCGGGATGCAGCACCATTGCCGAGCGCTACATGGATCTGCGCAAGCACCGCCTGGTGCGCGGCGCGTTCGCGCAACTGGACCTCGGCCGAGACGTCCGAAGTCTGGTTCAGCAGGTTCTCCGCCCACCCCTGCAGCATCGTCAGGTGTTCGCGATCCGGCGCGGAACCATGGAGCGCAGCGGGATCAGTCAGCCACCCGAGGTTGATGATCAGCCAGTCGGTGCGCGCGGTGCGCTCCCACGCTGGAACACGCTCCTCGCGCGCGATGTCGATCATCCGCGCAAAGAGTTGCAGTGCATCTTCATACGAGCCCGCAGCTGCGTGCGCAGCTCCCAGCGCACGCGTTGCCATCAGGCGCACTTCGGGCCGCGAGCCCGGAACGGCGACATCGTGGGCGGCAAAGGCCGCCGCGTAGGCGTCGTCGTAGCGGCGCAGCTGGGCACATGCGAGCACCGCATACGTGAGTGCCGCGACCTGTCCACTGCTGTCGCCCTCGGCAGCATGCAGCTTGGCGGCGCGGATTGCATGGGCATCCGCCGCCGAATATTCCCCTAGACGGATCTCGAGGCCTGCGAGGCGCCCCAGCAGGCGCGCCTGGAGCGGGCGGTCGTTCGCGATCCGTGCTCGGTCAAGGCCATCTAGCAGCATGTCGCGCGCAGCATCGCTGCGCCCGTCCATCACCTTGGCAACAACCTGCTCGAGCTCGTTGGATGTCACTGCAGACACGACGGGCAACTCATGCAAGGCAAGCAGCCGCGGGATGCGGCACGAACCGAGTGAGCGTAACGGTCACGTCACGCATCAATCACCTGGCAAGCACCACCAATGCACGGGATACCGAATTACACCAATTTGCCGAGGGAAATGCGTATGTCGCAAAAAGCCGCGTTGCCGGAACACCAGATTGCAGAGTGGGATTGTCCGCCGACCAGGTCCCCTCGTCCCTTCGCGCGGCGTGGCGGCGCTCATCGAGCCCGCGTGGTTACTTACCAACCCCCGTTCCGGCAAAACGAACAGGCCCGTGAGGGGCCCTTGTCTTGGCGGAGAGAGTGGGATTCGAACCCACGATAGGCTTTCACCTATACACGCGTTCCAGGCGTGCGCCTTCAACCGCTCGGCCATCTCTCCTTCCAGGGCCGCGGATTATATCGGCCGGAGACGCTTCAAAAAAAAGCCCGCGGCGAACCGCGGGCTTCAAGTCAATGTACTTCTCGAATCAACGGGCGAGTGTCTCGACCGTGTCTCCACGCAGACTCGGATACCGCACGTGCTCGACAAACTCCTGCACTTCGCGGTTGGGTGCCGGAGTCAGCATGCTCACCACCGCGATCGCGATCAGTCCGACCGGCACGCCAAAGACACCGGCAGAGATCGGCGCGATGCCCCACCACAGCGGCATCTGCGTGGTGCCGAACCATTGGATGAACTGCGGGTAGGTATGCAGCATGTAGTACAGACAGATCCCGAGACCCGCGACCATGCCGACGATGGCACCCCACTTGTTCGCGCGCTTCCAGAACACGCCCAGAACCAGGGCGGGGAAGAAGGCGGAAGCCGCCATCGAGAACGCCGCGCCGACCAGAAACAGGATGTTTCCCGGCTTCTGCGACGTCACCCACGCGGCAAAGAGGGCAACGATCAGCAGCAGGATCTTGGAGATCATCACCCGCTTCTGGGTGGCCGCATTCGGGTTGATCATCTTGTAGTAGAGGTCATGCGACAGCGCGTTGGCGATCGTCAGCAACAGACCGTCGGCTGTTGAAAGCGCCGCCGCCAGGCCGCCGGCTGCCACCAGGCCGGAAATCACGTAGGGCAGGCCCGCGATTTCGGGCGTTGCCAGCACGATGATGTCGCCGCCGAGCGTCATCTCCGCCAGTTGCACGATGCCGTCCTTGTTGACGTCGGCAACCGCCATCAATGTCGGATCGATCTTGGCCCAGGCAGCCACCCACGCCGGCAGGCTCGCGAACGACGATCCGACGACGTTGTGGTAGACCTCATACTTCACGAGCACGGCCAGTGACGGAGCCGTGAAATACAGCAGGAAGATGAAGAACAGCGACCAGAACACCGAGACCCGGGCTTCCTGCACCGACGGCGTCGTGTAGTACCGCATCAGGATGTGCGGCAAGGCTGCTGTGCCGAACATCATGCAGAAGGTCAACGCCAGGAAGTTGTTGCGCTTGGTCTCGCGGTCCTTCTCGCCGGCCTCTCCGGTCTTGTTGGTCGGATACGGCGTAGCGTGCGGCAACGGCGGAGCCGACTTCGCCGTGTTGGACGCGACCTGCGCTGCCCAGGCGGTCTTCGCGGCGTCAGCGGTCTTCGGATAATCGGCAAGCGACTTCTCGGCCGCGCGGATTTCCGCCACCGGAGCGTTCGCCGCCTTCAGGTCCTCGACCTTCTGCGCAACGGTTGCCCGGCCCTGCTCCCATGAGCCCGGCAGCGCGTCGATGCGTGCCTTGGCGTCAGCGGCGTTCTTCTTGTAGATATCGCGCACCGACACTTCGCCCGGGTTGGTCGTCAGTTCCTTTTCCTTGGCGGTGACCTTTTGGAGGACTTGGCCGTAGACCATCTGCGGCAACGGAATGCCGGTGATCTTCACCGACAGCCATACCACCGGGATCATGTAGGCCACGATCAGGATGATGTACTGCGCCACCTGCGTCCACGTCACTGCGCGCATGCCGCCCAGGAACGAGCAGACCAGGATACCGGCCAGACCCAGGAACACGCCGACCCCGAACTCGACCCCCGTGAAGCGCGCGGTGATGATGCCTACACCGTAGATCTGCGCCACCACGTAGGTGAAGGAGCACAAAATTGCGGCGAAGATGCCGATCGAACGCGGGATGTTGCCGCCGTAGCGCGCGCCCAGGAAGTCCGGAATCGTGAACTGCCCGAACTTGCGCAGGTACGGCGCAAGGAACAGCGCCACCAGGACGTAGCCGCCGGTCCAGCCGACAACGAAACCGAGCCCGTCGAAGCCGGTGAGATACAGCGTGCCGGCCATGCCGATGAACGAGGCAGCCGACATCCAGTCCGCGCCGGTGGCCATGCCGTTGAACAGCGCTGGCACGCGCCGGCCCGCCACGTAGTACTCGGCGACATCCGCCGTGCGGCTCATGATGCCGATTCCGGCGTACAGGCCGATGGTGGCGAACAGGAACGTGTAGCCGATCCACACGCGCGGCAGACCTAGCTGCTCCAGTATCGCCAGCACGATGACGAACGCAACAAACCCGCCCGTGTACCAGGTGTAGTACTTCTTCAGCTGGTTGAAGAAAGCACGATTGGAACTGACACTGGTGCTCATCATTCGGCTCCTTCTTCCACGCCATACTCGATATCGAGTTTGCGCATGTACTTCGCGTAGTACCAGATGATCACGACGTAGATGATCAGGGACCCCTGCGCCGCCATGTAGAACGACAGCGGCCAGCCGAAGAAGTTGATCTCGGCCAGCGGTATTGCGAAGTACGCCATCACATAGGTCACGACGAACCAGATGAACAGGAGGATCGCGGTGATCCGCAGATTCCTGCTCCAATACTCCTTATGTTTTTCAGTCAGCTGCATGTTTTCTCCTTCGTTGTCCTTCGTCTCCTGATTCAGGTGCTGTGTACTGCCTTCTCCTCCTGGGTTGATGACACTTCGGTACTGCGATTTACCGCCTGTGGAATCGTGCGTTCGAGATCGCGCTTCAACGTCGCAGAGAACTTCGGTTCGAATTCAGCCAGCTGCTTGTGGACGCGCCAGGCGTCCTCGCTGCGGCCCAGATGGTGATACGTGAGCCCGAGCTGGTAGTAGCCGTACGGGCTGAACGGCTGCAATTTGATGGTCTGCTTCAACGCATCAACCGCTTCCACAAGACGTCCGTCGCGGATCAGCACCAGACCCAGTCCATACCAGGCCCGGTCGAGGGACGGCCGCAGTTCCACGGCCCGGCGAAAGCACCGTTCCGCATCGGCGAGCCGATCCGCCTGGTCATGCAGGTAGCCCAGGTTGAACCAGGCGTCGGCATGCGATGGATTGGTCGCCGTCACCTGTTCCAGTTCGGCCACGGCACCGGCGCGGTCTCCCGCTTCCGCAAGCAGGTTACCGAGCATCAGTCCGGCCATCTCGTTGCGCGGGTCCACCTCGAGCATTTCGCGGTAGGTGCGCACGGCCTCCGGCGTCCGCTTGAAAATGATTGCGGCACTGGCTCGACGCTGCAGCCACCAGAGCTTCAGGTTGCGCGCCAGCCAGGTCATTGCTTCACCGTCCCGCTGCTCCACGCAGCAGCCCACTTTTCACAACCGGCCTGTGTCGTGTCAGCGCGGCACGTCGAGCGGTGCTCGAATCCCAGCCAGAAGTAGGCAAAGAACAGCACCATGAAGGCGGCGATCGGAATGTGCTGGTCCAGCACGATTTTGGGCGTGATGAGGCGGACCAGCTTGACGACGGGGCTGGCAATGACTTCGAACAGGCGATAGACGAGGTTCTGGCGACGACGCGGCCAGTTGAAGACGCCGACGAGACCCTGGCCGAGCAGGGCAAGACCCGCGACCAACACCAACGTCTGGACCAGTAGCAACGCGAAAGCCATTCCCATCCTTTTCGGCGTCGAGAGCGTACCCACCGGCACACTTCATCCGACATGGACTACATCTCGCAGCGCTTCAGCACGTCCACCGCGCGTTGCCCCGGCGGGTCGGTATGTTCCGACCTCACCGGGACCCTACGACTTCTCATGCGGGGTTCGTCGCCCCCGTCTGCCTCCGAAGCCTTCTCAGCCAGACCTACAGCGTTACCTTCAACTGGTCCAGGATCGCCGGATTTTCGAGCGTTGAGACGTCTTGCGTGATTTCTTCGCCCTTGGCGATCGAGCGCAGCAGGCGCCGCATGATCTTTCCGGAGCGGGTCTTCGGCAGGTTGTCGCCGAAACGAATGTCCTTGGGCTTGGCGATCGGGCCGATCTCCTTGCCGACCCAGTCGCGCAGTTCCTTCGCGATCTTCTGCGCCTCTTCGCCGGTCGGCCTCGCCCGCTTGAGCACGACGAACGCAGAGATGGCTTCGCCCGTCATGTCGTCCGGGCGACCGACGACGGCGGCTTCGGCAACCATCGGATTGGCGACCAGAGCAGACTCGATCTCCATCGTTCCCATGCGGTGGCCGGAGACGTTGAGCACGTCGTCAATGCGACCGACGATCTTGAAGTAGCCTGTTTCCTTATCGCGGATCGAGCCATCGCCGGCGAGGTACAGCCTGCCGCCGAGTTCCTCCGGGTAGTACGACTTCTTGTACCGCTCCGGATCACCCCAGATCGTCCGGATCATTGCGGGCCACGGACGCTTGATCACCAGCAAGCCGCCCTGCCCGTTCGGCACGTCATGCCCTGTCTCGTCGACGATCGCCGCCATGATTCCGGGCAGCGGCAACGTGCACGAGCCGGGAACGGTCGGCGTGACGCCCGGCAGCGGCGTGATCAGGTGACCCCCAGTCTCGGTCTGCCACCACGTATCCACGATGGGGCACCGGCCACCGCCCACGTTGGTGTGGTACCACATCCACGCTTCCGGATTGATCGGCTCGCCCACGGTGCCGAGGATGCGCAGGCCCGACAGGTTGTATTTGGTGGGGTGTGTCGCAGGTTGGCCCTCATTGGCCTTGATCAGCGACCGGATGGCGGTCGGCGCCGTGTAGAAGACACTGACCTTGTGGTCCTGGATCATTCTCCAGAAGCGCCCGGCGTCCGGATAGGTCGGAACGCCCTCGAACATGATTTCGGTGGCGCCTACGGCCAGTGGCCCGTAGGTGATGTAGGTATGTCCGGTCACCCAGCCGACGTCGGCCGTGCACCAGAAGACGTCGTTCGGCTTGTAGTCGAACGTCCACTTCATCGTCAGCGCCGCCCACAGCAGGTAGCCGCCGGTCGAATGCTGCACGCCCTTCGGCTTGCCGGTCGAACCCGACGTGTACAGGATGAACAGCGGATGCTCCGCGTTCACCCAGGTCGGTTCGCAGGTCTCGGGCTGCCCCTTGACGACCTCGTCCCACCACTTGTCGCGCGGCGCCTGCATCGGCACGTTGCTGCCGGTGCGCTTGTAGACGATCACGTTGCGCACACCTTCGCAGCCGCCCATCGCGAATGCTTCGTCCACCACCGGCTTGAGCGGGATCTCCTTGCCGCCGCGGAACTGGCCGTCCGCGGTGATGACCTCGGTGGCGCCGGCGTCGATGATCCGTTCCTGCAGGCTCTTCGCCGAGAAGCCGCCGAAGACGACCGAATGCGTAGCCCCGATGCGCGCGCAGGCCTGCATCGCGACGACGACCTGGATCGACATCGGCATGTAAACCAGGATGCGGTCGCCCTTCTTAATGCCGTGGTGCGTCAGTGCATTCGCGAGCCTGCAGACTTCCTTGTGCAGGTCGCGATAGGTGATCTTCGTGACTGTGCCGTCGTCGGCCTCGAAGATGATCGCAACCTTGTCGGCATTGCCGTTGGTCAGATTGCGATCGAGGCAGTTGTATGAGGCGTTCAGCTCACCGTCGGGGAACCACTGGTAAAAAGGAGCGTTCGACTCGTCAAGAACCTTCGTGAACGGCTTGCTCCAGCTGAGGTGTTCGCGCGCCAGCTTGCCCCAGAACCCCGTGAAATCCTGCTCAGCTTCCGCGCACATCGCCTTGTAAGCGTCCATGCCGGAAACGTTCGCTTGCTTGACGAACTCTGCACTGGGTGGGAACACCCGAAGCTCTTGCATCACTGATTCAATGTTCTTGTTTCCCATTTATCCCGTCCCTGCGGCGCGTGTCTTGTTGTTCTTCTGACTAGGTCATTCGGCTTACCCGCGCGGACGGTATGTAGCTGCGCTTACACGACCCTGACAGCGAGCCCGGAATCGGTGCTGCGGCGCATCAAGTTTGGCCACATCCGAGGTCCTCGCATGAGAACGGAACGAGGCGAGCTCACGAGCCCTCGACGGCTTTACGAGCGGATAGGAGAACTTGGCCATCAAGGGCCACAGGAAAGCAAACGGGCCCGTGCGGGCCCGTTCGTTTGGCGGAGAGGGTGGGATTCGAACCCACGGTACGGTAAAACCGTACACCGGATTTCGAATCCGGCGCATTCGACCACTCTGCCACCTCTCCGGCATGGGTCTTCGCTGAAGCGAGCCGGCGATTATATCGCCGTGGCCCCGTCAGACCGGACGCAGCACTTCCGCCCCACCCATGTACGCCTCCAGCACTTCTGGCACCACAACACTGCCGTCAGCCTGTTGGTAGTTTTCCAACACTGCGACCAGGGTCCGGCCGACCGCAAGACCCGAACCATTCAGCGTGTGCACCAGCTCGGTCTTACCCTGGGCATTCTTGAAGCGGGTCTGCATCCGGCGCGCCTGGAATGCTTCGCAGTTTGAAACTGACGAGATCTCGCGGTAAGCCTCCTGCCCGGGCAGCCAGACTTCCAGGTCGTAGGTCTTCGCGGATCCGAAGCCCATGTCGCCGGTGCACAGCGCGACGACGCGATACGGGAGCCCCAGCTTCTGCAGGATGGCCTCCGCGTGTCCGACCATCTCCTCGAGCACTTCGTAGGATCGCTCCGGATGCGCGATCTGCACCATCTCGACCTTGTCGAACTGGTGCTGCCGGATCATGCCGCGCGTGTCCTTGCCGTAGCTGCCCGCCTCGGAACGGAAGCACGGTGTGTGCGCGGTGAGTTTGATCGGCAGGTCTGCTTCGCGCAGCAGTTCGCCACGAACCGTGTTCGTCAGCGAGATCTCGGACGTGGAAATCAGGTACAGCTCTTCCTTGTCTTCGCCACCGCCCTTGGTCACCCAGAACATGTCGTCGCGGAACTTCGGCAACTGCCCGGTTCCCAGCAACGTGTCGCGGTTCACGATGTACGGCGTGTAGCACTCGGTGTAGCCATGCTCCGCTGTCTGCGTATCCAGCATGAACTGCGCTAGTGCCCGATGCAGGCGCGCGACCGGTCCCTTGAGAACGACGAAACGCGATCCCGAGATCTTCGCCGCGACCTCGAAGTCGAGCCCCAGCGGGGCACCGACATCCACGTGATCCCGCGGCGCGAAGTCGAACGCGCGCGGCTGGCCCCAGCGACGGACCTCGCGGTTGTCCTCGGCGCTTGCCCCCGGCGGCACCGATTCATGTGGCACGTTCGGCACATTGAGCATGAACTCATGGAGCCGCGCCTGGATGTCGCCGAGCCGAACCTCAAGCTCCTTGACCTGCTGCGGAATCGCACCGACCTCCGCCATCACCGCGCTGGCATCTTCACCGCGTGACTTGAGGACCCCGATCTGCTTTGACAGCGCGTTGCGACGCGACTGCAGTTCCTCGGTACGAATCTGGACCGACTTGCGTTCGGCTTCCAGCGCGTTGAAGCCGTCGACGTCGAACTCGTAGCCGCGGGCGCGCAAGCGATCGGCGACGCCATTGATGTCCTTGCGCAAGAGATTGGTGTCCAGCATGGCAGTTCCTGAAGATGTCTTGTCGGCAGTGCCGACGTGTTGATGTTCTAGCGGCGGCCGCGGCGAGGCACGGCGAGCGGCGCCGTCATCCGCACGAGCGGTGACGGGTCAGCGAGCGGGGTCGACTGGGAGGAAATCTGCGCGGTTGCATGGCGCGCATTTTCGCCGAGCCGGCGATGCCACGCAACTTCGTGACGTCGATGTCCGTGATCAAGTGGCGACGAGCGAAGCCCTAGCGCCCGTCCGTTCCAGACTTCTTGTCGCGCGCACGCAGTTGCGCCAGGCGCTCGCGTATGCGCACCTCCACCCCCTGCTCCTTTGGCTCATAGAAGCGCTGGGGTGCAAGCCCTTCGGGGAAATAGCGCTCGCCGGCAGCATACGCACCGGCTTCGTCGTGCGCGTAGCGGTACCCGACACCGTAACCCAGGTCCTTCATCAAGCGGGTGGGCGCATTGCGAAGATGCATCGGCACGGGGCGTGAGCCGTCGCTCTGCACCAGCGCCCGGGCCGCGTTGTAGGCCGTATAAAGCGCATTCGACTTGGGTGCCACCGCCAGGTAGACGATGGCCTGCGCAATTGCAAGTTCGCCTTCCGGCGATCCGAGCCGCTCGTACGTCTCGGCCGCCGCCAGCGCAATTTCCAGTCCGCGTGGATCGGCGAGTCCGATGTCCTCCACCGCCATGCGCACGACGCGTCGCGCGATGTAGCGTGGATCGGTACCGCCGTCCAGCATGCGCGTCATCCAGTAAAGCGATGCATCGGGGTCAGAACCGCGAACCGACTTGTGCAGCGCTGAAATCTGGTCGTAGAAGTTCTCACCGCCCTTGTCGAAACGCCGCAGCGTTGCCGGCAGGGCGGCACGCAGGAACGTGGCGTCGATCGCGCCCAGACCCTTGTCCGCGGCGGCATTGACAACGACCTCGATCGCGTTCAACAGCCGCCGTGCGTCGCCGTCGGCAAGGTCGATCAGCATGCGGCGCGCGGTCGCGTCGATCACGAGCCCGCCGAGCGGCCCTTCGGCGGCCCGCGAGACGAGGCTGTCGAGTTCTTCGGCCGTCAGCGGCTCGAGCACGTAAACGGCGGCGCGCGACAGCAGCGCTCCGACGACCTCGAACGAGGGGTTTTCTGTCGTTGCGCCGATGAACACGAAGAGTCCGGACTCAACGTGTGGCAGGAAGGCGTCCTGTTGCGCCTTGTTGAAGCGATGGACTTCGTCAACGAACACGACCGTGGGCCGACCCGTGCGCGCTCGAGTCGCGGTCGCTCGCTCGACCGCGTCGCGGATGTCCTTCACGCCACCGAGGACTGCGGAAATCGCAATGAAGTCGAGCCCGAACGCATCGGCCATCAGGCGCGCGAGCGTCGTCTTGCCGACGCCCGGCGGCCCCCAGAGAATCATCGAGTGCGGCCGCGCGGATTCGAACGCGACGCGCAGCGGCTTGCCCGCGCCGAGTAGGTGCGATTGACCGACCACCTCGTCGATTGAGCGTGGTCGCATGCGCTCGGCCAGTGGCGCGGCGCCTTCGGAAGTGAAGAGATCGTGCATGAGCTTGGGCTGCGGGCGAGGACAGGCTAGCATCGCGCCGGTCGCCGGGCGAGCAGGCGCTTGCCCGGCATACATCTGCACAGAGGAAACCAATGAAGAAGTGGGTATGGATCACGCTCGTCGCAAGCCCCCTGGCATGGGCACAGAACGCCGTCATCGATCAGGCCGCCGCCGAAAAAGGCGCCGTCAAGAGCGAATCCGGCATGGTCTACCGCTCGCTTAAGGACGGCACGGGAGCGAGCCCCAAGGAAACCGATGTGGTCCGGGTGCATTACCGCGGCACGCTGCCTGACGGCAAGGAGTTCGACAGTTCGATCGCGCGTGGTCAGCCCGCGGAGTTTCCGCTTAACCGCGTCATCAAGTGCTGGACCGAAGGCGTGCAGAAGTTGAAGGTCGGCGGCAAGGCGAAACTCACCTGCCCGCCTAACCTCGCGTACGGCGAGCGTGGCACGCCCGGCGGTCCGATCCCGCCGAACGCCACGCTGATCTTCGAAGTCGAACTACTGGGAATCAAGAAGTAGCGCCTCGGGTGTACGCGATCGGCTGCACCGATCGCACGTGCACCCTCGGCGGAAGCGCTCGCTGCGCTCGCACTTTGTCACTTTGTTTGTGTCGGCTCCGCTCCGGAGCGGCCGCGCGCTCCGCCGACTTGCAACTGCACGACACTCTCCCTATCCCTCTCGCCGGGCGAAAGGGAATCGTGCACCCCTCCCTCTCCCTCCCCTCCAGGGGAGGGCAATGACAAAACAACTGCCGGCTCGGTGCATCGAGGGGTGGGGCGTGCGCCTCCGTTCTTCGGCGGAGCGCGCGGCCGCTCCGGAGCGCAGCCGACTAACTAGTGTTGAGCGGTTTGCGCAATGCGCGAACCGTAATCGCCGCGAGCTCACGTGCGCCCGCAGGGCGCGTAAGTGAGCGGCGTTACTCCGTAAGCACATCCGCCCCCTTGGGAGGCGTGAAGCGGAACGTGTCCGCAGTGAGCTTCGGATTGCGTTCGACCTTGCTGAACTGCAGGCGCGTCGTATTGCCGAAGCTGTCTACGAGCAGCATGCCGCCGGGCAACCCGTCGCGGAAGCCGATCTCGATACGCTCGAACGGCGTGTCCTTGGCGCGCGGCTTCGCGCGCACCCACTCCATGTCGTCGCGCGCGCCGGCATCGCTGACCTCGAACTCACGCTCGAACTCGTTCGAACCGAACAGGATCGATGCCGGGCTGGAAGGCAGCGATGACTGCAGCTTGCGCACCGTCGCCTGGTTCAGGTCCTTGTCGAACATCGTCAGCCGCTGGCCGTCGGCGACGATCAGCTGTTCGTACGGCTTCTCGTAAACCCAGCGGAACCTGCCCGGGCGCTGGAAGACGAACGTTCCGCTCGACTGCTGCGTCGTCGTGTCGCGGACCACTCGCTGCACGAACTCACCGCGCGCACTGGTCGTCTGCGTGAGGAAGCTGCGCAACTGGTCGACCGCTCCGGCGTACGCCTGCGCCACACACAGCGCGGAGACAAGTCCCACCATGGCCAGCCGTCTAAGCATCTGCATTTCGAAGAACCTCAGGCGTCGCGCGCAGGCACGAGGATTTCGCGGTTGCCGTTGCTCTGCATCGGCGACACGAGCCCTGCCCGCTCCATGTCTTCCAGCAAACGCGCCGCCCGGTTGTAGCCAATGCGCAGATGGCGCTGCACCAGGGAAATGGACGCACGACGGTTCTTGATGACGATTTCTACAGCCTGGTCGTATAACGGATCGGCCTCACCCCCCGGTTGACCGCCGGCGCTTTCATCGCCTTCCGATGAGGGCGCATCGAGCACACCCTCCACATACTGCGCCGGCCCGCGCTTGCGCAGGGTCTCGACCACACGATGGACTTCCGCGTCGGAGACGAACGCGCCGTGCACCCGTGTCGGCAGTCCCGTGCCGGGCGCCAGATACAGCATGTCGCCCTGCCCCAGCAGCGACTCCGCACCCATCTGATCGAGAATGGTGCGCGAGTCAATACGGCTCGAAACCTGGAACGAAATCCGCGCCGGAATGTTCGCCTTGATCAGGCCGGTGATCACATCCACAGACGGCCGCTGGGTCGCGAGGATGAGGTGCATGCCGGCCGCGCGCGCCTTCTGCGCAATGCGGGCGATCAGCTCCTCGACCTTTTTGCCGGCCACCATCATCAGGTCCGCGAGCTCGTCGATGACGACAACGATCATCGGCAGCGGCTCGAGCGGCTCGGGATCTTCGGGCGTCAGTGAGAACGGGTTCTTGACCAGTTCGCCCCTGGCCCGGCCTTCCGCGATCTTCGCGTTGTGGCCGGAGAGGCTGCGCACGCCCAGCTTGCTCATCAGGCGGTAGCGCTTGTCCATCTCGACCACGCACCACTGCAGCGCGTTGCCGGCCTCGCGCATGTCGGTGACGACCGGGCAGAGCAGGTGCGGTATTCCCTCGTACACCGAAAGTTCCAGCATCTTCGGGTCGACGAGGATCAGCCGCACCTGCGACGGGTCCGCCTTGTACAGGATCGACAGGATCATCGCGTTGATGCCGACGGACTTGCCGGAGCCGGTCGTGCCGGCCACCATCAGGTGCGGCATGCGCGCCAGGTCGACCACCACCGCCTTGCCGGCGATGTCCTTGCCGAGCCCGAGCGTCACCAGCGACGCGCTCTCGTTGTAGACCGCCGAGCCCATGATCTCCGACAGCTTGACGACCTGGCGGCGTGGATTCGGCAGCTCCAGCCCCATCAGGTTCTTGCCGGGAATCGTCTCGACCACGCGCACCGACACCAGCGACAGTGAGCGCGCCAGATCCTTCGCCAGGTTGACGATCTGGCTACCCTTGACGCCGACCGCCGGCTCGATCTCGTAGCGCGTGATCACTGGACCGGGATACGCCGCGACGACCTGTGCCTCGACGTTGAAGTCGCGCAGCTTCTTCTCGATCAGCCGCGACGTGAACTCGAGTGTCTCGGTTGACACGCTCTCGATGGCGGGCGGAGCCTCGTCGAGCAGGTCCAGTGCCGGCAGCCGCGCGTCCGCCATCTCGGCGAACAGTGGCACCTGCTTTTCCTTCTGCTTGCGCTCCGATGGCTTCACGTGCGCGGGCGGCCGCTCGATGTGCACCGGCGGCGCCTCCTCGATGCGTCCGCGCTCCTCCGCCAGCGCCGCTTCCCGGACCTTGCTGGCCGCCTCGCCGATCGCGCGATCCTCCGCTTCCTCGCGTCGCTGCTCGGCACGACGCGAGAAGCCCTCGATGAATCCGCCGAGGCGTTCCGCGACAGACAGCCAGGAAAAGTCCAGGAATAGCGACAAGCCGACGGCGATGGCAACCAGGAAAACAACGCTGGCCCCGGTGAATCCCACAGCGATCTGGACCCAGCCCGCGACGGCGTTACCGATGATGCCGCCGGGTGCCCCGGGCAGCGCGGCCGTCAGCGAATACAGCCGCAGCGCTTCCAGACCCGTGGTCGCGGCGATCAACAGCAGGAAGCCGACACCGTGCACCCAGGCGGGCAGGTCATCGGAGAGCGGGTCGGCGCCCACCGCGACACGATGCAGGCGACGGAAGCCACGCGCCACCGTCACCAGCAGCCCAAGCGCAATCAGATAGGCCGCCGACACGCCAAAGAGCAGCAGCACGACGTCCGCCACCCAGGCGCCGAGACGCCCTCCGAGGTTGTGTATCGGTCCGGCGGCCACCGAGTGCGTGAATCCCGGATCCACACGGCTGTAGGTGAGCAGCACCGCCAGGAGTGCGGCGGCGCAGACCGCGCCGATGATCCAGCGGGCTTCGGCGAACAGTCGCGCCACGCGCGGACTGTGCGTCTCGGCGACGGGTTGCCGTGCCCGCACCCAGGCCCCCTCGGACACCGAGCCGGTCACGCGTTCAATGCCTGCGCGTGAAGCCATGGGCCGCGATTATAGGAGTCGCGATGAGTCGATCCGGGCGGCAGGTCGAGCAATAGGGCCATTTGGCACCCGGATTTCGTCGCACCGCACCCCGTTTCACGCCGCCCGCTTCCCGGTTCGTCGCGCGGGATTGCGGACGGGGACCGACGCTCTCAGAATCCGGGGCAATGGCTTCGGCAATCGCCCTTCCCGCACTCGGATCGACCGCTCGCGAGCGTTCGCCTGCCCGGGCCGCTTTCGCGCGGGTGTTCAACCTGCGTCATGTCGCCGGACTGTTCTACCTTTGCCTGTTCCTACTGCTGGGCCGTTTCGTCATCGCGCTGAGCTACGAACCGATAGGCGAGTGGGCCTACGGCCTGCTTGTGAGTGTCCGGCAGACGATGATCAGCGCAACACTGATCCTTCTCGCAATCGCCTGCGCGGAGGCCTTCGTTGCAGCGCGCCGGCCCGGTTCGCGCACCGCAGTCGCGGTAGGCATCACGCTGTCGATGTTTGCCGCCGCAGTGGCCATCCCGGCGCGCGTCTGGGTGTTCGGAAGTCCGATCGCCGAATCCATTGGTGGCGAACCCGGGTACTTCCTGCAGATGTGGGCGCTCTGGACGTCAATTGGTGCATTCGGCTACTGGCTGTTCCACTCGCTCCGTACGGACGACGCCGCACGCAACCAGCTTGCCGACGCGGAGTGCCGTCGCGAGAGCCTGCAGGCGCAGATGGTCGAGGCCCGGCTGTGCGCGTTACAGGCTCAGATCGAACCGCACTTCCTGTTCAACACGCTGGCGAACGTCAAGCGGCTGTATGAAACCGCACCCTCGCGCGGCCGCGAGATGCTGTCGAGCCTGATCAACTACCTGCGAGCCGCGCTACCGACAATGCGCGAGCCGGGTTCGACGCTGGCCCGGGAGATCGAGCTGGTGCGCTCGTTCCTGACGATCCTGCAGATGCGCATGGGCGAGCGGCTGCAGTTCTCCGTCGATGCCCCAGCCGAACTGTCAAACGCACGGGTACCGCCGATGGTCCTGCCGACACTGGTGGAGAACGCAATCAAGCACGGCCTTTCGCCGCTGCCGGAAGGTGGTCGCATCGACATTCGGGCGCGCTCGGAACCCTCCGGGCAGCTTGTCATCGAGGTGGCGGATAACGGCGCCGGTTTTTCCGCCAGCGGTGGCAGCGGCGTCGGGCTCGCCAACACGCGTTCACGCCTGGCGGCGCTGTATGGCGCCGAAGCCTCCCTGTCGCTGGCGATGGGAACGCCGCGGGGCGTGGTCGCCTCGGTGCGGCTGCCGCTGCAGACGGAACCCGCGCCCGCATGAGCGCCGTACTGCCTCGCTCGGCGAGCCTGGACCGCGCACCGCGCGGCGTGGCGGCATGGACCCATGCCTGGTCGACCATGGGCAAGCGTCATCTTGCGGCCTGGCTGCTGTCCAGCGCTGCCATGTCGGTGGTCGACATGACGGCGATCGTCGACAAGCTGGACAAACCGGGCATCTCGATGATCATGGCCTGGGATTTATCAGTGTCCCTGATCCTGTTCGGCGCGGCGCTGCTCGCGTGGGTGGCTGCGATGGAGGGTGCTCCGGTCGGCGGGCGCGAACGCAACGTCCGTGCCGCCTGGGCGATCGTGGTCAGCGCCATCGTCGCCGCCAGCATCGCCGTTCCGCTGATGCGGGCCATGGAGCTCGACAAGCTGTGGTGGGAACTGTCGGGCAAGACCAAGCCCCAGCCCCATCTCGCACTGGTCGTGTTCGGCAACGTGATCCACTTCATGACCTGGTCCGCATTCTTCATCATTGCCGCCGAGGTCATCCACCGGCGCCGACTGACCAATGAGGCGATCCGCGCAGCGCAGCGTGATCATGCCGGCCTGGCGCGCGACGTCCTCGAGTCACGACTGGCGGCGATGCAGGCGCAGGTCGAGCCACAGTTCCTGTTCGACACGCTGGTCGACATCGAGCAGTTGTACCAGCGCGATACGGTGCGGGCAGCCGACAATCTGGATCGACTGATTACCTATCTGCGAGTCGCGCTTCCGCGGCTGCGCGAAGCCGGCTCGACGATGGCCGCGGAAATCGAGCTGGTCAAGGCCTATCTCGAGGTCGTTCGCTCGGTACACGATGGCTCACCAGCACTGACGGTGACTTTGGCCGATGACTGTCGCGAGGCCCGCTTCTACCCGATGCTGCTGCTTCCTTTGATCCAGCGCGCGGTCCGAGGCGGAATGCACCGCATGCCGGCCAGTATCCGCATTGCCGTCCAGCGCGCCGGGGACGATATCGTCGTGGTGCTGCGGATTTCCGCTGCAGGCGGCTGCGCGGAAGACCCTGAAATTGCGCGCGTGCGTGAACGCCTCGCCGGGCTCTACGGCTCGAAGGCCTCGCTTGACTGCCTGGAGTTGCCGGGCGACACCACGCAGCTGACCCTGCGCATCCACGCGGGCCCGTCGACTTCCGCATGAGTGGCCCTACCGCCATTGTCGCCGAGGACGAAGCAACGCTTCGCCACCAGCTGGTCGAACAACTGGGCCAGCTCTGGCCGGAGCTCGACATCGTCGGCGAAGCCGCCGACGGCGTGCAGGCGCTGCGCCTGCTCGACGAGCGCCAGCCTGATGTGCTCTTTCTCGACATCGAGATGCCTGGCGCGACCGGCCTCGAGGTTGCGCGACAGGCCAACGGACGCTGTCACGTCGTATTCGTCACCGCCTACGACCAGCACGCAGTGGCGGCATTTGACCAGGGCGCTGTCGACTACGTCCTGAAGCCGGTCTCGGCGGCGCGGCTGTTCACGGCGGTGAGCCGGCTCAAGCAGCGCCTGGGTTCACCGCCCGCACGCATCGATGCCGCGCTGAGCCACCTCGGCAGCGTGGGCACGGCGACGGCGTCCGGCAGGCAGCCGCTGCGTTGGATCAACGCCTCGGTCGGCCAGAACCTGAAGCTGATCACGGTGGACGAAATCACTTACTTCCAGGCCGACAACAAGTACACGCGCGTCGTCACCGCGGAAGGCGAAGCGCTGATCCGCAAGCCACTGAAGGAACTGGTCGAGGAACTCGACGCTAGCCAGTTCTGGCAGATCCATCGCTCCACGCTGGTGAACGCCACGGCAATTGCCGGTGTCACCCGTGACTTCCGTGGTCGCATGATGGTCAAGCTCAAGACGCGGCCCGAGACACTGCTGGTCTCCGACACCTACACGCATCTTTTCAGGCAGATGTAGCTAGGGCGGTCCTCGTGTTCGCGACGCGCTACGCGCGTCGCACGTGCACTCGGACCGGAACGGCTCTCGCTTCGCGAGAACCGCCAAAATTGAATGGTCGGCTGCGCTCCGGAGCGGCCGCGCACTCCGCCGAGTGGCAACTGCTCGGCACCCTCCCTGTCCCTCCCGCCACGCGGGAGGGAATCGGGCCCGTCCTGGCGCCCTTCACGCCGAGCGGGGAGGGAAACGCAATTCAATTCAAACAATTGGTTGAGTGAGGGCCACCTTACCCCCACCTATAATCGCTCGACTACACGGGGAAGAACATGGCGGTCACCAAACTCACCAAACATGCGCGGGTGCTGATCCTGGGTTCGGGACCGGCCGGGTACACCGCAGCGGTGTACGCCGCGCGGGCGAATCTCACGCCAGTGCTGATCACGGGCCTGGCCCAGGGCGGTCAGCTGATGACGACGACCGACGTCGACAACTGGCCTGCGGATGCCGACGGCGTTCAGGGACCCGACCTGATGGGGCGCTTCCTGGCGCACGCCGAGCGCTTCCATACCGAGATCGTGTTCGATCAGATCCACACGGCGAAACTCGGTGAGCGGCCGTTCCGATTGATAGGCGACAGCGGGGAGTACACCTGCGACGCTCTGATCATCGCGACGGGCGCCAGCGCGATGTACCTCGGGCTGCCGTCCGAGCAGGAATTCATGGGCAAAGGTGTGTCGGGCTGCGCCACCTGCGATGGATTCTTTTACAAGAACCAGGATGTCGCGGTGGTCGGCGGTGGCAATACCGCGGTCGAGGAAGCGCTGTACCTTTCGAACATCGCGAAGAAGGTGACGCTGATACATCGTCGCGACAAGTTCCGCGCCGAGCCCATCATGGTCGACCACCTGATGGACAAGGTGAAGGAAGGCAAGATCGAACTGCGGCTGCACAGCGTTCTCGACCAGGTGCTCGGCAACGAGACCGGGGTGACCGGCGCACGGGTACGCAACGTTCAATCCGATTCCTCGCAGGACCTGACGTTGCAGGGGGTGTTCATTGCGATCGGGCATCGGCCGAACACCGAGCTCTTCGTCGACCAGCTGGAAATGGTGAACGGCTACATCGTGACGAAGACCGGACTGGCGGGCATGGCGACCGCGACCAGCGTTGCCGGCGTCTTCGCAGCGGGCGACGTGCAGGATCATGTCTATCGCCAGGCCATCACGAGCGCCGGCACGGGCTGCATGGCTGCTCTGGATGCGCAGCGCTATCTCGAGAGCATGCAGCCCTCGACATCCGAGCTGGGCATTGCGGCCGCGGCCTGAGTCTCCGGTGGAGGCGCTGCATGGCCGCGCGACTCAAGGACCTTGCTCAACTCGCGGCGCTGCGCGAGGCGCTGAACCGCGACGCGCGGGAGCGTGAAGCGGCGAAGATAACCGAGCGCCGTTCCGCCGTGGCCCGACAGACTGCGGCCGAGGAGTTCCGCTCCATGGTCGGCACGGTGACACCCCTGGCGATCAAGCAGCGTGTCGAGCATGACCGGCCGCCGCATCCACCGATTCCCAAGCAGCGCATCGAGGACGACCAGCAGGTCCTGATCGCGTCGGTCTCCGACGAGTTCGAGATCGACACCCTGCTGCACACCGATGCCGAGCTGTCGTTCCGACGGCCGGGGATCGGGCCGGATGTGCTGCGCAGGCTGCGCCGTGGCGAGTGGGTGATCCAGGACCATCTGGACCTGCACGGCGCGCGGGTCGATGAGGCGCGCGAACTGCTTGCGGGTTTCCTGCGCGAAGCGATCAAGCGCGGTCTGCGCTGTGTGCGCGTGGTCCACGGCAAGGGACTGGGCTCGAAGGATCGCCAACCGGTGCTGAAGGGCAAGACGCGAGTCTGGCTGGCGCAGCGTGAAGAAGTCATCGCCTTTTGCCAGGCGCGCCCCGCGGAAGGCGGCAGCGGCGCCCTCGTCGTCCTCCTGCGGCCGACTGCGCGGCCGTGACCGAAGCACTGACGCTGCTGTTTGTCGTCGAGGTCGTCGCTGTCCTCGCCTGCGCATTTTCCGGCTTCGCCGAAGCGCAGCGCAAGGACATGGACATCGTCGGCGTCTACGTCGTCGCCTTCCTGACCGCATTCGGCGGCGGAACCCTGCGCGATGTGCTGCTCGACCGCCGCCCCTTCTTCTGGGTGGAGCATGAGCAGTACCCGATCATCATCCTGGCGATGACGCTGATCGCGACACCGCTGATGCGATTTGCGCACCGGATCATCCCGAATGCTGCCTTCGTCGCGGCCGACGCGATCGGGCTGGCATTCTTCAGCATCAGCGGCGTTGCCCTGGCGCTGGATGCCGGGATGTCGCCCTTCGTCGCGTCGATCATGGGCGTGGTGACCGGCGTCTTCGGCGGGGTGCTGCGCGATGTCGTGCTGAACGAGGTGCCGATGGTGCTGCGCGATGGTCGCCCGTATGCGATCGCCGCCCTGTTCGGCTGCTGGCTCTACGTCCTGATGGTGCAGGCCGGCGCCAGTTCGGGGCTGGCGCTGTGGACGGCCGCCGCAGTGACGACCGGCTTCCGGCTGGTGGCCTGGCGCTACGACTGGTCGCTCAAGGACCGCGACTGATTCGCGGCCGGCGTGCCGACGTCAGACCGCCGCCTCACCCTCTTCGCCGGTGCGGATGCGGATCACCTGCTCGACCGCGCGCACGAAGATCTTGCCGTCGCCGATCTTGCCGGTACGCGCCGCCTTGGTGATTGCTTCGATGGAGCGCTCCACCAGCGCTTCCGGGACCACGGCCTCAACCTTGACCTTCGGCAGGAAATCCACGACGTACTCGGCGCCCCGATACAGCTCCGTATGTCCCTTCTGCCGCCCGAATCCCTTCACTTCAGTGACGGTCAGGCCGGTGACGCCGACCTCGGCGAGCGCCTCGCGCACTTCGTCGAGCTTGAACGGCTTGATGATCGCGGTGATCTGTTTCATGGTGCCTTTCCCGATGGATTAAGCCGGATTCTAGAGGCTCGCGTTTTCCTCGCGGAACCGATTGGTGATGGGGTAGCGCCAGTCGCGCCCAAAGCTGCGATGGGTCACGCGGATACCTACCGGTGACTGACGGCGCTTGTATTCGGAGGTACGGATCATGCGCACCATTTTCCGCACGACCGCCTCGTCGAACCCGGCGGCGACGATGTCGGCGATCGCCTGCCCTTCCTCCATGTAGCGCGTGATGATGTCGTCGAGGATGTCATACGGCGGCAGCGAGTCCTGGTCCGTCTGCCCGGCCTTGAGTTCGGCGCTGGGCGCGCGCGTCAGGATCCGTTCCGGTATCACCGGCGCAACGCCGTTGCGATAGCGGCACAGCCGGTAAACGAGGGTCTTCAGGATGTCCTTGATGACCGCGAATCCGCCGGCCAGGTCGCCGTAGAGCGTCGAGTAGCCTACCGCCGTCTCGGACTTGTTGCCCGTCGTCAGAACGATGGAGCCGTACTTGTTCGACAGCGCCATCAGCAGCGTGCCGCGGATACGTGCCTGCAGGTTCTCCTCGGTGGTGTCCCAGGTGAGCCCCCGGAACTCACCAGCGAGAGTGGCGAGGAACGCGTCGAACGCCGGCTTGATCGGCAGCACGTCGTGACGAACGCCGAGGTTGCGCGCCAGCTGCTCCGCATCCTCGAGGCTCATCGACGATGTGAACTGCGACGGCATCATCACCGCCCTCAGCTTGTCGGCACCGAGCGCGTCTACCGCGATCGCCAGGGTCAGCGCCGAGTCAACTCCCCCGGAGAGCCCGATCAGCGCGCCCGGGAAGCCGTTCTTTCCGACGTAGTCGCGCACGCCGAGCACCAGCGCGCTGTAGGCCAGCGCCTCGAGCGGCGGATCCGGGGTTATACGGCCCGGCTGCGGAACACCGTCGATGAAATCGGTGACCAGCACGCTTTCTTCGAAGTGTGGGGCCGACGTCACGACCGTGCCGTCGGCGGCGAGGACGAACGACGCGCCGTCGAACACCAGCTCGTCCTGTCCGCCCACGAGGTTGGCGTAGACCAGCGGCAACCCGAAATGCGAGACGTTGGTGCGCATGGTCTGCAGGCGCTGCGCCTGCTTGCCGAGGTGAAATGGCGACGCGTTCAGCACGAGCAGCACCTGCGCACCGGCCGCCATTGCACACTCCGGCGCATAGTGGAACCAGCTGTCCTCGCAGATGTTGACGCCGAAGTTCGTGCCCCTGACCTCAAAGACGAACGGCCGGTTGTCCGGCGTGAAGTAGCGCTGTTCGTCGAAAACGTCGTAGTTGGGCAGGTCGTGCTTGAAGTAGGTGCCGAGGACCATGCCGCCCTGCAGGACCGAAGCCGCATTGAAGCGCTGGCCCTCGCGCGCAAGGGGATGCCCGACTACGACGGCAAGCTCCGGAAACCTGAGCAGCTGTGCTGCGAGCTTCAGCAGGGCCGCGTCGCTCGCTGCGTAGAATGCACGGCGCAGCAGCAGATCCTCGGGCGGGTAGCCGGTGAGTGACAGTTCCGGCGTGACCAGCAGGTCCGCTCCGAGCGCGACCGCCCGCTCCGCAGCGTCGACGATCTTCCTGCTGTTGCCCTCCAGGTCGCCAACCGAGCAGTTGATCTGTGCGACGGCGACTTTGACGTTCGAGCTCATGAATGGATGCTGCAGGTTCAGATGATTATTGCACGCGCATCGTGCACGACCTGGACCAGGTCGGAGCGTCTGCTTGGAACAACCTGCTGGTCCGCGGCGGGCATGACAACCCCTTCCTCAGTCACGAGTTCCTCCAGGCGCTGCACGAGGCCGGGTGCGCGTCGCTGCGCACCGGATGGGAACCGCATTACCTGACGCTCTGGAAGTCCGGCGTCCTCTGCGGGGCGGTGCCGCTCTACCGCAAGCATCACTCCTATGGTGAGTATGTCTTTGACTGGGCCTGGGCGGACGCCCATCAGCGCCACGGCATCGTTTACTTCCCGAAGTGGCTGGTCGCGGTGCCGTTCACTCCGGTGCCCGGGGCGCGGCTGCTAGCCGCGAGCGCCGGGGATCGGCAGCGCCTTGCGCGCGCGCTGGTTGAGCACGCGGCTGCATCGACACTGTCGTCGCTGCACGTACTGTTCCCTACCGAGGATGAGGCTCTGACACTGGAAACGCTCGGCGCGCTGACTCGGCACTCGGTCCAGTTTCACTGGTTCAATCGGGGCTATGCGTCGTTCGACGACTACCTTGCGCAGCTCGCGCAGCCCAAGCGCAAGAAGGTGCGCGCCGAGCGCCGCAAGGTCGTGGCCGCCGGCGTGACGCTGCGTCGCCTCGTCGGCAGCGAGATCACCGAAGCTGACTGGGCGTTGTTCGACCGCTGCTACCAGAGCACCTACGCGGCACACCATTCGACGCCGTACCTCAATCTCCGCTTCTTTCAACAGATCGCGCGTTCGATGAGTGACCAGCTGTTGCTGGTCGTTGCCTCGCGTGGCGGGCGGGACATCGCCACCGCCCTGGCTTTCTTTGACCGCAACCGCGTCTACGGTCGCTACTGGGGCGCGCTCGAGGGCGTGCCGTGCCTGCACTTCGAGGTGAGCTACTACCAGCTGATCGAATTCGCGATCGAGCAGAAGCTCAAGGTGATCGAAGGCGGCGCACAGGGAGAGCACAAGCACGCGCGCGGGTTCGAGCCGGTGAGGACGTGGTCAAGCCACTTGCTACGACACGCGGCATTTGCCGATGCCGTCGAGCGTTATCTCGCACGCGAGACCGGCGGCATTGAAGCCTACGTTGAAGAACTGAACGAGCGATCTGCATTCAAGGCGCGATCGGGACCACCGTGACACCCTCGCACTTCGCCGCCGCCCTGCTGATGGTCACGATCTGGGCCGATGCGCTGCGCGCACGCCCCTGCGGGGAGTCCGGGCAAATCCCCTCACTACTGCGCCGGTCACCACTGCGATGACGCCCCTGCACTTCGCCGCCGCCCTGCTGATGGTCACGATCTGGGCCGATGCGCTGCGCGCACGCCCCTGCGGGGAGTCCGGGCAAATCCCCTCACTACTGCGCCGGGCGCCACTGCGATG
>Ga0316604_10000960_pt1 | contig 28896 bp, 28 predicted proteins | sample OWC_soil_day20_C_FD_207650 | JGI IMG/M metagenome (GOLD analysis project Ga0316604, IMG submission 207650) | Wetland soil microbial communities from Old Woman Creek delta, Ohio, United States - OWC_soil_day20_CT | ecosystem: Environmental > Terrestrial > Soil > Wetlands | place: USA: Ohio... | reverse complement strand
TCAGCAGCGACGGTGATCTTTTCACCGGACGGCTTCACGCCAGCAGCAGCGGCACCGGCCGGGGCGGCTGCGGGGGCAGCGCCGCAAGCGGAAGCCGGCAACAGGTCCTTGTCGCACTCGCAACCGGCCTTGTCGGCAGCGGCAGCAGCCGGGGTCCAGTAGCCATCACGCCAGCACAGACCGAAGCCGCTCTTGGCGACGACGTCACGCTGGTCGATCAGGTAAACGCGCTCTTGCGCAACAGCGGAGAAGCCGATGCCAGCCAGCAGGGCCAGAACCAGAGATTTCTTGACGATATTTTTGATCATTGTTTTCCCTCATTGAAGAAAATTTGGAAATCTTTAACCCGCTCCACGACCATAGATCAGGTCCGCTGGCGGAATTCCAAACTATTCTGCCATAGTGCTATCGCAGATTCCAAATCATTTTGGTCGTGCTGAAGTAAAGATTTGTCGTCTACGCAACACTTTCCGGCGACCCAGACGTGAGTAACTGATTCTCGGCCTGAGACATTGATCAGGTGTGACACTGGGTCGAAACAGGGGCGTGTTTCCAATGCCGCCAGGCTGACGGCACAAAGGTCTGCTGATTTTCCCGGGGTGATCGAGCCGACTTCATTGCCGAGTCCCAATGCCTGGGCGGCATAGAGTGTGGCCATGCGCAGGATTTCTCTGGCTGGTAGGGCGCTGGCGTCACCGGTTAGTCCTTTGGCTAATAGGGAAGCCAGGCGCATTTCGCCAAACAGGTCGAGGCGGTTGTTACTTGCTGCGCCGTCGGTACCTAGTCCGACATTGATGCCAAATTGTCTCATTTTCGCTACTGGAGCAAAGCCGCTGGCCAGTTTGAGGTTAGAGGTGGGACAGTGGGCGATATTGCAGCCGGTATCGGCGAGTAGCTGAAGGTCGTCGTCGTTCAGGTGGACGGCGTGGACCCCGATAAAATTGGGGCCGAGTAGTCCGAGTTTGTGCAGGCGGGCCAGCGGTCGCAGTTTGTGCTGCTTAAGATTTTCGTCAATTTCCTGCTGTGTTTCGTGAATGTGGCAGTGCACCGGCAGATTTAGTTGCTCGGAGAGCGTCAGAATCCGTTCAAAAGTGCTGTCAGAAACGGTGTAAGGGGCGTGGGGGGCCAGGCAGAAGTCAATCAGTGGATTGTTGTGCCAGGCTTCGCGGACGGCCAGTCCCTTGTTGATGTAATCGGTGGCATCACTGGCGTAGGGGGTTGGGAACTCCAGTGTAGTGATGCCAAGCATCGCACGCATGCCGAATTCGGAGGCGGCCGTCGCAGCAGCTTCCGGGAAAAAGTACATGTCGTTGAAACAGGTAATCCCGCCCTTGAGCATTTCAGCGCAGGCGAGACGGGTGCCGTCGTGGACGAACTGTGAGGAGAGATGGGCGGCTTCTGTCGGCCAGATATGTTTCTGTAGCCACTCCATTAATGGCAGGTCGTCGGCCAGGCCACGCATCAGGCTCATCGCGGCGTGGGTGTGCAGGTTGATCAGGCCGGGAATCAGGATGTGGTCCTGAAGTACCGTGGTTTTCTTCGGCACATACTGGGCACGGGCTTCGCCGGCGGGCAGGATGGCCAGAATGCGACCTTGGTTGACGGCGACGGCGTGGTTTTTGTGTACCACGTCGGGGTCGACTGCAGCAATCCAGCGTGCTTCGATCAGAAGGTCGATAACTTCGGGTGTTGTTGTCATGAAAAACGGGGTCTATCCGGTGAAGGTCGCGTGTTAAAATAGCAAATTACGCTTGAATCAACTAATAAGGCATCGCGCAAGCGGTGCGAATGTGAGACATGGACCAATTCGCCAAAGAAACTCTGCCGATCAGCCTCGAAGACGAGATGCGGCGTTCCTATCTCGATTACGCGATGAGCGTGATTGTTGGCCGGGCGCTGCCGGATGCGCGCGACGGCCTGAAGCCGGTGCATCGCCGCGTCCTGTTTGCGATGCACGAGCTGAACAACGACTGGAACAAGGCGTACAAGAAATCGGCGCGTATCGTCGGTGACGTGATCGGTAAGTATCACCCGCACGGTGATACCGCGGTCTATGACACGATCGTCCGCATGGCGCAGGATTTCTCGCTGCGCTACATGCTGGTTGATGGCCAGGGTAACTTCGGTTCGGTCGACGGCGATAGCGCGGCGGCAATGCGTTACACCGAAGTCCGCATGGCCAAGATCGGCCACCAGATGCTGGAAGATCTGGATAAGGAAACGGTCGATTTCGGGCCGAACTACGACGGTTCCGAAAACGAGCCGCTGGTCATGCCGGCGCGTATCCCCAACCTGCTGATCAACGGTTCGTCCGGTATCGCGGTGGGCATGGCGACCAATATTCCGCCGCACAATCTCAATGAAGTCATCGCCGGCTGCCTGGCACTGCTGGAAAATCCAGCGCTGAGCATCGAAGACCTGATTGCCTATATCCCCGCCCCGGACTTCCCGACCGCAGGCTTGATTTATGGCATGACGGGGGTCCGCGAGGGTTACCAGACCGGTCGTGGCCGCGTCATCATGCGTGCTCGGACTCACTTCGAGGACATGGAAAAGAGCAACGGTCGCCAAGCGCTGATCGTTGACGAGATTCCCTATCAGGTTAACAAGAAGTCACTGATCGAGAAGATCGCCGAACTGGTCAACGAGAAGAAGATCGAAGGCATTTCCGATATCCGCGACGAGTCCGATAAGTCGGGCATGCGCATCGTCATCGAACTGAAGCGCGGCGAAGTCGGCGAGGTCATCCTCAATAACCTGTACAAGCAAACGCAGCTGCAGGATACCTTCGGCATGAACATGGTCGCGCTGGTCGATGGCCAGCCGCGCCTGCTCAACCTGAAGCAGATGCTGGAATGCTTTCTGTCGCATCGTCGCGAAGTCATTACCCGGCGCACCGTCTACGAACTGCGCAAGGCGCGAGAACGCGGCCACATCCTCGAAGGTCTGGCTGTTGCGCTGTCCAATGTTGACGAAATCATCACCCTGATCAAGGCAGCGCCGACGCCGGCCGATGCCAAGCGCGGCTTGATGGAGCGTACCTGGCGCAGCGCGGTGGTTGAGGAAATGCTGGTCCGTGCCGCTTCCGATGCCTCGCGTCCGGAAGGGCTGGCGCCGGAATTCGGTTTGTCGGCGCAGGGTTATCGCCTGTCCGATGCTCAGGCGCAAGCGATTCTGGAACTGCGACTGCAGCGCCTGACCGGGTTGGAGCAGGACAAGATCGTCGGCGAGTACAAGGATGTCATGGCCAAGATCCTCGATCTGCTCGACATCCTGGCCAAGCCGGAACGCATTACTGAAATCATCGTGACCGAGCTGGTGGCGATTCGCGAACAGTTTGGTGACGAGCGGCGCTCGGAAATCATCCTGCAGACGCACGAACTGAGTCTGGAAGACCTGATCACGCCGCAGGATATGGTGGTTACGTTGTCGCACGGCGGCTACATCAAGGCCCAGCCGCTGGCCGACTACCGCGCCCAGCGGCGTGGTGGTCGTGGCAAGCAGGCAGCGGCGATCAAGGACGAGGATTTCGTCGATCACCTGTTCATGGCCAATACCCACGATTTCATCCTGTGCTTCTCGAACCGCGGCCGTTGCTACTGGCTGAAGGTTTACGAAGCGCCGCAGGGCAGCCGCGTCAGCCGCGGCAAGCCGATCGTCAATCTCTTCCCGCTGGAAGAGGGCGAGCGGATCAACGCCGTGCTGCCGGTCAAGGAATTCGCCGACGACAAGTTCATCTTCATGGCAACCCGTGCCGGCACCGTCAAGAAGACGCCGTTGTCCGACTTCTCCAATCCGCGCAAGGCCGGCATCATCGCGGTCGACTTGCTTGATGACGATTATCTGATCGGCGTCGAACTGACCACCGGCCAGAGCGACATTGTGCTGGTTTCCAACGCCGGCAAGGCCGTTTGGTTCGACGAGGAAGATGTCCGTCCGATGGGCCGTGGTGCCCGTGGCGTCCGGGGCATGAAGTTGCAGGACGGTCAGGCGGTGATTTCCCTGCTCGTCGCCGAGAGCGATCAGCAGACCGTGTTGGTCGCTACCGAAAACGGCTTCGGCAAGCGCACGGTATTGGCTGACTTCCGCCATTCCGGTCGCGGCACGCAGGGTGTCAAGGCGATTGCCGACAGCGAGCGTAATGGTGTGGTCATCGGCGCCAAGCTGGTCGACGACAACGACGAAGTGATGTTGATCACCACCGGCGGTGTGCTGATCCGCACCCGCGTCTCGGAAATTCGTGGCATGGGCCGGGCAACGCAGGGCGTGACGCTGATCTCGCTGGATGATGGCGAGAAGCTGGCCGGTCTTGAAAAGGTCGCTGAGTCGGTGGCTGAAGCCGAGGCAGAAGGTGAGTCCGAAGTTGTCGCTCCGGAAACGGGCGATGCTGCACCGAGCGAAGGTGATGTTGCCAGCAACGAAGGTGGAGAAGCCTGATGAGCCGCATCTGGAATTTCAGCGCCGGTCCGGCTGCTCTTCCCGAAGAAGTCCTCAGGCAGGCGCAGGAAGAGTTGCTCGACTGGCATGGCGCGGGCTGCAGCGTGATGGAGATGAGCCATCGCGGCAAGGAGTTTATGTCCATTCTCGAGCAGGCCGAAGCCGACCTGCGCGAGCTGATGGGCATTCCCGAACAGTACAAGGTGCTTTTCCTGCAGGGCGGGGCGACACAGCAGTTTGCGCAGATTCCGATGAACCTGCTGGCCGGTCGCTCGGCCGACTACATCGTGACCGGCTCATGGTCGAAGAAAGCCTTCAAGGAAGCGCAGCGTTTCGGGAACGTGCGCTGTGCCGCGACCACCGAGAGCAGCGGCTTTACCCGGCTGCCGGCTGCCGACGAAGTCAGGCTTGACCCGTTCGCCGCCTACCTGCATGTCTGCACCAACGAAACCATCCACGGTGTCGAAATCCCGGCCGAGCGCATTGCCGATACTGGGGTGCCGCTGGTGGCCGACATGTCGTCGCACATCCTGTCGCGTCCGGTCAATGTCGAGAAATTCGGCCTGATCTATGCCGGTGCCCAGAAGAACATCGGTCCCTCCGGCCTGACGCTGGTCATCGTCCATCGCGACCTGCTCGGCATGGCGCCGCTGACCATCCCGACAGTGATGGACTACGCAGTGATGGCCGAGAACGGTTCGATGCTGAACACGCCGCCGACCTACGGTATCTATATTGCCGGCCTGGTTTTCCAGTGGCTGAAGCGGCAAGGCGGTTTACCGGGGATTGCTGCAGTTAATGCCGAAAAGGCGCGGATTTTGTACGCAGCGATTGATGGTTCCGAAGGGTTTTACACGAACCCAGTTGATCCTGATTGTCGTTCGGCCATGAACGTGCCATTCGTGCTGGCCAATCCTGAACTCGACGCCGCCTTCCTGGCAGAGTCCAAAGCGGCCGGGCTGGTTTCGCTGAAGGGCCACAAATCGGTTGGTGGCATGCGCGCCTCGATCTACAACGCGGTTTCGCTGGCTGGCGTTCAGTCACTGGTCGATTTCATGAACGATTTCGCCCAACGTAAGGCTTGATTCCATGAGCGACGATCTGCAAAAGGCCTTGGCTGGCGTTCGTACCGATATTGATCGTATTGACGGTGAACTGCTCAAGCTACTGAACGAACGCGCTCGCTGTGCGCAGCGGGTTGGCGAGATCAAGGCTGAACACGGCGAAGCGGGGCATATCTACCGTCCGGAACGTGAAGCTCAGGTTTTGCGCCGCTTGCAGGAGGCCAACCCGGGGCCGCTCCCTGGCGAGAACATCACCTTCTTCTTCCGTGAAGTGATGTCGGCCTGCTTGTCGCTGGAAGAGCCTCTGGGCATTGCCTTTCTCGGGCCGCTGGGCACCTTCTCCGAATCTGCGGCCACCAAGCATTTTGGTCATGCCGCACGCTTGCTGCCGCAATCGTCGATCGACGACGTCTTCCGCGAGGTTGAGTCCGGCCACGCCCATTATGCCGTCGTCCCGGTCGAGAATTCGACTGAAGGTGCGGTCGGTCGGACCATGGATTTGTTGCTGGCCACACCGCTGAAAATCTGCGGCGAAGTCGTGCTGCGTATCCACCAGAACCTGCTGACCAATGAAACCGACCTGAGCAAGATCACCAAGGTCTATTCGCATGCCCAGTCGCTGGCTCAGTGCCACGAGTGGCTGAACCGTGTCTTGCCCAAGGCGCAGCGTATCTCCGTTGGCAGCAATGCCCAGGCCGCCCAGAACGCAGCCGCTGAGCCAGGCACGGCGGCGATTGCCGGCGAAGCTGCCGCAGCACGCTACAACTTGCCGAAATTGGTCGAGAACATCGAGGATGAGCCGAACAATACGACCCGTTTCCTCGTGCTGGGCAAGCATGACTCCGGTATTTCCGGGCGTGACAAGACGTCACTGATCATGTCGGCACCCAACCGGACCGGCGCCTTGCATGAGTTGCTGCTCCCGCTGTCGACGGCCGGGGTTTCGATGTGTCGCCTCGAATCCCGTCCGGCCCGCAATGCGCTGTGGGAATACGTCTTCTACGTTGATATCGAGGGCCATCGCGACGAACCGGCGATCAAGGCGGCGCTCGAAAAACTGGCTGGCTATGCCGCCTATCTGAAAATCCTCGGGTCCTACCCGGTTGCCGTTTATTGAGGAAAGCTTCATGAGCCTTGCCGATCAAGCGCTGTCTTACGTTCGCGCCATTTCGCCCTATCAGCCGGGCAAGCCGATCACCGAGCTGGCCCGTGAAATGGGTATTCCGGTCGAGAAAATCGTCAAGCTGGCCTCCAATGAGAACCCGCTGGGCATGAGCCCGAAGGCCAGAAAGGCTGTTGAAGCAGCGATTAGTGGCATCGAACGCTACCCGGACCAGTTTGATCTGATCGCCAAGGTGGCGGAGCGTTGCGGCGTTTCGAGCAACCAGATTGTGCTTGGCAATGGCTCGAATGACGTGCTCGACCTGATCGCCCGCGTTTTTCTGGCGCCAGGCCGATCGGCGGTGTTTGCCCAGCACGCCTTCGCTGTTTATCCATTGGCCACGCTGTCGACGGGTGCCGAGCTGATCTCGACGCCAGCCAAGAACTACGGCCACGACCTGAATGCCATGTGTGCTGCCATCCGCCCGGATACGCGCATTGTCTGGATTGCCAATCCAAACAATCCGACCGGTAACTTCCTGCCGTATCCGGAAGTTCGCGCCTTTCTGGAGCTTGTGCCCAAGGATGTCGTGGTCGTGCTCGACGAGGCCTACAACGAATACATTCCGCCGGCCGAACGGGTCGATACCGCCACCTGGATCAAGGATTTTCCGAACCTTGTGGTCTGCCGTACCTTCTCCAAGATTTTCGGGCTGGCCGGTCTGCGTGTCGGCTATGCGCTGGCTTCGACCGAGGTGGCAGACCTGATGAACCGTATCCGTCAGCCGTTCAACGTCAATAACCTGGCAATTGCCGCCGCCGTTGCCGCGCTCGACGACCATCTGTTTGTGGCTGACAGCTACGAACTCAATCGTCGGGGCATGGAACAGATTATTGCCGGCTTGAAGCGCTTCGGGCTGGAGCATATTCCGTCGCACGGCAACTTCGTGACCTTCCGGGCAGGCGATGCGGCGGCAGTGAACCAGAAACTGCTGAAGCAGGGCGTAATCGTTCGTCCGATTGGCGGCTATGGCCTGCCGGAGTGGCTACGCGTCACCATTGGCACGGAGCCGGAGAATGCCCGTTTCCTTGAAGCACTGGAGAAGGCGCTTTAATTCGATGGCCGAATTCGGCAAGGTCGTTGTTTTCGGTACTGGCCTGATTGGTGGCTCCTTCTCGCTTGCCTTGAAAGAGGCTGAGGCCGTCGAGGAGGTCGTCGGTTTTGGTCGGACACCATCGACCTTGCGTACGGCGCAGGAACTGGGTGTCATTGACCGGGCCGGAATCAATCCGCTTCACGAAATCGAGGATGCGGACATCGTTCTGGTGGCTACCCCAGTGGCCCAGATGCCGGAAATCTTCGCGCGTATTGCTCCCTATCTCGGCCCGAATACGATTGTGACTGATGGTGGCTCGACCAAGGGCGACGTCGTGGCTGCAGCACGGGCCGCTTTCGGCGACCGTATCAGCCAGTTTGTCCCGGCGCATCCGATTGCCGGCGCGGAAAATAGCGGCCCCTCAGCAGCGCGCTGGGATCTCTACCAGGGCAGGAAGGTCGTCGTTACGCCGCTGCCGGAAAACAGCGATGATGCGCTTGATCACATCAAGCGCGCCTGGTCGCTGTGCGGCGCCGACATCTACGAATTGACGCCGGAAATGCACGACCGTGTCTTCGCTGCCGTCAGCCACTTGCCGCATTTGCTGTCTTACGCGCTGGTGCACGACTTGGCCGTGCGTGAGAATGCCGATCTTTTCTTTACTTTTGCCGCCTCCGGTTTTCGCGACTTCACGCGTATCGCCGCTAGCCATCCGGAAATGTGGCGTGACATCTGCCTTGCCAATCGCGAGGCCTTGCTCGGAGAACTGGATAGCTATCGGGCACAACTGGATGAGCTTCGTTTGGCCCTTGCGCAGAACGATGGCGAGCGTCTTGAGGAAGTTTTCGGCATCGCCCGGCGTGCCCGACGCAACTGGGCTGGCGAGGGCTGATGTCCCGCCTGCTTGGCGCGCTACTCTTCGGATTGGCGCTTTCGCTGCCGATGGTTTCAAGCGCCGTAGAAGCGCCTCCCATTCTGCTGGCCAATGTCTATCGTGATCAGGTCGATGTTGCACGCTATCTGGTCAGTGAAAAACTCGATGGCGTGCGGGCGATCTGGGATGGTCAGGCGCTGCGTTTCCGGAGTGGCAGGCCAATCCATGCCCCTGATTGGTTTATCGCCGGCCTGCCGAAACAGCCGCTGGATGGCGAGTTGTGGATTGCGCGTGGCCAGTTCGAGCGTGTTTCGGGTATTGTCCGGCACGAGGTTCCGGATGATGCCGGGTGGCGCGAAGTGCGCTACATGGTTTTCGAGTTGCCTGGGGTGCCCGGGCCATTCAGTGAGCGTGCCGAACAGATTCGTGTCCTGGCCCAGAAGGTCAATCTCCCTTGGCTGCGCGCAATCGAGCAATTTTCAGTGGTCAACCGGGCCAGCCTGAAAAAGCACCTCGACGAGGTTGTTCGGGGCGGTGGCGAGGGCCTGATGCTGCATCTGGCCGATGCGGCCTATGAAACGGGGCGTAGCGATGTGCTGCTCAAGCTAAAACCCTGGCAGGATGCAGAAGCGGTGGTCGTTGCTCATCAACCGGGTAAAGGGAGATTTGCCGGACATCTCGGCGCCCTGAAGGTGCGAACGCCGGAAGGCCGAGAGTTTCTGCTGGGCAGCGGTTTCTCCGCTCTGCAGCGGCAACAGCCGCCAGCCATCGGCACAACAGTTACCTACCGTTTTCGCGATCTGACCAACAAGGGTATGCCGAGATTTGCCAGTTTTTTGCGGGTTCGTGATGAGTAGCGCGATGGCTTACCCCCTTGTCATCGCATTGTTTTGCTGCACCGCATCACTTGGACAGGTAAAATTCCAGACTTACTCCAAGGGCTGCCAACAATGATTCTTGTGACAGGCGGGGCCGGCTATATTGGTTCGCATACCTGCGTTGAGCTCCTCAATTTAGGCCAGGACGTTGTCGTATTCGACAATTTCTGCAATAGCCATCCGGAATCCATCAAGCGGGTTGAAGCGATCACCGGCAAGAAAATCGCTGTGGTCAAAGGCGATATTCGCGATCAGGCGGCCGTCGAAGCAGCCTTGCGCCAATACGATTGCCAGTCGGTGATCCATTTTGCCGGCCTGAAAGCGGTTGGCGAGTCGGTCGAGAAGCCGCTTGCGTACTACGACAACAACGTTATCGGTACGCATAGACTGCTACAGGCGATGAGCAATTGCGGTCTCAAGACGCTGGTTTTCAGTTCTTCCGCAACGGTCTATGGCGAACCGCAGTTTCTGCCATTGACTGAGCAGCATCCGCTTTCAGCAACCAATCCCTATGGCCGAACCAAACTGGTCATCGAGGATATGCTGCGAGATTTGTATCGTTCGGATTCGTCCTGGCGGATTGGCATTTTGCGCTACTTCAATCCGGTTGGAGCGCACGAGAGCGGACTGATCGGTGAAGACCCGCAAGGTATTCCGAATAACCTGATGCCTTTCGTGGCGCAGGTCGCAGTTGGGCGGCGCGAGAGACTCAGCGTCTGGGGCAACGATTACCCGACGCCAGATGGAACGGGCGTTCGCGACTATATTCACGTGGTTGATCTGGCCATTGGACACCTGAAAGCACTCGCCTGTCTGAGCGAGTCACGGTGCTTCGAGGTGAACCTAGGTACCGGTACTGGTTACAGCGTGCTCGATGTCATCAAGGCTTTTCAGAGGGCCAGCGGTCGCCCGATTCCTTACGAACTGGCGCCACGTCGTGCCGGTGACGTTGCCTCGTGTTATGCCGATCCGGCCTTCGCGGCTGAACTGCTGCAGTGGCGTGCCAAGCGGAATCTGCAAGCCATGTGTGTCGATGCCTGGCGTTGGCAAAGTAACAATCCAAATGGCTTTCGGTAAATTATTCGCAGTTTTGGAGAGCATATGACCATCTTAGTCACTGGCGGTGCCGGATTTATTGGTAGCAACTTCGTTCTCGACTGGCTCGCCCGGTCTGACGAGCGGGTCATCAACCTTGATGTGCTGACCTATGCTGGCAATCTGGAAAACCTCGCTTCGCTTGACGGAGACTCTAGGCACCTTTTCGTTAAAGGCGATATTGGTGATTTCGAACTCGTTTCTAAATTACTGGCAGAGCATCAACCGCGTGCTGTCGTTAATTTTGCCGCCGAATCTCACGTTGATCGCAGTATTCATGGCCCGGAAGACTTCATCCAGACGAACATCGTCGGTACCTTTCGCTTGCTCGAATCTGTACGCGCCTTCTACGGTCAACTGGAGAAAGCGGCCAAAAACGAATTCCGGTTTCTGCACGTCTCTACCGACGAGGTTTACGGCTCGCTTGCTACCGACGACCCTGCCTTTACCGAAACCCACCAGTACGAGCCCAATAGTCCCTACTCAGCCAGTAAAGCTGCTAGCGACCACCTTGTGCGTGCCTACCACCATACTTACGGCTTGCCGGTCCTGACTACCAACTGCTCCAACAATTACGGACCTTACCACTTCCCGGAAAAGCTGATCCCGCTCGTCATCCACAACGCCCTGGCCGGCAAGCCGCTGCCAATCTACGGGGATGGACAGCAAATTCGTGACTGGCTTTACGTCAAGGATCACTGCAGTGCCATCCGCCGTGCGCTTGAAGCTGGCCGTCTCGGCGAGACTTATAATGTTGGCGGCTGGAACGAGAAGTCGAATCTGGAAGTCGTTTATACACTGTGTGCCATTCTCGATGAATTAAGGCCGCGTGTTGACGGTAAGCCATACAAGGAGCTGATCACCTACGTCACGGATCGCCCTGGCCACGACCGCCGTTACGCTATTGATGCTACCAAGATTGAACGCGAACTTGGCTGGAAGCCCGACGAAACCTTCGAAACAGGCATACGCAAGACAGTTCAATGGTATCTGGATCATCAGGATTGGGTTGAAAATGTCACGAGTGGCAATTATCGCCAATGGGTAAACCAGAACTACGGAGCACGATAATGAGCAGTACACGCAAGGGCATAATACTGGCCGGCGGGGCCGGTACCAGATTACATCCGGCAACCTTGGCAGTTTCCAAGCAACTGCTCCCGATTTACGACAAGCCGATGATTTATTACCCTCTCAGTTCGCTGATGCTGGCTGGGATTCGTGATGTTTTGGTTATTTCAACCCCGCAAGACACACCGCGTTTCCAACAACTCCTGGGCGATGGCAGCCAGTGGGGCATTAACCTACAGTATGCCATTCAGCCCACTCCTGACGGCCTTGCCCAAGCCTTTCTGATCGGCGCCGACTTCGTTGGAAATGCCGATTCCGCGCTGGTGCTTGGCGATAACATTTTCTACGGCCACGATTTCCATGCGCTGCTGGCCAATGCCAACCAGCGAGTCAAGGGCGCCACCGTATTTGCTTACCACGTCCATGATCCAGAGCGTTACGGTGTTGCCGAATTCGATCAAAACGGCAAGGTCTTGAGCCTGGAAGAAAAACCCAATGTTCCCAAGTCGAACTACGCGGTTACCGGTCTCTATTTTTACGACAATCAGGTTGTCGACCTTGCTAAGGAGCTGAAACCATCCGTGCGTGGCGAACTGGAAATTACTGACCTCAACCGCCTCTACCTCGAGCGCGGCCAGCTCAATGTCGAGATCATGGGGCGCGGCTATGCATGGCTCGATACGGGGACGCACGATAGTCTGCTCGAAGCGGGGCAGTTCATCGCCACACTGGAAAAGCGCCAAGGCCTCAAAGTTGCATGTCCGGAGGAGCTTGCCTACCGGCAAGGCTGGATTAATGCTGAACGGCTGGAAAAACTTGCCCAGCCGCTGGCCAAGAACGGTTATGGCCAATACTTGTTGGCGATCCTCAAGGACAAAGTGATCGGATGAAAATCACGCCAACCAAAATTCCGGACGTTCTTCTCATTGAACCGCAAATTTATGGCGACGAACGGGGGTTCTTCTTCGAGAGCTTCAACCAGAAACGTTTTAACGATGCGGTGGGTTACGACGTCAAGTTCGTCCAGGATAACCACTCCAAGTCTGTAAAGAGCGTTCTACGGGGATTGCACTATCAATTGCCTCCGAAAGCGCAGGGCAAACTGGTTAGAGTAGTTCAAGGCGAAGTTTTCGATGTTGCTGTCGATATTCGCAAAGGATCACCGACCTACGGTCAATGGGTGGGGGTCACGCTTAGTGGGGAAAATAAGCAGCAACTCTGGATTCCTGCCGGACTGGCACATGGCTTTCTGGCCCTGAGCGAGACTGCGGAGTTCTTGTACAAGACGACAGACTACTATGATCCGAAACTGGAACGGTGCATTCGATGGGATGATCCTGCTCTGGATATTGTCTGGCCAATACAAAGCGAGCCATTGATTTCCACAAAAGACAGAAATGCGGATTTTTTCAAAAGCTTATAGTTGATCATATTTTATGTAATGCTCCAGTTGGATGATTTACTCGTTCTTGCGGGGGCGGGTAGCACACCATGCTTGGCTAAGGCATCCGTCACAGGGGCGCAAGAGATCTGACTAGAGGCTACATGGCCGAGGTTAAGTAGAAATCTAAACGTTATATATTTTGTGCTAATTAGGTATTGTGCTTCCGGTAGGGGCGGTCTTTTTGGCTATGTAATTGTTTGATATTTATGCAATGTGTTTGGTGTTTGCTTGGAAAATATTTTCGCCTCTGCTTGCAATGTGACGGATAAAATTTTTATAGATAACTGTGGTGGAATAATTAAATTCATGCAACTAAGTCCGATACCATTTAACAAGCCCTATATGATTGGTACTGAAATTGATTGTATCAAAGAGGCTAAAGCTCAAAATATGTTGGCGGGTGATGGGGGCTTTACCAAAAGATGCCACGACTGGATTGAACATCAAATCGGTGTCAAGAAAGCCCTTTTGACACATTCCTGTACGGCAGCTTTGGAAATGGCGGCACTCCTTCTTGATATTGAGCCAGGAGATGAAATTATTCTGCCCTCTTATACATTCGTTTCTACTGCAAATGCATTTGTTCTGCGGGGGGGGGTTCCGGTATTTGTCGATATAAGGCCAGATACACTTAATATTGACGAAGGGGAAATTGAGGCTGCAATTACCCATAAAACAAAAGCAATAATCCCCGTTCACTATGCTGGTGTGGCATGTGAAATGGACAGTATTTTAGATATTGCGACTCGTCATTGTTTATCTGTTGTGGAAGATGCGGCACAAGGAATTATGGCGACCTACAAAGGTAGAGCGCTTGGTAGTATCGGTGATTTTGGTGCTTTCAGCTTTCACGAAACTAAAAATATAATTAGTGGAGAAGGGGGGGCCTTATTGGTTAATAGTGATGGGTATGCGCTTCAGGCGGAGATTATCCGAGAAAAGGGTACAGATCGAAGTCGTTTCTTTCGGGGTGAGGTAGATAAGTACACTTGGCAGAGTGTTGGGTCTTCCTTCCTTCCTGGTGAGTTAATAGCGGCGTTTCTTTGGGCGCAACTGGAACAAGCCAACAAGATCACCGAGCAGCGTCGCCAGATTTGGCAACGATACAACCTTCTAACCGAACCGCTTGAGCGTGAGGGGCTACTGCGTCGCCCTCGTATCCCGGTTGAATGCGAGCACAACGCCCATATTTTCTACGTGTTGCTTGGGGGGGAAATCGATCGCAAGCGCGTGCTGGAGGAGATGAAGCGTAACGGAGTTCATGCACTGTTTCATTATGTGCCACTGCATTCATCGCCTGCTGGTCAACGATACGGTCGTTTTCATGGCGATTTGAAAAATACCGATCAGCTTTCTGAGCGAATCATTCGCCTGCCTATCTGGATTGGTATGAGCGAGTCGGATCAGACCCGCGTTGTCGATTCGCTGAAATCTGCCATCGAATTTGCGGATTGCGAGTTGTCTACATGACACAGCGTGTGCCCGAAACAAAGACTGGGTTTGTATATCAGAAAGCATCGCACGTGAGTCCGCTCCTGCTTATCAGTTACTTTAGCGGTATTCGAGGTAACTGCCCCGCCGAATGGGCGGATGACAAGATTCGAGTCCTGGAGTCAGTTGGGCGCAAGACTGTAGTGCTTACCGGCATGGGAAGCCATGTTACCGATCGCGCCGTGGTGAGCTATGTTCGGGTGCCATCGCTGTCGTGGAATGACTATAAGGAAGAAATCAAGGAACTGAAGTCGGTCGGTGAAGCCATACCGCTGGGCATGCACCTGTTCATGCCGTTCGCCTTCATATTGGGTATGGTACTCGATTACATTCTTCGGAAAGTGACGAAAGGCGTAAGTGCTGGGCGGTGGTCGTGGCTTCTCACGGCCTTGCCGGTCGCATTGTTCATCAAGCTGCGTTACGGAGTGTGCGACGTGTTCTCCACGGGCGGGCCTACATCTGCCCATGTGGTCGGTGGCATGATTGTCCGAATGACTGGGGGGCGTCTGTTTTGCGAATTCCAGGATCCATTGCTGGGTGCCACGATGACACGATCGAGCGTGACAAGGCGCATTTCTGCAAGTATCGAAGCCTGGTTGGCAAGGCGTGCGACGAGGGCAGTCTACGTCACGCAGGAAGCCGCACGGTTGGCGCAGGAGCGAAACCCTGATCAAACTAGCAAAATTGTTGCGGTGTATCCCGGTGCTTGGCAATTCTTGCCTCCGGTGTCATCTGGCGAGCGCCGGCAGGAAGGTTTGTTCGAGTTCCTGCATCTTGGGACCCTGTATGGGTCGCGAAATCTGGACCTGTTCTTCAACGCGCTCGACGCGTTACGTAGTGAGGGGTTCGAGCCTGCGCAGGCTGTTCGTGTTGTCAATCTTGGCGCGGTCTACTGCGAGACAGCTCCGCAATATCATGCGCGTGCCGACTTCCAGTCGCTTGATGCTCTTGAGAGGGTGGAAGCCTTGCAGCGCGCCCGAAATGCTTCTTGCCTGATGCTGGTGCAGCACGCCGACGAGCGTAGTCGGGAAACAATTCCCTACAAGACCTACGACTACTTGAACCTCGGACTACCAGTGTTAGGATTGCTCAAAAACGACGAGTTGCGTACGCTTATCGAGCTGAATGGTGGTTATACCGCGGAAGTCGATCAGCCCGACTCGATCAAGCTAGCCCTACGCAGTTGTCTGGCTGCCCTGGCCAATTCGAAGGTCGAACTTGCGGGCGTTCGGGACCGAATCGATATATCAGCACAGTTTCTGCAGGTGCTGGAGTGTGCCGATGTCAGACGCTGAGCTCACTGTTGTTCTATCAGGTCATCTGTGCCGACCGCAGTCGGCCGATATGCGCCCGTTTTGGCGTGGTTTCATCGAACTGCAGCGGAAGCTACCAGCTACCCGGCGGGTCAGGCATATTGTTGTTCATAGCTGGAATCCTGAACTGGCTGGTCTGGCACGCTTGGTCTATGCGCCACATGCAGAGTGCCACGAGCGGCAGCCCTGTTTCTATCCTGAGTTTGTGCACCTGATCACCCCCCCAGATCTGTTTGAGAGAGGCCTGGATCGGCTGAATTCGACCTGGAAGAACGTGTCGCTCCAGTCAGTGCTCGGTAACGCCAGTTCGCGTGCGCGAGCCGTTGATTTGATGGATGCTTTACCTGCCTCTGAGGGGCAGGTTCTGATCACACGCTGGGATCTGGGACAGACCGGCAGCTCCCAGGTCAATCAACTGGTTACTGATACTGCGTTGCCCGAGGGGTATATCTATATGTCGTACTTCTCGGAGGTGGACGAGGGCTATGCGGACATGTGGATGCTCGCGCCGTGGGCGCTCGCTCGGCGATTCGGCAAGTTTGATTCCTTCGTGCTGGAGGCCTTGACGGGACGCAATGCTTACCTGAAACAGTTTTGTGAATCTGGCTGGCCACGGGCTCGCGTTAAGACGCGCTACGAAGCTGCAATATCACACCCAATTGGGCGGCGAATCCATACCCATGCATTAAGGCTGATCCGGTACATTTTGGGGCACGCACAAGGAGGCAGTCTTTCTGAGCGGATATTGCGTAGGCTGATAGGCCCGCTGCAGAGACTCTTGGAGCAGCCGACTTTGACTGCCGAAAACTCCTGCATGCCCGACGCGGCAGATGTGCCGCGAACTTTCCCATCTTTCGTCGCCCTGAACATTCATGCGCTGCTCAAGTACTTTATCCTTTCTGAAGGGCTTCGTGAGAGGACGCGCTTTCTAACGCATGAAGATTTCCAGATAGCTGCGCAATCAGGGCAGTTGATTAATCCTCCGTCCGTGGTACTGCTGCTCTGGGAAGCGGGAGAAGACGACTTGGCAGTCAAGGGTTTGGTAGAGTCCTCGCCGTTGCCGATCGCCACTGTCTTTCAGATGGGGGGCGCAGTTCGCGCGTGGAGGCCGGAACAAAGCGGGGATTGGGTGCCACGTGTGCTGCAGCCAACCTCCGCTTCATCGAGGGACCGGCTACAATGTGCGCTGGACGATGTCCTCAAGCAGACGGGCGAGTCGACGCTGGTTCTTATTATGCCGACAGCAGACGAATATCTCGCTTGTGCCGATTGGTACTATCTGAATGCACTCCTCAAGTACATTGATTGGAGTCGTTTGGGGTACGTAAGTTTAGAAGGAAGTCAGGCTGGAAGACCGAGTCTGGAGTTCCCCGGCCTGCAAATGGTAAGGGGGGGGGGGCTATCGTTCAAGATGGCAGCAGGCACGGCGGTGGGTATTCGTCCATTCTTGAACGTGGCCGATCCAGACCTGACGGAAATATGTAGCCGCGCGGACCGGATGCTGCTTGAGTTCCCTGTGGTTGCCAATACTGGAGCACTGTTTTGAGCAATCGGAAGGACATGCGGCTGGAGCCCCTTGGGGCCTCCCACGTGCTGCCCACAGGTGATGGAGATTTGGATCGATTCGAACGACTCGCCCGCGAACATACCCCCTTTACCTTCGTGCGATTCAGCGACGGTGAAATCGAGATTCTGCGCAATCGAAAACTGGTTATCGCCGGCGGGGTTACTGAGTTTCGAGGCAAGCGCTTCTCGAACCAATTCCCCGTGTTCGACCAGAAGCGCTTCGACCCGAAATGTGGTCAGGACGTTCGTCGCGACCTGCTCGCATCGGCGATCTTCTGTGAAGGCGCGTACTTCAAGGGGGTGCCAACGCAGCACAACAATGCCATAGGTGACCGGGAGTTCATGCTGCGGCTCAATGGCGGTTTCACACCGCAGATGACCTTCTCTGACCTGTTTCTCAACTCCAACTTCCTCCGTGCACGCTCGAATTTCTTCCCCTTTCTGGCCTCGTCATTTGCTGAGCTGCTCGTCGTGGGCAACTGGCGTTGCGAGTTGAAGGGCTATCTGGAAAAAGGAAAGTTGGTAAAGATACCGGATGACTTCTTTTCGTCCTACCAGCAGACAATCGATTCAGTGCTGGCGGCGCTGCAGAATGCGCCCCGGTCAGCGCTGGTCCTGTCGTCTGCTTCATCCCTGTCCAATGTGCTGGGGCATCGGCTTCGTCTTAGTCGTCCAGATCTGACCTTCCTGGATATTGGCACAGTCCTTAACGACCTGATGGGCCTTAACCTTGGCACGCGGGCCTATCACAAGCTTATCAATCCCCGCACCTTGGGCGAGCGATTCGCCGCTTGGCGCTACCGCCGGCACCGAGAATACCAACTTCAATGGTGAAAGCATGATTACGGTTGTCCTTAACGCCTTCAAGCGTCAGCAATATCTGAAACAGCAGATTGACTGCGTACTGTCACAGACGGTACCGGCGCAACGCGTGCTGATCTGGAATAACGGCGAAGCACTGGATCTGCATGGTTACGGCGAAAAAGTGATGATTGCCAATAATTCGCACAACCTTGGCGTGTGGTCACGCTTTGCCTACGCGATCAACGCAGAGACCGAGTACGTCTGCATGCTAGACGACGATACCTTCCCTGCGCCTCGCTTCTTCGAGAGCTGTCTGCAGCAAATGGAGCGCGAGCCGGCCTTGCTTGGTGCGCGAGGATTGCGCTTTCTCAGCGCCGCCCGTTATCACCCCTTCGTCTCCTTTGGTTGGGATGCGCCAAACGAGAAGGCGGAGGTTGTCGATATCGTTGGCCACGCCTGGTTCTTCAAGCGTGAATGGCTAGGTGCGTTCTGGCGTGAACTCCCTCCGCTTGGTACGTCTCGGTTGGTGGGTGAGGATATGCATTTTTCATTCATGCTCCAGAAATACCTCGGCATCCGCACTATTGTTCCGCCGCATCCCGTGGCGGAGCACTCCATTTGGGGAAGCGATCCCGAGTTAGCAATGAGGTTAGGGACATCGAAGGAAGCTGTTTCGCAGGGTGAAGAGGCCTTGCGCAAGTTCGACACGGCGCTGCGTCATTGCACCTCGAACGGGTTCCGTCTGTGTAAAGATGCGGCGGACACTGCATCGGCGGGGGTGGTGATCGGTCCGGGCGTCACGCGTATCCGTTTCATCAAGCGACTGACGACCAAATACCCTTGGCTGGGAAACTGGGGGCGCGTACTCCTGCGCAAATTGGCTGAGAAGAACATTCATATCTGAGGCGGGGAAAGAGCTTGAAAAAAGTCTGTGTCGTAATCGGTACGCGGCCCGAGGCCATCAAAATGGCACCTTTGGTGCTTGCGCTACGTGCGCAACCTGAAGTTTTTGACGTGACTGTCTGTAGTACTGGTCAGCACACCACGATGCTCGACGGCGCGATGTCGGCTTTTGGTCTGAAAGCCGATCTCGAACTGGGGGTTATGAAGCCAGGGCAGTCTCTGGCGGAGCTCACAAGCCGGTTGTTGTTGGCGCTCGACGCGCACTTCGCTGCGACGCAACCCGATCTGGTGCTGGTGCATGGCGATACTACGTCCGCAATGGTGGGCGCGTTGGCCGCCTTCTACCGTCAGATCGAAGTGGGGCATGTCGAGGCTGGACTGCGAACCGGGAATTTGCTGTCCCCCTTCCCGGAGGAATACAACCGGCGATCAGTGGCGATCGCGACGCGCCACCATTTCGCCCCGACGCCGGCGGCACGCGCAAACCTTGAGCGCGAGGGCGTGACACCCGAGCACATCATCGTGACCGGCAATACGGTCATTGATGCCTTGCTGCTGACAATCCGTACGCTTGAGGGGGGCGCTGAAGAGGTCGAGCAGTTGCGCGCACGCTTGATGCAGCAGATTGGCTTCGATATCGAGACACAGCCCTTCATCCTGATCACGGCGCATCGACGGGAGAATTTTGGCACCGGGCTCGACAGCATCTGCTTCAGTATCCATGAGTTGGCGAAGGCCAACCCCGGTCTGCATTTCGTGTACCCGGTCCACCTGAACCCGAAGGTCAAGGATGTGGTTGAGAGCAAGCTGGCCGATGTGCCCAACGTGGTCCTGATTCCACCCCAAGACTACAAGGATTTTGCGTGGCTGCTGCGTCACTGCCTTCTCGTGCTGACCGATAGTGGTGGGATCCAAGAAGAAGCACCGGCACTCGGCAAGCCGGTGTTGGTGATGCGCGACACCAGCGAACGTCCGGAGGCGATCACAGCCGGCACAGCCAAGTTGGTCACTACCAATTCGGAGATAGTGATCCGCGAGACGCAGACGCTGATCAGTGACGCCACTGCCTATGCCGCCATGGCCCATGCTACCAACCCCTTTGGTGACGGCCGGGCGGCTGGTCGCATCATGGAGTACTTGATGAGTCTGGAGCGCGCATGCAGGCCAGCGTAATATTGCGCACTTTCGTCCCAGAGGACACTGATCAGGTGGTCGAGTTGTTGCAGGACGTTAGCATCTATCGGCCGGACTCAGCCAAAGCGCTCGAGTTGGCGCGCATCTTTGCCGAGCAGAAAGAGAGCTACGCCTGTGTAGCGGCATATGGTGAGCGGCTGGTCGGTTTCGGTTCATTGTTCGTGCTGAACCGGATACGCGGTGGTTGCTCGGCCATTATCGAGGACATGGTGGTCGCCGCCGATGTGCGGGGCCAGGGCATCGGCCGCTTGGTTCTGGATGATCTTTTGGCGCAGGCTCGAACAAGGGCCTGCTTCAAGATAACCCTGGAGTCCAGCGAAATGGCCCGGGAATTCTATCGGGCAGCGGGTTTTGAAATTGGCGGCCATGTCATGAAATACCGTCTGTAACTAGACTCAGAGGAAAGAGAATTGATCATACTTTCACACCGCGGGTACTGGTTAGAAGAGGCAGAAAAGAACAGCCGCGTTGCGTTCGAGCGTAGTTTTTCGCTGGGCTTTGGAACCGAGACCGATGTACGCGATTGGGACGGGCAGCTGGTGATCTCCCACGATCCAGCAAACCGTGAGTGCATAACGCTGGAGACTCTCCTCCAACTTTACCTGAAGTATCCAAACCGACCGACGCTCGCCCTGAACATCAAGGCTGATGGCTTGCAAGCTGAACTTCAGCGCCAGCTCACGGTGTTCGGCATCGAGAACTACTTTGTCTTCGACATGGCGGTACCGGATGGCATGCTCTATCTACGGCGCGGTATGAACGCGTATACCCGACACAGCGAATATGAACCGGTACCGCCTTATTACCCCCTGGCACACGGAGTTTGGCTGGACGAGTTCGATGGTCACTGGCTGAGCGACGAAGTGATCGAAGACCACATTTCCGCTGGTAAGGGTGTATGTATCGTGTCGCCGGAATTGCACAAACGTTCCTACGAGAAGGAATGGGCGCACTACCGGGAACTTGAAAAAAGACTGGGCAAGGACGTGCTGATGTTGTGCACTGACTTGCCGGAACATGCAAAGGAGTTTTTCAATGCCTAAGATCAAAGCCGTTATCTTTGATATGGACGGCGTACTTATCGAAGCAAAGGACTGGCACTACGAAGCGCTGAACAAGGCGCTTGGTCTGTTCGGCATGGAGATCAGCCGCTACGACCATTTGGTCACCTACGATGGCCTACCAACCCGGAAAAAGCTAGAGATGCTGAGCGCAGAGCGCGGACTTCCGAGCAGGCTGCACGAGTTTATCAACGACATGAAGCAGCAATATACGATGGAACTTGTCCATGCACAGTGCAAGCCTCGCTTCCATCATGAATATGCACTGTCGCGTTTGAAGCAGGAGGGTTACCGTCTGGCAGTGGCATCCAATTCGATCCGGAACACCGTGCAGGTGATGATGGAACGATCTGCGCTAATGGGCTATTTGGATTTGTTTCTATCAAATCAGGACGTGACTGCTGGTAAACCCGATCCGGAAATCTATGTGCAGGCGATCCGGCGGCTGGGCCTCAGACCGGAGGAATGCCTGGTAGTGGAAGACAACGAGAACGGAAAGCAGGCCGCCAGGGGCAGTGGCGCCTGGCTCATGGAGGTGAACGAAGTGGAGGAGGTGAATTATCCGAACATCATGCGCAATATTTTGCGTATTGAGGAGCATGCGGCATGATCAACGTTCTCATCCCAATGGCCGGCAAGAACCAGTACTTTCCAGAGAGTGAGTTCCCCTTCCCGAAGCCGCTGATCGAGATAGGCTCGAAGACGGTGATCGAACGCGTGGTGGACAACCTGTCTACTGCCGCCGAGCAAGTTCAGTTCATCTTCGTGATCAGCAGCGACGACTGCCGAAAATTCCATCTGGACAGCACACTAAATATTATCACTGATGGGCAGTGCCGCATCGTGCGCTTGGACAGGGAAACCCGAGGTTCGGCCTGCAGCGCACTGATGGCCATCGACCATATCGCTAGTGATACCCCGCTCCTGATCGCGAATAGCGATCAGCTATTCGAAGAACCACTTGCCGAACTGATTGCAGGCTTCCAAGCGGCGGATGCCGGCATTGTGACTTTCGATTCGGTGCACCCGCGTTGGTCCTATGCACGTTTGGATGAACACGGCAAGGTAGTGGAAACTGCCGAGAAGCGCCCGCTCAGCCGTCATGCCATCGCCGGCCTTTACTATTTTTGCCGTGGCCATCACTTTGTCGAGGCCGCCATGCAAATGATTCGTAAGGATGAAAGCCTCAACGGCAGCTATTTCATTGCACCGGTGCTCAATCAAATGATTTTGGCTGGCAAAGACATCCGAATACATAAGGTGGACAACGCTCGCTTCCATACTTTTTACACGCCTCAGAAGATCAAGGAGTATGAGAACTGGCTGCAGCGCAGCGAAAACTAAGCCAGCATAGGTAAAATAAAATGAAAAAAGCAAGACTGGAAGACATGGTCAAGGGCTGGTTCGTGGGTGACTTCGAGCCGTCGCTGATCAAGACCCGGGAGGTGGAAGTGGCGGTGAAGGAATACCGCAAGGGTGATCGGGAGGATCGACATTATCATAAGGTGGCAACTGAGATAACAGTGATCTCCTCCGGGTTGGTGCGCATGAACGGCATCGAATATGGAAAGGGCGACATCATTGTCATCGAACCTCTGGAGTCCACCGATTTCGAGGCGCTTGAAGACACCATTACCACCGTCGTTAAATACCCCGGAGCAAGTCACGACAAATATGAAGGGAGCGTATCATGATCAATGTGCTTATTCCCATGGCAGGGGCCGGGAGTCGTTTTAGCAAGGCGGGATTTTCCAAGCCCAAGCCCTTCATCGACGTCGCGGGCAAACCCATGATCGTACGAGTGCTAGAGAACTTGGCTCTACCAGACGTGCGCTACATACTTGTTGCCCGCCGCGAACACATGCAGGCCGAAGCAGAGTTGGTGCACGAAATCGAGCGGAAGTACCAAGCTACATTTCTTGAAATAGAAGGCCTGACAGAAGGCACGGCCTGTACCGTATTGCACGCCCGCAAGTTGATCAACAACGACACACCGCTGCTAATCGCGAATTCGGACCAGATTGTGGATTTTGATCCACTGGATTTTGTTGACGACTGCTTTAGTAGGAATCTTGACGGCTCCATCCTTACATTCGAGGACAAGGCGCGTGATCCAAAATGGTCATTTGCCCGCATCGGGGCAGACGAGCTAGTGCTGGAAGTGAAGGAAAAACAGGCGATTTCTGCATTCGCGACCGTAGGCATCTATCTGTTCCGCCGCGGAGCGGACTTTGTCGATGCGGCTATCGAGATGATGTTGCAACAGGATCGGGTGAACAACGAGTATTACACATGTCCAACTTACAATTACTTGATTCGCGATAGCAAACGAATCGGTATATACAACGTATTACCTGAAGCCATGCACGGCATAGGCACGCCAGAGGACTTGGCAGCTTATTTACAACGCAGACAGCTTTAATGTTCGATTAATTTAGAACGGACGTTATTGGCGTGTATGACCGTTTGAGTGATAAAAAACTGCGGGGCCATTATCGTGATACGAGTTTTATTTTCATTCAACAGCCGGAAATCTGAAGTGCACAAGAAACTTATCATTTGCAAATGACTATATTCAACAGCCGTATATGCCATCTCACGTATACACACACCGATTGCGCAGACGTGTGGCCCGTTTACTTCCACCAGATGCAGCGTTTCTTCGATTTAGGCATTGATCACATGGTTGCAGTCAATCAGCTGCACGGCAGCCTGCCGTCGTTTGTTCGGCCGATTGTTTATAACGATAATCTCCCCTATCCACAACGCCTGATGTCTTGCCTAGAACGGTTGAGCGAGTTTGATTTCGTGTTTTTCGACCATGAAGACATGTTCCTATACGACGAGCCTGACCGGGAAGAACTCCGGGCCTACTACGCGTGCCTGAGTTCCGGCGACCTGGATCATATCCGCATGATCAAGGGCGGCGATTGCAAATATGAGCAGATGCAAGGAGTTTCAAGTCTTTTTCGCCTCGATCCGCGTTCGAAATGGATATTCTCGATCCAGCCTGGCTTCTGGAAGCGTACCGCGCTCATTGATGTTCTGAAGGCCAATCCGGAGGTCAATATCTGGGATTTCGAGGTGAAGAGCCAGAAGGCGGTCAAGAAACTGAAGCTGAAGGCCGGGTTTTCCTACCGCCAGGGCGCCAAGCGTGGCCTGCACCACTTCGACAACGATGTCTACCCCTACATTGCCACCGCAATCGTCAAGGGTAAGTGGAATCTCCGCGAGTACAGGGAGGAACTAGGCAGCCTGCTAGCTGAGCATGGCATCGACTCCTCCGTGCGCGGTGTGTTCTAGTGGGGGGTTGTAAGACTATGGACTCCCCGTTCTCTAGCGCGTTTCCCGGACGATCCGATGGGATGGCTATGTGTTCTCTGGCTTATGCATAAACATGTCTAGCCCTTACCGCAGGATATTTGCCTTGACGCCGCCGTCGATCCGACGGCGTTTCTACGCTGCCTTCCTACTGATCGGTATGGTCGGTGTGCTGGAGGTTTTCTCTCTTTCAGCCCTGTTGGCCTTCTTCAGCGTCGGCTTGAACGATAGCGGCAGAAATCAGTGGCCGATGTTGAAGCAATGGTTGGCCGGTTTGAACACCTCTTCGCCATCCAGTTATCTGCTTGCGATCGCCTTGGGGCTGTTTGTGCTCAAGGCCGGCATCATCTTGCTGGTTGGACGGCATTCCTATCACACTGCGACCGCTGCAAAAAAGCATTTTCAGGAACAACTGTTTCAGCGCTTCCTTCATACTCCCTTCTGCGAACAAGCGGGCAACAAATCATCGGACTGGGTACGCAGCCTGACAGTAGATTGCAATGCGCTTGAAGGGCGATTTTTCATGCCAATCCTGGTGCTGCTTGGGGAGATCATTCCCGCGCTGTTTGTCTGCGGAGTTCTTCTCGTCGTTAATACGATTGCATTCGTGGTCGCGGTAGGCATATTCGCCGTGGTTGGCGTGGCCGTGTTTCTCGCCACTCATCGCAGGTTGGTCCGATTGGGACAGCAGCAGCAGCAGGCCGACGGCAGCATCGTCCAAGCGGCACAGCAGGCCTTCCTGGGCCTGCGGGAGTTGACGATCTATGATCTACAAACTTGGGCGCAAAGGCGATTCGAGGCATTCACCGATGTGTCGAGCCGTGCGGTAAATGAGGCTTTGTTCATCAGCTTGCTGCCGCGCTTCGTATTCGAGGTGGCCGTTTATGTCAGCCTCGGGCTGGTTTTTGTAGTCTATGCGCTGCAGGGGACACCGCTGACGCAGGTTATCGGCGAATTCGCCATCTTCGGCGCGGCGGCCATGCGCCTGTTGCCTTCTGTGAGCAAAGTGGTAAGCCACCTCCAGTCGCTTAAGCATGCTAGGCCGGCCGTTGTGGCGGTAACTGAGGCGTTGTGCGCATCGACTCAGGCATGGTTGCCGGCCTCAAACGAACCCGTCGAGCCGATCAGCTTCGTGGCGCTGTCCCTGCGCGAGGCCGGGTTCATCTATGGTGACCGTCCGGTGTTCCTCCACCTGAATCTGGATATCGATGCGGGCGATTCGCTGGCAATCGTCGGTGCGTCAGGGTCGGGAAAAAGCACGCTGATCAATCTTATCCTTGGTCTGCTGACCCCGACGCAGGGGCAGGTCGTGCTGAACGGGGCCTCCCTTGCAGGGCGGGAGCTGATTTGGTGGTCCTGCGTGGCCTACGTGCCCCAGGAACCCTTCCTGATGGACTCCAGTGCGATTGCTAACGTGATGCTGGGCACCGCTGATCACTCCGACGAGGAAGTGGCCCGTGCCCGTGAGCTGATCGGACAACTGGATCTTCCCGAGGCTTTGAAGGATGTTTCGGACAGCATCGGCGAAAGCGGTGCCCGCTTGTCGGGCGGGCAGCGACAACGGCTAGCGATTGCCCGTGCGTTGTATAGAAATCCGCAGGTATTGATTCTAGATGAGGCGACCAGCGCCATGGATGTTCAGACCCAGGCGCGGGTGATGGATGTGGTTGCTGGGTACATGAAAGGCCGTACGTTGCTGATGATCACTCATCGTGCCGAGACGCTGACATACTGCAACAAGGTTCTGACCCTCCCTGAGGGGCGCCTGGATCTGCCTGTCAGCGACCATGCCTAGACTCTTTGTACACGCGATCAATGTGCATCAGGGGGGCGGCGCAGTTCTGTTGAGTGACTTGCTGCGTGCTATTCCGCCATGGGTGGAGGTGGTTGCGCATGTGGACGCGCGCATGGTTATGCCGGCCGATATGCAGGCCCATATCAGGGTCGAGCAAGTCAGGCCGACGCTGCTCGGTCGCCTGGCGGCAGAGCGCCGCCTCGCCAGAGTGGTTCAGCCAGATGATCAAGTTCTGTGCTTCGGCAATCTGCCTCCGCTATTCCGGCTTCGTGGCGATGCTGCCGTATTTTTGCAGAACCGGTATCTCGTCGACGCGCATGCGCCACTCGGCGCCTTGCCTCTGAAAGCGCGAATCCGGCTCTGGCTGGAGCGCCTTTGGCTCTACGAGTGCCGTTCCAACGCGCGCAGATATTTCGTTCAGACCGCCTCAATGCAGCGGATCGCCGCAGGGCGGCTGGGCGTTGCAGTCACTTGTGCACCATTCGTCCCTGCCAGCGTCATGCGCCCGTCCCTGCCCGCTATAGGTCCAGACACGCGGCGCTTCGACTTCCTCTATGTGGCCTCAGGTGAGGCGCACAAGAACCATTCCGCCCTTATTACGGCCTGGGGGATGCTGGCCGACGAAGGGCTGTTCCCATCGCTCGCTTTGACACTCGCGCCGGAGGCGACGCCTGAACTGTGCGACCGTGTGGTAAAGGAGATAGCGTCGCGGGGGGTGCGCATTCACAACCTCGGTGTCTTACCGCACGACCGATTATTGGCAGTGTACCGCGAGTCGGGCGCGCTGATCTATCCGTCCAGCTTCGAGTCGTTCGGGTTGCCGCTGATCGAGGCGCGCCAGGCCGGCTTGGCTGTTCTGGCGCCGGAGTTGGATTACGTGAGAGATGTGACCGACCCGGAGGAGACTTTTGATCCGCGTTCACCAATATCCATCGCCCGTGCGGTCAGGCGTTTTCTCGAAGGGCGCCAGCCGGAGAGTGAACTGCGTGGTGCAGATGCACTTCTTGCGCACATTCTGGCCGGAGCTGTGCGATGAGGCGGATGAGTCAGTTCTTATGGCCCGAGTGCTTTCGCATCAACGAGGTCGTCCCTGTAATGCAAGCAAAGGGCGTCGAGGTCGAGATGCTCACCGGCGAATCCAATTGCCACGGTAGGGCAGCCTTCGAGAGTTATCCGGTGCTTGGTTTCGTTTAGGTGGCGGGAACGGGCGTGGCTTTTTCGGAGGAGGAATTAGCGGCGCTGGCGCACGCTGTTCTTGTGCGGGGGCTGTTCTCTCACGATAGATCGGCTATGGGCGCCAATAGGTGCCGATATTATTAGAAACACTTCTCTCAAGACAAATTGGCGGGCGCGATGGTTAGGTATTTCGATCAGATGGTACGCAGCCAACAAGGAGGTAGGTTATGAGAATTCTGGTGCTGGGTGCGAGCGGAATGCTCGGCAACGCCATGCTGAGAGTAATGAGCGAACGTGATGGCTGGGTTGTTTATGGCACTTTGCGCTCACCCAATGCAGCGTTGCAGGCTATGGCCCCGCGTGCGCAGTTGTTACATGGCGTCTATGCTGATCAACCCGACAGCCTCATGGTTGCTTTCACACAATGTCGCCCTCAAGTAGTGATCAACTGCGTTGGTTTGGTTAAGCAATTGGCAAGCGCAGAGGATCCGATGGAGGCGATTCCCATTAACAGCTTGCTACCTCATCGACTGGCGAGGCTTTGCGAGTTGGCGCAGGCTAGATTGGTGCATATAAGCACTGACTGCGTTTTTTCTGGCCGCAAAGGAAATTATTCTGAGTTAGATTTTCCAGATGCTGAGGATTTGTATGGGCGCTCAAAGCTTATTGGCGAGGTGAATTATCCGCATGCAATTACCTTGCGTACGTCGATCATTGGCCACGAACTTGGAGGTGATCATAGTTTGATTGGTTGGTTTCTCTCTCAGCAAGGGCGTGTAAAAGGCTATACCAAAGCTATTTTTTCGGGATTGCCAACGTATGAATTGGCACGAGTTGTGCGTGATGTTGTCATTCCGAATCCAGATCTTCATGGTCTGTACCATGTCGCAGCGGAGCCCATCTCAAAGTACGATCTTCTCCACCTAGTTAACCGTGAATACGGTAGGGCGTTACCTATTGACGCTGATGATAAAGTGAAGATCAATCGATCACTTAACCCATTCCGTTTTAATGAGGCCACTGGCTATGTGGCATCTGCATGGCCGGATCTGGTCGCGCAAATGTGTAAGTTCCGCTGAAAAGGTAAGAAATGTTCAACAACAAAACTTTGTTGATTACTGGTGGTACAGGTTCCTTCGGGCAGACAGTGCTGAAGCGCTTCCTAGATACGGATGTTCAGGAAATTCGTATTTTCAGCCGAGATGAGAAAA
>Ga0316604_10000959_pt1 | contig 28900 bp, 30 predicted proteins | sample OWC_soil_day20_C_FD_207650 | JGI IMG/M metagenome (GOLD analysis project Ga0316604, IMG submission 207650) | Wetland soil microbial communities from Old Woman Creek delta, Ohio, United States - OWC_soil_day20_CT | ecosystem: Environmental > Terrestrial > Soil > Wetlands | place: USA: Ohio... | reverse complement strand
TTTTTGCTTGCGTTTGATCTAAAGGCCGTGCCTGATTGATACGCTCTTGGTTTTGGCTTATCTGTTTTAAAGTCTGCTCTAGCAAATATAATCCCTCCATTTTTTTGTTTAAGGCTCAATCTGGTAAATAGTCTGACCTCGATATCTGGTTTGACGTTACAATAACCGGCTTTATCCTGGATAATAATCGCAAAAAACCTAACGCAACGAAATAGCCAAAGCCTCTAACCGCTTATTTCTTATAAATCCCTGAGTCCTGCGATATAGCGATACGTTTTTAAAATCCTTGCAGCATGGTTAAAAAGTCCTGGAAACCCGTTCATAAAACACCCCAACTACTTGTCATTTATTCACAATTGACTCTACCTTGACATTCCCCGGTTTTTCGTCAATTCCAGATGTTCTTTCGTCACTTCTCTGACCAACGTTCTCGTACTAATTCCCTTTTCGACGCTGGTGAGTCCCAAGAGCGAAGGATTTTGTCATTACGGATTTTCGTTTTCTTCAAATAATGGAACACCTTTAAATTCTTCATCCAATCGTTTGGCCAGTTTATAGAAAGTACATCTCTTTACTTCTGCAACTTCCATAGCTTTTACGGCTGTAATTTTACCTTTCTTCCACTGTAGATACGCGCTGCGCATTTTATCTGTCACTTTAGCTTTTGGCCGTCCATACGGGCGCTTTTGCTTTAAAGCCAGGTCAATTCCTTCCCGCTGCCGTTGTCGGATTTTATTGCGTTCCTGTTCAGCTACATAACTGAGTAGGCTTAAAAATTGGTCCTCCATTAACTTACCTACATCGCCCATAGCTTTGAATTTGCGACTGTCGAAAAGGGTTTCTTGGTCTAGTACAACAATATCCGCGCCCAGGCTGCGGGTGATTTCTTTCCACTCCTGGATAATGCCGTCGTAGTTTCGGCCCAGGCGGTCTAGGGCATCAATGTAGATTAGATCTCCTTCTCGGATGATGCGTTTCAATGCCTGGTACTGTGGTCGGTCAAAATTTTTGCCGCTTTGCTTATCGATAAAGATAAACCGTTCCTGAATCCCTAATGTTTTCATTTTTAAAATCTGTCTCTCGGGATTTTGATCCCGATCGGATACTCTCACATAACCTAATTCCATGTTCTCCTCCGGTCTACTTGATCAGACGATAACGCTTCATCTTTACTGGTAGCGCCGTTCTCCTGCTTAAGTTCGTTTTACGGTTCATACGCTCACCGTACAAGCATAGTCAAAGATAAGTTACCTTCGCCACGTACTTGTTTAAATGACTCTCACAGCTCTTATACGCGACGTTTATAATTATTCAAGGAACCCCGCGTTTTAGACACAGGGGATATCCTCTGTACCCCTTCTTACTTAATAACTGGACATTCTAATCTTTTGTTTTAATCTTTTACATTCACTATCAAATACTTCTTTTTCGGTTTCATCAATGAATTCAAACTTAAGTCCATTCACTCATTGACCTGCTCCCGTTTATTGACATTTTCACGAAACTAAGCTACTATAATTATAGAAGTACGGTTCCCAGTCGATTGACTGCACTCCGTATTCAGGTGGCAAGTACCGGATCGGTCGATCTCAAGCGAACCACCCAGGAAACCGAGATATCAACCAGCCTAATGATTAGGCTGGTTTTTTTATACCCACATGCATTGACACCTATATGTTATTTCCAATTAAAGAAGTTCTTTCCTATATTGTACCATTTTCATCTTTAAAAGTCTATTGTTTTATAGATATATCTATAAAATATATTTATTACATTTATAGATGATTAGTATATATATCTATAAAAGTATACTTTTTTGTACATATCTTTGCCTAGCTAATAATTCTCTAGATATCCAGATATTAAATTTACCCTCTTTCTCTTTTTATCCGATCAAAGGTTTTATGGTTTTTAAATCAAAATTCTCATAAATAGGTAAAAAGGCCTTGAGGCGGCGTTGCTTGCCAGTATCGGAATCGTGACCCGGAACAAGCCTGCCCAGTCGCTTGCGTCCCCGTTTGCTAATCGTGGTTTTGCCTTTGAGTTTGCCGGAACTGTTTTCCCGCAAACTCAAGCCCGCCATCTTTAGGATTTGACGCGGGTCCTGGAATCTACGGATGTCTCCAATTTCACTGATGATGACGGCTGCTGTCACCAGCCCCACTCCTTTAATATCCAGTAGATTAGCAAAGCAAAAATAGAGTCGTTTTCCTTTAGCGTATGGGAAAACGACTCTATTTCATCTGAAACTTTCTTAGCATATGAAATCTGCCTTTTTGTCACTAATTGCACGTTTTAATTCAAGCAAATAACCGCTGCCAAAATGACTTATTTTTTTTAGTTTCTCGTTGCTCTATAACCTGGCGTAACTGAGTATCTACCAACTGGAAATGATCAGTCAATTCTGTTTCCAGTCGTTCCTCTAATTTGGTTACCTCTTGCTTCAAATTATGCAGTTCTCCCTGCTGCTCATTGACAATACTAATAGTTGCTGCAATTTGCTGTAAGGCTTGGTTTTGCGAAGCAACAACAGCCATTATCGCCGAACCGTCAAGCTGGGTTAGTGGCGATAATGCTTGTACTTGACTGATTTCAGCCTTTTGCGAATATGTTGCGCTGCTATCCTGCGCTTGGTCATCGCCTTCATTAACATCAATAAAACGGGTAAACCGCTGATTGAGGTCACTGGTAATATCTTCATTACTCTTGTTTTTATGCATACCTTGGGCGATAGCTTGAAACACCTCAACCGCTTCAGGGTAAAACCGTTTCTTTTTCCCTTCACCGACTGCTGGCAAATAATCCATAAATAAATCACGATAATACCGCAAAGTGCTTTGAGGAATACCCAATTCTTGCGATATCTCTTTAATGCTTAGTAATTCTGTCATATAAATCACCTCTACGATTTTATTGTTGCGATTGTATTCGCTAACACAAGGTGATATTCCTGCTATTTTTATGAAATTTTGTAAAATATTTACAAAATTTCATTCCCGTTTGACAAACTAAAAAAACAATTAAGTTCTAAGTAAACTTAGAACTTAATTGTAAATGGTGCGGGTGAAGGGACTTGAACCCCCACCTAGTTACCCAGAGCAGATTTTGAGTCTGCCGCGTCTGCCATTCCGCCACACCCGCATTTATTTTATTACATCCTGCATCGGACATTTGTTATGATACCATTTAGGTTTATTATTGTCAAGTAGATTTTACATAGTTTTTTTATTTATGAAAAAAGGAGAATACAGCTTGCTGACAAAATATATATCTTGGCTGAAACATGATAGCTCAGAAGAACTGTGCCTGACTACTACGCCCCTCAATAACCAGAAAGGGTTGAACTTATGCCGATAATTACTGTTAATGGACAAAACATTACTTATACCCTCCGGCTGGATAAGCGTCGAAAGACTATTCAGTTACAGCTACTCCCCACTGCTGTCGTGGAGGTTGTTACCCCAGGAAAACTGACTCCGGCTGAGCTTGAGCATATTTTTACTGCCAAAAACAAATGGCTTAGAAAACGCTTGGAACAATTATCTTCACTGGCGGAAAATCCCGTTAATCAACAGTTGGTATCCGGGTCGCAGCTGCTATATAAAGGAGCGCCCCATACTCTGACAATTTTACCTGGAAGTAACAACGTCGAAGTAGTCTTGACCTCTGATGAACTACAGGTAAAAATTCCGCAAAAATACGCTGACTACAAACAGAGTGCAATTATCATAGAAAAAATAGTAAAAGCCTGGCTTGTTGACCAGGCTGGTACCCTATTTCTTGATAAAACTAATCATTGGGCCACGGTTATTGGTGTCCGTCCTGCCAAGATAACCATTAGAGACCAAAAAACCCGTTGGGGTAGTTGCTCAAGCCTTGGCAATATCAATTATAACTGGCGGATTATCATGGCTCCCCTCTGGGTCGCTGATTACCTGGTAATTCATGAACTATGCCATATGCTTGTTCCTAATCACTCTGCCAAATTTTGGGGACAAGTCAGCCGGTTTTCTCCCAACTACCGCGAGTGCCGTAAATGGTTAACAGATAATGGTAAGCTACTGTCTCGGCTATTTTAGTCTATCAGATTTTATAACTAAATTCTGTTGACATAAAAATTTATAAGTTTTGAGAGTGGCGGAGGCATTATGAAACAAGGGGTATCAAGTACAAAACCCGGCACAGGCGTCCGTACTGTTTACGCCCGTCTTGAGCAAAGAGACTGTGGTTTTGTCTTGTTAACTCACCCCCCTAAGATAGTAATGCCACCCCTTTGCCTTAAAGAAATTGTGCCCCATAAGGTGGTGGTACTCCGGCAAACCCCGTAATTTCCGCAACTCCCGTACTCCCCGGCCTTTGCCGGAAAAAGCGTTCCGCAGGAGAAAAGCCGGGCGGTATTCCGTAAAAAAATCCGTACTGTCTGAGCGTAGCGAGTTTACGGATTTTAGGAATACCGCCTGGCTTTTCAGCTTTTGGAGGCTTGGGGCCTAGACCTTTTGTTACTTTTGGGGCAATGCCAAAAGTAACAGGCTCTCACCTTGTATTCGATTGACCAAATATCTGATGTGTGCAAATCCAAAGAACTAGCCAAAAGTCAAGCCCATCCCATTTTAAGGATTGTTACCGCAAGGTATTCAAAGTACGCAAAGAAATAACGGTATCGTGGACTAGAGCATTACTATTTTTTGGCTGAAGATTAAAAGGCCGCGCTAGCGGTTTTCTTACTTATTTTGCTGGTACCAATTGTTTGTCCTGAAGATATTTTAGCAATATCTCAGCAGTAGTACTAGTTAGTTTAAAACAAGTACGCCGCTGTTCTTGACTGCCAAATTCATGAGGGTTAAGTACCCGGCAACAGGTAGCGCCAAATTGCTTAGTAAAAATGTCATGAAACTCCTGAGCGCTACCATAAATAGGTCCGCGGCTCTGTTCCTTATTAGTCCGTCCTTGCAGCATTCCTAGTACCATCGTGGCTCCTGAAAGTGCTCCACACATGCAACCAGCATGTCCTAGACCGCCACCAAAGCCTGATGCCATTTTTAGTGCTTCATCAGAAATATCTAAGTTATAGAAGTCCCGAAAAGCTCTAACAACTGATTCGGCACAATTATAGCCTGCTTTAAAATGTTGTGCTGCCAAATCATTAGCAGTACCCTGTACCTGATTGTGTTCGCTCATATAATCCTCCATATGTTTACTGTTTTTTAGATTCTAGTCTCTTGGGTGATAAATTCATAAGGTAGGGCAATTTTCACGGTCGTTCCCCGGTCTTGTTCCCCACTAATAGCAAGTCCACATTGTGATCCAAAATAGTGTTGAATACGTTTGTGAACATTAATGATTCCTAAACCAGTAGTTTGCCCCTTACCTACAACCCGCTTTTCATTACGGAAAATCCGCTCAATTTGGCTATTGGTAACACCAACGCCTGTATCGGTTATGCTTAGTTCATATTGATTTCCATGGATACCGCCTGAAATATGAATATTGCCACCGCCCCGTTTAGGTTCAAGGCCATGAATGATAGCATTTTCTACTAAAGGCTGCAAGGTCATAACTGGGATTTTCTGTTCCAGCAATAGCTCTGGAATCTTAATTGTGGCTTGAATTCGATCACCGAAGCGCATTTTTTGAATAAGCAAGTAGTTTTTTATATATTGAACTTCCTCGTCAACAGTTACCATTTCGTCAATATTGCGCAGGTTGTTGCGTAATAAATCTGACAAGGCATAGACCACTTCTTGCGTACGAGGCGCTTCCTCCAATAAGGCAAGGCGGGCAATGGTATTTAAGGTATTAAACAAAAAATGCGGATTGACTTGCGACTGCAAGGCCTTTAATTCCGTTTCCCGCAACACCTTTTCCAGATCAGCCTTTGCCTTCAATTCATCCATTAGCTGCTTTTGCGCAATATTAGCCATCGCAATTTCTACAATGTAATTTGTCATGATATAGAGCAAATCAGCTGCTGCTTTAGCCCTTTCTTCGGGAACCACCCGGATCTCTGCCAACATGTCCAGTATCGCTACTTGATCAAGGTTTAAATCAGCTACTCCGTTTAACACTTCATTCGCGATATTTCCACCATCTTCAGGCAATATCACTTGGCCTGCCAAGAAACCTCCTAAGTGTTGCTGATTGATACTAATAGGTGCCCCTAAATCGATAAGCCCAGCATGACATCGATACACCGATGGGCATAACTGACTAGCTGCCATTCTCCCCCCGCAATCATCAGAGCCCATACACCGGGACAGTCCCTGCGGCGTTGAGCGAATTAAATCGCAAAGCCTGGTAAAATTGCTTGGGGTCGTAACTGGCTGCCCGGCACTATCCACAATTACAGCAGCCAAACCAGTAGCGTCAGAAAATTTGTCCTGAATTTCCTGCAAGACTTTAACATTAACAATGTCGGCCAAGGTTAAGCCATGATAAACAGGCATCCGAAATCCTCCCTTGCAACAGGCCTAAATTTGGAAAAATAGCAATATATAAAATATTATCTTTCAGTTATAAATGTTTTGCCATCTTAGCATAAAAATCCTGCTTTAAAACAAAACAATCTTTTAAGAAAAAAGAGCACTCCGATGGTGGAATGCTTAGCGAATGCGTTTAACTATCAGTGAGGCCAACAAACCGCCCAGAATACCAGTGATTAATTGCGGCCAACTCATAGTAAGCATTATCCCTGCAGCCAATTTGGGAGGAATGGCAATAAAGGTCAGCAGCCAGGTAAAGCCTACATACAAAAATCCCGTTTTACCCAGCGTTGCTAAAACAGTACCCGAAGTATGCCCCCACTTACTCGCAACCAAAAACAAACAAATATAAGCGGCATTGCCTAAGGCAACAGGAATAATAAACACCGGTAATGGCAGCAATAATTGAAAATAGGCTACCACGGGTGCAACTGCGGCAATAATGAGTGCTGGCCATAATCCTGCCTTTTCCGCAGCAATAAGCAAAGAAGCGTTTACCAAGCTTCCAATAATAAAGGTAGATAAAAATGGTGGTAAAGGAATGAGTAGTCGTAGTGACTGAAAAAGCAAGGTAAGCGCCAACAATAGTGCCGCTCTTGTAATCATCCGATTATTTGACATGATTTTTTCTATTATCTACGCCGACGGTGATTGTAGCCACGTCCAAACATCATATAGGCTAATAGTGCCAACAGAACAAGATTGCCTATCATACCACCAATTATCCCTAAGTCAACCAATACATTGACGACCGTTAACCCGCCAAGAAATAGCATAGAAGGTTTCATATCTGTAAAAGGATCGCGCCGTAAAAACAAATAAGACACTCCTAGCACGGCCAAATCAATAACCACCCAGGCTAACGTACTGAAAACAACATACTTAAACATACTGCCAGCAATCATAACTGCTAGTATTTTAAACCATGTTTGATTCATTATAATCCCCCTCTGCTTTCTCGACTTTCGGTAATAGTACCTGACTACCATTAACTAAAGCCTCACTAACATAAATTATGCCCAAGTTTATAAAATTCCTGCTTTCCTCTGATTAACAATAAAATTTATCAAAAACAGTATATTTTTTTCAAAATAATGTTTATAGTTTTGTTAATTTGAGCATACTTTTTATTAAATACTAACTTTCTAAGGAGTGAGCATCATGAGTGAAGAAAAAGATTGTTCTTTTACTTTGTTTGAACCGCATCGCACCCGCTTGCCTAAAAATGACCACCCTGCCGTGGAAGTGCGTCCTAATGGCCGCATTGTTTTTAACAAAAATGCCACCCAGCTCTTAGAAAACAACAACTTTTGCATGCTGGGTTATGATGCAGAAAACCGGGCACTCGGCATCTTGCCAACAGAAGACTTAAAGCCTAATACCTTTCCCGTACGTTATGCATCCAAAGGCGCCTACATCGGCGCAAAGAAGTTTTTTAAGCATTTTGATATCTTACCAAGCCAGTTAGTTGAAAATACGCCGTTCAGAAGTGGCTCTTTTATTGGCATACCCTTATAACTTCTATATTTTATTATCAGACGCAAACAAAAGTTACTCCCACTGAGTAACTTTTGTTTTTTAAAAAAGAACTGTTTTCTCTTGTCAATTATTATCAATATGCTGTAAAATTAAAGCAATACCTTTTAATAAGATAGGAGAATACCTTATGGACGATCAATTAAAAACGCTTACCACTGCAGAATTAAAAATTGCTTTTGAAGCGCAAGGGTATATCAGCGATAAAGAACTGTTAACCACTATTTATCTAGCCCTAAAACTGGAAAAGCCATTATTAATTGAAGGAGCGCCTGGTGTTGGTAAAACTGAAATAGCCAAAGTCCTAAGTAACGCATTTAACACTGAGCTCATTCGGCTGCAATGCTATGAAGGCTTGGATGAAAACAAAGCCTTATATGAATGGAATTATCAGCGCCAATTAATTAAAATTCAAATGAGCCGCGATACTATTTCCCAAGATATTTCTGAACATGATGTTTTTTCTCCAGAATACCTATTGGAACGTCCCCTGCTAAAAGCCATTCGGGCTGAAAAACGCGCAGTATTGCTCATTGATGAAATTGATAAAACCGACGAAGAGTTTGAAGCCTTTCTTTTTGAAATTCTATCAGACTTTCAAATATCCATTCCTGAGCTCGGTACCGTCAAAGCTAAACATATTCCTATCGTAATATTGACAAGTAATCATGATCGTGAGCTTTCCGAAGGCTTACGCCGTCGTTGTGTTTATCTTTATATTGATTATCCCTCAATTGACAAAGAAATCAATATTATTCGCACTAAAATCCCTGAAGCGACAGAAAAGCTGGCCTTGCAAATTGCCACTGCTGTCAATCACCTAAGGCATAGTCTGACACTCAATAAGCAGCCCTCTATTGCCGAAACGCTGGATTGGACAAGATCACTTATTGCTATGCATGCTGATTACCTGGACTCTACATTAGTAAAACAAACGATGGGCTTGCTATTAAAAAACCGCGATGATATGCTGGCATTTCAAAAAGATTTGGGCGTAGACGGACTCTGCGCGGCAGTCAAGCAAGCAACCGCCACTAAAAACCAAGCTTGTCTTTGCCATAGCACGGCAAGCTGTGAGGGCTGATTTATCTTGAATTCGCTTGCTGATAACATTGTCGGGTTTATTCAAATCTTGCGCCAGCTAGGAGTCCGAATCAGCACTGCTGAAACCATTGATGCTGTCGATAGCCTAACAATCATTGATAATTTTGATCAAGATGAATTCCGAGCAGCCTTAAAAAGCACCCTAGTAAAACATGCAGAAGATCAAACCGCCTTTAATCAGGCTTTCAACCTGTTCTTTGTGCCGCCTGAAGCCAAACAAGAGCAGCAAGCTGCCTGGGATTCCAAACAACAGCTTGACCTGGAACAAACCAAACAGGCCGAAGAAGAACTTGTTTTCCAGGGACGTCCTCTGGAAATCCCTGATGACCTTAAAGATGTCTATAAACAATTACCTGAACAAGAAAAGCAGCGGCTGCAGGATTTCTTAGAAAAAACATCGACAGGGAATAATGTCAAAGAATCCTTCCAGCCAGTGGTCGAAAACCTGCTTAAGAGTTCACTTTCCTTCTGGCAACGGCAGTTATCGCCAGAAGATTTAGCTCAGCTAGCTGCTGCCCGCCGTCAATTGCTAGGACATGATGAGCTTGACCATGTCGTAGACTCAGCGGCAGGGCTTGGCGGTACCGGTGGTAACCCACTTCTCTATAAAAACATGCAGGATATTGCCGAACACGAAATCCCGCAAGTTACGGCTCTAATCAAACGGTTGGCCAGCCGATTAACAACCCGTATCTCCCGTCGCTTTCGTATGACCGGTCGGCGCAAGCTTATTGACATTCGCAAAAGCATCCGCCGTAATATGCGTTATGGCGGCATAATGATTTCCTTAAAGTATAAAACAAAAAAAATTCATAAACCTAATATTGTTGTTGTTTGCGATGTATCAGCTTCGATGACAAAATATGTTCGGTTTACCCTCCCGCTGCTGTTTGGTTTATCTAGTGTTGCAAAAAATATTGAAAGCTTTATCTTTGCCACTGATCTGGAGAAGGTAACTGACTATTTTCGCTATGGTGCTGACTTTGCTCAGGTTACCGAAAAATTGATAGCCAATTCTTCGCAAATGGGACAAGGTACCAATTTATTTGTTGCCTTGTCAAGCCTAGAAGAAAAGCATAAGCAATTACTTACTCCTTCGACACTACTGTTTATTATTAGTGATGCTAACACCTTAGCACCGCTAGAAACGGCAAGTCAATTATCTATAATCAGCAAAAAGGTGAAACGTGTTTTGTGGCTCAATACCCAACCTAAAGAACGCTGGCCTCAAAACAGTGCTTTACCGCTGTTTGCCAAATATTGTGCCATGTTTGAATGCTATTCGCTGGCACACCTGACAAAAATATTATCGCTCAATCTAACTCGTCAATCTTAATCTGTATACAACGCATTAAAGCTCCGCAGGCGGGTGTGGTGTCAATCCCCCACTTGCCTGCGTCTGTAAAATTCTATAATGCGGAATATATATATAAAAACAAAGGATGTGTTCTTATGTACTTTGATGGACCTTCATTGCTTGCCCACTACCAACGCTGGCTAACTACCTATCGTGAGCCAATTGAAGAAAAGCTCACCACCGCGCTAAGTCACAGAGATCAAAAGCAAGCCATGCACAACGCAATGGAAGTGCTCTTAACTGAGGTTATGCCGATGGCCATAGCCGAAATGATTTTGTTTAACAACGGACGGCTGGAAGAGGCAATGCAAGAAAAAGACGGTGGTTGTTCAAGCTGTGCAACTAATTTAAAGTAAAGTAGAAAAAAGCTGCTGGAAGCATTTGGCCTCCAGCAGCTTTTTTAATTAACATGACGAGCAGTCACCACAGCTTTGGGTAGGAAGCGGCATACCATACATGGCCAGCCGTTTGCCAAACAACGTGGTTTCGGTATCTACATGTAAGGGAATTTGGTCATTATAATTGATAATCGAACTATGGGCATAGACTTCGACACCATCAATAGTTACTGCTTCATAATCCGCTTTTTCAAAATCCTCGGGTTTTCCTAGTTGTACGGTCGGGAGGTCGGCTGTCTTCAGCGCGGTGCAGCTAGGTATTAGTTGTTTAGCAACCCTAACCGAGATTACGCCGCCTTCTAGGGCAATATATTTCTGCGCTCTCTCTGTAACTGTCAAGTTCATGTTTTTCCCCCTTTTATCTTCTTAATCGCTGAGTCAAGACTCCCGCCTCTACAGGCGGCGTCAGTTCAGGTGGAGTAGACTCTCCACCTGAACCCCCGATGTTTCAGCTCTGCTGAAACGAGTTCACTCATAACGAAAACTTTGCAGCTAAGACAACCGTCTGCGCCTCTGCATTTTAATGCGGACTAATTTATTTCCGCTGACACTCATTGTCTATCATACAAAAATCTCCCTTATAAACTATTATTATAGTTAGACTATTATTTATACAAATTATGCAATATTTACCGATTTCCTGCTGCTTTAAATTTTTTTACTCTTTTTTAGTAAGACCAGCTTTATTTGTGTTCAAACCTTTTATCTAAAAGGTTATTGCAGCCAGACTAGAATCATCCTATAATTAATGATGGTTCTTATTATTTATATGCATCAAAGGAGCACGAAACTACTATGGCCAACCAACGCATCATTGCTTTGGATTATATCCGCGGTATATCTATGCTCGGCGTACTGGGCATTCATACAGGTGCTTTTTCGCTGACATACCCGGCTGTAAATCCGCATTTATTTGCGCTCTATGAAATAGTTACCCGATTTAGTGTACCAATATTTTTCTTTGTATCAGCTTTTGGCTTATTTATCAGCCAGCCGCTCCAAAAAGATTTCAGCTACCCAACCTTTATATACAGACGCATTAGAGCTGTATTGTTGCCCTATTTAGCTTGGTCTCTCCTGTATATGCTTCATTATACCTGGATAAGCGGCGACACCAACCTCTGGCATACTCCACTTGTATATAAATATTTTCTCTTTGGGTTGGCATCGTACCAGTTATACTTTTTAGTAATTTTAATTTGGTTTTATGCGCTTATGCCCTTATGGCGCCAGCTTGTTCGCTGGCTTCTTAAAGCCCCGATGGTTGGACTGCTCAGCCTATTATTAGGGCAAATTGCTTTTAATTATTATTCCAGTTATCTACTTACCGCAACCTATGCTAATCACTATCTTAACGTAGTCATTCAGCATCGCATGAGCTATTGGGTCTTACATTATCTATTTATCTTCCTACTTGGTGGCATTTGTGCTGAACGCTATTCACAGTTTCTCACAATCCTTGAACAAAACACCAGACGAATGACTGCCTGTTTTATCCTTACCTTAACCGGAATGCTGTCCCAGTATTACTACCTTGTCTATCATAATCACTACACACTGGAAGAGGCAGTTAATATCGTTCACCAGCTCAGCCCACTAGGTGTGCTCTATACTGTTAGTGCAACTTTATTCTGGTTTAAAGCCTTTACTAACCCATTACCTAAATGGCTTAGCGCTGGGTTACAGCAGCTAGGTACATATTCGTATCTGATTTATCTTGTCCATCCACTGGTAATGTACTATTTAATTACTGAATTGAATCACCTATCCCAAGCATTAACGCCGCTGATTACTGTCGCTTTTTATTTAATAACACTTGTTTTTAGTACTGCTTTAGCTTGGAGCATCACTAAATTAGGCAGCCACATCCCCTTGCTCGGGTTATTATTTACTGGTTCATTTCCCAATAAGAAGAGATTGCGTGCGAAGATATAATTTACTATATATTCCGCGGTAAAGAAGTTTGCAGGCGCAGGTAGGTGATGCAAAAGCTTTTAACACGTTGTATATATTTTATTGCACCTATAGTTTAAAGGGCTGTGAAAAACGTAGCACTACGTTTTTCACAGCCCTTTTGAGTTTAGTATAAATAACCGAGTTGTTTCAAATGCTCGTGATTAACTGCGCTAATGACACTCTTATCATTAAAGCCTCCTGCTTCAGCTATTATACCCTTTTGACGGCGTTTAATCCGTGTGCAATAGAGGAATAACAGTTGGCAAAATCGCTTTATGGATTTGTGTTGACCTGCATAGGCTTGGCGCTTAATCCATTCCTGATATATCTGCTCAATAATATCTGCTATGGTTGTAGTAAAATTTTGTCTTGCCACAAATTCTACCAATTGCAGGCATTCACGTATCAGTATATAGAGCGCCTTTTGACGAAATAAATCCTGTCTAGGAGCAGCAGTGAGTTCAGCCGCTAACAATCGGCGTCCTATCTCGAAAAGCGGATAAATAACAGTAAAACTTTCCGTCAAACTTCGCTGGTTTACAGTCAACCTGGCTGCTTGCATTACCCCGTCAAGTGATTGCCGCCAAATGCTAATACTTCGAATCTCCACTGCTAATTCTAGGCTGAACATGGCTATCTGCCCACTTAATTGACTACAGGGATTGAGACTATCCATCCCTGATAAATGAGCACATTCAACAATAATACTTGCCAATGCTTTCTCTGACAAAATTTTCTTTTCAGTCAGTTGGTCAATATATTGCGTTACTAGCTCAAACATAGGAACATTACCGGCTTTAACTACCTGATGAAGCCACGCTGTTAATACCCAGGCTACTTGTTCGTGTATGGGACTGTCGATTGGTTCAGCTGCTAGCCAACTGACTATCTTTGCCTGGATTTCACGAACAAGACCGATGTCTTGCCGGCGTAAAGCAGTTAACCCAGCTAGCCGTATAGCCCTGCTAACAGCCGTGCGAACGGCATCATCAGAAATCCCAATGCCGAAAAAAATAAGTTCCACTGCCCTCGCTGCCAAAAAGTTCTGGCGTTGTTTCAAGCTCATAACTGCAATCAGGGCCAGCTGTTCAATAGCAGTCGGCAGCTCCATTTCTGTCATGTTTTTTAGCAATGGACGAAATGCATCAATGCAATGACCAGCCGCATCAAGCCTGTTAGTGCGCAAGGCTAAATAAACAACCGAAGTCAGTCGTGCTGGTTCTCCGTCCCTGCCTAGACCGTGACCTAATGCTAACTTTAATAAGTCCAGCGCCCGATAAGTGTCAGCTGCTTGACCGTCAGTCAAACTGGTATGCAAAATTTTATAAAGCTGGCGCATAACGGCTTTACCAGCCACTCTATCAATTTGCTGCTGTTGCGTAAGTTTACTCAATTGCGATTCAATATGCGTAAATTGCCGAACAAGCCGCCTAGTGTACAACCACCAAGCGACTGCGCATAGTATCCCGGTAAGCACTATCAACCATACTGCCATAAAGGGTTCCCCTATCTAGCATTAATTTCTCCCTGATATACAATACCGCGGGAAGCGTCCACAGTAACTATTGCACCATCCTGCAAACACTCAGTAGCACCGTCCACACCGACAAGCACCGGCATACCAAAGCTTACTCCAACGATAGCAGCGTGCGACGTCAAACCACCCTCTTCCGCAATGATAGCGGCCGCTTTGGCAGCATAAGGGGCAATTTCTTCATCAACACTATTTACAACTAAGATATCTCCTGCTTTAAACTTAGTTGTAATGTCTTTAATTGAGGTAACCACAACGATTTGACCAGTAACTGCTCGTTGACCAATTCCGGTACCACGCATCAGAATATTACCAACAATATGAACCCTGATCATATTGGTTGTGCCTGACAGTCCGGCAGGCACACCAGCCGTAACGACAACTAAATCGCCATCTTTAACAACCCCAGCTTGTAGTGAAGTTGATACTGCGCTTTGCACCATTTCATCTGTATTATTGAAGCTAGGTCCCAGAATGGGGTAAACGCCCCATAACAGCAACATTCTTCGTACTGTTTTAGCGCTGGGTGTAACAGCTACAATCGTAGACTGCGGACGATATTTGGATACCATTCGTGCAGTATAGCCCGACTGGGTTGAAGTCAAAATAGCCGCCGCGCCCAGTTCATGTGATATTTGCGCTGTAGCATGGCTGATCGCATCTGTCGTAGTCCGCTGCAGTTGAATCCCTTTGCCGATTAAAATATCGCTAAGCTGCAGGGAAGTTTCCGTACGAACAGCAATACGAGCCATAGTTTGCACGGCTTCCAGCGGGTATTGACCTGAAGCTGTTTCACCACTAAGCATAATCGCATCAGAGCCATCAAAAATGGCATTAGCAATATCGCTGGCTTCTGCCCGAGTAGGACGTGGATTGGACATCATCGACTCCAGCATTTGCGTCGCGGTAATAACAGGCTTGCCTGCCTTATTACATTTTTGTATCAGCATTTTCTGGACAAGTGGCACTTCCTCAGCCGGAATTTCCACTCCGAGATCCCCTCGGGCCACCATAAGTCCATCTGCTACTTTGATAATTTCATCAATATTTTTGACACCCTCAGCATTTTCAATCTTCGGTATAATATCCATCGAATAATTGCCATCTTCCAATATTTTGCGAATAGCTAATACATCGGCTGCCCGCTGGATGAAGGAAGCAGCAATAAAATCCATTTGATTTGCAATCCCAAACTGAATATCTGCCACATCCTGCCCAGACAGAGGCGGTAAATTAACAGCAACTCCTGGTGCAGCAACCCGCTTACGATCACTAATTGGGCCACTGTTATTGACAGTAGTAATAATGTCATCGCCTTCAACGGCATCGATATGCAGACTTACCAGACCATCAGAGATAAGGATGGTCTGCCCTGCCGCAACCTCCTGTGGGAGATACTTATGATTAACAGAGGCCTTTTCTTTGGTACCGACCACCTCACGGCCTGTCAGCACAAACTTTTGCCCTTTATCTAAATACACTTTGCCTTCTGCAAACAATCCTAACCGCATTTCTGGACCCTTGGTATCAAGCATCAAAGCAATTGGTTTCTTGACGTTGTTAGCCGCTTCTCTTACTCTGGCAATTCGCTTGGCATGCTCTTCATGTGAACCGTGAGAAAAATTAAACCGGGCAACATTCATGCCTGTTTCCATCATTGACTCTAAAACACCTGGTTTATCAGTGCTCGGACCTACCGTACAAACAATCTTGGTTTTTTTCAACAAAACTATCACTCCTTCAATCGATCATTGCTTAGCGAATTACGTGTTGACATAAAATAGCATGTGCTTCATCGGCTTCTGATTCTAAAACCAAAATTTCATACAAGCCATCGCCTAAGGCAGAAACAAGTCCCGCCGGGCGTATATCGGCGAGCACCCCTTCATTACACAGTACGTTTTTAAATTTTTCGGCCTGTGCCCGATTAGAAGCTATGTATACTACAGTCCACATAAGTATCCTCCTATTAGCTTCTTTTTAATAATAAAACACTTGAACTGGAAATACTACAAAGCTAATCATTAAACTTTGTTCTCCAAAGCTGGCTGTATTCCTGCTAAAAAAAATGGTTTTTCTGATAAACTGTTTTTATCGCTCCTCTTGTTCAAATGCTTGCAAAGTATATTCACCATCTTTGTCATTTTTCCTCTAACTAGCCTGTTTTATTAAAAAAATAGCAGCCCGTACACAAGGACGGCTACTATCAGTTGTTCTCCAGATGGAAAGTATAACTTTCCCTGGATTGAACGACTAAGGCTTTTTACCGGCGCCCAAAAGGAGTTGGTACAAGTCAAGTCTTATCTTATCAATTAAGAATTCTTAATAACAGCAGAACTGGACTGATCGGCTTTCGTATTGCAAGTCAACATACTTACGATCACAAAGATAACCGTATTAGCCAGCAATGCCACAAATCCGGCATTCAGGTTTAAACCAGCAAAAGGCATCGGGTCCATTTTACCCAGAATCAAACCGAAAACAAGCAACTCACCTACTATCAGGCCTGCAAAAGCACCCAGCTTACTGGCTTTCTTCCACCACAGACCAAGCACGAGCATGGGGAAGAACTGAGTAACACCCGAGTAACCGGTTAAGAGCAGATTAACAAGCATATTGGGTAAGAATATCGCCAACGCCAATGCTATGGCAGTAAGAATAAGCACAACAACTCTGGCTATCTGTCCCATCGTTTCCGGACTGGTATTTTGTCCGATAGTACGTCCATAAACATTACGGGAAAATAACATTGAAGTCGATAATAGTAAGTCCGCTGCCGGAATCATACACGCCAATGCACCCGCGCCGCCGACTAAGCCAAGCGCCCATCCAGGGAAAACCTGTTGCACAACAATCATAAATGCCATATCAGGTGTCTTCAACGCAGGGACCAGTACAAGCAATGCCGTAAAACCAATGAACATCGGAAAAATCAAAGAAAATTGATATAAAGGCAAATATACGGCATTATGACGCAATACATCATTATTTTTAGCACTAAAGCTGTTGGCCGAAAAATGTGGCCACATGTAAAATCCCAAACTTGTTACCACTAAAGTAGACATAACCCAACTTACATCAAGGTTTTTCGTACCGCCAGGCAGTGCCAGAAAACCAGGCTTAGCTGCCTCTAACGCTTCAAACATCCCACCTAGGCTTCCAAAAAAATGAAACGGCAGATATAAGCCAAAAAACACGACTGCAACCATCATAATCACATCTTTGATAGCAGCGGTGGTTGCAACGCCCTTTAAACCACTAATATATACAAATAAGGCAACCATAGTAAAAGCAATCAGCATAGCTGGTACTCTAGTAATTTGCCCATAAGAACAAGTTTCAATAATAAGACCTAGACCAGTTAGCTGAAGTTGCAGATAAGGTAGTAAGAAGGCAATACCAATACACGCTGTAAATATTCCTAGTGCTTTGCTGCCATACAGCTTTTCAATCAAATCCGGTTGTGTTAAGAGATTATGTTTTCTGCCGACAGTTGCAATGCCCGGCAAAAGATAATACCCTATCAGATACGCTAATGCACCATAACCCAGAATGTAAAAGGTTGGGCCACCGCGGGCATACGCCCAGCCACTTGCTCCGAGGAAGGCAAAGGCCGTATAGATTTCACCAGCCATAATAAACCAGTTTAACCACCGACCAAAGCTTCGGCCGCCAACGGCCCACTCTTCTAAGCTCATTTTTTGTTTCATACCAGGAATCATACCAACAACAGTAGCGCCAACAACAAAGACAAAGATAATGATAAGCGCCATTACCTCGTTACTCATTTTACGTACCCTCTTTCATTAATGGCGCTAATCCGCCTCTTTATTATTTTTTGAATCAATAGTATAAAGAGCTTTGATGCACAAAAAAGCTACAATAATTCCAGCAACTAGCCAAAATGCCAAGAACGGCAGCCCCAACACAAAAGGTTTAACACGGTTGACAAAGGGAATCATGCCAATTGTCCAAATAAACGGGATAAGCGTTAAAATGATTTTAACCAGACTCAATGTGAACACCTCCTTTTTTGTAATATTACGCCTTTAACAAATTCAAGGCGGAAACTACCATAATCTCCACCCCATTGCTTAAGGCCCTTTCATCCATGTCAAACTTAGGGTGGTGATGAGGATAGACAATCCCTTTGTCTTTATTACCGACACCAATACACATAAAGCAGCTTGGCACCTGCTGCTGATAATAGGAAAAATCTTCACCCACCATTGCTGGTTTCATTTCAATAACAGCCACCTTACCCAATACGGTTTCACCGGCTTGGGCAACAACCTTAGCCACTTCAGGATTATTAACGACAGGAGGAAAGCCATAACAACTGTCTAAGTTATAGGTAGCCCCTGCTGCCGCACAAATACCGCTGCAAATTCTATCAATAGCGGCAAAGATTGTCTCCCTGGTGTTTTGCGAAAATGTCCGTACTGTTCCCTTGAGAGTAGCCGAGTCAGGTATAATATTAAAAGCGTCACCAGATTTAAATACCCCTAGTGATAATACTGCAAGTTCATTAGTACTCACATTATTACCAGTAATCGTCTTTAATGCCAATACAATCTGCGCACCAACATACAAAGGATCTATTGTCTGATGCGGCATAGAACCATGGCCGCCAGAGCCCTTTATCGTAATAGTAAATTCATCAGGAGAAGCCATCATCGGTCCATAAGTCAGCCCCATGGTTCCGATTGCGAGCGGCTGCCACAAATGCGCACCAATTACAGCATCCACACCTTCTACAGCGCCATCAGCAATCATCGCCAAGGCGCCACCTGGAAATTTTTCCTCACTTGGCTGAAACAGCAGCCTGATAGTACCTGGCAACTCTTCCTTAATTGTATTAAATACCTTCGCAATCCCCAACAGCATAGCTGTATGGCCGTCATGGCCGCAAGCATGGCAACGTCCGACATGCTGTGAATGGTAAGGCTGCTCAATTTCATCTTGAATAGGCAATGCATCAATATCAGCGCGTATGGCAACCGTTTTTCCCTGCTGGCCTCCTTTAATCTCAGCAATAACCCCTGTACCAGCAGCTAAGCGAGGCTGTAACCCCATTGCTGTGAGTTCGGCGATAATTTTTTTTTGGGTTTCATACTCTTCGCCACCAAGCTCTGGAAAGGCCCGAAAATGCCGTCGCAGCTTAACGACATAATCGCTGCCATCAATTACTAACTCATGGATAGATTTGTTCATAAGTGTCGCCCTTTCCTTTTTAATTTTGGTTTGTAAAATTAATCCATATTCTTTTTTTACACAAACGCCACTAAAAATCCTGCCTATTCCAATTCAATTTGTTAATATATTTTGTATACTAGCTGGCTAGCCTACTAACACTGTCGAGTATAAAAAACAAAAGGCTAAGACCTTTACGGTCTAGCCTTCTACTACTCTGCGTTACCAATAATAATACATTTTGTTTTTATCGTATGTAATATAGCCGTGACGAAGCTTTTCCACCCTCTTAGCATCTGCTTTCATTTGGGTTAGGTTTGTCTCCTGGTCACTCTGTTTGACCGCCTCAACCGGCGCAGCCGCCATAATTAAAACAGCCATGGAAAGTACGGCAACAAGTAACCTGCTTTTCATTTCTACCAGCCTTTCTTTATTACTAGTATTGGTAGTATTCGTTCCCTATAGGTCAGTTCCTGCAGCTAATTGCTGTTCTTATTTAAGAATTATTTCCCAATAGTTTAGGAGCTAATCTGCGAAGTTCCAACCATAAAAAACTCCCAGTAACGAGTGATGAAATGACATCCGCTACCGGCATTGCCAACCATATTCCCTCTAAACCCCAAAAACGGGGTAAGATAATAAGTGCCGGTATTAAGATAATCACCTGCCGTGACATACTAAGGAAAATGGCATATCCGGCCTTGCCGGCTGCTTGGAAATAACTAGCTCCGATGATTTGAAACCCGATGATCGGCAACATTATCAAAGAAATTTCAATTCCCTTTGCGCCTAGTGCAATGAGCTCTGGATTGTCATTAAATAATCGGATAATCTGGATGGAAAAAAGTTGTGTTACCGCAAAACCAATTACTGATACCAAAGTAGCCGCATATGTGCCAAGCTTCACGACTTCAATTACACGCTCATAATTTTTAGCACCATAGTTATATCCAAGAATTGGCTGAACACCCTGGCTGATGCCAAATATAGGCATTAGTATTAACATTGCCACTCTGTTAATCACCCCATATGCCGCTACAGCCAGCTCTCCTCCATAACTAAGCAGGCTGTAATTAGATAATATGGTTACCGCACTAGCAGCAATCTGCATTAAAAACGGCGATAAACCGATTTTGCAAATGTCGAAAACAATATTTTTATCAAGCCGCAAATTAGACCAGCGCAGCTTAAGAACACCTTGATCACTGATAAGATACCGAAGTACCCATACTGCGGCAACTGCTTGTGCAACTACTGTAGCTAGGGCTGAACCCGCTATACCCCACTTGAAAACAAAAATGAACAATGGATTTAATATAACATTCAGTATAGATGCGATTAACATGGTTGACATTGCCATCCGCGGATTGCCTTCTGCTCTGATAATATTATTGAGGCCAAAACCAATATGCATAAAGACACTGCCTAAAAGTATGATGCGGGTAAATTCGCGGGCATATGGCAATACATGCGGTTCGGCGCCTAACAGCACCAAAATCTCGTCTAAAAAGGTAAGCGCAACCACTGTTGTCACTACAACAGCCACTACCATCAAACTAAACGCATTGCCAAGAATAATCTCGGCTTCCTGACGGTTTTGTTCCCCTAAACGAATTGACACCAGCGTCGAAGCACCGATGCCAATCAACATACCAATTGCCATTAAAATAATCATAATGGGAAATGCGATCGTTACAGCGGTAAGGCCAATATCACCAACCCAGTTACCAACAAAGATACTGTCAACAATATTATATAGCGCATTCACTACCATCCCGATAATAGCTGGCAACGAAAACTGCCATAATAACTTACTTATTTTTTCCTGCCCTAAGGCTGCGGATTGTTCCATATTTTCCTCCGTTAAATAGAATCTATATCCATTATAATATAATAATGCCCTTTCAAATACATAGCAATAGCTTTTACAATCAGTTAGCATTATATTAAACCTACAACTATATGAATTGTAGGTGAGTAGAAAGCAAAAGCGAGATTGCCGCGCTGCCTTTTTGGCAATGAGCTTGACTCATCGTTGCCAAAAGGTATGGCGAAGCACTCTCGCTTTTTGATTTGCTCTTGAATTTGCGGCTATCCCTTCCATACAGTGCAAAACAAAGCACCATTATCAGCGATAATTTACTTCCGAATTTACGCAAGTTACCAGAGGTTTACCTGCCAAGCCAAGTAAAAGATTTTCGGCTGCTAATAGGGCCATCTGGTTACGGGTTTCGGTTGTGGCACTGCCAATATGAGGAACAACAAGGATATTCGGCAGTTTTAATAAGGGATGATCTGCCGGCAGCGGTTCAGGATCAGTGACATCCAGCGCCGCATAGGCAATCTGTTTGTCAGATAGCGCCTTGTATAAAGCTTGCGTATCTACAACCCCGCCTCTAGCCGCATTAATGAAATAGGCTGTTGGTTTCATTTGTGCAAACTCTTTTGCCCCGAACATTCCCCTGCTTTCAGGAGTCAGTGGGGTAAGCACAACAATAAAATCTGCTGCTGTTAAAAGCTCAGAGAAGGTACGATACTCGGCTTTGAGCTGCTCCTGGTCAGGACGGGGATGGCGATTATTATAGATGACTTTCATTCCACTGGCCTGAGCCCGTCTGGCAACAGCTGAACCAATAGCTCCCATACCGACAATACCCACTGTCTTATTATACAAATCTACGCCAAGCGGTAGCTGTTCCTTTTGCCATTTCCCAGCCCGTACCCAGTCCCAGCCTTCATGAATACGCCGGGCTGCTGTCAAAAGTAGTCCGAAAGCCAAATCTGCCGTTGCCTCAACAAGCACACCTGGGGTATTACCAAAAGGAATCTTGCGGCTGGTACAGGCCTTAATATCAATATTATCATAGCCTACCGACGATTGCGCAATCACTCTTACTTTGGGCGCAGCCGCTAATAATGTTTCATTTACTGCAATATTGCCAGTAACAAACAATCCTTCCGCATCCTCCAGCCACTTTGCTAACTCTTCAACGCGCGGCGGCGTTGGCTTCTGCCATTGGTGAACCTCACACTGCTCCTCAATGGCCGCCAGTGCTGAAGGTAATATTTTTCCGGTAATTACAACTTTATACTTGTTCATAAAGTCCACCGCCCTTATTTCATAGAATGTTATTTGCCATCTCATTTACTTCGCCGTTGTTTCTATTCCTCCTGCTCGCAAACTTCGCGTCAATTCTGATTGTACACACGGGATAGTAATACTATAGTCCACGATACCTTTAGACCTTTGCGTACTTTGAGTACTTTGCGGTAATAATCCTTAAAATAAGCTTGGTTTTGGGCTATGGGGTTAGTTTGTAAACCCCATAGTACACAAAGAGCGCAAAGGGTTACGAAGGGTAGATTGTTTAATAAAGAACCTTTGAGTACTGTGCGGTAACAATAGCCTTTACTTTCTATAATAAATAATTAAAAAACCCTATCGCATAAGCGAAAGGGCCTTAGTGTACTTACTATTGCAGCGATTCAATGCGAGAAATTACCTGTGCAGGCGTCATACCTGTCGCATCAATAACAGGGGCTTTAGTGATAGTATTTTGAATATTCATTAGGTTGTTATCCATACCCATTACTACGCACGCCATTATACCACCATCTTTGCTCGTAGGACTTACAACCGTGTAACCACTCTTTTCTAGTGCTTGCTTAATTGTTGATAAATTATTTTCTACAGCTACCTTTTTTGCCACAAGAACACCTCCTTCGAGCTTATTATTGCCCAAATATAAGTCTTCCATTACGTTATCATTTTTCAACATGATGGACCGGATAGGAACCAAGGTTTTTATACCACAAGCATTTTTCCTCAATCGCACTAACTGCGACAGCAATATTGCTTTCTGTTGCACTGCCTTCGATATCGAGAAAGAAGATGTACATTCCCAGTCCAGTACGGGCAGGGCGGGACTCAATCCGCATTAGATTCACCTGTCTTTGGGCGAATTCCCCCAGTAGATTATACAAGCTGCCTGGCTGCTCGCCATGAATTTGACAGACTAGTGTCGTTTTACAGTTTCCCGGTGCACAGACAATTGGCTGCCGCTGCAAACCGATGAAGCGGGTGGAATTAGAAGCAATATCCTGGATATTGCTTGCAGCAACTGTTAATCCATTAAATTCACCGGCCCGAAAACTACCTACAGCCGCACATAACCCATCACTTATTGCCACTATTCTGGCCGCGGCGGCAGTGCTTTCAACTGGTTTCAGTTTGGCTTTCGGATACAATTTCCCCAGTGTTTTTCGGCATTGAGCCAGGGCCTGAGGATGAGACACAATGACGGCAATTTCATCACTGCCTTTTTTCGTTAACAAATTATGTTTAACAGGCAAAACAATCTCTTTTGTAATATATAGATTAACGTCATGAGCCATAGTGTCTAATGTAATATTGACAGAACCCTCTAGTGAGTTTTCCACAGGTACAATACTTTCATCTACTTCACCTGATCCAACTGCCCGAATGGCGTCATCAATCCCAGTAAACGGTTTTAGACAAACATCGTTTATACCATATAAGTGTAAAACGGCTTCTTCACAATATGTTCCCTGTGGGCCAAGATAACCAACTGTCCTCGCCATAATCATCCCTCCAAATAAAAAACTCCCGTCCCTGAAAAGGACGAGAGCAATTCTCGCGATACCACCTTTGTTATCCGCCTTGCGGCGAATCACCTTATAAAGTACGGGCTAACGCCGATACTCTCCTTCGTTGATAACGGTGAAGGTCTCCGGCTACACCTACCATCTGTGACTCATGTCATACCAGATTTCAGCAAGCAACTCCAAGGCGAACTTCAGTAGACCAATCCATGCCGGTTCTCAGCCTTCCGGCTCTCTGTGAAGAAATCAGTATACCTACTTTTCCTCTTCTTAGTCTTTACTGCTATTTTTTCTACTATAGCATGCTATTGGTATTTATTCAAGCACCAATAAGCAGTCTGCATTATTATTTTCAGATTTCATTTTATTCTTAAGCAGCTACTTTTCCAAGTTGTGATATTGAACAGGTGTTTCTACATAAACACTGGTGCTCGGGAAGGCGATGGATACCCCTTCATTTTCTAAGAGTTCCATAATCTTTAGATTAATATCCTGCTTAATATTAAGATACTCTTCCCAAACAATGGTTGTTATGAAAAAGTACAAAAATAATTGCAACGCACTATCCCCAAAAGCGTCAAACTTCACAAATATCGTTTTTTTATCTATATCCGGATGTTCGCGAAGAATTTTTTCAATTTCAGCAATACATACTTTCAATTTAGAGCTGGGTGTACTATAAACCACTCCGATTTGAAAAGTAATCCTTCGCATAGATCGTTTAGTAAAGTTAATAATCGGGTCATTAACCAGATTTGAATTTGGAACAGTGACCAGGGCCTGGTCAAAAGCCCTTATCTTGGTGCTTCTGAAATTGATGTCTTCAATCGTTCCTTCAACCACACTTGTTTTTACCCAGTCCCCAATACTAAACGGCTTATCTGTTATAATAATAATTCCCGAAAAAATATTAGCCAGGAGGTCTTTAGCTGCCAATGCAAACGCTAACCCACCAAGCCCCAAGCCTGCAATAAAACCATTTACATCATAACCCCAGGTGCTGGCAATTGCAACAAAGGCGAACGCCAATACAATAAATTTTAACACCTTGGAAAGAAAAGGTATTAAAATTCGGTCAACTTCGCGATTGAAGATTCGATCGATTTCCTCTTGATTTTCTGCATAATAGCTGATCAATCCATATATTGCACTTGCAAATAAAATAATAATACCTGATCTAAATAGACTACTTAACAAAAAATTAAATGTTCCAGGCAAGCAATTTTGCAAAGCAAGATAAACCCCAACAAGGACAATCAAATTCTTGATAGGATTGCTTATAGCCATCAAGAAAGAATCCTCCGGATTGATTTTGTTCCTATGAATGAGATTCAATATAAAATGAAAGATATAGTTAGTAAATAGATTTTTGAATCCCCAAAAAACAAAAAAGATAAAACTAGAACCGGCTAACTTATATAAATAAGAATAGGTTGTAACATAGGCCACTATCGCATAAAATTCTTCAGGTATTTGTATGCCGCCAACTTGCATCTTTGCTAACCCCTCTCTGTGTTTTCAAAATATGAAACGGCCGAAATTCTTGGAAAGCCAAGTATTTCGGCCGTTTATCTTCCTTGACCACTACTCTGCAAAGTACCGGAAGCTTCATATATTCTACAACCAACTTGTTTATATTGTAAGGGTTTTTACTTTAATTTTCAAGAGATTTTTTCGGAGGACTTATCTTGTCTTCACAAGAAAGTTCTCCAAAATTTTACTACCCTGGGGTGTGAGAATTGACTCAGGATGAAACTGTACCCCTTCTACCTCGAATTCTTTATGTCTAAGCCCCATAATTAAACCATCCTGTGAAGTAGCCGTAATTTCCATGCAGTCAGGCAATCCGGTTTTATCAACAATTAGCGAATGATATCTACCAGCCGTAAAAGGTTTGGGCAAATCCTTGTAAATTCCCTTTCCCCGGTGAATAATATACTCGGCCTTGCCATGTACCGGCTGTGGTGCGCGAATAACCCTGCCGCCAAACACCTCACCAATAGCCTGATGGCCAAGACAGATTCCGAATATTGGAAATTTGCCTGAAAACCGGGCAATAACTTCTTTGCATATCCCGGCCTTAGCAGGTGTTCCCGGTCCTGGTGAAATGATGATCCCACTATAATCTGTACGCTCTATTTCCTCAAGCGTTATCCTGTCATTGCGGATGACAGACACTGGATAGCCCAGATTAGCTACATACTGGTACACATTATAGGTAAATGAATCGTAATTATCAAGTAGCAAAATCATGTCACTCAGCCTCCTCAATGAGTTGCATTAAAACTCTGCCTTTCTGCATGATTTCCTTATATTCCATCTCTGGTACAGAATCGGCAACAATCCCGGCCCCTGTTCGTACAGTAACCTGCTGACCATCAATAATTAATGTGCGAATAGTAATGCAGGTATCCATATTGCCCCGAAAGTCAAAATATCCTACCGCACCGGCATAAGGGCCACGGCTGTCGCCTTCCAACTCATAAATGATTTCCATTGCCCGTACCTTTGGTGCGCCGCTTACCGTACCTGCCGGAAAGCAGGCGGCCAGCACATCAACCGCAGAAAACTTTGGATCAACCTGACCTGATACCTCTGATACAATATGCATGACATGAGAGTACTTTTCCACTTCCATCATCCGATCAATCGTAACAGTTCCCGGCAGGCTGACCCTGCCAATATCATTGCGACCCAAGTCTACCAACATCGCGTGTTCGGCACATTCCTTAGTATCAGCTAATAATTCAGCAGCCAACACTTCATCCTCTGCCGGAGTCTCGCCCCGGCGGCGCGTACCGGCAATCGGACAAGTTAGCACCTTACCATCTTCCAGCTTGACTAACCGTTCCGGGGATGCACCAACAAGCTGCTTATCGCCAAAATTAATATAAAACATATACGGTGACGGATTAGCCTGTCGTAACCGGCGATATAGCGCAAATGGGTGCTGGGTCAGCTTGTAATGGAACGGACGCGATAACACAACCTGAAAGATATCTCCGGCTGCGATATATTCTTTAGCCTGCTCTACCATGTTGATATACTGCTGCTTACGGAAAGCTTCATCCTCCGCATCATTTAGTTCAGCCGTTACATTGGGTTGGCTGTCCTGAGCTGACTGGTCATCAGGCAAAATGACAGGCTGGCTGAGTTTAGCCACAAGTTTTTCCAGTTCCTGTAGTGCCTGCTCATATTCTGCCGCAGCCTGAACTTCGGGGGTAAGGTGTACCAGATTGATCAGTTGCGTACAATGAGTAAGATGATCCATAACTATGATAAATTTACAAACCAATAATTCAATGAGCGGCAAGTCATCTGGTATTGTTAGACCACATACCCGTTCCCAGGAGGCCACTGATTCGTAAGCGGCATAGCCCACCGCACCACCGGCAAATGACGGCAATTCCGGCATTTCCGGCATGGAAAATCGTTTTAAAAAATCAGCAAGCAATAGGTGCGGTTGCCCCTGCTCTTTAAAAATACAGTCACCAAAACTAAGTTCAGCCTTGTTACTATAGGCAGTAAATGTAGCCAACGGCCTTGTTCCAATGAAGGAATAGCGGCCAAAGTTTTTGCCGGTCTGGGCACTTTCTAAGATAAATCCCGGCTCATCGCCTACCAGTTTATAATACAGCGAAACCGGAGTTTCCATATCGGTTGGTAACTCAACACTTACCGGCATCACGGAGTAGGTTGCCGCTAACCGGCAAAATTCCTCTTTTTCGGGAAATGCTTTCATCCTTGCACCCCCTTATCAAGTGCCTGCCTAAGCGTACTGGTAAACTCCTGCACAGCTGCAACACCTTGTTTTGCCAAACGATCCACAACCGCGCTGCCAACAATAACTGCATCTGCATATTGGGCTGCCTGACACGCAGCTTCCGGAGTGCCGATACCAAACCCAATCGCCAGCGGCACTGTGGTTTCCTTGCGCACATCAGCCAATAGCGGCGCAAGCTGGCTGTAGTCAATCTGGCGCACACCGGTAACACCCGTATTTGATATGCAATATATAAAGCCAGACGCCTGACTGCAAATGGGTTTTAACCGCTGCGGTGTCGTAGTCGGCGCAATAAATCTGATTAGATCAATTCCCGCCTGCTGACACGCAGGTTCAACAACAGCAGATTCTTCCATTGGCAAATCAGGAAGAATCAGGCCGCTGATACCGGCCTTGGCAAAGTCGGCGGCAAATTTGTCAATTCCATACTGTAATACGATATTATAGTATGTCATAATCGCCAGGGGAATTTTCGTTTCCTTAGTAAGCTGTTCTACCAGCTTGAGCGTTTTATCAACAGTAGCCCCGGCGGCTAATGCCTGCGCAGCCGCCTTCTGGATGATGGGACCGTCAGCCATTGGGTCAGAAAAGGGTAACCCGATCTCAACCAAATCGGCACCGGCTGCTTCTACTGCCTTGACGGCTTGTAATGTCGCATTATAGTCAGGATAGCCGGCTGTTATATAGATAATCAGCCCCTTGCGGCCAGATGACTTGCATTCCTGCATTTTTTCTGCTAGCTTCATGCTAATCCCCCCAATACATTTGATACCATCTGTACATCTTTATCCCCGCGTCCAGACAAACAAACAACAATCGCATCTGTTATTTCGGTCTTGGGCATCAAGTGCTCTAAATAGGCGAGCGCATGGGAGCTTTCCATTGCCGGAATAATGCCTTCCACCTGTGACAGCCGTTGAAAGGCGGCTAACGCTT
>Ga0316604_10000958_pt1 | contig 28906 bp, 23 predicted proteins | sample OWC_soil_day20_C_FD_207650 | JGI IMG/M metagenome (GOLD analysis project Ga0316604, IMG submission 207650) | Wetland soil microbial communities from Old Woman Creek delta, Ohio, United States - OWC_soil_day20_CT | ecosystem: Environmental > Terrestrial > Soil > Wetlands | place: USA: Ohio... | reverse complement strand
TGCGGGTGTTGCTCGCATCGTTCGGGGCGGTCGCCTCGCAGGATGAACTCACCCAGCGCCGCGTTGGACAGATCGGCGAAGTGATCGGCGCGGTGGAAGACGTGGCCACGGACGAGGAAGAAAAGGACGACAGCATCGCCGAGAAGCGCGTCGAGGAGGCGCACGATATTATTCACCGGGTGGCGGCGATATTGGCGATGGAGGAAGGGAACGAAAGTGGCGGTGGCGACAAAGTGAGCGCCGAAGGTGTTGGGAACGACGCCGGACGAGGAGAGGATGAGCCGCTGGCTGAAGTCGCGTGGGACGGAACGCTCGAGGGGGAGACCATTGAGCTGAAGGAAGACGAAGTGGAATAGAGGAAAAAACGGACAGGCCGCCAGTGATGGCGGTTTTGTTGCGTCTGGACATGTTATTGCGATAAAAAAATAGTGTTTTGACATTGTAACATATAATAAAAAAATAGATTGATGCAGGAGACCAGAAGCACGGAAGAGAAAGCTAAAAAGCATGTTCTAAATAATATGTATTGGGCCATGAAAGACTATTTCACTGGAGGGCTATACATGAAAGCACTGTTCTCACAACGTCACAGCAAATCAGTTTTTGCAAAAGAAACAAATTTAATTAAACAAAAGCTGTTTTTATCTCCACGATTAAGGCATACGATTGAGCGTATATTCGCCGAGATTGAAGAGGAAGAACAACAAAATTGTCATAACAGTTGGGACTATACCAACACTATTGAAGGTGCACAAAAATACTTGCATAAGGTTATGGGGCCAGACGCATTAACAATTTCTATAAACAATGCAAAAAGCAACCTTGATTTTATCGATGTCATTCGCAAGGGATTGCCTCGGCAGGTGTTTGATTGCATCGAAGCTTGGTTCTATCTGGCTTCAGATCCTTGGGCAAATATCGCTGAAAAGGAATTAAATGAGGCTTTTTCTATCAACGAATCCCCTTGGCGGGTTTTAAGTGGAGAAATGCTGCTTATTGATTCGGAATATTTATATGCGGAACTGGTTTCAAAACAAGTTGATTTTATGAAAGCATTGTCGGTTAATGGTGCAATGGATGAATTCCAAACTGCGTTACGTGAATTTCAGCAAGGCGAGTTTGCTTATGCCATTACTGAAGCTGCCAAATCGGTAGAAAGCACACTAAAATTTGTTATGAGCGATAATGCTAAAACTGATCTTTCGGGGCTCTTAAAAATGTTAAGAAAAGCTGATCTTGTTCCTTCGTATTACAATAATTTGTTTGAGTCTTTCACAAAAATTGTTCAAGCGACCGGACTTGCCAGAAATCAGCCGGGGCACGCACATGGCCAGGGATGCGAGGTCGTAAATTCGTCTAAAAGCTTGGCAGAGTTTCAAATTAACTTGGCGGCGTCTGTGAACAAATTTTTATTGGCTTGCTATATGGAGAAGAAAGAGTGTGAAAAAGCGGTGCAGACAGTTATATCTGTAGGAAATTCAGATAATGAAATACCGTTTTGATTTGATTCAAGCCATTAGCGAAAAGCACGACGCGCCGCGATATGAGACGGGCGAGCCCGTATAGCTGAACAAAGGCGTAGACAACTAAGAGCAGGGGAAACAGAGAAGGCCGCCAGCGATGGTGGCCTTCTCTGTGCAATGACATCTTATTGTCATTTGGATAACATACAATTGATAACAGAGAAACACTTTCCGAAGTATATTGCAGGATATAGAGTATAAAAAGGAGAAAAAAGAATTTGATATACCATTTTTTACAAAATTAAATCGTTTTCTGTGCGGGATCCAAAACAAAAATATGAGGTGAGCTCAATGTGGAATGATAAAGAAACAAGTGTTGATTTTATTGGCCACTCAATTATTGCCGATTCAATCAAGGAATTGGTATATGATGATGACCTTTCTCCATTAACTATAGGCGTTTTTGGTGACTGGGGTGTCGGAAAGTCCAGCGTTCTCAAAATGGTGGAAGAGACATTTAACGGCGACAAAGAAACATTGTGTTTGACTTTTAATGGATGGCTTTTTCAAGGGTATGATGACGCTAAATCTGCCCTGATGGAAGTAATTATTCGGGAGCTCTCTGCCAAACGGGGCAGCAAAAAATCTGCTAAATTAGTGGCTAAGAATTTGTTAAAGCAGGTTGACTGGTTCCGATTGTCTCGCCGCGCTGCTGGGATGGCGGCAACTGCAGGACTTTTTGGAGTGCCCATAGACGTGGATGGCTTAATCGAACGTATTCTGGGGGGTATTCAAGAAAAATTAAGTGGGAAAAAAGAAATCGAGCAAGAAGATATAGAAAGTGCGCTTGACGCAGCAAAGGACTTAGTTAAAAGTGGGAATGGTGTTGAAACAACGGCGGTTACCGCAGTCCATGAGTTTCGAGAATCATTTAATAAATTGCTTACTGAATGTAAGGTAAAACGGCTGGTTATCCTTGTCGATGACCTTGACAGGTGTTTGCCAAATACGGCTATTGAAGTGCTTGAAGCCATTCGCCTGTTTCTGTTTGTACCACGAACGACCTTTATTATTGCAGCTGACGAAAACATGATTGCATATGCAGTGCGCAAGCATTTTCCCGATCTGCCTATTACAGGAAAAGCTTTAGATTATTCGCGTAGCTATTTGGAAAAATTGATTCAAGTCCCATTTCGTATTCCTAATCTCAACTTTCGAGAAGTGCAAAACTATATTGCTCTTTTGTTGCTACAAAACGATATGAAAACAAAGCCCGCGCGTTTTCAATCATTGCATGAACAGCGAATGTTGGCTTTACGCAAGCCATGGGATTTAAGCGTTTTGGATGAAAAAGAAGCTGAGAAACTACTGGGCGATCATTTGGGAGCTATTGAAAGTACATCTATTCGTCTTTCTTATGGCGTAGCTATGCAACTAACAGAAGGATTGAGCGGGAATCCACGGCAAATTAAAAGATTTTTAAATACTCTAATGCTGCGGTATCGCGTGGCCAAGGTATTAAAAGTTGAGTCAACGTTCAATCTGCAAGTTCTAGTAAAACTGATGATGCTGGAACGGTTTCGAGAAACAATCTATGTTGAATTAATGGAAATTGCTATCCGTAATGCAGGAGGAAAATGTGAGGTTCTGCAGACTATCGAAAAATCATCTAAAGAAGGTACTAAGCCTGACATAAAAAATGTTGATGGCAACCAGCAGGCCGCAAAATGGATTGAAGATGAAACTTGGTTTATGAATTGGGCAAGACTGGAACCGTCACTTGGGGATATTGACATCCGGCCTTATGCATATATATCAAAAGATAAATCTCTGGGGTTGTCTCTGGAAAATGAGCTAGGGGATGAATTAGGGCAAATAGCTTCAGGTTTGCTGTCGGGCAGTGTATTGAAAGAAAGTGATGCACTAAAAAAAATAGTGACCCTTAATGGACATGATGCCAAAAGATTGTTTGAATCTTTGGTAACAAAAGCGAGTACTGTAAACTGGGGAATTGCGGCAAAGCCGATACTTGCATTTATGAGAGTAGCGAAGTGTCATGTTTCTTTGCAGCTGAAAGTATTGGACATTTTTGAAAGTCATCCATCGCAAGAAATGGGAGCGTGGGTAATGCCTAACATAGATGAATGTATTACCGACTCTACACAACTTCAAAGAAAAGTGGAATTGTATCAAAGGTGGGCACAAGATGATTCATTGCTCGGAAGAGCAGCCAAACAATCATTGAGTAAAGGGGTGAAATAAGTGGGAACATCTTCATCTTTCGGAGGTATTGGCAAAGGGAAGCCAACATCACCAAGTTGGACCGGAAATGGAGGAAATGACGGGACTGACAATAATCCGGATATGCCAGATCCACACGATGGAAAGCCTTCAGAGCCACAGCGACCAGATAGAGAGACGACGGCTCAACCGTTAACAAACTTGAGGTCATCGCGGATTAATTTTGGGAAATATGCTTCGCAAAATAGAGATTCACACTATTTGCGAAAAGGTGTCTCCAGCTATGTTCGGCACGGATTGGGCGGCGCGAAAAATGCATCAAGCAGAATGGCTACAACTCGAAAAACGGCGACGTCCTTATACAATGTCGTTCAGAACTTTGTTCGCTTAGGTCGGGATGAAGCAATAACGCTTTTTCAATTAACTGACCTAAGAGACCAAGGGTTGCAGAATGTTTTTACTGCTTTAGCCGATTTTGTTTGCACTCCAGGATCGGGACTAGACGAAGCTGTAACTCGACAGGCATATTTGAAAACAGTTGAACAGTTTCCGACATTAGGGATTGATGATCAGGGAGAAATGACGGCAGCGATGGCCGAAGCAATTGTTCAAACATTTATTACCGAAAGTATTTTTTGTCGAATTATTGTCGATGTGGGCGAAAACATTCGGAAGTATGCAGAACTAAGTTCCATTGAACAAATTGAGCAAGATATTCATGATTATATTCAGGGTGCCATCCGACAGCGTCTTCAGGAAAGACTTTCTGGAATGGATGCATTGGCTCAGGATGAAGTTGAACGACATATCCAAGAAGTATATGAGGATGCGTTTGAGATTTTATCGGGAGAAGGTGAATGACAATGGCACGACATGGTGTTTTAGTTCGAGTGCCAAACGAACATGCAATGGGAGCATTTCCTGCAGACGTGATAGAAGCAGGTGAAATTCATGTAGCGTCACCTTGTTCCGAAACTGCGGACCGTGTTTCTGATTACCGATTTTTTGAGAGTTTATCAAGACGAGGCTTGGTTCCGCCAGAGCGGGCTATTGATCTTTATATTCTTGCCGTTGGTTGTTATATAGCAGACCAACGAATTTCACGCAAGACGCACGGAGAGGATTCATGGAGTCGCAGGATTGATCTATTTGTCCCCGTGTCTGATCCCGGCCTCTGGGAGCAGCAAGCTAAAAAAATCAGTAATCTTCTGGGGTTTTTATCAGGTGATTATTGGACTGTCCATTTTCGAGGTCGCGACAAACTACCTCAATATCCTTTTTCCGGACAACCAATCACACTGCCGGAAACAAATTGCGTATCCTTGTTTTCTGGAGGCCTCGATAGTTATATTGGTGCGATTAATCTATTGCAGGCGGGTGCAAATCCTGTTTTCATTGGACAATATAGTTCAACGGATGTCGGTGCAGCTCAAGATAATTGTGCGAAAAGCTTAGCTGGCAACTATGCGGGGCGGGTAGATTATTTTCCTGTTTTTACACGTGTGCCTAAAAACGCTCTTTATGGAGTGTCGGAAAATACAATGCGCACACGATCATTTCTGTTTTTTTCAATTGGCTCATTGATTGCTTCATCCCTGGCGTCGCCAGCCATTCTAAACGTGCCGGAAAATGGAGTTATTTCGCTGAATTTGCCATTAAGTTTGCATAGATTAGGTTCTTTAAGCACAAAAACAACCCATCCATATTTAATGAAGCTGTTTCAAGAACAATTGCAGCAATTGCAATTGTTCGTAACTCTTCAAAATCCATTTCAATTCAAGACGAAAGGAGAAATGGTTAGAGAATGTGCTAATCAAGGGTTGTTGAAAACGAATGTTGCTACTACAATGTCCTGCTCTCATCCAACACGTGCGAGGTTTGTTGGTCTACCTCCGAAATGTCACTGCGGAACATGCGTACCTTGTTTAATAAGACGGGCTGCAATAATTAGTGCATGGGGGCAAGATAACACGCAATATGTTGGTAACGGATTAATGGCGTTAGCCCGACAACCGCGACAAGGTGAAAATGCCAATATAATTGATTTACTCACTAGCATTGCGAGGTATAAAAAAAACAAGACTATTTCCGATCAACAGTTACTCGTGCCCGGTCCACTTCCAGATATGGAGCATTTAGAGCTATACCGCAGCGTCTATATCCGTGGGTTGGAAGAAATTGATTCGCTATTTGCCGCCGGAGTATAATGGTATGGCTATGTTTGCAGATACACATTGCCACCTGGATCTGTATCCGGACATGTTGGCGGTCGCGCATCAATGCGAAACACGTGCGATACGGACAATTGCTGTAACGAATTTGCCGAGCACTTGGGAAAAATTCTCTAAGAGAGTAGCCGAATACCAATGCATTCGCGTTGCTTTGGGGATTCACCCTCAACTGGCGGCGGAAAATAGCCACGAGTTAAATCTTTTTTTGCGGTTGCTACCTAAAGCTAGGTATGTTGGTGAAATTGGACTGGATGGGTCTCGCGAAGCTGTGACATCCTTGCCACAGCAGAAAAAAATCTTTGAAGTGATTCTGCGTTCTTGCGCTGAGCAACAGGGAAAAATATTAACAATTCATAGCCGCGGAGCTGCAAAAGATGTGATAGAAATGATTGAATTGTGCCATGGAATCGGAAATGGAGTTGTTTTGCATTGGTTTACCGGCAGCGCGAAACAGATGTTTCGTGCGGTTGAGCTAGGGTGCTACTTTTCAATAAATTCGCAAATGGTTGCATCGCAATCGGGGATTAAAATGATTTCACAGATTCCAACAAACCGAATTGTGACCGAGACCGATGGCCCGTTTATTAGTATAGGACGCGAGCCGGCCAAACCTTGGCATGTTGTAGATATTGTTACCGGGTTGGGGAAGTTGTGGCAGATCAATTCTCAGCAAGCGAATGAACGAGTTGCAGAAAATTTCAAGCGACTATTGGAGTCGGCTCCGAAGAAATAGCAGAGAGTACTCTGGCTGGTTTTATCATTAGTTCTACAATTGCGCATAGCTTCGGACGAAGAGTTCCGGGAATATGTCGCAAAACCGGCAGTGGAGCTGCGTCAACGAATCCGGGACGAACTACATATGTTGGATGCTGAGTTCAAAGTTGTGAAGATTGGCGTGGAGTAGAAGTTTTTGCTGCGTGCAACCCGAGTATCTTTTGGAGGTCTCATGGATGGCATATTCAAAAATCAGGAATGCCCAACTGTATTTTAAATGGCTGGATGCAGCCTTGAAGTCGGGCAATATAGATAATCCCAAAGAACTATATGATTTCATTGAAATAGATGACGGTGGCGACGGTGATATATGGGGATGGGTAATCAACCGGCAGGCAGTTCTTTTTTCTGATGGAGGCAACCTCTACTGTTCTGAAAGGGGCGAGGACGCCGGGACAGCGGGGTATGTAATTCCTGAATATCATTTTCACTTTCAACCTGACTCGGACAATGTAGATATGGAGACGTTCCGACTTGATCTGGATCGTAGCAAGGAACCCCATTTCAATACAAGTGAGCAGCGAAGTGCAGTAAATGATCATTTGCCAACTGGAGAAACCCCTTTTGATTTTTCAAATTTTAACTGCAGATTGGCCCTGCTAATGGCCAATGTATATGTGAGGACGAAAATATATCCGCTGGACGATACGGGACAGGCGTACTATGAACCGGTTTTAAGCAACAAGAAGGACGGGTGATGATGATGGCCGAATCAGTAATAAAAAGTATTGTTTATTTCGATGGCGAAGGCCGGGATTACTTACAGCAAACAGTGGACTTGGTAGCGAAAAGGCTGCAAGAGGGCGATATTCGGCATGTTGTTGTGTTTACAGCAGAAGGGGAGGGTGCCGAGCTGCTGAGAGATACCCTTATTGGTAACAAAGAAATAAAAATATTGGCGGCGACGTTTCCACCCGGGCAGAAGATCGTTAAGCGCGAGCCGGACGGAAACAAAAAAGACATCGAAACTCTCGTTTCCATGCCTGAAAGAATTAAAAAACTGGAGTCTGATGGAATCTCGGTTATTTCTGGGGGAATGCCGTTTCAAGAAATCATCGTGCCTGGAACCAATGATTTTCGGATTCAGACAATTGTGTGGACCCTCGGATTGATTAGCGAGGGACTTCACCTTGGTATACAGGCCGTTTTAATGGCTTGTGACAGCGGAAAATTGGCTGTGGGGGAAAAGGTTGTTGCTATGAGTGCCGATACCGCCGTGGTCGTGCAAAGTTCTACATCGCGACTCATGTTTCATCCTAGGGACGGAATTCGAATCCATGAGATTCTATGCAAACCGGGGTATCAGAAAAAAGATAATGCTATTTGAAACAGTAAAGGGAGGCATTGCCTCCCTTTTGTTTTGTCCAATCTTCACTTTCGAATGATGGCGATATTTCTTCTTTCCAAGTGTCTGCAATGCCAGGCATAAAGCCCGCAGGCACTTTCAGACGAGAGAGAATTTGTATTTGGTGCATCCAATAAAATGCGTCTTCCCCTGGAATTTCACTCGGGATCGTTCCAGATTGATACTTTTTTTCAAAATCAGATGAAGGTACACCGTATTTTTTTTCGAAGTCAGCGCACACCTTTTGGGCATAATCAGGTTGTTTGCGAACGCAGAAAAATGGAGACGAGTTGATGTCAAACGTCGAAGTGTCTGCGTCATTAAACATACTTAGCAAGTCATTCAATACCATGAGAGTCACCTACCTCAGAACTTTGTGGTCTATTAATCATATCACCTAAAACCAGATTGAGCAATCAAGCTCAATTTAGAGAATCAGAGATTATATTATATATATCGACTTCTATGTAAATTCTAAATATCCTTCTAAAAAGAAATACCTTGGTTAAATTTAATGGTGGAAGGTGTAAGGTCTGCCAAACAATCCTGCCCGATTCAGGGAACGCGCCAGCATACTACAGGTTTCGTCACTTCGCTGCCACCTCAGCCGGATTTGTCGGCTAGGGTCACGGTTTTCGTATTTCGTCGCTTCGGCTGGATCTGCGATCAGTCCGCCCTCTGGGGAGGCGTCGTGTCGCTTTGCGCCACCACGCCCGTGCAGGCCAATGTTTTCTGCCTATCTGTTGCCCGAATGCTAGATAATCCGCCGCAATGAAGCACTGGAGTCGTTTGTGCGGCGGGCGGGCTTCTGTGAAGAGCGGGACAGCGGAATCGATAAAGTGGTTTTTGCCACCGAGACCTATCAGCTTCCGGCGCCAATGTTTGAAGTAAGCGGAGACTCAACCCGGGCAATCTTGTTTGCGCATCGCCCGCTATCGCAAATGGACAAAAGTGACCGGATCAGGGCTTGTTATTTGCACGCTTGCCTGCGCGACGTGCAGCGCAGTTTTATGACCAATACAAAGATTCGAGAGCGATTCGGCTTGGACCTCAAGAATAGTGCTACCGCATCCAGGTTGATCAAAGAAGCGGTAACGTCTGGGATGGTCAAGCCCCAGGACGAGGATGCTGCACCCAAGATGCGGCAATATGTGCCGTTTTGGGCGCACGAGCAACTGCTGATTTTACTTGTCGGGTACTTGCTAGGGTGACGAAAATCGGGGCGCGAAAATGGGTGACTGATCGCGCCAAAGCTTAATATAAAAGGATTTTTGGCAAAGGGATTTTACTTGCTGGGTACTTGCTGAAAGGTGTGGGGGCGGACTCAAAGCGATTGCAAAACTGTCGATGCAGGGGCATAATATCCTGTAACAATTACGATTGGCGTTCGGTCATAAGAAGTTGAGTGAAAGGGCTTAACACCAGGGGCGTCCGTTTTTTTCTACCCGCGTCCCTGCGGGCCGGGCTGCGATCCGCTAACGCGGCTCTCCGCTTCCGGTCCTCGGGCCGCTCTCGTTACTGCTTCTGCCACCGATCAGATACTTCCAAATAATCCTGCCCACTTCTAAGGAACGCGCCAACAGAGTGCATGTTTTATCATAGCGCCGCCACCGCAGCCGAAATGTCGGCCACGGTCGCGGCTTTTGCATTTCACAGCTGCGTCTTCGCCTGCGCTTTGGTTGCTCCCTTCGGGGGGAGGCGTCGGCTCGCTTGCGCTCGCCCACGCCCGCGCCCGCGCCACCGAAATGACCTACCTTATCCGTCGGCGTCATTCGCCCCGGCGCATGCTGCCCCGGTTCGGATCACGCCTTTTTACTGCCAATCGCCGGATACTGCAGAAACAGCAGCCACCGCACCCGATTCGTCGGGCACGGTAGCTGCCGGGTGGCTTGCGTTCGGTATCACCAACATCACCGCCGACGCATCCGATGAATTTTCCATTATGTATAGTAGTCCGCTGCGCGTCTACCGCTCGCCTTGCTGCGCGCCCTGCGGGTAAACATAATGAAAAGTATCCGACGCTTGTCGGCTGGCTTGGGTGGCGAAGCGCGACAGGATTTACCCTGCGGGATCGCCTCGGTCGGCTCGGGTCAGTAGACATCGGAATGGGCGTCGCTGCGCGCGGGCTCCAGAGCGGCTGCGCCGTTTTTCCCGCTCCGTTCTTCCCGCTCCGTGCTCGCGCCGCCTTGAAAATGATTAGCAAGCAGAAAACCGGCCTGACAGAAACAACTGCCAGGCCGGTTTTCTTAATCGGAAAGCGGTAGGATAACATCTCTATTAGGATTTATGGAAGCTCATTGTACGATCTGAAGCAAAGCATTGCATAAGCGTTTGATTTCTTGTCGGTCCAGATTGTCCTGGGGTTGGGTTTTATTAATAAGGCTACTCAGTGACGAACAATCAATATGCTCTTTTTGTTGATATTCTATGAGCTTCTGCTCAACATTTCCCGTATCCAGGGGAAGATAATTCCTCTGATTCTCCAAAGAATGAAAGTTTCCTTCATTCCCGACCTTCAATCGATATTGGCTGGGAGAAGTTTCAAAGACAAGTTTGAATCGGGTGCTAAATGCCTTTAAATCGGGGAAACCGCTATCGAGAGCGATCTCGGTGAGTGACTTTTGCGTTGTATTTAGTTCATGAAGGGCATGGCGCAAGCGAACTCGAATTAGATATTCATAAAAGCTAACACCGACATTTGACTTAAAAAAGGACGAGACATACGTCCGATTGTACTTGGATTTTTTTGCAATCTCATCGAGTGAAATCTTGCGGGGATAGTTTTGCTCTATGAAATCAAGGATACTTTGGATGGTTCGTTGATGATTCTTGCCAGACCCTCTGACTGCATCAATCTGTTTTTCCTGAGGAAAATCAGATAATAGAGAGGCGCACAACAGAAAAAAAGCCCCTTCAACATTCAATTTTGACGAGAAGTCACCTTTGGCAAAAGAGGTCAACATTTTCGCCGCAAGGGCACGAATTTTGCGGAACGGCTCATCCCAGCGATTCGTACCGCTAGACACACATGAGATTTGCAAATTGGTGTTAGTTTCAAAAAAAGGGTTCAAGAAAGTCGGATCAAAACGCAGAACCATGGCAATACTTCCAGGTTTTTTTAATAAAGAGGCGTGTCCTTTATTGGAATTCACCAGAATTAAGTCATCTTCTTCTAGAAAATAAGTTGTTCCTTCAATGCAGAATTCTATTTCACCTTGAAGCACAAAGGTAATTTCAATATCTTTGTGCCAATTGAATCGATATCGATTGATATCATGGACATAGTGTTGCAATATAATGCCTTTTTGAGGGTCGTCCAGCGTATAGTAATAAGTCATCTTATTCCCGCCATCAAAAAATTTATTTAATTATAAGTATATAGAAAACCGGAGAATAACACAAAATGTTTCTAATATTCACATCGCTTGAATCTAAAGATTTACCCTGAGGTAAATCTTTATTAGTTATTTCTGAATTTAGAATCAGATGAATATAGAATATTCTTTACTGCGAATTGAAATAGGCAAGGCAAATGTTTGAATTAGTTATCATACTTCATACGATTATTGTGTGGATTTGTTTTTGAATAGTGCGAAAATAACTCAAATAATATCAACGCCAGAAAGGGTTTAATTAATTATACTGAGTTTGTGGAAAGCCAATTCTGATATTTTTAGGAGGAGTCAAAATGAAAATTACCGATGTAAAAATCATCCCGGTGAATCGATTTTTATTTGTTGAGGTGCATACCGACGAAGGGATTGTAGGCTTGGGTGAATCTGGGGTTTGGGGATTCTTGGATGCATCGGCGGAAGCTGTAAAATCCTTTAAAACCTATTTGATCGGACAGGATCCATTCCGGATCGAACATCACTGGCAGTATATGTATCGGTGTTTCCATTTTCGTGGCGCAGCCATCATGGGTGCGTTAAGCGCGATTGATATTGCTCTGTGGGATATTGTGGGGAAATACCATAACACACCGGTCTACAACCTTCTGGGTGGAAAATGTCGAGATAAAGCCAGAGTTTATTATCATGTAGGAGGTACAACCATCGATGAAATGGTTGCAAATCTTAAGGAAGCTAAAGCCAAAGGGTTTACAGCAGTTGGTCATTTGAGCCCGTTTCTTGATGAAAGCAGGAGCACTCCATACTTTGAAACCCATGCGCAAAAAATTGGAAATGCAATTGAACGTGTTCGTTTATATCGTGAAGCAGTGGGCGATGAAGTTGACTTGTGCGTAGAAATTCATCGCAGGTTAAAGCCGGCCGAAGCGATTGCACTTGCCCGCGGCATTGAAAAATACCATCCGTTCTTCTATGAAGATCCGACAACTCCGGATAATTTTGATTCTATGGCGGCCATTGCTGAGCACATTGACATCCCCATCGCCACAGGTGAACGATTCCACACGCCTCAAGAGTTTGCCCAAGTTATCCGCAGAAACGCAGTAGCATATGTCCGGCCTGATGTATGTCTTTGTGGTGGAATCACCGGCGCCAAAAAAATTGCTGCGCTTGCCGAAGCTAATGATATCATGGTCGTGCCACACAATCCGCTTAGCCCTGTCAGCACAGCTGCTTGTACTCAAATTGCCGCCTGCATACCAAACTTCGCCCTTCAGGAGTATCCGGGAGATGATCGAGGAGCAGCGACCGAGCGCTACATCGGTCATAACCTCGAAAAGAAAGAAAACGAATTTCATCAAGGTGATGTGGTCAAGAAAACATTCCACGTTGAAAAAGGATTTATCATCATTCCTGAGACGCCCGGCATTGGCGTTGAGCTTGCGGACAACGTGGCGGAACGCTTTCCCTATTCACGACGTACTATTGAGACCCGACTGCATATTGATGGTTCTGTGGTCGATCAATAACTGATTCGCTACTTTTCCGAGTCCATATCGGTGTTCCAAAATAAAGGGAAAAAGAGGAGTGCTACAAAATGATAGCCGTGTTAGGAACCGTAACAATAGCAGTATTTGTGTTCTTGATTTTTACAAAAAGGCTCCATGTGATCACCGCTCTAATCTCAGTTCCGATAGTGGCAGGCGTGATCGGAGGTTTCGGGCCCAAATTGGGAGCCATGATGTTTGATGGGCTGAAAACGACTGCTCCTACCGGCATCATGATCATGTTTTCAGTATTATTTTTCTGTATTCAAATGGATACTGGTTTATTTAATCCTCTAATCCAAAAGATCGTATCGTTAGTAAAAAATGATCCGCTAAAAATTTCTATTGGCACTGCAGTAATGACTCTGGCTATTGCGCTTGATGGCGAAGGTGTAACAAATTTTGTGATTTTGACACTTACCATGCTTCCTATTTACCGAAGACTGGGAATGAATCCTCTTGTATTCACCTGTTTGGCATCTTTGGCAAACTATCTAATGAATTCATCGCCATGGGGTGGGCCTACAATGAGAGCTATGGCTGTTTTGCATCTTGGCGTTGACGACCTGTTTACTCCGTTACTTCCTGCAATGGGTGTTGGACTGATTTGGTTGGTAGTTGTGGCGTATATCTTAGGTATGAAAGAACGTAAACGACTGGGGTACACGAAAGAAAAAGACAATGCGGTGACAAATGTGGTTATTGCAGCTGATATAGAGGCTGCACTAAACCAAGATGCAACAACTCTCCGGCCCAAACTAATGTGGATTAATCTGGCACTAGTCATAGTTGTTATGGTGGCGCTGGTTATGAATGCAATGCCGCCTGCAATATTGTTTATCATCGCTTTCTGCGCAACCATCTTAATCAATTATCGCGATTTTGATCAAATGGAAACGCGAATTAGAACTCATGCTGGCAACGCATTGTGGGCAACAGTTGTGGTTTTTGCTGCCGGAGTATTTACCGGAATTTTTCGAGGTACCAAAATGATTGATGAAATGGCTCTGGGATTGGTTGCTTTAATTCCAGACGCATTGGGACCTCATATGGCAATCATGTCTGGCGTGCTCAGCTATTTGTCAACGCTGATCGTTAGTCCGGATGCTTTCTATTTCGGTGTATTGCCAATAATTAGTCAAGCCGCTTCTCACTTTGGTATTGATCCTGTGCAATCGGGCAGAGCGGTCATCTTGGGACAACTTGGTTATGGAATAAGTCCGCTGGTTGCGGCGCCACTTCTGCTATGTTCTTTAACCAATGTTCAATTTTCTGACCATCAGCGTTTTGCATTCATATGGGGTCTATCAACAGCGGCACTGATGCTGCTCACTGCCGTGTTGACGGGTGTCATACCTTTCTAGGAACGGCCAATATTGAGAACCAATACACTTGGTTTGATTGCGGCGATTTTGAACTAGCCTTTTTAAAGTGTTGTTCGGGACGAGCATATAAACAAGCCTTAGCTTGGAGAAAAAAGGCAACTTGTGAATAATAAGAATAAATCGCCGGGATGAATTTGCCCAGGGTCGCGGCAATTCCAAAGAATCTTCCTGGGTCTATTCTCTCCCGGCGATTTTGACTACCGCACTGACTACTTTTGTTGTGACACAAGATTTTTAGCGGTAGTCAATTGATACAGTTAAACTTATCAGAAAGCTTGATTTTACTGGTGTCAACCTCACTTTTTACTGTTATTGTGCCGCTACTGGTTTTTGCCACAAAAACGCCCAGATATCTCTCAAAATCTGCCGTCAGCGATGGCGTGCCGGTTCGAGTCCGGCCTCCGACACCAGCGTAAATTAAGGCTTCCGACGATTTTCGACGGAAGCCTTTTTTCAAAGTCTGCCGTCAGCTGACTACTTTTTGACTACTTTGATTTTTTGGGGTTAATTTATTTCTCCCAGTTTTTCATTATATTCACAGTTTGTTGCTTCTAGTCACAAATTTTTTTGCTACCTTTGTTTTTGTGCTGGTTTCTTGCTTCCAGTTTTTCTTTCACGCCATCCATCATTGTTTCGGTTTTGTGGATGTAGGTGTCCATGGTAAAGGTAGCAGAAGCATGCCCCGTGAGTAGCTGAATTTTTTTACGGATACATCCATTTCCTCCAATGTGCTGGCGTAAGTGTGGCGCAGATCGTGGAAATGGAGTTTTTCGGGGAGACCCAGTTCGCGTTTTATATTTCCCCAATCTCTCGATGCATTGGCTGGATCTTGTGGTGATCCATTCTGCTGCGGAAAGACTAGATCAAGTTCACTGTGATATTTTAATCCACACGACAGGCGATGCTCGGCCTGTCTTTTTTTATGGGCTTTAAGAGCGGTGGCGGCAGCGAAGGTGAGTGGCAGTTCTCTGTTGGCGTGGGGTGGAGCAGCAAACGAAAAACCCGCCACCGGATGATCAGTATAGAGAGCTTCAACATCCGCCAGCAATTGCGCGTCGTGAATATCAAACTTATTGCGCAGGACAGAGCTGCCCGGGGGGCTCTGCTGGGGCCTTCGTTTCTGGTCAGAGACATTGCCGACAGAGCGATGGAGATTTTCCGGCAAAAGTATGCACGGGAATGGCCGATTCGCAGTATCGGGGTAAGGGAGCGGATTCAGCGGAGCAAGAGGCGCTGCGGGCGAGGTTCGGGGACCCTCGCATTTACCATTCAAATCCACTAAGTGAAAGCCCCCGAAATTTCGAGAGCTTTCACTTAGCTATTGTGTTTTGTATCGCATATAGGGGGAATTCTAAATTTTGCGAGATTACTTGACAGAAACGTTCCAATAATGATTTTCACAAAAGTACTGGAACCCTTTGACGTATTTTCTTCCAGCAGAGAATTTGTGCAAGTTGCCGAATTTTATGGCAGGGACGTCCTCCCAATACAAGGTCTGCACTTTTTCAAACACTTTCTTGGCTTGCTCGAGATTGGGCGCTCCCCGCATTTCATCCAGCAAGGCTTTCATCTTAGGGCTATCGTACCAACCAGCCCATTTAAAGCGGGCGTCGAGATACAAGGTCTGCGAGGGTTCCATTGTGATGCCAAACCCGGTGATAAAAATGTTCCAAAGGTTTTCATTAGCGCGCTTGCTGAGCACAGTCGGCCAGTCGTATACTTCCAAATTGACTTTCATGCCAGCTTTCTCAAGTTGATCTTTGATCACGACGGCACTCTTGTACATGTATTCGTAATCCCGTGTGGTGATGATCGTCACCGGTTCGCCTTTATACCCGGCTTCTGCTAGCAGTTTTTGTGCAAGTTCTGGATTTTTCTGATTGTATTTTTCTTTGCCAGCATCGACATACCAGATTTGTTCCTTGAAAACCAGTCCGTGATCCAATTCATAGAACTCCGGATTGCCAGCCACGGCTTTCATGATCATTTCTGAGTCGATAGCGTCATTAACGGCCTGTCGTTTCTTTATATCGGCAAAAAGATCGCTTTTGGTATTGAAAACCATTGAGATATAACTGGAGGGCTTTGCAACATAAACTGAAAGATTGGAATCTGCTTTCAAAGTTCCATAACTATCTGTCGGAAGGCTCTCCGCAAAATCATATTCACCAGACTGGAGTCCCGCGACCCGGGTTGATACATCGGGAACAAAGTGGAAGAAGATATTATCAACCAAAGCTTCCTTTTTCCCCGCCAGACCGCTGCTTGGCCCCGGGGCCGCTTTATATTCAGCGTATTTCTTTAATTGGATGTACTGATTTTGTTTCCATTCAACAAATTGGAAAGGACCAGTACCGATGAATTTCTTGACATTTTCATCTCCAGCTTCGTCAAGTATTTCTTTCGGCATGATGGCCGCGCCCTGAGACGGATCAGCCAACGCTGGCAGCAACGCACTTGACGATTTGGGCAGAGTAATCACGACGGTATTGCTGTCCTTGGCGTTGATCTCGGCCTGGGATCCTATCGCCCGGCCCATAGTGGAAAATTTGCGCCAGCGCAGCAAAGTAGCAACAACGTCATCTGCAGTCAGGTTTTTTCCATTGTGAAATTTAATGCCTTTGCGCAAAGGAAAAGTAAATGTTTTGCCGTCAGGGCTGATTTCGACTTTTTCTGCCAGCATGGGAACCACCTGGTATTTTTCGTTTATCGTAACCAGATTCTCAAAAATGTGCCATCCGATGACCTGCGTCACGGTGGCTGTTGTTTTATTCATATCTAAGGTGGGTGGGGTTGTTTGCAAAGCCACTTTCAGGTCATTGCTTTTTTTGCCCTCGGCAGGTGCTTGCGCATTAGGTGTTGATGAACTACCGCATCCGAGTGTGAATAGGAGAACACAAATGACGACTAAGAACAGATACCCTGTTTTTGTTTTCATTCTTTTTCCCTCCTCGTAAGTAAATAAGGTAAATACACGCCGGAGTAATTTGTGAAACTTAGCTATTTTTTCTTAATGCCTTGCCACTAAGAGAGCCGGTATATTTCCCAAACTTGACGGCCACTGTTCCATTGACCAGAACCGTATCGACTCCCACCGGAAATTGCATCGGTTCGGCAAAAGTTGCTCGATCTGCTATGGTAATTGGATCAAAAATTACAATATCCGCCCAAGCACCTTCTCGAAGTACACCTCGATCACGTAACCCCAATTTCTGTGCTGGCAATGAGGTCATCTTGCGTACTCCTTCCTGCAAGGAAAGCACCTGATCTTCTCGCACATATTTGGCGAGCACACGAGGAAATGTGCCATAGAAACGTGGGTGCGGCTTACCGGAACTGGGAATGGCATCAGATCCGACCATAGAGGTGGGGTGACGGAGTATTGTTTTAACATCGTCTTCCGTCATAGAAAACTCATTCATCAAAACTCGCGCTTCTTCATCCAACAGAAGCCGGAACATTATTTCTTCCGGAGTTTGGCACTTGCTGTCTGCTAGCTGCTGTAGGGTTTTTCCTTCATAGTCCTTTTTGCTCTGGCAATATGCGATCATAATGCCATCCCATCCAGTTGATTTTGCGCTGTTTTCCCAACCAGGAAGGCCCTCGGCAATTTCTCTGCAAATTCGTTGCTGAACAGTCGGATTTCGAATACGCTCCAGTAATGCCGATACGCCTCCGTCGTGCACCCATGGAGGTAGAAGTGTCTTTAAGGAAGTACTGGCGGCAATATACGGATAGACGTCACAGGTAACGTCAAATCCGCGATATCTCGCCTCATCAATCATTGACAAAGTTTGAGAGCATTTGCCCCAGTTATGGCGACCACATGCTTTGTGGTGAGAAATTTCAAGGGGTACGTTGGACAATTCAGCAACTTGAATCGCCTCTGCTACCGCCGTTATTAGCTCGTCAGCTTCATTGCGGATATGAGTGGCGTAAAATCCGCCTTTGGCAGCAACGATCTTGCACAGTTCGCTAATTTCATCCGTTTTGCTAAATACACCGGGGGGGTATACGAGACCGCTAGAAAGGCCAAAGGCTCCCTCGTCCAATGCCTGCCCGACTAAGTTTTTCATTTTTGTCAGTTCTTGTGCCGTCGGGTCCCGGTCATCGAAACCCATTGCCCCAATTCTCAACATTCCATGCCCTGCTAACATGGCTACATTGCCAATACTTTTGTGTTCATCCACCCGGTCCAAATATTCACCCACACTTCGCCAGTTCCATTTCACGCGACTATCCCGAAAAGTTGGGGAAGCCTGTTTCAAAAACAACGACAGTGATTCCTCATCAAGCGGCGCTGGTGACGTGCCGCAGTTGCCAATCACTTCCGTTGTTACTCCCTGCAGAATCTTTCCTTGTTCACGCGGTTCCAAAAACATCAATACATCCGAATGGCAATGGATATCAATGAAGCCCGGCGATACGATTTGTCCCGCCGCATCAAGTATTTGAGCCGCCGAGACATCTGCAAGATTGCCAATACGAACCACCCGTCCATCTTTGATTCCGACATCCGCTGTAAACCATGGATTGCCACAACCATCCATAATATGGCCGTTTTTCACAACAACATCATACATAAGCTGCTCCTTTCGCAATTTATCCGCAGTCTTATAAAAAACAAAGACGCTCCAGCGCTGTATTTCGCACTGTAAGCGTCATTGCCCACATTTTTCGTATGATTTTCTAAGGGATCAAGGGGAAATCAATTATTGTCGATCATTTTTTGATATTCATTGTTCAATTTGGAAAAAATAGGTCCTACACCGCTTCCCACAGGTTTATTATCAATAAAGCTGACGGGAATAATTCCACTGCAGGAGGAAACAAATACTTCATCCGCATTGGAAAAGAATTCTTGCGTACAGAATTTCTCTACAACTTCAATTCCTTGCGATGCTGCAATTTGCAGTACTATGGACCGGGTAATTCCTGCCAGAATAAGATTGCCCAATGGAGCCGTATAAATTGTCCCATCTTTGATCGCGTAGCAATTGCTTCGCGAACTTTCGGTGACAAATTTTTCACCGCCGTTTTCCCGTACCAAAATGGCTTCATAGCAACCCGCTTTAGCGGCCTCTGTGCTGGCCATGACGCTTCCAAGAAGGTTCAATGTTTTAATGTGGCAAAAATGATGTCGTTTATCAGGGTAAAAAATGCATTTACTCCCTTCTGTGAAATACTCGGCTGGCTTTGGCGAGACTGGTGCAATCGAACCCGCCAAAATCGGTCGGATATTCGGCGCACCGACATGGTTGCGCGGAGATTGCCAACCACGGGACCATTGGAAATAAAAGGCTCCCCGCTCTATACCGGATTCTTTTAAAAGAAGGTCACTAAATGATTCAATCTCGGCACGAGAATAACACGGCGTAATTCCGAGCAGATTACAACTCCGTTCTAACCGGTCCAGGTGCTCCTGCCTCAGAAAATGCCGGCCATTGAAAACCATCCAGGCATCGTATACTCCATCGCCGAATTGGTAACCGCGATCGTCAATGCAGGCCACCGGTTGATTCTTTTCCACAATTTTTCCGTCATAAAACCATACTGACGTCACTATGACCCCACCTTTCATTCAATTTGTGATCTGTTTTTGCTTCCTCTTGCAGGGTATTAGAAACTCCAAACCCTATGCGTTTCATTGCCGCTAAAACTATTCATTTTTGTTAAAACGAAACAAGCTGCCTGATTTTACACAAGAGCGTTATTTTCTACACTTGAGGAATGGATAAATCTGCTCTCGTGTTGTTAAACACAAGCTTATCTGACACACGTTCCACCCATTCTTTTGCGATCTGGGCAAACTTCACTTTTTCCCGTGCCAGACCATCCAAATAAGTATTGTCAACCCAAGTATTATACAGTTCCGATTCGGATGGACCCGGCTCAAACTTGAAATATACCGGAGCGCATATGCGAGCGATCTCAGCTGCTTCGTGATACCGTTGAATGCCGCCCATAGAATCGACGATATTCATGTAAACATCCATTGGCAATTTGGCGGAACTTCGAATGGATGCAAGCATCGGCAGTGTAAGGTCCGCTAGTGGATTGAAACTATCGGCGCCCAATTCTTCCAGAAGCTGCGCTCCCACCCCGGATCCATGGCCAGCAAAAACTGAAACTTTGAATTTTACATTCGCAGGAATGACTCCGGCGGCCCTTATCTTATGCAATAGTGATAACAATCCTTCATCCGGTACCAAAAAGCCTCGAATCCCAGCATCGAGAAGACGATCCATCTCACGCAGCCAGTTTGTAACCATGTCATGCCCCCGCATCCTCATGCCGGAAACATAACCTTCTTTGGACGAAAACTGCTTGCCGATGTCCCAGCCCCGACTCGGAACCGGGAGCATCATGACTTCCGTCTTGCTTTGCGCTCCGATTTGAGCAAAGTATTTGAGTTCGTCATTATCCATTAATGTAGCGCCTTTCACTGTGGCAATAATTCTATGGATTGGGATGTTGCGCTTTTCCGATTCTTTCAGCATGCTTTCAAAATTTGAAACACTTTCAATGCCGGCAATCTCCATGCGATAATGTGCGCCACCGGGAAAGCTTAGCGGGGAAGAAGGCAAATCATATCTATCACGTACAGAAAAAGGTGTTTCTTGTTCAATGAATGTTGCCAATGCTTGAAATGCCACGATAAATTCCTCCAATGTCATTAAATTGTTTTTCTATATATTACAATAGCTTTCTATATTACGCAATAGCTTTTTTGTATTCTTCGCCGTGTTTTTCTCGTGGTTATGCAATACGCAAGGGGCGGAGCTAAAATCATTTTAGCTCCGCCCCTTGCGTATGTTCGCTATTCTATATTTGCGTTTCGAAATGAATCATTCATCCAAATGAACATGTCCAAAATGTTCGGCCAGTTTTTGGCTAACATATTGAAGCTCTTTCTTGGCATCCATAATTTTTCTGTGATTCATCCGAGCGGACGGTCCTGATAGACTAAGCGCCGCGACAATTTCGTTTTTGCAATCCCGAACGGGTGTCGCTATGCACGATAGTCCTTCACAAAATTCCTGATTATCCACAGCATAACCCTGTTTTTTAATTTTCTCAAGTTCGATAATTAATTTTTCCAAGTCGGTAATTGTGTTGGCGGTCAAAGCTTTCAACTGCTTTCCCTCATGAATTTTTCGAATGGCATTAGCATCCATCTCACAAAGTAAAACCTTTCCCAATGAAGTTGCATGTAATGGCTCACGTCCACCCACATTCATATTAGCCATCAAAACAGCTCGAGATTCAAATTTATATAAAATCACAACATCATTTTGAACTCTCACACCAAAATTTACAGTCTCCTGATACTTGTCACTCAGATTTTGCATTATTTCCGCATCCACATTTCCCATATGCCGCTGATGCGGAACCATATTTCCAATTTCATATATTTTCCAGCTCAAACGATATAATCCCCTGCTAGGCTCCTTTTCAACATAGCCATAAGCAATGAGCGTATCCAATATGCGATGAATCGTACTTTTCCCCATGTCATTCAGTTTTCGGCTTAACTCACTTATTCCGAGACCATTGCCGGTATCTTTTGAAAGAATATCAATAATGTCCAAACTTTTTTCTAGCGTCAAGACAGGGTATTTAGGGCTATATGCGCTATCCATAGTTTCCTTTTCCAAAAAAATGTCCCTCCAAATTAGAAATAATCGCTAACTCGTGCTTGCAACAAATACATTTTGTCATTTTTTCGAACATAAAACAATCGTTTAAAGGCTGCGAAGTTGACGGGGTTCAATCCGAAGGGTGATAACATGTGATTCATCCGGTAAGTTTGTTCAGGGGATAAGCTTGCAGAGATCAAAACCGATACGTGGCTTTTAGCCGAAATGCCCAGGAGTCCCAACGAACTTCATTCAACCGAATTTGAACATGCGTTCCGTCTGCAATATTTACCTGATCGGTTCCCGGAAAGGTAGTGTAGTTGGTATACTCGACACCCGCGCCTAAAATCCAGCGAGGTCCGGTTACATAGTCGACTCCTATCGCGGCGACGATTCCTTGGGCGCTGGCCCAATGGTTATTTGTAACCGGTTGCGCCAAATCGGAGCGCGAACGCCAGTAGCATTCTCCGGCATAATCCGGCAGGTGGTATTCTAGGCGCGTTGTCAGATGAAGGCGTTTATTCAGGGTCTGGTCATGCACGACTCCGACCCAGGGACCCCTCCAAAGTGCCTTATAGGAGGCGGAAACGCCAGGGAACGGTCCGAGTTGGGAGTTGGGACTTGTATCAATGGTTTGCACATAGTTGGTCATGTCCAGGTACTGGCGGTTGATCGCGTAGCCCGCCTGTAAACTGGTTTTCGCTTTTTTTGAATCCTGCAGCTTCCAGCCCAGTGACAGGGATGCGTCAAACATGGTTCCGCCGCTGCCGTTGCTGTTGGACCGGGAAAACTCCTGCGTGCGGTTGTCGCCGTCATAATCGGAATCCTGATTGGTTCCAGAGTAAGTATACCCATAGCTGCCTGTAGCTTCCAGAAAATATCGCGGTCCCAAGTCGTGCTTTAGGACCGCCTTGATGCCCTGCGTCCGCAAATTTTCCCACTTGAGCTCGGATAGGACATTGGGGAAATTGTTCAGTCCGGCTTTGTTCCAGACTAGATTATCTTGACGATAGAAGGGGAAAATGTCCAGCTGTGTCGCGGCGGCAGCTGTTTGGAGGTTGGAGCTTCCGACAAGAAACAGTAGGGAAAATAATGCCACGCGAAAAGTAAGGATCAATTTCATTGATTCAACCACCTTTTTAATAGCGCTGTAACTGCATTATATTGCATAACATGCAGATCAGCCAAGATACATATGTCTTGTTTGCTTCCACACGGCGGAAAAACTGGCAATAGCAATTGAAAAAATTGGATCACGAAATTTTCATAGAGGGGAAAAGAAAAATATAGCGAACGAAAAGGAGTGAAAATATTAATTGTTTTGGCAGCAATATTTTGCAGTGTGTGAAAAAATTCAGTTATATGATATCATTTGTCTGCCGTTGCATAGTTTGCAGATATGAAGCTGAAGCCGCGAAATTAAACCTCAATATTTTATGATATAAAGTTACACCAATCCTTAGTAAGGAGGGTTTTCGTTGTCGAAACATAGCGAGATAATGAAGCAAGTATTCGCACATATGGATGGTTTTATTGTGGTTGACCATAAATCCTGCATTGTTTTTGTCGAGGAAAATTATGCGAAATCACAGGGCTTTGATCCTCACCAAGTGGTGGGTCGCTATGTAAAGGATGTCATACCAAACAGTAAGCTGCCGACTGTTGTCGAGACTGGAAAACCAATCTTAGGCGATGTCTTTAACTATGACGGCAAGACTGTGATATGTAACCGATTTCCACTGATGAAAGATGGGACCCTAATAGGTGCAATGTCGTATCAGGTTTTCGAAGCATCTGACAAACTTTTTGAAGCAATGCAGGAATTGCAAAGTCAGCTTGATTATTACAAGGAAAAAATGAAAAAGTTCTCCGGGGTACGGTATTCATTAGGTGATATTGTTGGTTCACATGCCACAACTCTTGCGATGCGTGCGGCAATATTAAAAGCAGCAGGCACGAATGCCACGGTCCTAATACAAGGTGAAACGGGTACTGGCAAGGAGTTGGTTGCTCATGCACTGCATCAGGAAAGCCGACGGTCTCCGTATCCTTTTGTGAAGCTCAATTGCGCTGCTATTCCGCAAGATCTCATTGAATCGGAACTGTTTGGGTATGATGAGGGGGCCTTTACGGGGGCGCGCAAAGCAGGAAAAAAAGGTAAGTTCGAAAGGGCCGAGAAGGGAACGCTTTTTTTGGATGAGGTGAGCCAGCTATCTATGTCTGCTCAGGCAAAATTGCTTCGAGTGCTGCAAGAAAAGGAAATAGAGCGTGTTGGCGGCTCAGATACGATTCCTGTCAATGTACGGATCATCGCAGCGACTAATGATAATCTTGAAAATATGGTACGGCAAGGCACTTTTCGATCGGATTTATACTACCGGCTGAATGTAATTCCGATTAAGGTTGCGCCGCTACGAGAAAGAAGGTCAGATATACCGCTGCTTGTGAAAAAATTTACCGAAAAATATGGAGAGCAAGCGGGTTTGGTAGAAGTTACTGTAGATGATGAAGCTATGGCGTTGATTATGGAACATGATTGGCCAGGGAATATTCGGGAACTGGAACATGCTGTTGAAAGAGCGGTCAACCAATGTAACGGTAGTATTCTAACGTTGGAGCATTTTGAATGGTTATTGCCAAAGATGCGAAATAAAGGGGAAATAACTATAGGAAGAAGCATTCACGAAGCAAAAGCAGCAACGGAAAAAGAGATTATATTGAATGCGCTTCAAGCGAGTCGGGGTAATAAAAAGCAAGCAGCTGAGTTGCTGGACATCGCTCGGCCACTACTGTATCAAAAAATGCGTCGGCTCGGTATATCGATATAAGCAACTAATAAATAGAGTGTCAGTTAAAAGAGACTGTGTAAGTAATAACTTACACAGTCTCTTTTAACGTTCGCCAGTGTGAAGAAGAAGACTAAAAAATGGTTTTTATAATATTGTGTCATTTAACGCTTACACGAGAGATTGTTGCTATGTACTCATCGCTGTTGCTACTTGCCGATTTTTTCTTGAAGAACTTCCCATTGGTGAATGATTCAACGAGAATATAAAATTGCTCTCAAAGCGTTAATTTAGATGCTTTCCAGAACGTCTTCGCTAATAAATTAATCACCTGTTGCAGTAATCCCGTGCTCGCTTTTGCCATCAGCTTCTAATATATTTAGTGAACTGCATAATTTGGCACGCGTCTTGCAATATATTCTGAATTAAGGAGAAAAAAGAAATAAATACGGAAGGCGGTTTGGGGATTTAGTTTTGAATTCTTCAGAGAGATCAATAATCAATGCTTGGAGGAGTTAACATGTCGAAACAAAGCAAAATCATTATTACTGCAGCGGTTACAGGAGCAACGCATACCCCGAGTTTGAGTCCGTACTTCCCTTCTACACCAGATCAAATTATTGAAGACGCGGTAAAAGCTCACGAAGCGGGGGCCGCAGTAGTTCATGTTCATGCCAGGGATCCAAAGGATGGTACACCAACTCCGGATATAAATATTATGAGAGAGATTGTTTCTTCGATAAAAAAGCAGTGCAATGCGGTTGTTTGCATTACAACCGGCGGAGCCGTCTGGATGTCTTCGGAACAGCGCCTTGCACCGGCAGTGGAGTTGAGGCCGGAGCTGGCCTCCTGCAACGCGGGCTCGGTAAATTTTGTTTTTTCCGACCTCGCGTCCAAGATAAAAGACCCAAAATTCGACTGGGAGATTCCATACCTTAAGCGAACGCATGAATTGGTTTTTACCAATACTTTTACAGGGTTGGAGTATTACCTGAATACGATGAATGAACATGGCATCCGCCCGGAATTTGAGGTGTATGACGTAGGAATGGTTAACAACATTGCATATTTGAAGGACAAAGGCTTGGTTCGAGAACCAGTTTATATGCAGTTTGTAATGGGGATATTAGGCGGTATTCCTGCGACTGTTGACAATCTTGTCTATTTGGTAAAGACTGCTCGCGAACAAATCGGTGACTTTGTCTGGTCATGCGCAGCAGCGGGCAAGGCTCAATTTCCGCTTGTCGCCGCAGGTCTGGCTATGGGCGGCAATGCAAGGGTTGGGCTGGAGGACAATCTCTATCTAAAACCGGGCATACTGGCGAAATCCAGCGCTGAACAAGTCGTTCAGATTAAAGAAATCGCCGAACGACTTGGTCTGGAAATCGCCAACTCGGAGGAAGCCAGGCAAATCCTCGTTCTTAAGGGCAGCGACAAAGTTAATTTTTAATGAAACTGGAGGCGGTATATATGAGAACAGCAATTTTAGGAGCAGGAGCACTCGGGATTATTATTGGAGCCAGAATGACTCAAAACGGTCAGCAAGTTGATCTTATTGACTCTTTTAAAGAAAATGTGGATGCTCTCAACGCTAATGGCGCCACTGTTACAGGTTATCTTGATCTGCATCAGCCAGTTACAGCATTAACGCCTGAACAGATGACCGGCCTGTATGATCTTGTCTTTTTACTGACCAAGCAAACCGCCAATGAAGCAGCCAGTGCCACGCTTCTTCCCCATCTGCATAAAGACAGCATTGTTTGCACTCTGCAAAACGGAGTTCCCGAAGAAGGGGTGGCTGCACTCGTTGGAAAAGAAAGGACCATCGGCGGTGCAGTCGGGTTTGGCGCAACTTGGCTTAAACCTGGAGTATCCGAACTTACGTCAACTATGGAAGCAATCGAAAAATTCGCTTTCGAGATTGGTGAAATTGACGGCGTGTTACGCCCGCGGCTAGAGAAAGTGAAAGAAGTTCTGAGCACTGCCGGCGGCACAACGATTCTGACCAACCTTATGGGAATTCGATATACGAAATTGTTGATGAATGCTACATTCAGCGGCATGTCGGCTGCTCTTAACGGTAATTTTAGCGAGGTGCTGGCCAATTCCAAGGCAATGGTTTGCATTGCACACATCGCTGATGAAGTCATCAAGGTATGCCGCGGTTTGGGGTATCGCATGGTGGAGATGCAGGGCGTCGATTTTGAATTTTTGGAGTTGAATAGTAAGGCGGATATTCCCTCTAAGATGGATTTTTACAAAAAAGTCTGGGGAAGGCATAATAACAGAGCTAGTATGCTTCAGGACCTGGAAAAAGGCAAAAAAACCGAGATCGATTATATCAACGGGATCGTATGCCGGGGCGGGCAGAAATGCGGCATTCCCACGCCATTTAATGACAAGGTGGTTGAATTGATTAAGGAAGCGGAAGCAAGAGGCGGAATCAATGACTTTGGCTATCTTGCGAGATTCGATGACATTATCGCCAAGGCGAAATAGAATTAAAAGAGGAGGGGAAACATGAGTATTTTAGCTATTGTTGGACTCATTCTTGCTGTTGCGGTACTTATCGTTGGCGCTTACAAGGGCCTGGGCGCACTACCACTAACGCTGCTTGCGTCTCTTGTGGTCATCGTTACCAACGGTATCCCCATATGGGACGGCTATGCTACTTCCTATATGAAAGGTTACACGGGCGCCTACCTATCCTTTTTCCTGCTCTTCGCCAGCTCCAGTCTGTATGCCGAACTGATGAATTTTTCCGGCTGCGCTACAACCATCGGTAACAAATTTATCGACTGGTTTGGTAAAGCAAAAGTCATGCTGGTCAGCACATTGATTATCAGTTTCCTCACCTATGGCGGCGTGAGCCTATTTGTCGTGGTTTTTGCGGTTGGGCCGATCATGTTCCTGCTGTTTAAAGAAGCAGATCTACCGCGCCATCTTACCATGGCCTGCCTCATTACCGGCTCCGCTACCTACACGATGACATCAATGCCTGGAACGCCAGCCCTAACCAACGTAATTCCGACCCAGTTTCTGGGGACTACGCTCACAGCAGCTCCAATAATGGGCATTCTCGCCACCATAGCCACCTTTACCCTGTGTATGCTCTACATGAATTATGCAGAGAAAAAAGCCAGAGCGAATGGTGAACACTGGTCATATCCAGACAAAGCTGACCCCGCCCTGTTTGAGGTTAAGGACCGTAGCCTTCTGCCTTCACCGGTGAAAGCATTTTTACCGATCGTGTCTTTGATGCTGATCATTATCGTGGGCAGCCACTTTGTGAAGAACTCAACGATGCTGGCGATTATTGCCATGCTGATCGGTGCTTTCCTAACCTACGTTCTCAATATGGACAAATTCCAGGGTAAGAATATGAAAGATATCATCTCCAACGGGTTGGATGGCGGGATCAGCGGAATTGGCGGTTTAGCCGGCGTAATCGGTTTTGGGACCGTAGTGCAGAGTTCCGCAGCTTTCGGTGCAATTGTCGCGTGGGTTCTCAGTCTGAAGATGAATCCATATGTCCAGGGTGTTTTATCCACAATGGTCGTATCTGCTATCACGGGGTCCTCGTCCGGCGGTTTGAGAATAATGTACACCTCAATGACGCCGAGTTTTATCAGCTCGGGTGCGGACCTCGAAATTATCCACCGTCTGACGGCGATTTCTGCTGACGCGCTGGATACACTGCCTCATTCGCCAGGCTTGTTCCTGATGTTTGCTGTACTTGGTCTCACTCACAAGCAAGCCTATATACATGTTTTTGCCACCAGTACGATTATCCCACTTATCATTACTGCCGTAGCTACAGCCTATTGCCTTCTTTTTCTGTAGGTTCAGGGTTTGTGTTGGCGGATTTATAGTTAAATAAGCAAAACCACCCATTTCAGGGTGGTTTTGCTTATTTAAAATTGATATTCATCAGATTATTGTGTAGCCGTTCTTGGCCAAGATCTTGTTCACCGAATTGAAAGCCGAAACCGGCGTGTAAGCGCCTGTGACCAATCCGAGAGGGATACTGCAAATTTCTATTTTGAACTTCACTCCCTCTGCGGCAATTTCGATAATGTGAACATTGCCCTCGGAATCAGGGTCCGCGATAATTCGAGACTTGGTTTTATCAAAACCAAGCCCG
>Ga0316604_10000957_pt1 | contig 28913 bp, 20 predicted proteins | sample OWC_soil_day20_C_FD_207650 | JGI IMG/M metagenome (GOLD analysis project Ga0316604, IMG submission 207650) | Wetland soil microbial communities from Old Woman Creek delta, Ohio, United States - OWC_soil_day20_CT | ecosystem: Environmental > Terrestrial > Soil > Wetlands | place: USA: Ohio... | reverse complement strand
CAACTCCATTAAAAGGTACAAGCCGTTCCAACATTTCCGAGTTAGCGTGGCAGAGTGGACCATTTACAGCTAACAGCTTATCTTGCATTTCTACCAGGGTAACTTTCTTGTTGTCACGTGCCAGCCAAATAGCAAGTTCGCAGCCAACGAGCCCGCCACCTACGATAACAATGTTTTTGCCAGGGTCAACCTTGTTTAGTAATACATCTGCGGCGGCGTATACTTTGGTGTTATCACCGAGACTGAACATGTTTGGTTTTGAGCCTGTCGCAATGATTATAGCCTCTGCCGAAATTTCACTTAATTTTTCCGAGTTGACTTCGGTGTTAAGATTAACTTCTACGCCGAGTTCTTTAAGAGTATGTTCATACCAAGCAACCAAGGCATGGTCGTCCTCTTTAAAGTCAGGCGCTCCACCGGGTATTAGATTTCCACCTAGGCGACTGGTTTTTTCGTAAATTACCGGTTTATGTCCTCTCAGTGCTAATACTCTGGCAGCTTCACAACCGGCAACTCCGCCACCGATAATGACTATTTTCTTACTCTTAAGTGCCGGAGAGAGTGCTGTTTCTTTTTCTCTACAAGCTGCGGGATTTACGGCACAGTTTAATGCGGAATACTCTTGAATTCGTCCCATACAGCCTTCCTGACAAGATAAACAAGGACGAATATCGGCTGATTTTCCTGCGCGAAGCTTATTTACATAGTTTTCATCCGCTAAAAGAGGGCGACCGAGACTTATCATATCGCAGGCACCGTCGTTTATTGCACTTAGTGCTAAGTCCGGGTTATCCATACGTCCTGCACAGATTACAGGTACAGCCACAGAAGCCTTAATTATTTTAGCATAAGGAATATAAAGGCCTTTAGCTTGATACATTGGGGGATGACTCCACCACCAGGAATCATAAGAGCCTACATCGATGTCCAAGGCGTCATAACCGTAAGCTACAAGCAGCTTTGCGGCTTCGATACCTTCGGGAATATCTCTGCCTTTTTCTTCGAATTCTTCACCCGGTAAGGCTCCTTCCCGCCAATCCTTTATGAAACTTTTAGGGCTATATCTCAAAGTAACAGGGAAGTCGCTACCGCATTTTTTCTTAATTTCTTCTACAATTTCTCGGGCAAACCTCAGGCGGTTTTCCAGAGAGCCACCGTATTCATCCGTTCTGTAATTGAAGAAGGAGATAGCAAACTGGTCAATAAGGTAACCTTCATGCACAGCATGAATCTGAACTCCGTCAAAGCCTGCTCGCTTCGCATTAAATGCTCCTTCGCCAAATTTTTTAATAATGGATTTAATCTCTTCTATTGACAGTTCTCTACAGGTTTTATCAAGCCAGCGGTGTTTAATTGGTGAAGGGGCAACGGGAGGATATTCACCTAAATTAGTAGGTATTGTTACTCTTCCGAAGCCGCCGCTTAATTGGAGAAAGACCTTTGAATTATAGGCATGTATGCGTTCGGTCATTTCACGGGATGTACGTATAAAATGCAAAGGATTATGAGTGGAACAGGGAACACTAGGCATTCCATGCTGTTCGATTTCGTTATCTACAAAAGTTACCCCTGTAATAATGAGACCGGTACCGCCGCGGGCACGAGCGGTATAGTATTCTATACCACGCTGATTAAAGCCCCCTTCAGCATCTGCAAGTCCCAGGGGCCCCATAGGTGCCATTGCAAAACGGTTTTCAAGCTCTAAGGAACCTATTTTAATTGGCTCAAATAATTTTTTATACTTTAGAGACAAAATAAAAACCTCCTTAATTTAATCTAACGAATTCACTGAATTGACTAAGTTAATTTTATAACTATGTTAAATTAGAGTCAAGCAGATATCTTGAAGAAGACTGGGGACAGCTTTGCTATAAATCCTGCAACTGGTCTTACGGTTAGTTGTTGCTATTAAAAATGTTAGTGAAGTATGGTATAATACTTACTAAATTATTCACAATTGATAGGATGAATTTTGTTACTAACGATAAGGAATAAGATGAGGTGTGCTAATGGGGACTTATTACACAATAAAGTTTACTCCTGAAGAATCTTCAAACTGGATAGCTTATGAAACCAATAAAGAATTGGGTGTAACGGAGAGCGCGGAGTACGAATTATATTCCGAAACGGTTGTTGGCCGTCTAAAGTACTATATTATCAACGATAAAGGAGAAAAAGCGCACGATATCTGGGAAAAAGTCAGAGGCGATTTTATAACGTTATTTTAGCCTAATTCATTACAAGGTTTCAGCGCTTGGCGTTAACTAATAGGGCAGCCTTGTTGACAAGATATAGGGTCGCAAGTCCGGAACAATAAAAACCCGTGGAAACGCGGGTTTTTATTGTTCTGGTAGGATTATGTAGCCATTGTCAGTCTAGAAGCGGAATTGAAAAATTTGTTATCATAATTTCAGGGAAAATTGGGATTGTTTTTCAAGAATTTGCGGAGATGAGAACGAACGTAAGAAAATAGGATATAAGGGTATCTCTAACCGTTGCTAGGAGGGAGTAAAATGCCTTGGTGTCCCAACTGTAAAGTGGAGTATCAGTTTGGAAAAGAAGAAAAAACGAAAAGTAAGAGCTTGCATGCTCACTCTGTGGTTCTTTTTCCCTGATACATTATGGGGTATTATTATACTCCTCTACCTATCTTTTTACGAACTTGGCGAAAATGAACCCCAGGAAACGTTTTAGAGCCTAAAATCCCGCCGGAAGGCGGGATTTTCCTCGACTACTTACCTATACAATAAGAAAGACTCTAATTATTGCAACATAGACTTGGTTATTATAGCCAGGTCATGGTACTTATTGAGTCGGCCCCATCTTTTTACTCCAAAATCTTTTTCAAAGTCTAACTTTTTTACAGACCACTTATTGCTTTCAAAGACATTCAAGCTTTTAGGGTTATAGTATATTATTTTGACTTGGTTATTTCCGGTGATTGCATGCACCTTCTGTTCAAATTCACTTACTTTTTCTTCATTGAAAGGATTATAAAAATAAAATATTGTCCCATTGGGGGGCAGGTTTGCAATCGCATTTCCCTGAATTACTTTTACGTTGGAATATCCGGAGAATTGGCGCGCGGTAGCGGAAGCTAGGGAGGGATCGATTTCCAGACCGAAAATTTGATTGGGGAGTTTTTGGCTTAGCCAGTAATTTATTACGCGTCCTTTGCCGCAGCCTACGTCAACGAGGATATCATCGGGTTTAATACGCACGTTACTGAATAAGAGGGGCATAACGCTGTAATCGGTGTGGTATACGTCATTGGCTCCAAGGTGTTTGTAGTTGCTTTTTTTATTGCCGTGCAGAATTCGGCCGCTGTATTTTAGGTCCAGGTAAGTGTCCCGCAAGTAGGTCGTAAAGGCATCAGAGCAGACTATGGCACCATATTTTAAGGTTTTACTATAGCCATCTTCTTTTAACCTAGCATTTACGCGACTTAGCAGGTTCAATCCATATCATCTCCTATTACATATTTACTTTAATTGTTCCCCGTTATCTTTGTTAATTTACTGTTAGTTTCTGGTGGTAATACTCAAAAGAAATTTTTAGGAGTGAGGCAGGCGAGATAAGCTAAATTAATAAAAAAGTACAACAGCAATCCCGATTAACAGGATTGCTGTTGTACTTTTGGCTAGCCGGGTATAATGATGGCTAACTCTTATTTATTTTCTGGGATAACGGTCTTCTTAAATCTGTCAAGCATGGCCCGCGGAGTTACTGTTGGGCGCTCGATACGAGGGCATTTCTTAACGTCATCAAAACCAGCAAGGTATTTAGCCAGGTTTTTCAGCGGTTCAAGGTCGTAACGGCTCATCATGGTGATGGTTTCCATCAGCGGAGAACCGCCGCCGTGTACGCCGGCAACAGCCTGAGCGGCTTCGAAGGCATCACACAGTTTATCTTCCATCATACGCATAACCCTATGAGTTTCTTCGGGGCTGTAAGCCGGGTTACGCATAATATACTTGTTGCAAAGATCGGCTGTTTCAGGTGCATAGAAAGATTCTTCGGTAGGCAGAGACGCACAAACCCCACCAGTCAAGTCAGCCAGTGTATCATATTCATGGTATATTTTCTGGCCGGCCAGTTTGCGGCCCGCGTTGGTAAGGATTTCGTCTGGCACCCAAGAACCGTTGGGGAACTTAACAGCTCGGTAGGCAGAAGCCTCACCGGCAGCGAATACAAGTTCAGCTGTGCTGATGATTTCACAAATCTTTTCACGAACGTGATGTTCTCCAGCAATGTCATTTACGTCGGCAACCAGCGCTGCTTGAGCCGCAATAACTTCGGAAACTGCGGTTTTACAACCGGTATAGGAATGTCTGTGGAAGTGAGCGAACATGAGCGCAAGATAACCAGCATATTGAAGCACATCAGGATGATCAAAGCCGTTCATAAATACTCTGTCTTCAGGAACGAAAACATCATCAAAAATGGTCAGGGATTCTACGTCGCCAACATTGTTGAACGGAGCTTGCAGGTGAGTTCTCTTGTGATGCTGGCCTGGAAGAGCCATCAACTTAATGCCATCCCAATCGGCCGGCAGTGCAAAGGAAATTGCATAGCCTTCATCGCCCTTACCCATAAATTTAGTCGGATTTACAATGATTTCATCAACGTAGGGAGCGTTAGAGTTACAGATTTTTGCCCCGCGAACGATAACGCCTTTACAGGGTTTGCCGTCAACGCCAATGCCGTCAACATTTGTTTTAACCACATGTACAAACTGATCGGGATCAGGTTGCATATGCGCTCTTTTATATTTCGGATTACGGGAACCCTTTACGTCAGTTTGGGCGCAGTTGCAGATAAGGTCATTTTCCTGACAGTACAAAAGATATTTGTTAAAACGTTCATGATAATTTGTGCCGCAAGCCTGATCGCAGTCATAGCTAACTACAGCAATGGAGTTAAGGGCATCTGCGCCCATGCAGCGCTGGGTGCAGCCGCCAACACGGTGGCACAAGAGGCGAGTCATGAGTTGTTTTTTGAGTAAGTCTTCCTTAGACTGATGGATATGTGTGAAACGGTTGATTTTTTTACCGGTAAGGTGAGAAGTTGCTATGCATACATCTTCAAATTCAGGATCATTAGCCATATCGTAGCATTGCTTCATAACGTAGCAACCGCCGTCGATCCAGCTTCCTGAACGATCAACCGCTTTACCGTTTAAATAAACGTTTGGTTTCATTTTGAGTAGACGTTGTTTGTATGCTTCATAAGTTCCGATTCCCATTTTAATGCCTCCTAAAATATCTTTAATTTTTTAAGGATAACTTTTGGACTATGCTATTGTTTGATCTATTATTAGAGCAAATTCTATGCCAAAACTCCCGACATATTTTTTATTCGGTCACTAAGTTTCGGATAAAACGGGATAATCACTGATGGTGAGGCTAATTATTTCGCGAAATTTCGTGTGCTTTGTAAAATTTGGAGGAACGGTAGAAGGTTTGGCGCATGTCTGAAATCATTAGGAAAACCTATTTTGTATATACAATTGATATAATTTGGTCAACAAAGTGTATACTTTTAGAACAGTTTTTGCGAGCGAGGGAAATTTTGGCGGGACTTTATTTCGATTTTTATTTTTATTTATAACGTCTAAAGTATCGTGAGAAATATATATAAGGTTAACATGTAATTTTTGTTAGTAGCTACTTAGGATTATCCAACAATATGGGGGGAGTAATTAGCTATATCTAGGTTAGGCTGCGGAGTGGTCGTCCAAGTTTTCATTATGTAGAAGACTCATTTGAAATTTACGTATCGGAATGGTACACTTGGAAATAAGAGGAGAATGAATGGAGGGATACTGTGGAACAATTCGATGCTGTTTCGGTAATAAAAAAGGCCAATGTATACTTTGAAGGAAAGGTAACCAGCCGTACGATAATCTTTGCTGATAAGAGCAAGAAAACGCTTGGAATTATGTTGCCGGGTGAGTACGAATTTGGTACGGCTGCGGCGGAACTTATGGAAATTCTGGCAGGAGAGGCTGAAGTGCTGCTGCCGGGTCAAACCCAATGGAACAATTATAAGGAAGGGGACAGCTTCCGGGTGCCAGCCAATTCCCGTTTTAGTCTTAAGATCAAAACAGTAGTAGATTATTGCTGTTCTTACGAAGGATAGGGTAGGGAGCGCAAATGAAACCTAGAGCAAAAATTGTGTATTTGTTTCACAGCGGGTATGCTGTAGAAACACAAAATAATTTATTTATTTTCGACTACTGGCAAAGTGGTTTGCCCCAAGCAGCTGGTAAGTTGAATGAGGGTATAATAACCGCTGATTATTTAAAAACAAAGGCCAATGTATATGTGTTTGCCTCTCATAGCCATCCGGACCATTATGATCCTGTCATTTGGGAATGGTCAAAATATAATTCCAATTTAACTTATGTTCTAAGCAGCGATATTCCAGTCAAGGGAGAACCTTCGCGTTGTCAAAGGATGTCTCCTTATGAGGAATGGGCGGACGGCGAGGTAAAGGTAAAAACCTTTAGCTCTACCGATGAAGGTGTTTCCTTTTTAGTCTGGGCGGACGAATTAACGATATTTCATGCCGGAGATTTGAATTGGTGGCATTGGAAAGGGGAGAGCCAGGCCGAGCGGGAGCGTGCGGAGATGCTTTTTAAAACCGAGGTGGATAAAATCGCAGTACATTCGCTGGATATTGCCTTTTTTCCGGTGGACCATAGGTTAGAAGAGTTCTATAGTATAGGCGCCGAGTACTTTGCAGCTAAACTGCGCCCCCAAATACTTTTGCCCATGCATTTCGGAGATGAATTCGGCACTTCTAAAGCTTTTGCGGAAAAGGTAGGAAATTCATTGTCTACAGTTGGGATTACCCATAGAGGACAGGAATTCATATATGAATGATATTATAGTAAAGCGGGGGAAGGGACTATGAAGTTTAGTTTTGCCCATAATAATTTTAATGTGGTGAATCTTGAAAAAAGCTTGGCTTTTTATAAAGAAGCTCTTGGGTTAATAGAAACGCGTCGGGTAGAAAAACCGGATTTTACTTTGGTATATTTGGGAGATGGCACTACAGCTCATAAACTGGAGCTGACTTGGTTAAAAGATAGAACCCAAGCTTATAATTTGGGCGAAAACGAAATTCATCTGGCATTCCTTGCCGATGACTTTGCTAAAGCTTATGAACTGCATAAAAAGATGGGATGCATCTGCTATGAAAATCCAGCTATGGGAATTTACTTTATTAGCGATCCGGACGGTTACTGGCTGGAGATTCTTCCGCAAAAGCATTAAACATTTAAAAGGTTGAGAAACAACGGTTTCCAGCCTTTTTTATCTATTAAGTTTTCAGAAAATGAATAGAGGTAAAGTTGTAGGGTAAGAGGCAATAATTTGAATTTAATAAAAGGGTGATTGCTTGACGCATGTACACTATTCCAAGAGGTTGATGCGGCCAGAAAAGAGGACGTCAAAATTTTGGCAATACGCATTAAAATATTGGAAAATAGGGAGATCTTTATGATATAATTGTAACGACTTGTCAGACAAGTAAACAAGTCGTTACAATTTTCTTTGCAGTAATGGAAGTAAGAGGCGGATATATACTTGGCAAGGGAGGCTGACGTGTTTACTAGAGCTAAAGAGAATAAACTGTATGAAGAAGTGGTCAGGCAAGTCATTGGGTTGATTGAAGCGGGAGAATTAAAAGATGGGGATTTGTTGCCGGCCGAAGCGGATATGGCCAAAAGTTTTGGTGTTAGCCGAGCGACAATTCGCGAAGGATTACGTATTTTAGGAATTATGGGTTTTGTTGAAACACGGCGCGGCAAAGGAACTGTAGTACAGACCGCCAGGGTTGATCGATTCAAGGAAAAGCTAAATGCGGTTGCAAAAAAAAACCGCAAAGATTTGCAGTATATTTACGAGTTTGACAAAATGCTTGAGCCCGCTATCGCCCGCTTGGCGGCCGAAAAGGCAGAGGAAGACGATATAAAAAAGCTTAAGCAGGCTCTTAGCTCTCTGGAAAAAGCACTGCTGGCAGGAGAAAGCGGTGGAGAAGAATCTCTGTATTTCCATCGTTGCATTGTAGAATCTGTGAAAAATCCGATAATCAAAATGGTTTTTGAACTGACGAAAAGCTTTCAGGAGTGGCGCAGTTTTGATCTTGTAACGATGGCCCCGAAAGAGACAATGAAAGAGTATTACAAAGTGTACGATGCAATACGCAGGGGTGACAGTCATCTGGCTTCCCGTGCTATGGAAGAGCATCTTGACAGGGACACTAAAGATTTTTCCAAATTTCTAAATTTGTAGGAGGTTCTATGGATAAAGCCAAGATATTAGGAGAACACAAAATAACTTCGTTATTGTGGATGTTTGCAGCCCCGGCGATTATCGGCAACGTGGTAAATGTTATGTATAACATTGTTGATAGTTTCTTTGTGGGCCACGGTGTCGGTGAAATCGGACTTACCGCGGTCGCGCTTGCTTTTCCGCTCATGATGATTTTAATGGGGTTTGGCATGCTGATCGGCGTTGGGGCGGCAACGTTAGTTTCTATACGTTTAGGGGAACAAAAGAAAGATGAGGCGGAACTTATTTTAGGCAACGCCTTTAGTTTGATAATCATCGTTGTTGTAATCACTACCGGTATTGCCTTGTGGTTTTTGGACCCGCTATTAGTAAAATTAGGGGCATCACCGGAAGTATTGCCGTATACACATGATTTTTTGGGTATTATTTTATGGGGAAGCGTCTTTATGCACTTAACCGGCGGGCTAAATGGTTGTATCCAAGCCCAGGGTGATCCCAAAACGGCATCGATGACAATGGTAATTTCCGGCATAGTCAATATAGTGCTTAACCCGCTTTTGATTGTAGGGCTGAACTTAGGTATTAAGGGAGCGGCGCTGGCGACTGTCATCGCGCAGGCTGTTTCAGCGATATGGGTTGTATTGTACTTTTTAAGGGGAAAAGGTACGTTAACGTTACGGGTAAAATACTTTGCGGTGCAGGGTAAGATCGTGTTTGATATTGTTAAAATCGGTGTGTCGCTGTTTTTAATGCAAATTGGCAATAGTGTGGTTATGTTCTTATTGAACAACAGTTTGATTTTTTATGGCGGTCCGCTTGCAGTGGCATCTTTTGGAATTATTAACCGGATGTTTATGTTAGTTATGATGCCGATTATGGGCATAACCCAGGCAGCGCAGCCCATCCTTGGCTATAATTTTGGCGCGCGCAAAATTGACAGGGTTGTAGAAACTTTAAAAATAGTACTTTCTTTTGGAACCGGAGCCGGTTTAATAGCAATTATTCTGTTAGAGGTGTTCGCGGGGGACATTATCCATATCTTTAACGGGGGCCCGGAAATGGTTGAAATCGGTTCGGTTGGCTTACGAATTTTCTTATGTATGATGCCGCTTATTGCGTTTCAAGCCATTGGGGCGAGCTATTTCCAGGCGGTGGGTAAAGCCAATTATACTATTGTGCTTAATCTTTTGCGGCAGGTTATTGTTTTAATCCCCCTAGTTATCTTCCTGCCCAAAATGTTCGGGTTGATGGGGCTATGGGCTTCCGGACCAATTTCGGATTTTATTTCAACGGTAGTGACCGTAGTGCTTTTGTTCAGGGAAATTAATCGTCTTAAAAAAGAAAATCCTAGAGGACAACAGAGTGAGCCAGGTTAAGAGAATTGCACAGACAGGCGTGAAAAAATCCGTACTATTTATAGCACGGATTTTTCCTTGGTAAGGTTATTTTAGTGCATGCACAGAGAGGCAGTATAAGTACCGTACTTAAGCAGTATAAAAAAGAAACAAAAAATATAGTCAGCCTAGGGCTTGTAACCAACCGGGGAAGAGGGCAAACTATAGGTACCTAATTTTCAGTAAAATGAATAACAAAAAAAGATGATAGGGAGAATCTTTTATGAAAACCATATGGCTTGCAGGTGGATGCTTTTGGGGCGTTGAGGCCTATTTTCAGCAACTTAAAGGAGTGCATAGCACAAGGGTAGGCTACGGACAGGGGGGGACGGAAAACCCTACCTACCATGAAGTTTGCACGGGAACAACCGGTTACACGGAAGTGTGCGAGGTAGTATATGATGAGAACGTGCTGCCTCTGTCCCAAATATTGGAACACTACTTTAGAATTGTCGATCCGACAACACTCAATCGCCAGGGGCCGGATATAGGAACACAATATCGAAGTGGTATCTATTATTCTGAGAATGAGGAAAAAGATATTATTATGCAATTTATTAAAACGATGCAAACCAAGTATAAGCGGACGATAGTGGTGGAAGTTGAGGCGGTGGGACGTTTTTTCCTGGCTGAAGATTACCATCAAAAATATTTAGAAAAGACTCCGGGAGGGTATTGTCATGTGAATTTGAAATTAGTTAGGTCTGATGAACATAAGTAACAAAATGATTGATGGGAGCAATAATATTTACCAAGATTTTTATAATATTGCAACAATTCAAAGAAAAAAAAAAGATTGAGTTAGTAAAATTAAGGTGCTAGGACAGAGGCAAACTTATTTTTTGCAATGTTAATTAATTAATTTAATTAATATTGCAAAAAATAAGTAGTTTCATATAGTAACGATGATTTGTAATATTAAGGGGGTTGCGTAATGGTAAAAAAGGTTTTGTTTTTGTTTTTGGGATTGGTATTTATATTGAATGTAGGGCTTGCTGGCTGCACGGGAGCAAATGGGATAGTGGCAGATAACGATATTCCACCGTTGCCTTCCGTAAGTATTCCGAATGATGATTCTGATAATTCGCATGCGCTAGATGCTCGGCAATACGGAGCAAAAGGCGATGGGGTTAGTGATGATGGGGGTGCAATCCAGCAAGCTATTAATAGTTGCGCCCAAAAGGGCGGCGGAATTGTTTTGTTAAAAGATGGGGTCTTCCTTTCTTCGCCGATTGTTTTAAAGAGCGGCGTTTATTTAAAGGTTGAGGAAACGGCGATGCTTAAGGCTATTCCGTATGAAAGTTATCCCAAGGCAAATGGGGCATCGAAACCGGCACCTCTGATAGGGGCAAAAAGTGCTGAACGCATTGGTATTTTGGGCAAGGGCAAGATTGACGGGAACGGTCCGGAGTGGTGGCGTACCCAAGGGTGGGAAGGCGAAGATGTACCCAAAAAGAAAATACCGAATAATGTTTCGCGCCCCTATCTAGTGTATTTTATTGACTGCAGTGATATTATCGTCAAAGATGTTACTTTGCAAAATTCCCCGATGTTTAATTTGGTTCCGCAAAAGTGTGAAGATGTGGTTATTTATAATGTGACCATTCACAACCCGGCTAATTCGCCAAATACGGATGCCATAGATCCCTCTGGTAATAACTTTTTTATTGATCACGTGACGCTGGATACCGGCGATGATAACATCGCTATTAAAGGTCATCTTTGCAGTACTAGTAATGTATATATAACGAATTCGGTTTTTCTTCACGGACATGGATTATCTATAGGCAGTGATTTTGAAAAGGGTGTCCAAAATGTTTTCGCGAAAAATTGTAAGTTTGTGAACACGGAAGCTGGTATCCGAATTAAATCGGCTCGTGACCGGGGGGGACTTGTGAACAATGTTCATTATTCCGACTTTACCATGGAAAACGTAGGCCGGGCTATTCAGATAACGGCATATTACCCGCAAATTCCGGCTACCGGTAAAGATACCGCTCAGGAAAAAACGGCTACGACACCTCAGTATCAAAATATTACGATAAGCGGTATTGTGGCTACGGCGTTTAAAAGCGCGGGAGATATTATCGGGCTGCCGGAATGTATAACACAAGATATGACACTCAGTAATGTACAAATAAAAGCACCGAAAGGATTAACGGTTCGTAACGCTCAAATCCGCACGCAGCAAACGCATATTCAAGCGGAAGAGGGGCCGGAATATATTGCGCAAGAAAATAGCAGTATTGATGCCAACTAAATGCTATTACGCTACGGAGGCGAAGTATGCTTAAAAAGCCCAGCCTAATTGTACTATGGGTTGCATTACTTATTTTATGCAATGCTGTTATGGTGTGTAATGCAAGTAAAGGGAGGGAAGAATTTATTCCGGCTGAGCCGGAGATAACTCTTCCCGACTCGTTTAAAACATTCGAGCCGCAAACGTTTGGAGCTAAGGGTGACGGTTTTACGGATGATGGTGCGGCCATTCAAGCGGCTATTGATACTGCGGAAGTTAATAGCGGTGGCATAGTGGTTTTAAAAGACGGCACGTTTTTGTCTTCGCCACTTAAAATGAAAAGTGGAGTTTATTTAAAAGTGGAAGCTTCGGCATTGCTTAAAGCTGTTCCCTACCAGGACTATCCAAAGAGAAGTATTGGTTTTGATTCCGGTGAAGCTTGGGATTATCCTAACAGAGAATGCTTAGAACCTTTTATCAGTGCCAATGGTGTGATGAATTTTGGAATTATTGGTGATGGTACGATTGAGGGCAATGGGGAACGTTGGTGGCAGGAACTGCGGGCAGCCAAAGGTACCGATAGAAAGGTTAAGCGACCTTTATTGATTTGCTTTTTTAATTCTCGCAATATTTACATAAAGGGGATTAGATTGATCAATTCACCTGAATGGAATTTGACGGTGAAGAATTGCGAAAATGTTGCAATACGTAATGTAACTATCAAAAATCCTTCTAATTCTCCGAATACCGACGGTATTAACCCTTCTGGCAGTAAAAATGTTTATATCGACGGCTGTGTTGTAGATACCGGCGATGATAATATTGCCATAAAAGCTCATAATGGTGTAACAAAGAATGTATTTATAAAAAACTGCACCTTTTATTTTGGTCATGGACTATCTATAGGCAGCGAGACCTATCACGGGGTTCAAAATGTATATGTAGAAAACTGTAAATTTGTAAATACAACAACCGGCATTCGCCTTAAATCGGGACGAGACAGAGGAAATGTAATAAAGAACATTCACTATCGCGACATTACTATGGAGGATGTAGGTTCGGCTGTGGTTATTACGGCTTATTACCCGAAGCCTGCGGTGCAGGGAGATGCGGCGCAAAAGCTTACTGCTTTTACACCGAAATTTACCGATATCAGTATTGTTGGTCTTAACGCCACTGCCCAGCGTGAGGCTGGGATGATTATGGGGTTGCCGGAACAACCTATTCGCGGATTGAAATTAAAAGATGTTTTGATTAGTGCCCCTGTTGGCTTAAAGGTGAGAAACGCACAAATTAAGGCAAGTAATACAACCATAGTAGTGGCGCAAGGACCCAATTATATTGCGGAAGAAAATAGCGATATTGTTGAAAGGTAAAAGATGCTTTATCAGCATGGTCGCGATTGGAGTGTGCCGGTATGTTAAAAAGGATTGGTGTACTATGGGGAATTGCCTTTTTGTTATTGCAGCATTCCGGGATTGAGGCGGCAGGGTGGTTACAGTTTGATGACATTGAAATAAAAAGTCTGCAAACTTTCCAGTCGTTTGGTGAACTTCATGAAAGTGTTCCGGTACTGATAAGAGCGGCCGATAAGATCATGAAACAGACGCCTGACAGTGTCGTAAATAAAACGGTGGCTCCGATATCGGGTGATATGCATGATTATGTAAGTTCCAGCCCATACTGGTGGTCGGATCCGACGCAGAAAGGCAAGTATGTGAGCAAAGATGGCCGCGTTAATCCGGAACGGGATGACCCAGCCAGGTATGACCATGACCGGCTGGATAGAACTGCAAGCAATATTAATATACTTAGCCAGGCCTACTGTGCCACAGGCAGAGAAGAATACGCCGCTAAGGCAGTTGAGTTTATTAAAGTATTTTTCGTAAATCCGGATACTCGTATGAATCCCAATCTGAATTTTGCCCAAGGTATTCCCGGGAAATATGACGGACGAGGTTCGGGAATTATTGATTCTGCCTGCTTGATTCGATTGATAGACAATTTGCATATGCTGGAAAAGTCGGCAGCGTTTACGGAAGAGGTAGAGGCTGCGATGAAAGCATGGTTTGCCAGCTATTTGGAATGGCTAATGACAAGTAAGGCCGGGCTTCATGAAAGCCAGGCAATGAATAATCATGGTGTTTGGTATGATGCGCAGGCTGGCGCGTATGCACTTTATGTCGGTCGCAATGATATTGCGGCAAGTATTGTGCGGCAGGCTGCATCGAAAAGGATCGATCAGCAAATAGAACCGGACGGCAGCATGCCGAAAGAGCTTGCCAGAACAAAGTCAATGAATTATACAACCTTTAACCTATGCGCGTTTATAACTTTAGCACGTATCGGTGACGAGGTGGGGGTTAACCTCTGGGATTATCATAGTTCTGATGGACGAAGCATTAAAGCGGCAATAGACTATTTTATTCCCTATGTGTTGGACACTCGAGGCTGGCAGCATGAACAAATTATAGCCTACCGGTATCCTGGATTTACTAGATTTTTATATCTAGCAAAGATGCACTACGGCACTCAGGAATATGATACAGCTATTCAAAAATTGGCAATGGATTAAAGAATCACTGGAGAAATTATTTTGGTGAGCTGGTTGGAGGATGCGAATTTGATAAAACGATTATTAGGAATAGTACTGGGGCTGTTAGTCGTTGGCGGTGCTATGGCAGGAGTGGAATGCAGTTACTCGCAAGTTTTTGCGGCAGATGTTTTATCGCCGTGCCATGTCCAGGTTCCGGCGTTAGCGTTTGACGATACATCAGTTACTTTGGTGTGGGACAAGCCTGAACAGTATGCCGACATTGTAAATTATAAGGTTTACATGGATGGTGGTTTCATCGGATATGCCAATGATGCTGCATTGTCACTTGCCAGGCAGTCCATTAATGCGTTTTATTCCGATTCGGCCAATGCCGAGGCGCAAAAAATTTCTATCCACCATTATACTGTTACCGGATTGCAGCCTTACTCTAAGCACACTTTTACAGTAGCGTCGGTTGACAGGGAAGGCCGGGAATCGCAGCCAAGTCAGGAAGTTGTTCAGGTAACCGCCGCGAAGTCGGAAGTATTTAACATCGCTGATTTCGGTGCGGTGGGTGATGGGGTTACAGTAAATACCGCAGCGATACAGGCGGCAATTGACGCCTGTACTCCCGGGGGCAAGGTGTTGGTTCCAACCGGTGTATTTAAGACGGGTTCAATTTGGCTGAAAAGTGATATGACGCTCGAAGTAGGAGCGGGGGCAACGCTGCTGGGGTCGGAAAATAGCGAAGATTATGCCTTTCATGAACTGCTGTATCCTTATTCCGCGAGCGAACGGTTTTATTCCCTGATCAATGCTTGTACCTATGAGTATGGAAGCCTGAAAAATATCCGAATCGTTGGAGAAGGAATTATTGATGGGAATGGCTGGGAAAAAACAGGAATTGATAAAGATGATCCCACCCAGCGGATTTATCCTCACGCCAATAATATTATGAATGGAGATGTGCTCGATAAGAAGCACGTCCTTAATATAGGAATACTTGCCAAAACCAGTGTGGAAAAGGCCATGACGATGGGAATGGATTTCAAATCCGCCTATAATACAAGACCCAGTCTGATAACCTTCCGGGGGGTTGATACTGCGTATTTCGGCGGCTTTACCGCTGTAAACCCCGCTAACCATACAGTAGTTCTGATAAAGTGCAACCATGCAGCAGTAAACAACGTTGTATTAAAAACATACGACTGCAATAACGCAGATGGAATTGAATTTATTAGCAGCAATGGCTTACAGGTTTTTGATACTTTCTTTGATACAGGGGACGATTCGATGAATATGGCGGCCGGTCTAGGTGCCGCCGGTCAGAAAGAAGCTTCGACAAAAAATATTTGGATATTTGATAATTACTTCCGCCACGGTCACGGTGCCGTGGTTCCCGGAAGCCATACCGCAGCCTGGATTGAAAATGTTCTGGCTGAAGATAATGTGATTTTTCATTCGGAGGCGGGGCTCCGGTGTAAGTCCAATTGGCAGATCGGGGGCGGGGTTCGCAACGTTGTGTTTAGAGATAACGCGCTAAAAGATATAAAGCGCCAAGCCTTTATTTTTACATCTGATTATGCGGACCCGAGTGCGGTTCTAAACTATGAGGCAGCTGCAGCTCCACCAAAGTTTTACAATATCGAAGTAAGAAATAATACAGTGGATGGTACGGGGGCGGCGGCAATAGAAGTAGCTGGTGTGCAAAAGGGAGAACACGAAAATATCACTTTTGAAAATGTACGTTTTTTCTGCGCAAAACCTGCGGTGTTGCGCTATATGAAAAATAGTTCTTTCCGGAACGTTAGCTTTGAGGGGACTATTGGCGAACCGTGGAAAATTACGAGTTGCTCGGGGATACAGTTTGAGGCAACAACAATGAACAATTCGGCAATTGACGCAATGGTTGGTCCAAGCTGGCCGAAGGAAAGCTCGTTGAAAGTGAATTATCAGGATGCGGGGGTTGAACTAAGCTGGACTCCGGCACAGGATAATGTGGGCGTAGCCAGTTATAACATTATGAACGGCAACACGCTAATAGCCGTTGTTCCGGGAAAAACGCTAACGTATAAAGTAACGGATGTGTTACCTGGTTTAACATACAATTTCAAAATCGAAGCAGCCGACAGAACGGGAAATGTTACAACAAATGGGCCGGAATGCAAACTGGTTACAAAAGGCAAAGCAAGTCATAATCCTCCGGTTTTGCCTTTAAGCGAGAAAGACGTTCAGATTGAACATGTAGGGCCAACCTGGTTAACCGTTAAGTGGCAACCGACGGCTGCCACAAGTAGAATAAATCATTATGTTGTTTATGCCAATAATAACCAGTTGGCGATAGTCAATGGTGATGTATATAATTACCTTGTCGGTGGGCTGAGTGGTGCAACAAGATATTGTTTTGCAATTAAAGCGGTAGACGTCTATGGAAATTCTTCGTGGTATTCCGCCAAGCCTTTGGTCACGACTCCGCCCGGTTATGACGCGGGGGTGCCTCGCTGGAAAGCTAACAGCTATATTAGAGTTAAGGAGATAAGCGGAAATAAGGTTACACTTTGCTGGACGGCGGCTACGGATGATCGGGGAGTGACCGGTTATCGGGTGTATCAGGATGGTAAGGCTATTAATTTAGGCGGGGAGCCTTTTACACCGGTCAATCCTTTATATACCGTTCCTGTAAATAAAATTACTATCGACGGACTAACTCCTAATACCCGGTATGTATTTAAAGTAGATGCGACTGATGCGTTGGGGCACTGGTCGGCAAGCGGACCGAGCATAGAAGTAATTACACCGAAGTAAAAATGCGGGCCAATAGATTCTAGGCAAAAGGCTAGAGCAAACAGACAAGTGAAACAAGAACATAAAATAATTATTGAGGTGGATTAGCATGGGGATGAGTCAGATTTGCCAAAACGAAATAGAAGAAGCGTGGGAGCAACTTCCCGGAATAGTAAGTAATATTGTTCCGCCGTCTTTTCCTGATCGGGATTTTCTGCTTACGGATTACGGTGCGGTCGGAGATGGTGTTACCGATTGTACCGACGCGTTTATAAAGGCTATGGCGGAGGCTAACGCGGCAGGCGGGGGACGGATTGTGGTACCTCAAGGTACATTTTTTACTGGACCCATCCATTTTAGGAGTAACGTCAATTTACATATTACCAATGGGGCAACTATAAAGTTCAGTCAGGAGCCGGAAAAATACCTGCCAATGGTTCTTAACCGTTTTGAAGGTGTGGAACTATATAATTATTCTCCACTTCTATATTCCTACAATGTGGTCAATATCGCTGTTACCGGAGAGGGGATACTTGACGGCAACGCCGACAATAACCACTGGTGGCCTTGGAAGGGGCAGGAGAAGTACGGATGGCGCGAGGGGCAACCTCATCAGGCACAGGATCGGGACAAGCTTTTCGCTATGGCTGAACAGAACGTACCCGCCGAGGAGAGAAGATTTGGTAAAGGGCACTACTTGCGGCCCAGTTTTATCCAATTTTATAACAGTAAGAATATTTTAATCGAAGGCATTACTGTAAAGGATTCGCCAATGTGGCAAATCTGCCCGGTGCTTTGCGAGAATATCACCGTGAATAAGGTCAAAATTGTTGGCCATGGACCTAATACCGATGGTTTTAACCCGGAATCTTGCCGAAATGTATTAATACAAAATTGTTACTTTGATAATGGAGATGATTGTATCGCCATTAAATCAGGGCGAAATGCCGATGGAAGGCGTATCAATATTCCCTGTGAAAATATTGTGATTTTAAATAACTATATGAAAGATGGGCATGGAGGAATCACAATCGGCAGTGAAATTTCAGGGAGTGTTCGCAATGTTTTTGCGGAAAACAATGTTATGGATAGCGTTAATTTAGATCGTGCCCTGCGTTTTAAGACTAATTCCATTCGAGGAGGGGTAATAGAAAATATTTATTTTCGAAATACGGTAGTAAAAAGCATCGGTGAAGAAATTATCATTGTTGATATGGATTACGAAGAAGGTGATGCCGGAGAATTTACTCCCAACGTCCGAAATATTTTTGTTGAAAACCTGGAAAGTTACGGCGGGAAAACCGGTATACTGTTCAGTGCCTATGAACGTGCTCCCATTACGAATATAAAATTGGTGAATTGTTCCTTACATAATGTACAATCTCCATTTTTCCTAAAGCATGTTAAAGAGTTATACTGCGATAATGTTTATATTAATGAAAAGAACTATGATTCTATTCTTAATAGTAAGGGGTAAGCGGCATGAAATGGCTTAATAACTTACGAATTGGTCCCAAACTAATAGTTCTTATCGGAGTCTTTGTTATATTTCTTATGGCGGTAGGAGCTACCGGATATCATTACTTAGTAAAAGCCAGTACAAATATGGAAGAACTGTATGTGAACCGGCTGCTTCCGGTAAAATGGGTTAATGATAGCCGCACACAGTCCCGCGGTATTGACACAGACGTTTTTGAAATAATGATCACCACGGATGAGAAGCGAAAAAAAGAATTACTGCAGGATATTGCAAAACGGGATGCCGCAATAAATAAAAATTTAGAAAAGTATGAGCAGATAACATTATCTCAAACCGAAACCGAGACGCTCAAGGCACTGCATAAAAATTTGGACGAGTATCATGCATCGAGGGATAAAGTGCTAACGCTGGTTGCTCAGAATAAAAATAGGGAAGCGTATGCGCTTTTTCTGCAGGATACCCGCGGGCGGGCTGAAGCCATGCATGACAGCTACTACGACTTATCCGCCTATAACTCTAATGCGGGAAGCGAAATTAATAATCGTAATAAAGTAGACTTTAGAAATGCGATCAGGCTGTTTATCGGTACTATTTTCATAGCGCTTATCATCACAATTGCACTAGGCTGGTGTATTGCCCGTCTTATTATTAAGCCGCTTTCGGATACTACTTTCTTTTTGAATGCGATGTCGGACGGGGATTTTTCTAAGAATGTATCGCCGGAAAATTTGCAAATGTCGAATGAGTTTGGCATGTTAACCAAGGCTTTTGACAAGATGAGTAAAACCATCAAATCGCTGCTTGTGCAAATGGCAAATACTTCGCAAAATTTAGCGGCATCTTCCGAGGAACTAACGGCCAGTGCCCAGCAGTCGGCGCAATCTTCCAACCAAGTGGCCGGGGCCATAACCAAAGTGGCTGAGGGGGCTGATCAACAGCTCAAACTTGTCATTACAGCAAGTGACTATGTTGATCAAATGTCGCAAAGACTTCATAAAGTTACTGAAAATACGCTAAGAGTAACGAAATCAGCAGAAAAGACCGAACAGGTTGCCAGTGACGGAGGTTTGGCGGTTGAAAAGGCAATCAGTCAAATGAATGTCATTGAACAAAAAACAGCGGACACGGCCAGTTCGATTAGTCGATTGGCGGATAAATCAATTAAGATTGGTGAAATTGTTGGAACTATTTCCAATATTGCCGATCAGACCAATTTATTAGCCTTGAATGCCGCTATTGAAGCCGCAAGAGCGGGGGAAAGCGGTAAAGGATTCGCGGTTGTTGCTGATGAAGTACGACGACTTGCGGAGCAGTCGCAGCAGGCGACCCGGCAAATAGATGGATTGATTAGTGAGGTTCAGCAGGAAGTAAATAGTGCGGTTTCATTTATGGAAGACGGAAAACAAGAAGTGACAACAGGAGCTGCCGTAGTCAATGTTGCCGGACAAAATTTTCACGAAATTCTGACCATGGTTGAGCAAATATCCAATCAGATACGTGAAATTTCGATGGCTATCTCCGATATAACGAGTGGCAGTGAAAAAATAGTGAAGGCTGTACAGGATATTAACGGGGAAAGTAAAAATGCAGTTCAGCAAACGGAAATTGTGTCAGCGGCAACAGAAGATCAAACGGCAGCCGTGCAAGAAGTTTCTTCATCCAGTCAGGAGTTGGCGAAAATGGCGGATGCGCTGCAGCACATGACCAAACGTTTTAAAGTATAAGTTTTTTATAGGTTTCTAAGCCGAATGTCCTAGTCCTTTCAGTTCGGAGCGCATGAGTAGAGAGGAACCAAAAGCTAAAGAAACTTATTTAAATTAAAAAAATGAAAGAAGGGATGTACAGTGATACATACGTTGCCCAAAAATGGGAAACGGGCGATTGCCCTGACGACAGTTTTTTCCATATTGTCGTTTTCACCGGGTTTTGCGGCCCAGCCTGATGTTGGCGAGGTCCTGGGCAGTTTGCAAAACAATCAGGTAGTCGTGCCGGGGAAAGAAGCTCCAACCGTTAAGGCTCCTGCTAAGAAGGATAAGAAAGCACCCAAGGATCAGGGACCTAAATTTCATGTTACCAGTGTTCGCATTACAGGACAAAACGTAATATCCGAAGTCAAGCTGGCAAAGCTTGTGAAACACGCAAATAACAAAGATCTTACGCTAAGTGAGCTTAATGAAATAGCCGACCACGTAACGAAGTTCTTCCATGAACAAGGATATATGGTCGCTACGGCATATGTTCCGCCGCAGAGCATTAAAGATGGTGTGGCGGAGATTCGGGTGGTTGTCGGGAAATACGGCAGCATTCAGGTGAAAAATGAGGCCAACTTTTCTACGAAAAAAGTTAACGGGTTCTTGAGCAGGCTAAAAACTGGCGATTATGTGAAGAAAAGTTTGTTAGAGCGAGCCCTGTTAATTTTAAATGATGTCAGCGGTTTAAGCGCCAAGGCTACGTTGTCTCCGGGCAAGGAACCGGGCACTACCGATGTTACGGTGGAAGTGAGCGATACACAAAAGATTGTATTTTCAGCGGGGCTGGACAACTATGGAAACAGCTACCTGGGGTATGACCGACTCTCGATTAATGGTGCGTGGCGCAATGTCAGCGGCTTTGGTGATGAAATCAGAATCAGCGAATTAGACGGCGGCTCCGGTTTTAACAATTTGCAGGTTGCTTACCTGTTACCGCTAGGTACTCAGGGGGGCGTGTTGGACGCGGAATTTGCGCATGTAAACTATTATTTAGGCGGCAAATTCAAGTCGTTAGCAGCTACTGGATATGCAGATGTAAGCAGTCTTTATTATGCAACTCCAATTGTACGCTCTCGTAAATTCAATGTATATAGTCGGATTGGCTTTGTTCATAAACAGTTATATGATAGGATAAACACCCTAACGGACTCAGAAGATTCCACGCTGCCCTATACCAATGATAAAGAAGATAATATATTAAGTATCGGTCTTATTGGCAATAAGTATGATGATAAAGGCAGTGGCGTAACTTCCATGTCTTTGGGCGTGGAGCGGGGACAATTGAGTTTAAATACGCAGAGTATTTTGGATTATGACAATTATTATACTCATACTAATGGTCGCTTTTATAAAATAAAATTTGATGCTCAGCGACAAAAGTACTTTGCCAAACGGCTTAGCTATTTTGCAAAAGTAAACATTCAGCATGCCAATAAAAATTTAGATTCGTCAGAAAAAATCTACCTGGGAGGGCCTAATGGGGTTCGCGCTTACCCGACGGGGGATGCCAGCGGTGATAGCGGAACCATTGTAACAGGGGAAATCCGCTATGATCTGCCAAACCCGGATCTTCAGTTCGCCACATTTATTGACAATGGACGAATTACCCTTAATGAGAAACCGTGGACTACTACGTCGAACACAACTCAACTGACGGGTGCAGGCTTCGGCTTTATTTGGAATAAGGCTAAGGATTACTATGTAAGGCTTGATTTTGCTTGGCGGCTAACCGACCCCCAATATGGGGACAAGGCTACTAATGGTTTGGTATGGCTGCAAAGTGTTAAATACTTCTAATAGGCGCTATAAAGTTTAAGGAGGGAAACACATGCAAAGAAAATGGCGGCGAAAATGGGAACGCTACAGTGTACAGGTAGCACCCGGTCAAGCGGTAACTTCACGATTACAAGTAGGTGTGGCCGCAAAAAAAATAATCAAGTGTTTAATGCCGCCGCTGGCAGCCGGGATGGTTTTGTTTTGCATGACCGGGGCTTATGCCAATCCGTCTGGCGGAACGGTCACCAGCGGGTCGGGCACTATTAGTCAGACAGATACGACGACAACAGTTACACAGACTTCAAGTAAATTATCCATTAACTGGGATAGCTTTAACGTTGCAGCCAATGAATCAGTAACCTTTGTCCAGCCGACCTCCACTTCCGTTTGTGTCAACCGGATTACCGGAACGGACGCGTCTACAATTTATGGTTCGATCACGGCGAATGGAATTATTTACTTAATTAATCCTAACGGCATTTTGTTTGGTTCCAGTGCGCAGGTCAATGTCGGCAGTTTAGTAGCCTCGACTTTGGACATTTCCGACGACAATTTGGAAAATGGCAAGTATGTATTCAGCGGCAGCGGTGGCTCGGTTGTCAACAAAGGAACTATTACGGCGACCAACGGCGGCTATGTAGCGCTCTTGGGCAATCAGGTCACTAATGATGGTGTCATTGTGGCAAAGAAAGGCACAGTTGCGTTAGCCGCAGGAAACCAAGTGACATTGGATTTCGACGGGGACAGCCTGATTAGTTTGTCGGTGGATACAAGCTGTGCCAGTGCGCTGGCGGCGAATAACAATCTGATTGAGGCTAACGGCGGTTTAGTGGTAATGACGGCAAAATCGGCGGATACGCTGGCCGGAACGGTGGTCAATAATACCGGCATTATCCGGGCGGAGAGCGTTGACAGTACTACTGGTACTATACTTCTTGACGGCGGCGCTAACGGTACGGTGTCAAACAGCGGTACGTTGGACGCTTCCGGTACCTCGTCCGGCCAAACGGGCGGTACGGTCAAAGTGCTGGGGGAAACGGTTACGCTTAACGATGGTTCTTACATAAACGTATCTGGCGATGCTGGCGGCGGTACAGCTTTAATTGGTGGCAATACCCAAGGGCGGGGGACGGAGCAAAATGCTACGACCACTACGGTAGCTTCTACGGCGGTTATTAACGCTAACGCAATCACTTCCGGCGATGGCGGCAAAGTGGTGGTGTGGTCTGACGGAACAACTACGTATAAAGGTAATATTACCGCAACCGGCGGTTCGGTCAGCGGTGATGGCGGTAATGCCGAGGTTTCCGGCAAAACCAAGCTGGTGTATGACGGCACAACGGATCTTACTGCTGCTAACGGCACAACCGGAACGCTGCTGTTAGACCCTACCAATTTCATTATTGCGGAAGATTATGGAGATATGACACCGGAGGATTTGGCAACCGCGCTTGAAACGGCGAACATTACAATCTTATCAAGTAATGGCGCGACAGGTACGAACGGCAATATATATGTTTATGACGATATCTCCTGGACAGGCTCCAATACTTTGACTTTAAGTGCGTACAACAGCATCATTATCAATGCCAGTATCACGAATATGGGCGGCGGCAGCTTAGTGCTTTTGGCCGATAATACTTTATCCAGCAGTATCTATGGTACGGTAACAATTAGCTCGGGGAATACCATTAGCCTGAGCGGCGGCAGCGGTACGGCCACCATTTATTATCACCCATCCGGCTATACAACTACAGATTATTCTTCTTATTTCGCAAGCGGTACTACCTATAACGCCTATCTCATGGTTAATGACGCCACCGACTTGCAGAACATGAGTGAAAACCTAAGTGGGACGTATGCCTTGATGCAGAATATTGATTGTTCCTCCATATCGAGTTTCACGCCTATTGGTACATCGAGTAGTAGCGCGTTTACTGGAAAGCTTTATGGTTTTGGTCATACCATTTCGGATCTTACGATTACTGATACTACAACTGCATATGCTGGTCTGTTTGGCTATACCTCTGGAGCAACTATATCTAATTTAATACTCGATAACGTAACAGTTACTGGGAGTTACACCAGCGGAACTTACACAGGCGCCTTAGCAGGTTATGCTGCTTCTTCAACTATATCAAATGTTTCTGTAACAGGTTCGTCAAGCACTTCGACAACAACGGGTACGAATATCACAGGAAATTATTCAACCGGCGGTTTGGTGGGTTATGCGTATTCTTCAACCATTTCGGATTGCGCTGTAACAGATTCGACAGTGACGTGGACTGGAACAGGTTATTCAAACTCCGGGGCTGGAGGTTTGATAGGTTGGCAACAATACGGTACTACAAGTAACAGCTATAGTACAGCTACGGTAAAGGGAAACGGTACTAGCACAGGTTACGGCTTAGGGGGGCTAGTAGGAGTATTAAAAAGCGGAACCATTAGTCAGTGTTATGCTAGCGGTTCTGTTTCTGGCACTTATGGATATGGGGTCGGCGGACTTGTCGGTTGGGGCAGTGGAACGATAACCAATTCGTATGCTACCGGGGCAGTAAAAGGGTATGCTCGGGTTGGCGGTTTTATCGGGCAAGATGACGGTGCTACAATTACTAATTGTTATGCTACCGGCACTGTTTCCACTAGTTCTAGTTCTACTTCTACTCATGGCGGTTTTACCGGTTACGTGAATAGTACGTCGGCGCAATATACCAACAGCTATTGGCTTACTTCAAATAACACAACGATAACTTCAAGTGTTGGATCGTATGGTAAAACAAATTCTAATACAACTTTAACTAGCATAACATCAACATCTTCTATAGCCAGCTTTAGTTCAAGCATTTGGGACACAAGCAGCTATACTCTGCTTAGTTGCGGTCCGACAATAACAACCACAAACATAACACCTACAGGTGCAACCGAGCCTACTAGTTCCGGGGAATCGCTTTTAGCAAGTTTGCCGCATACCTCAACAAGAAAATTATCTGCCAATTGGTCCTGGGGGATTACTACAGCCGAACAGTCGGATGCGGATAGCGGTGTAACCAGTGACTCCAAAACGATGGACGCAGCCGGTGTTGCTGCACAAAGCACAACCGGTAAGGAGGCTGCTTCCAGTACAACTATTAAGGTGATCGGTACCGGGGTAAATGTTGACCAAAGTCAGGCGGACGCGCAGACGGATAAAAGCAAGACTGGGAAATAATTTGCGGATATCGAGATACCAATGGAACCAAATAAAATCATAAATCACGCGATCTAGGGCTGATCCCTGGATCGCGTAAGGAGGAAGACAAGAATGAAAAAAAGCCTGAGTTTATTGGTTGCGTTTTTATTCGTGTTTAGTTTTGCAGGCAGCGTTTTTGCCGCCGAAGGTCCCTTTAGTGATGTACCGAAGGATCACTGGTCCTATGCAGCGGTTAACCAATTGGTTAAAAGCGGTATCGTAGAAGGGGCAGAGGATGGAGAATTTCATGGCGACAGAGTGTTGAGCCGCTATGAAATGGCAGTTATTGTGGCTAAAGCCATGAAAAACGTTGACAAAGCCGATGAAAAAACTAAGGCTACAATTGATAGGATGTACAAGGAATATCACAAAGAACTAAATAACTTGGGTATTAGGGTAAAACGCTTGGAAAAGGCAATAGCCCAAGCTGAACCCAGCCTCATTGACTGGACGGGAACTAATATTAAAGCACAGTATCAGCGTTCTACCATAAGCGCTAAAGGACAGACTTCTTTATTAAATCCAACCAACGCTTTAAATAAAACGGTAAGTTCTGGTGTAACCACTACCTATCCCGATTCGTTTATGTATAGCACGCAACTGGTGGCTAATTCCCGGATTAGTGAAAACTGGACGATGCAAATTACCTTTGAAGCGGCGAAAAACTCACAAGGTGAGGATGTTGTTATTCATCATTTACCGGGTAGATTGGACTTATCAACCTATACCATTACAGGTAATATGTTTGGCGGTGAAGCTACGTTAGGCCGTACCGAAGATGTTATCATCAATGGTTTAGTGTACGATGACTGGACTTCAGGGGTTCGTTTCAAGGTTGGTGATAAAACCAAAGCAACTCTCTATGTAGGCAAAGTGGATAATGCCAGTCCTGCTTCCTATAACGGGTTGATTAGAGACATCGCCAGCTATATCAACTGTTATGACGGGATTAACTTGTATGCCGCGGATATTGCCATACCGTTAAGCAAGGCAACGAAGGTGTATGGTGCCGGTTATATTACAACCAATTACCGGTCGAATTATCAAACCGCTAAGATCGGGGAAATAGCAGTCAGTTCCAAGTTGAGTCCGATTACGGAAGTAAAAGCTGACTGGGCAAGAAGCAATTATAGCGATAACAACAGAGCGTATTTATTCAGCTTAAAATTTAAGGATGCCAATAAGGAAATTTCCCAATCGAGTGGCTGGACATTGAACTATGTTCATAATGAAGCCAAGGCAACAATCGAGAACGGACAAGATTTCCGCTATAACTACTACTATGCTACTAATACGTCTAGTGCTGCCAGTACTTCTAACATTTTCTACTCGGGTGATATTACTTTTAACGGTACAACTACGACGCTTAATTCTACTAATGGTCAAAAGGGTTTTTCCGTTACGTATCAGTATGTGCCGATGAGAAATATGCTGTTTACCGCCCGTTATCTTCAAGCCAAACCGATTAATGGCAATGCCTATGATGTCATCAAATGGCTACGTACCGATATAACCATGTATTTCTAGAAAATAAGTTTGTCATTAAGGGGGGGGTAGGGGATGAAAAAGTGTTTAGTTATATGCTTAACGCTACTCGTGATGCTGGTTATGGCCGGTACCGCGCTAGCGGCGGAAGATTCGTTCGATAATGTTCCGGCTGATGACTGGTCATATGAAGCCGTCGCCCAACTGGCGCAGGCCGGTCTCATCGATGGCTATGATAAAAATAGTTTTCCAAAGAAAAAAGTCATTACCCGATATGAAATGGCACTGATTATTGCTAAAGCGTTGGACAATTCGGTTAAAGCCGATGGGAAAAATGTGGCGCTTATCAATAAGCTAGCCGCAACCTATGAGCCGGAGCTAAAGGATTTGGGTGTAAGAATTGCCAAACTGGAAGCGCAAGTAGAAAAAAATAAGCGTGGAGATAAAATCATCTTCCAGCAGGATATTTATTACACATACACCAACTCCGGCCAGGATAATGCTTCCTATAAGAAATACTACTCAGGAACTTCAGGATATTATCAGTATTTTAAAGGTAAGGAAATTAAGCCGTATTGGATTTACTCAATGGAACCGTCGTATAAGGTAGATGATACTTGGACCGTGAACCTGGGAACTTTTTATTCATCCAGGTTGCATGATGGAGGTACAAGAGGTTTTCTATACTATGGTGAGTTTAATGTGGCGGGGAATTTCGCGGGCGGCAATATTACCGTAGGTGCATTTAGCGATTATATGAGTCAAAACGGTATATTAATGTACAGCCATGTCAACGGGGTAAAGTATTTTTTCGGTAATAAGGTAAAAGCCGCATTTTCGAGTGGTAAAATCGACACGTACGGAAATGGCGTCAATTACAGTAATATGGGGCATACATATTACGCCGCTCTGGCCTTTAACTACGGGTTACACGGCGCGTCCGGCGCTCCTGGTAAAGCCACCAATGCCACTGAGGCAAGTACGGCCGACATCCTGGCGAAAGGCGAAGACCAGGTCACCGGAGCAGTGGTGCATTTGTGGAGTCCCAGTCCGGAATATGAGCCGAGAAATTTCTTTGAACTGGGATATATTCGAGGTTTGACCAACCATCTTACTTTTAACGTCGACGGATTGCGCAGTGATCATGTTCCTTTTGGCAATACTGGGTGGATGGCTTCTCTCACGACAGATAGCGGTCAGTCGGGAGCAGGTGGGTATAAAGAGTTAACGGTGTCGTACTCTCGTATGGGAGCGAATTGCATCATTGGCAATAACGAAACCGTTAAAGATTATGGGTATGATACTAATACTGCGAAAAATCTTTATTATGGGACAAAATATAGTACAAAATACCTCCTCGCTACAAACGGTATGAAGGGCTTAGATGTTTCCTTAGATTATTATATTGAACGCTATGTGAAGTTAACCCTGGAATATGCTTACGGTAAGCCTATGATGGGTAATGACTACAATAACTATCGGTTTTTTATGATTAAGTGCGATTGGAGTGTCCGGTAAGAAGAAGGGACTAAAAGAGGAGAAGAAAGTTCACCGATTAGGGAAGCTATGTCTCCTATTGATAAGAAAAGGGGGAGGATATGATGCGCGTAAAACAGATTGTTTGTGGACTGTTTGGCTTGTTGGCCGTTGTTGCGATAGGCTTTGGACAAGTTTCTCAAGCCTACGCGGCCAGCATAGACTGCGATGCGGTGGTTGACGCGAATTATGAAGGGAGAAACGGGGCGCAGGTGGGGGACGCAAAAATGTACTCCACGGTGCAATCCGCCATTAGACATGCAGCCGGCCGGCCGGGTCATCCCTATGTTATCTACATAAAAAAAGGCGAGTACAATGAGAAGGTTAATGTTGACAAGCCCAATGTTACCTTGATTGGCGAGGACCGGGACAAGACTATTATTACGTTTGACGCCTGCGCCGC
>Ga0316604_10000956_pt1 | contig 28934 bp, 30 predicted proteins | sample OWC_soil_day20_C_FD_207650 | JGI IMG/M metagenome (GOLD analysis project Ga0316604, IMG submission 207650) | Wetland soil microbial communities from Old Woman Creek delta, Ohio, United States - OWC_soil_day20_CT | ecosystem: Environmental > Terrestrial > Soil > Wetlands | place: USA: Ohio... | reverse complement strand
TAACAGGTGAATACCTGCTTTCATGTAGAGATAATTTTGGTTGAATAATTAATAGACCCTACTTAAACTTATAATTCAGATAATCCGAAAGAAACCGGACTGCAAATGAAGTTCCGATATCCCTGTTTGTGAGCCATATTTTCCCTTTCTTAAATCTTGTGCGCGTTTCCAGTACGGCCCCCCGGAGGTTTGGATCCGGATGATTTTCGGCGAACCTGTTTTTCATAAGCCATACTGCCGACTTTTCTATATTCTCATTAAACTCTGTGTATCCCTGTTCTGCCAGCTTGATCCAGACAATGCCGGCAAGCGATACTGCCGAACCGGTGGCTGAACCTTTATCTGGCGTCCGTCCGTTTGTATAGTTATCATAATAGATGGTTCCTTCTTCCGTTTGGGTGTTTGCAAAAAGACGCGCTGTGCGGGCAGCTGCCTCCAGGTATTTTTTATCCTTTGTGAGATAAAACGCTTCTATCAGCGATTCAGCATACCATAAAGAAAAACGGGGATGAAAGGAATGTGCTTCCATTGAATTGGGTGTAAACCGCATCCACAAGCCTTCAGGCCCCTGCTTTTCGATCAGGCTGTTGCAAAGGAGGATGAATGCATTGCGAAAGGCTGTATCTCCTGAAAACTCATATGCATCCTTGAACAGGGATCCCTCTGTGTTTGGCCTTGATACGTCATACAGCTCTTGCTTCTTTTTGCCTTTCCAGAAAGGGCTGTTCTCTTTCACCACCTCCCCTGTTTTTACATCTATCAGGTCGTAGCACACGCCCATCTGCGGGTAATACATGTTTTTCAGCATCCATTTTGCTGCACCGGTAGCCACTTTTGCATATGTAGGATCTTTGGTGACCCTTGACAACTCATAGATACCCGGCGTACCATCGGAAACAGTAGCAAATACATAATAGTCCTGTCCCAGCACATCGCCATGGATAGCGCGCACCATGCCATTCAGTTTGGGATCGTCCTTTATTTCCATGTTGATCCAGTAATTGCCGCCTCTTTTCGCCGCATCCAGATAATGTATATTGCCTGTTACCTTATAAGCCGCCAGCAGTGCATTTACAGCCTGTCCAGTATGCCAGGGCACTTCGTAGGGATACCATTTTCCTTCCAGCACATTATAATCACAGCGGGACTTACCTGCGGAATCGATCAATACATCTGCCACATAGCGGGCAGTCTGATCGATGGCCCTGACGACATCTTCCTTTTTTAGCTGCGCCGGGGCTGATATCGTAAGCAGGCACATTAAAGCTGTTTTAATCCACTTCATAACGGTTGGTTTTTGAATTTATCTGGTATTTGTGCTTATGATTAGTGATTACAAGGTCATCCCGCAGCCGGAAGGTAAACCTGCGGCGATTTCCAGTGCTCCGGATGAGGATGTGGTTTATGCCTGTGTGTAAAGGTAGCTGCACCGGGTTTTGCACAGTTTTTACTTCATGGCCATTACAATACAACACCGTGCTGTCTCCGGCTGTCAGCCATGCATCTACTACCCGGGCGCTGTCTGTTTGTAGCTGGCAATAGGCATATACAACAGATGGCAGGTATTTTTCTTCCAGGTCGATAATCCCTCCATTTGTGGCTGCAAACTTCTGCCAGCGATACTTATTACCATCATAAATGTATACATCGCCAGGCGAAGGTTGCAACGCTTTATCCATTCCATCTATTGACGGCAGGTTACCGCACAGCAGCCAATTGGTAAAGTAAAAGGAGGTTGTTGGTATGATATCCTTTCTACGGGCTGGCAGCTCCTGTAATTCCTTCACCTTTTGCGACCAGGAGTGTAACACCGTATCCAGCCAGTAAGGTTGATTTTCATTCAACCATAGCTTCCTGAAGGTTTCGGCAGTAGCCTTGTAGGCTGCTACGAGACTGTCTGTGCTCATATCAGGATCTACCATAACCTGCCTGGTTCGCAGCATCAGCTCATACTGATGGATGACCAGCTGCATCGCTGCAAGATCTTCCGGATGAAGCGCAGGCACTGCCCGGTGGCTTAGGCTAGTGGCTATTCTCACAATATGTAATGCCTCGGCTATACTGTTATTATTCAGGATCATTTGTTTGCCGCTGTCAGGTACAATCTGTTGTTTCCACAGCTGATCATTCAGGTTATAGGTAACTGGCTGTTCACGCAGCTGCATCAGCGTAAAAAGAGCATTTACATAGTTACCATTATACGTACCATATGCAACGTTTTCAAAGCGGAGATCAAACCCATCAGCACCCGTATTCCAGCTTTTGTCTGCAGCAAGGTAAACCCCATACCAGTCTGCATCAAAAAGGTAGGTGCCGCCATCATCCCACACCGTAGTAAACACACCAGCGGCACCGCTCTCCCTGCCCTGTTTAATAAATCCGCCTATGTTTTTTTTCGCCATGATCATATCAGGAAACATGCGGTAAGAGTTGACAATACCCGGGCATACCATATACTGTAATCCCCGCCGGGCAAAAGGGTTTATCCACTGATCAAAGTTCGCCTGGTCTCCATATTCCCATGAGAGGTACATGATGTCTCTGGGGAGGAGGTCCAGAATTTCCGTATGCTTTAAGGCCATATCTCCCCACATCATCATTTTTTTACCATGTTGTTTCACGACATCATATAGTAATTGGAGAAAGCCGGCATAAAACTTCGGGATGCCTACGCTGTCAACATATTTTGCTGATCGTCCTTTATCAATTCCAAATGTTTCGTCACAGTTTACATTAAACCAGGGCGCGCTGAAGGCATCGCACAGCTCTCCAATTACATCCTTCAGGAATATGCGTGCACTGTCGTCAAGTGGTGAGATGAGCGTAGCTGATTCTCCCATATGCCTGTATTGAGGTAATGCGAGGATCTTCTCAAAGTGGCCGAACGACTGAAAATTTCCTACCAGCTGCATGTGATAATCTGCTGCATAATCGCTTAGTTCACGGATTTGCCGGATAGTCAGCTTTCCATCTGCCGGGGCAAAATCCGGATGAGATAATGGCTGTACTACATGTTCTATATAAAACGAGAGATAATTGACCTTTAACTCTGCCAGGCGTTGAATTTGCTTTTTTATATAATCGACTGTCGATATGGGACCGCGGCTGATGTCGTCAAACACTACCCGGGCTGGAAAATCAGGCCAGTCAATAATGGTGACTGCTGTTTTCCAGTGTGCCCCTGTAAGCTGTCTGAGCGTTTGTAAACCGTAAAACAGTCCAACTTCATCGTTGGCAGCTATGAACCGATGTTGGTGATTGATGACTAGTATATATCCTTCTTTTCCTATTTTCTCAATATTATTTTGAGCATAACGCCGGACAAGCGCATTGATAGTTGCATTACCACTAATGATATATAGGCTAATGGCTTCCTGCGGACCGGATGCTGCCGGCAGTTGCCAGTGGCGAAGGAGACGTGCCTGCATAGCACTGTCCTTTCCAGTCAGCAGTAACTTTACAGGCATGCTGACATTGTCTTTCCCCTCCTTTACAAACTGCGGATAAGGAATTACCGGTAGAACAGCTGCGTGCGTGAATACCATGGGCAAAAACATCCCCATTAATAGAAATAGATTTCTATAAGCTGTCATAGTTTATGTATATCCACTGGAATAAAAGAATTGTCCCCCCTGATAAATTAGCTCCTACTTACCTATAGTGTGTTTAAACGAACATTTACATGAAAATGAAATACCTCTACTACAATATAAGAATTTTTCCGGTAACGTACCCGTAATTATTCAATTAATTTCTTTTTTGCACCTTTCTCCTGTGTAAAACCATTGCTGCTATCCTGTATGCTTATTCCTGCTACATCCAGATCAGTGCAGGCAAATTGTTGTGTATGGCTGATCACCAGGCCTGGCCTGCTGTCCTTTTCTTTAGCACGGAATGTAATATCAGATAATCTTATATCCTTTGCATATCTTATAAACAGGCCATAAGCTGGTAATACGCCAAACATGGTAGCTTCAGGATAATCCTTTTCCAGTTCCGGCACTGGCTGGCCAGAGGCTTTGCCACCACCAGCTGTTTCGATAGTAATATGAGACAGAGAGAGCGCCTGCAAGGGTGTACCTGCAATACCTGTGATGGAGCATCCTGTAACGTCGGCACCTGTAGCATGAATATCTGACAAATGTATATTTCTTATTATTCCGGGAGCTGGTGTTGCGCCGCCTTCCTTATATTTCCGGCCCCTGTTGCACAGGCGAATGAACAACGGCACTTGTGGCCCATCTATTACTATATTATTTATGGATACATTTTCCATGATGCCACCATCGGCCATTTCCAGTGAAATGCCGCTGTTTCCTGCAGGTTTGCCGTAAATGGTAATTAATTGCGCAGATGGCCGTATCACACAATTGGTGACGGCGATATTCCTGAAACCACCGGTGGATTCTGTACCAAACTTCAGCGCATTGCAGTGGCTGCTAATGACACAATTGCTGATAGTAATATTTTCCGAAATACGTGGTGATGTGCTCTTAATCGTAATTCCATCATCATCGCTATCCCCGTTGATGCCTGATATGATTACATTACGACAGCCATCAATATCCATCATATCATTATTCTTGTTGGAATGGTTCCAGATTCTTATATCCTGGATCTTTACATCGTCACAGTCAAGGTAGTGTTGCATCCAGAAGGCTGAATTACGTAGTGTAATGTCCCGCACAGAGATATTTTTACACCCGATGAACCACAGAAGGTATGGACGATTGCGGTATCGGTCCGGCTTCTTTAGGGTATTGGTCACAAATGCTGCGCCCTGTCCATCTATGATACCATTCCCTTCAATGTGCACGTTTTCCTGGTCTTTGCAGAAGAAGAGCGCCTGCTGTGCCCATTCATCTCCATAAAATCTAATACCGGCCTGCTGATGCGGGTATAATTTTGTATCCTTTTGTCCCAGGATGGTTGCTCCTCCTGCTATATATAAGGTGACATTACTTTTCAGATAAACGGTTGCACTCAGGTATTTCCCTGCTGGAAAATACACCTTTCCTCCCTTGGCAGCACAAGCATCCACTGCTTTTTGAATAGCAGCTGTATTATCAGTGGTGCTGTCTCCGATGGCTCCATAGCTGGTTACGTCGAACCATTGGCTGCGGGCTTCAATAGTAAATAATAAGCACCAAAGCCATATGCAATGCCTTATCATGAGTTTCTCATTTTACATGTGATGTAACAAAAACTGCTATCGTTTAACTAAGATAATAAATTTACGGGTACGTACCCGTTTTTTTTATTATTTTTTTGAATGAGATAATTTATCAAACGATAAGCCTATAGGTAACACTACGAATCCGCTGATCTTCAGAAGGCTGTAAAATCAACTCCAGAGGGTATGCTTTCAATGCGGGATAAGGCGTCCGGTACCTTGCTACTATCCAGCTGTCATTGCCTGAGGTGATGCTGAGCGCCCATTGATGTGTACCTGTACTAAGCAATTCCGTTTGGCTATCTACCATTGTAATTTTCATGCTGTTGTCCCGGATAATTGGTTCAATAATCCTGACCGGTGGCAGGGCGTCATGGCCGATAACTGTAATTTTTTTTGAAGGAAGCTGTCGTCCAATAAATAACGGATCTTATAGCCTACGCCTCTTGTGAGCCATTCCTTATCTTTCATCTCACCAGATACGGTCACTTCGTAGGTGCGTGGCCAGGTCTGGTTTGCAGATAAACGGCTGTCGAACTCAAACAGGTTGGTAAAATACCCTGTGCTGTCAGTATATTCAATCCGTGGTGTTAGTGGCAAAACGCCCCAGGCTTCCGGAAAGCTCATATGCTCAGGACGGGTGTAGATGGTGGGGCTTGAAGCGCCCATGAACCCGCAGCCTGAGGCCCACAGGTGACTCACCTTTCCCCCATCAGGACAGAACATCTATTTCCTTTTGCTGCCTGGTCTTTGTAGCGGTACACGGTGATTGTGGCCATAAAGCTGGCCGTTTTCACCTCAATCACATCAAGTGTGGGCAAACATCATCAAACTGGCTTCATCAGCAGGAATCGCCTTATAATGCCACATTTTTTTGTTTCCAACTCATAAGCCAGCACCAGGTTTTTAGCTTTTGCAAAAGTGGGATATACACAGGGCGGGGTATTTAAGACTGCTATATGCTGTGGGCCGTATCCCAGCAAGCTGTCTTTCAGGATATTCTGCCGGATAAAGGCCAGGTTCCGCAGGGCCGCGGTGGCATAACGGTCATCCTTGTTTAATAGAGGTAGTCAGCGGTGGCTGTCATGCCGGTGCGCCATTGCTGTTGCTGTGTGGGCGTTAATGCCAGCTTCTGATAAGACAGCAATAACAACAGCAACTGATCTGTAGTGGTGCCTGTTCACACCAGATGCTGCCATCAGCAGCCTGCCTTTGCAATAAGGCACCTGAAAGGGTGGGTAAAGTACCTGCATAGGCCTTATTGGGATAAAGCTCCTGCGCACTACCAGGCAGGCAAAGGAGCATGAATCCTGACAATAAAAGGATCAAGTGCTGGCTACGAAACATTGTGTGTGTGTTTAATTCCGATAGTACCGGCAATTTTCTTTTGTAACAATCTCAATTGGCATAAGGTACTCAGGCTCTACGGGTTGGTCATAAACAAGGTGCTGGAACAAAGTGATGATACCTCTGTACCCTTGCTCACGCGGCTTCTCACAGATAAGAAAATCAATAGTTCCAGACTGGAGATAGCTTACATTATCTGGAATAAAATCATATCCCAGCAGGATCAGGTGTTTAAGGCCAGCCTTTTCAAGGCAACGGGCAACCAGTGATACCCTGGAGTTAGTGACGAAAATAGCGCCGATGGCATTATCTTTTTTAAGGAGCTTTGTCAGATGGCGGGCCACTATTTCATAATCCGTATCCTTAGAATCGAATGTAATCAGCTCATAAGGCAGCTGATTGTCTTTGAAATACGCCCTGAAGCCTTCTTCCTTTCTCAATATGGAATAGTTGGTATCTATTTCCTGCGCGATTTTCGTAATAACAATCTTCTGCCCTTCCCGGATGCCATAACTTGCAAGCTGAGCGGCCACGTAGCCACTATGAAAGTTTTCAGGCCCAATATAGCACATGGCGTTAAAGCCGGGAATATCTGTATTGATCAGCACATAAGGAATGCCGGACTCCTTGCAGTAATCAATGAGCTGTAAGGCAGTATCAGAAAATGTGGGTGTTAGCAGGATGCCATCCGGGGCCGAGCGTATGATTTTTTTTACCTGCTTTTTAAAAGTGGCTTCATCGTTCTGGTCAAAGAAAAGCCGCTCTACCTTTATTCCATACTGCCTGATTTCATTTTCGGCCTGGTCAATCCCTTCCTTGGGTGCTTCCCAGAAAGCTGTTTCTGGCGAGGTGACAGGCAATAGCGTGGCCAGCCGCAGATTTCCCCTGCTGGCCAGTGCCAGGCGCCGCGCCAGTACATTGGGCTGGTAATTCAGCCTTTTCATGATCTCCCGGATCAAGGCCTTTGTCTTCTCAGATACTCCTTCCCTGTTGTGAATTACCCTGTCTACCGTTGCTATAGATACCTGTGCAAGCCTTGCAATTTCTTTTACTCCTGCGGCTGCTTTGCTATTATCTTTCTTCATAATATTATTAGCTATAACAAATATAAACAATTAAACAGCCGCGTTGTATGACATTGCCTCCATGTTTTTCACTGTCCTTTCTCCAGTATGATCGAATCCCCTTTCCCGTTCATAATCCACCATAGCGGCAGACCTGTAATTGATGAACGCCTGGTGCAGGTGGCAGAGCTATTGCCCCTGCTGTACTTACTAAAATAAAAAAGCGCACCTGCCAGAAGACAGATGCGCTTTTTTACATTTGCTTTTTTTCAATAGTAGATATCTACCACCCCATTCGGGGTACCATTCGTTACCACACTCGCATGTTGTCCGCAATCCGTCACCGCATTCGCCACTGTCCAGGACAATGCTGATTGCGTACCACCCTGTAACTGTATCTGAATATTACTGAAGGTAGTCTTCGTTGTATTCGGATAATCAGTACATACTACAGGATAGTATACTTCCAGTGACTCAGCTGCCCAATAGAGCTTTTGGATATTACTCACCGAAAGATTGATAGAAGAATAGCCGGTGAAAGCAGAGGTGTAGCTATAGGTGCTGCCACTGCTGCCGGTGAGGGTCATGATACCAGTGAGGCTCGTACCGGCACTCACCCTCACAAGGTTACTGAAGATAGCAGTTCCGCTGGAACCATCTACATACCAGTTGGCAATGGCCCAGTAGTTACCACCACCTGCTGCAGAAGGCCCCCATTGTAAGACGGGTTGCAGGATGTAGGAACTATTTTGGAGACCATTGAACATAAAGATGGTCTGCCCATTGGAAGTGGAAGGTGCAGGTGGTACCGTCCAGGTGGTAGAAAAATAAGAAATCGGTGTAGACACCGGGTTACTCCAGTAAGTGTAAGCAATCCAACCGGAGCTGAGGGGTTTTACTTTCCGCGCTAAAGGAGCAGCGCTGTTGACATTACCAGGGTAATCAGGAAATGCGCCGGCATCGGCATGGATAGCGCCAAAGTCTTTGGCGACTTTCCCTGTGGCATCGTCGATGGCTCTTAAACGGCCACCCTGTACATCCAGGTGTTGTCCTTGTTCGATTTTGCTGACTTTGTCAGCTGGGCGCCAACCGCCGGGAGTTAGTACCATACCTGCCTGGGCTGAGTTGTCAGTGGCAACGGTAGTGGTAGAAACGGGGGTCGTATCCGGAGCAGATTTGGTCGTTTCTTTGCCGCATGCAGCAAAGAAGAAGGCGCTGATGAGTATCAGACCGCCAACATAGGTGTGTTTCATGCGTGATCGGGTTTTCTGGTTATTATGGGGATGTTCTTAAAGTTACCTTGTTTGGATGCGGGGACATAGCAGGGGGAGGTTTTTAAGTTGTTTTTAAGTTCCTTTGTGATATGAAAAGGGAATTACTGGTCACGGCTGATGGCTCCCATACAATAGCTATTCCGGACATGAACGTAACATATCATAGCACACACGGTGCGATACAGGAAAGTATGCATGTATTTATCCATTCGGGTTTACATGCTATACAGGCACCTGCCATTCGCATCTTTGAAATGGGATTTGGTACAGGATTGAATGCTTTGCTCACTTTACAGTATGCTACTACACCTGTATATTACTACGCTGTAGAACAATTTCCCTTGACAGCACAGGAAGTAGAAGGATTAAATTATGGTGCCGATCTACATCAATACCCCTGGAATAAAGATGTAAAAATTTCTGAAAAGTTTACCCTGCACAAAGCCCATGCATCTTTATTAGATGTAGCTCCTTTTGTCCAAACCTTTCATTTAATTTATTACGATGCCTTTGCACCTGCAGCCCAACCGGAATTATGGTCGGTCGCTGTCTTTGAAAAATTATATAGCTTATTAGACCCGGGAGGAATACTGGTTACCTATTGTAGTAAAGGAGATGTAAGAAGAGCTATGCTGGCCGCGGGTTTCAATGTAGAAAAATTAGCAGGCCCGCCGGGAAAAAGAGAAATGCTGCGAGCGGTAAGACCCTAACGACAAATGTCCCAACATATGTTGAGACACCTGTTCTTTTTTTAAACAGATTATTTTTGTACGACCTGTGTACGCAGCGTTTCTACGAGTGCACCTACCCTTCCGATCAACTGATCAGACAAGCCATTTTTCTTTGCACCTATTACGAGGTCTGCAACAAATGCATCGAAATCATCATTGGCAGCCTTCCCATTCATGCGGGAATTCTGTGCCGGATCGTGTGCTGCTGTCATACTTTTACCACCATATGTATAACTGGTAGAACCTGTACCTACACATACAAAGTCAGTGAGGTTCTTGCTAAGTGCTTCAAAACCGCTGGTATTGCCGGCGGTAACTTCTGCCAGCAGAGTTTGGAAAAATCCATTGATAGCAGTATCTGCTGCAATCACGAAGATGGTACTGTCTAATACAGAACGAATGCCAAGACGACCCTGTTGAATCATAGTACCAGAATTGGCAGGATCATTCACCATAGTGGATCCTCCGAGTGAGTCATACAATGTTTTTGTTGTTTCCGTTTTATCTGAATCTTTTTTGCACGAGGTGAGGAACAGGCCTGTGCCAAAGATACCAGCTAATAATAACAGTGCTGCGTTACTTTTCATTTTCTATTTTTTACTGATGAATAAGTTCATAATTTTTCCGGTGAATGACTGTGCCATAGCCGGACAGCCTTTCTGCATATCAGCAGCGCTGGGTACAAATCGTGTAGCCGTATAATGTAGTGACTGACCACACCTGCTGATGATGTCGTTGGCATCCGCCAGCAATGGAGAATAAGTAAATATAGCGATACGTGTTCCTGCATTCACCAATACATGATCTACGCCGGGCTGTGCATAGAGCCAGGCCTGTACCTGTTCTCCTTCCTGGGCCGTAAGTGATTGCTGAATGTCCATTCTGGCCATGATTCGTGTATGCGCATCCGCTGGCTTTGGCCGGGTTACAAGGTAAATGTGTACTAACAGTACGAGTACCAGGCACGCGAGTATACCTCCCGCCCATGGCAGGATTTTCAGAGCTTTCCTTATCATAAAATAATGTGTAAATTATAGAAACCAGCTTCCGTATCTGACGATGTAGTTTTGCTACATATTCAGATACGGGAAATATATTCAGCTGGATTTAAAAGCTAAAAAATAATTGAAGAGGGGTTATTCGGAAGTATATTCTCCTTTCAGTATGCGATCCAGTTTAAAATATCCCAGGTGTACCCGATCTGGCTTTGCAGCTGGACCAGCAGGTGTTAACTCCAAAGCATATTGTGCTCTGATAGTAGCAGGGAGTATTTCTTCTATCAATGCAAAATCATCGATATCTACACCATACTTGTCATCGATGTGTGATGTAGCACCGGGGAATGTGGTATGCTTGAAAAACGCAGTAGCTTTTGCTTTTCGAAGCGCTTCGTTCTTTTCTTTACCAGTGGAGAGCAATTTGTAATGGTATTCCTCCATTTCATTTTCTTTGTATCCACCAAGGTTGATGAAGTAAAGTTGTGTACCACCAGCTTCTTTTTCTGTACGGGGTATCACTTTTACCTGCATATCATCTACAAGCGTCACTTCCCTGAAAGCATCAAGGTGAAGATTCCCTTTTGCTTCCGGCCAGAAGGCTTCCAGCGCAGGTATTACCTCCTTCAGTGAAGTAGCGACACCAAAGAAGACATCATGCTGTTCTGTGTGTCTGCCTGCAGGCTTGCATCCTGCAAGGATCATAAAAAGCTTTACTTGTTCCATAATGATAAAAGTATTGCGACGTCTTCACCCCAGTAAAAATGAATGTAGGAGGCGAGCACATTTTGCTGTCTGTAAATAGGTGTTGGTACGGCTTTACCACGGGCATTCTGTACTTCGCCGATGGTGATGAGATTTGATGTGGCGTGTGAGTAATGGAATTCGTGCCCTTTCAAAACCGCATCTTCAATTTTTACTTTGCGATAACCTAGTGATAAGCGACTATCAACCATGCTGGTCTCAAGGTCCAGCACACCACACATGTCGTGGCGGGTGCCTTCCTGATCTGTAATAACGTTGCCGAGGTACATCATCCCCCCACATTCTGCGATCACACGTCCGCCGTTTTCGCAATAGTCGCGAATAGCTTTTCGCATGGCGAGGTTCTGCTGTAAGGCGGATAAATATAATTCAGGATAGCCTCCGGCGAGGTAGAGCAGATCTGCTTCAGGTAAAGATGTATCATGTATTGGACTAAAATAGGTCACATTTCCAAACTGACGGATATTCTCTGCATAGATAAAATTAAATGCTTCGTCCCGGGCTACAGCGATCTTAAATTTCTTTTGAAAAAAAGAATGCCTTGTCTCTGTCGAAGGTCTGTTTTTCTCCGTCAAAGCCAATAACCCATCAATATCCACCGACTTACTTACATGAGCAGCTGCCAGCTCTACAATCGCCTCATAATCATTTTCACCTGACAATGCCAACCCCAGATGTCTGGAAGGAATCTTTATCTCTTCATTCACAGGAATGTACCCCAATGGCATAATACCCACATCCCCGCACGCATCCTTCAGAAACTGATAATGACTCTCCGTATTGACAAAATTGAAAATAACCCCGGCAATCTTTACATCCGTATTAAAATTCTTCAACCCATACAACAACGGCGCCACTGAATACGCCATTGCCTTTGCATTCACCACCAGTATCACAGGTATATCCAGCAACAATGCAATCGCCGCACTACTCCCCTCCCATTTCACGGCTCCGTCATACAACCCCATCACACCTTCTGTGACTACCACATCTGCATCATCGCTGTAGTGACTATACAGATCCTGCACATGTGCCTCACTCATCATAAACGTATCCAGATTGATGCTCTGCCTGCGGGCTGCCCGGGTATGATGGGTTGTATCGATATAATCAGGGCCGCATTTAAAAGGCTGGACCTGCAAGCCCCTGTTATGCAATGCCCGCAACAACCCCAAAGTGAGTGTGGTCTTGCCTGAATGGCTGGATGGTGCTGCGATTAAAAACTGAGGCTTCTTCATTTGGTCAAAGATAGTACATTTGTAAAATTATCTATACGCCCAACGCTATGCAGCAATTAAAACCCATCATGTTTGTAGGTACCGCTTCAGACGTCGGGAAAAGCTTTATAAATACCGGTTTCTGCCGCATTTTCAAACAGGATGGTTACCAACCAGCTCCGTTTAAGGCACAGAACATGTCACTCAACAGCTTCGTTACTCCTGACGGACTTGAAATAGGCCGCGCGCAAGCAGTACAGGCAGAAGCCTGTGGGCTGCCCTGTAGTGCAGATATGAACCCTGTATTGCTGAAACCTACGAATGACAAGACCTCGCAGGTTGTATTGATGGGTAAACCTGTGGGGAGCCAGTCGGCCTATGATTACTTCATGGGGAATAATAAACAGGAATTGTTGAATGCTGCCAAAGCAGCCTTTGACAGGTTGCTGGCCCAGTATAGCCCTGTAGTAATGGAAGGTGCAGGTAGTATCAGTGAACTAAACCTGAAACACAGGGATATTACAAATATGCGGATGGCACTGCATGCAAGGGCAGATGTATACCTCGTTGCAGACATTGACAAAGGCGGCATCTTTGGGAGTGTATATGGCACAATCGCACTTTTACCTCCTGAAGAAAAAGCATTGCTGAAAGGCATCATCGTCAATAAATTCCGTGGCGATGCCCGTCTTTTTGAAACCGGAAAAACCTTGCTGGAAGAGCTGTGCGGTGTTCCTGTAGTTGGTATCATCCCTTATCGAAGGGATATCTACGTAGAGGAAGAAGACTCTGTGGCACTGGCTCGTAAGCAACAACAGGCAGGTAGTGGCAAAGTCAATGTAGTAGTAGTTTTACTAAACCGTTTGTCCAACTTCACAGACTTTACCGTACTCGAAAAAGATGAGCGCGTACACCTGTATTATAGCAATAACGCGGCTGAAATTGCACAGGCAGACATTGTGATTATACCCGGTAGTAAAAATACCATTGCAGACCTGGTGGATATCAAAAATAATGGTGTGGCAACAGCCATCACACAGGCATTCAAAGACGGCAAGACTGTGATTGGTATCTGTGGTGGTTACCAGATGATGGGGCATAGTGTGGAAGATCCTGTAGGTGTGGAAGGTACTGTTTCTTGTATGCCCGGGCTGGGGTTGCTACCAGTAACAACAGTACTTACTGAAGTAAAGACCACACAACAATGTACCTTTCAATATAAAAATAGTGCCGCTATCTGTGAAGGATATGAGATTCATATGGGGATTACCTCAAGCAACACCCCATTGAATACGATGCCCCATGGCCACGGTGATGGGTATATATTGAACGACCGCTGCTGGGGCACCTATATCCATGGCATTTTGGATAACCCTGTAGTCGTGGACGACCTGCTTTCCCCTTTCAGGCTGGAAGCTGCCGCCCCCTTTGATTACAACAATTATAAACATGAGCAGTACGATAAACTGGCACAACATCTGCGCGAACATGTCGATATTGCCTACATTTACAGTCAATTAAAAAGTGAACAATGATATTAGGTCATGGAGATGACAGGTATCTGTATTCCCGGGAAATTCTTGCTGATTTTAGTTCTAACGTGTATTACAAAGGACTTTCCATTGGTTTGGTACATCACCTGAGCACACAACTTTTCAGATTAAAAAATTATCCGGAAGCAAACGCACAAAGTTTGCAGGAAGCATTGGCACAATGGCATGAGATTACGCCGTCACAAGTCTTAGCCACAAATGGCGCAACTGAAGCTTTTTATCTGGTAGCCCATGCATGGAGAGGCCAATCGGCAACGGTTGTCATTCCTGCATTTGCAGAGTATGAAGATGCCTGCAGGGTGAATGATATTTCAGTATCGCATCTTGAATGGTCTTCTCTAAAACAGGATACTACATTTGCGACAGAGCTGGTATTTTTAGGTAATCCTAATAATCCTACCGGGGCTTTGTTATCAGTTGACTTTCTACAGGCATTGCTGCTAAACAATACTGCAATCACGTTTGTGATCGATGAAGCATATGTAGACTTTACCCATGAAAGAAAATCGCTGGTTAACTCACTGGATGACTTACCGAATTTAATTATCATCAAATCACTCACCAAAACTTATGCAATACCGGGTTTGAGGCTAGGGTATTTATTAAGTAGCACTGATACGATCGCTAAAATAATAGTGTCAAAAATGCCCTGGTCAGTGAATGCACTGGCCATTGAAGCGGGCTTGTATATTGTGGCGCATAAAGAACAACTGACATTTAATGCAGTAGATTTATTGCAGGATACGGCTAACTTAATGGCGGCATTGAGTATTCATGTGAAAGTGATGCCTACTCAAACGAACTTCTTTTTATGTGAGTTAATAAATGGTACTGCTGCTGATCTAAAGGCATATCTGGTAGAAGAGCATAGCTTACTCATCAGGGATGCCAGCAATTTCAAAAGTCTCAGTCCGAAACATTTCAGGGTGGCGACACAGACGCCCGAAAAAAATGCTCTATTGATTAAAGGTATCAATGCATGGATGGAAAAATAATATGGATTCCTTTGGTGGTGGGGTATGTGTTGGATTTGCTCCTGGGCGATCCAGGGTGGTTGCCGCATCCGGTGCGGTTGTTTGGCAATCTGATCGCATTTGGTGAAAAGAGACTCAATAATGGATCCAGACGTATTCTAAAAGGAGCTGTATTAACCGTGGTATTGTGCCTCGGGGTGTATGCTTTCTTCTATTCCATGCAGGAAATACTGCCGCTCTGGGCGAGGTATATTTTCAACAGTATTTTTGTTTTTTACGGTTTGGCCAATAAGAGCCTTTTACAGGAGGGCGCAGCCGTTTATGACGCCTTATGCCACCAGGGGCTGGAAGCAGGCAGAAAACGCCTTGCCTGGATCGTAGGCAGGGATACTTCAAAGCTGCAGGAGAACCAGATCCGGATAGCGGTATTGGAGACCTTGTCAGAGAACCTTAGTGACGGAGTGATTGCCCCCCTGCTCTTTTATGCAGTAGGTGGTGTACCTGCTATGATGCTGTACAAGATGATCAATACGCTGGACTCTATGATTGGGTATAAAAGCGAGCGCTATTTATATTTTGGCCGGTTTGCCGCCAGACTGGATGATGTGGCAAACTATATCCCCGCAAGGGTGACGGCGTTTTTGATGGTGCTGGTCTCATTCAGTAAACGGGGATGGCAGTATATATTTAAATTCGGTCACCAGCATGCCAGTCCCAATTCAGGTTACCCGGAGGCCGCGCTGGCAGGGATCATGAATTGCAGGTTCGGCGGGCCGAATGTGTATCATGGCGTGGTGGTAGAGAAGCCTTATATCGGTGAGCACCAACGGGAAATTCAACATGAAGAATTACGAAAAGTGATGTTTATAAATCAATCAGTAACTTTCCTGATGGTGGTGCTGATAATATTATTTAAAGCATTCTATTCATAACAATAAAAGCGGAACTCTGAAACCTGGTATCAAAGACCAGTTTTTATCCCCTCCCCTAACGAATCTAAATCGTCCGCCAGCTCACTCTTCCCTTCACTATCCATATAGTTATACTTCATAAGGTGGGTTTATTGTCCTTAACTGCCGGAAAGTTAATTTTATTTACTACTTTTACCCCGGTTTATGGTTTTTATACGCCTCCCAGGCGGATAAAATTAAAAGGGAATCTGGTGTAAATCCAGAACAGTTCCCGCTGCTGTAAGTTCCATCAATCGCTTTTAACATCTGCAAAGCCACTGTTCCTACCGGAACGGGAAGGCGTTAAAAGTGGAACAAGTCAGAAGACCTGCCAAAAACTATAACTACTTATCCAATGCTTTCGGGAAAAAAGTACAGGGATTGCAAACAACATACACTGCGTTTGCTCTTGCCGCTTTTTCTCCTGTCTGCTTGTTTAATCGTTAACGGGTAATTAACTGCATTAAATGTTTTAAAAGGTATGGCTATTAAAGATCTGACCAAGGTTCAGAAGATGGTTTTTATTTGCAATGGTGGAACCTGTGCTAAAGGCGGTGCAGACGAAAACACTTTAGCTTTGAGGGCACACCTCACCAAACATGGCATGGATGATGAAATTCATACTGTTCGCACTAAATGTATGGGTCAATGTACCAGCGGACCAATTATATTCATTCACCCCGAAGGTGCCTGGTATGGTGGCGTAAACCCTGAGATTGCACGTGATATTGCGACTCAGCATCTCTTACAAAACACTTTACTGAAACCACAACTTTGCTTCCCGGAACCAGATGCCTTGGTGTTACAGCCTGTAACGTTTAGCGCAGCGAAAGCAGAATAAACCACAGCATCGTCACCAACGAAAATGGTGAATATACCCTTGCCTACCTTGCTCCCGGAGAATACACATTGATCCATGCCCGGACTCATACACAGAGAACCTGTTCAATACACAATAGGCTGAGGCATAGTTTTACGACGAATCAGGATTGAAAGGTGAGGCGGAACCTGTTTATGATTTTCACATCACACCAGGCATGCCCTTGTTTATAAAAGGAAGTTTGCGCGTATATTTTTAAATTATGGGAACCGATATTTCAGGATTTATCGTATTGGCTGTCCTTGGCCTTCGCCACGGACTTGACCCGGACCACATTACAGTGATCGATGGTTATACTTACCGCCTCCACATGCACAAAAGTACATGGAGCAAATGGGTAGGTACCCTCTTTACATTTGGACATGGCATTATGGTCACCGCCATTGCATTATTCCTTTGTATACTGAAGAACAATTTCAATATCCCACCATTGCTGGATATCGTGGTTGAATGGACTGCCTCGCTGATGCTGTTCTTTATGGGTATTTCTAACCTTATCTATTTGAAGAGAGGTCAGGTACAAATGGCCGGTATCCGACAGAAATTAATCCCGAATGCATTCAACAAAAGCCTGAATCCGTTCACAGTAATACTCACAGGCATCATCTTCGGGTTCATCTTCGATACCTCTTCGCAGATTGCAGCCTTTGGTTATGCTGTAGCAGTATCAAACCAATGGATCTACGCAATCCTGGGTGGCGTAGTGTTCTCCCTGGGATTAATCCTCACAGGCACCTGCGATTCCATGTTGCTCAGCAAACTACTCAAGACCTTCGACCAGAAGAAGATCCAAAACCACCGGTTCAAATTAAATGTACTGATCACAATCATGTGTTTCGCAATTCCCATCTATAAAATACTCAGTACATGGAATACTTCCCTGGAATTGAGCGACACACAGAACAATATTGTGGGAATAATTTTCGTAAGTATCATCATTTCATTGTATGCTGATTTATATTTGAGGCACAAATTCAGTAAATCAGACAATGGAACAGAATGAGTATACAAAGAACAGATCCATCAGCATCTTAGGCTGTGGCTGGCTCGGCTTACCATTAGCCGAACTTTTTGTTCAGCAGGGATACCAGGTTAAGGGGTCTGTGACCAGTGAAGAAAAGCTGGAAACACTGTCTGAAAAAGGGGTACTCCCCTACCAGGTCACCATCACCGACCAGGCCATTGACTGTAATGACCTGCAGGCATTCCTGGATAGCGATATCCTGATCATCAATTTCCCACCCGGTCGCAGACCGGATATTGCCACTTATCACCCTGCCCAGATTGCCCTACTGATTCAGGCAATTGAGTTAAGCCCTGTCAAACACGTGCTGCTTATCAGCTCCACCTCCGTATACCCTGACCTGAACAGGGAAATTACGGAAAAGGACATAGTACCCCCGACCAAAGGTAGCGGACAGGCCCTGTTGCAGGCAGAGAACCTGCTCCTTTCACAAACGAAATTTACCACTACTATACTTAGATTAGGAGGTTTGATCGGGTACGACCGTATGCCGGCGCGCTTCCTGGCGGGCAAAAAAGATGTGGAAAACGGAGATGCCCCTATCAATGTGATCCACCAGGACGATTGCTTAGGACTGATCAGTGCGCTCATTGAACAGGAGGTTTGGGGAGATATTTTTCATGCTGCTGCCGATGAACACCCGACCCGCAAAGTTTACTATACATTGGCAGCTAAAAAAGCAGGGCTGGAAGTTCCTACCTTTGCCGAAGGCAAACCATTGTGTTTTAAGATTATCAATTCTGATAAGATCAAGCACCGCCTGCGTTATACATTCAAACATCCTAACCCACTGGCATTATTATGAAAGGGATATTAATATGCGGACATGGCAGCAGGGACCCGGAAGGAGTACGGGGATTTAAAGAGCTGGTCGCTTTGCTTAAAGAGCGATACCCGGACTATATGGTCGATTATGGCTTCCTGGAATTTTCACATCCCGTATATGCAGCGGCGGTAGAACGCATGTATCTGGCAGGAGTGCGCGAAATCCTGGCAATTCCGGCTATTCTCTTTGCCGGCGCGCATGCCAAGAATGATATTCCTTATGAGATGAATACCCTGCAAAGCCAGTATGAAGGATTGACGATACGGCTAGGCAGGCATATAGGCATTACGCCGTCTATTTTAAAACTCGCACAGAAACTTATACGGGAAGCAGGTGGTACGGGAGATCTTTCTGATACCTGTCTGCTTGTAGTTGGCAGAGGAACTTCCGATCCGGATGCCAATGCTGATGTGGCGAAAATGACCCGGATGCTGTGGGAAGGAATGGGATTTGGCTTTGCAACGACGGCCTATATCGGAGTGACAAAGCCTTTGCTGCAGGAAGCCTTGCCCCTGGTGAATCTCTTGCCCTATAAGAGGATCATCTCGGTGCCGGTATTTTTGTTTACAGGCGTGTTATTGAAAAAGATATATACGCAGCTGGACGAATACAAAGCACAGACTGATAAAACAATACTATATACTTCCGGTTTCGAATGTGATGACCTATTATTAGAGACGATCGATGAACGGATCAGAGAGGTAGAAGTTGGAAGACCAGAGATGAATTGCCAGCTTTGTAAGTATAGAACTCAGATAATTGGATTTGAGGAGGAGGTGGGCAAAGAGCAGGTGGGGCACCATCTGGCTGTGAAAGGGATCTTGTTTGAAGAGGATGAGAAGATTGAATCGGGGAATAAGGTGATCAGCAAATTTAAAAAGATATTGGGGATCTGAGTTATGGCAAAACAAGGTAAAATTTATGGTGTATCTCTTGGCCCCGGCGATCCTTTATTGATAACCGTTAAGGGCCTGCAGGTGTTGCAGCAGGTAGATAGAATTTATTATCCGGGCTCTTTGCTCGAGGATGGCAGTACCATCAGTTACTCACTGGGAATATTGCAATATCATCAACTGGATGAGAGCAAATTCAGGGGCATGTTCCTGAAAATGAGTAACGACAGAAGCGAGGTAGCAGGCACATATGCAAATACGTTCCTGCAGATGTGGGAGGACTACCAGATGGGATTACAGGCAGCGTTTGTCAGCGAAGGGGATATTTCCTTTTACAGCACATTTGCTTACCTGATGGAGCATATTCAGCAATATAAGTTGGATGTGGAGATCATTGCAGGAGTACCTTCTTTCCTGAATGGAGCGGCAGTTCACCAATTTCCATTAGGTGTACTGAATGAGAAGATAGCCATTTTGCCACGCATGCAGGATGCTAAACAATTGGATCATTTATTAGATTCTTTTGATACAGTAGTACTGATTAAAGTGCGGAGTGTGATCAAAACATTGTTGCCGGTGATGCACAACAGGGCATTGCGGATGATGTATTGCGAAAGACTGGGTACACCGGATCAGTTTATCACAACAGATATACAGGCTATTAAAGAGAGAGAACTGCCCTATTTTTCGCTGATTATTCTAAAGAAATTATGAGATTAAGTGTAGTGGGCATAGGTCCCGGCGGCGCTGATTACATTTTGCCAGTCGCACAACAGGTATTATCAGATGCAGATATCGTGATTGGATATAGTTACTATTTCCAGTTCATCAGTCATTTACTAAAACCCTCCTGCGAATGTATTGGCAAAGACCTCACTGAAGAAGAAGCACGTGCAGTACTGGCAGTAGATAGCTGTGCCCCCGGTAAGCATATAGTCGTGATCAGCTCTGGTGATGCAGGGATTTATGCTATGGCATCGCTGGTATACCAGTACGCAGGCAAACACCCGGAAAAAGAGATTGCATTACAGACTATTCCGGGTATCAGTGCATTCATAGCCGCTGCAGGTAAACTAGGCGCCCCACTGGGCCATGATTTCTGCTGCATTTCCCTATCAGATTTAATGACACCATGGACCACCATAGAGCAACGTATCAAAGCTGCGGCCTTTGGTGACTTCGTCACCTCATTATATAATCCAAGAAGCAAAAAACGCTTCTGGCAACTGGAACGCTTTAAAGAGATCTTTTTAGAACATCGTTCGCCGGATACACCTGTGGCAATTATACGCCAGGTAACACGCCCGGAAGAAAACATCCTCATTACCACACTAAAAGAACTACCTGTAGCAGCTGTAGATATGTTCTCGCTGGTGATGGTGGGTAATTCCCAGACATACCAGTTCAAAAACTTCTTAGTTACGCCACGTGGTTATTTAGATAGAAAGCCACAGAGCGGACAGGAGATCCAGGACGAAAGTTTCAGACAGATCGCCGCACAAATGCAACGTACTGATTTATCACCTGCCGATAAGTGGGCGGTAATGCGTTGTATACACACAACGGCTGATTTCGAATATGAAGATTTATATCATTCTAACGATAATGCCATTGACCGCTGGCAGGAATACCTGCAACAAGGCGGTACAATTGTAACGGATGTGACAATGGTGCAATCTGGTATTACCCGTTCTTTTCTGGAGAAATATCAGTCTCAGGTACATTGTTATTTAAATGCAGAAGGCGTACTTGAACTCGCGGCACAGAAAGGTTTGACAAGAAGCCAGGCCGGGATGCGGCTGGCGATAGAGAAGCACCCGGAGGCATTGTTTGTAGTAGGAAATGCACCGACGGCTTTGTTTGAGTTATGTGATCATTTGGGAAATGCGGGCTTTAAACCTGCAGGCATCATTGGTGCACCGGTAGGTTTTGTGAATGTGGTGGAGTCAAAATTGAAATTGCAGGCGATGAAGCATATACCTTATGTGATAATAAAAGGTCGCAAGGGAGGTAGTAATGTGGCAGCAAGTATCGTAAATGCAGCATTCTCTTATGAATAAATACGTGGTCATAGGTATTTCAGATCAAGCACACTTCACCTTACCAGATGAAGTGCAGACCCTATTACCACAACACCGGTATTTTTCGGGAGGCAAACGACACCATGAACGGATACAGCAATACCTGCCTGAGAAATATGAATGGATCAATATTACAGGTGACGTTCCCGGCTTGATACAACAGTTTCGCCAGCTGGATGGCACTATAGTGATCTTTGCTTCAGGCGATCCTTTATTTTATGGATTTGCAAATAGCATCCGGAAGTATGATCCACTGGCAGCTATGAAGGTCTATCCTTATTTTAACAGCCTACAGTTATTATGTCAGAAATGCAATATCGCTTATGCCGGAATGTATAACACATCTGTTCACGGGCGTGGATGGGATGAATTGGATACAGCACTGATCAAAAGAGAAAAGCTGATCGGAGTATTGACAGATGGAGTAAAAACACCTGGTGCTATAGCAAAAAGACTTTTATCATTTGGGTATAACAACTACACAATGATAATAGGTGAAGGGTTGGAAGGTGTGGAGGAAAAAATCACAAGACACTCATTATCAGAAGCCACAAACAGTTTATTTCACACCTTGAATTGTGTATTATTAATACAATCTACGCCACGCAAAAAATATTCAGGCATACCAGATGCATTATTCGAAGGACTACCGAACAGGCCAAACATGATCACCAAGATGCCGATAAGGCTATTGAGTTTGACCCAACTGGATTTGTTTCAGCGAAGTGTATTATGGGATATCGGTTTTTGTACCGGCTCAGTAGCCATTGAAGCAAAGAATAATTTCCCTCATTTACAGGTAGTCGCTTTTGAAAAGAGAGAAGAATGTGATGCCTTGCTGGATATAAATGCCTGCAAATTTGGAGTACCTGGAATCATAAAGGTGATGGGTGATATTTTCGAGCAGGACTTATCTGTCTATCCCCTACCCGATGCGATATTTATTGGAGGCCATGGAAATAGGTTAGACACTTTAATCCATCGCTTGCATTTGCATATACAAAAAGGCGCCCGCATTGTCATGAATGCGGTCAAACCCGACAGCAGGGAGCAATTTACGCAGGCCATAACGACCTTAGGCTATCACCTGCATCCCCCTGTAGATATTACAATTGACGATCATAATCCGATTACTGTCCTCACGGCAGAAAAAATATAAACATGAACAAAACAGCGATCATCGCCAGTACAGACAGAGGCGTGGAATTAGGTTTGCGCATCAGACAGGAATTTCCTCATGCTGTAGTGGTAAGTACGCGCACACATGAGCAGGTAACCTCCATCACTGCTATTGCAGATTTCTTACAGACCAATTACGACAACTTCGACACCCTGGTATTCATTGGCGCATTAGGTATTTGTGTAAGAAGTATTGCACCCTATTTACAGAACAAACATACAGACCCTGCAGTCATCAATATGGACGACCATGGGTATTATGTGCAGGCAGTAGTATCCGGGCATGAAGGTGGCGCAAATGCATTAGCCACGAAACTCGCACTTGCTACGGCAGGACAGGCAGTGATCACGACCAGTAGTGACCTGCAACAGTTATGGGCACTGGATACATTGGCCGCGCAGTTTAATTGGAAAGCAACTCCAAATAATGCATTGATTGCTTTATTTGTCAATAACAAACCCACAGCAATTTTATTAGATATTAAAGATAAAGGCACACAGTATCTGGAAAGAACAAAGCCGGCCTTTGCCGATATTTATTACGCTTTTGGGGAGATCGACTTTTCGAAATATGAATTACTGATTGCGGTAACTTATAAAAACTATGAGGCCCCCATTCCGGTATTTCACTACCATGTCCCCGTATTGAATATAGGTATGGGATGTTCAAGAGATATTGAAACTGACCTGCTGGAAGCTTCACTCCATGAGCAGTTTCAGATACAGGGACTGGCTTTATCCTCTTTAAAAGCAATCGGCTCTATTGATATCAAAGGAGACGAAACTGCTTTCATCGCCTTAGCACAAACATTAAGTGTACCCTTTATCACCTTTACTGCGGATGAATTAAATACACAGGTAGTTCCAAATGCATCTGAAGTAGTTCTGTCTAAATTAGGCGTGCACAGTGTATCTGAAGCTGCTGCCATGTTGCTCTCCGGTAATACCGGTTTATTTCTCGAAAAGCAAAAGATAACAGTAGCCTCCGGCAAAAAACATACACTGGCTATTGCCATTGATAAAAGTGCAGTGCGCAAAGCAGAGGTGGTGATCGTAGGTGCAGGACCGGGAGATGCTGAATTGATCAGTATCAAAGGAAAACAGTTATTAGAGACTGCGGACCTGATCTTATATGCAGGTAGCCTGGTTCCGGAAGAACTCACCCATTATGCGAAAACAGGCGCAGTGGTACGTAACTCCGCTAGCATGACACTGGAAGATCAAATCAGTCTCATGGAAACACATTATGCGAAAGGACATCTGATCGTACGTTTACAATCCGGCGATCCTTCCATATATGGCGCGATACAGGAGCAGATGACCATCTTTGATGAGAAAGGCATGGACTACTCCATCGTACCGGGTATCTCTTCGTTCCAGGCGGCAGCAGCTTATCTGAAATCTGAGTTTACCATCCCGGAAGTCGTGCAAAGCATCATCTTAACACGCGGTGCCGGCAAAACCCCATTACCGGAAAATGAGAAACTGAATGAGATGGCAAAGCATAAAGCGACCATGTGTATCTTCCTGAGTGCGACTATTGCTAAATCAGTACAGGCACAACTACTGGAACATTACGCACCTGACACACCGGTGGCAGTTTTGTACAGAGTAACATGGAAAGACGAAGCAGTATTTACCGGTCAGTTAAAAGATCTTGCCCAGATCATCAGGGATAATAAACTGACCCTCACTACCCTGGTCATTGTTGGTGATGCAATTGGTGCAAGAAAAAACAGGTCACATTTATATAGTCCTGAATGGAAACACACATTCAGAACAGGTAAAACATTAAAAGTATAATCATGATACTCGTATTTGGTGGAACGACAGAAGGAAGAAAAACGATGGCCCTGCTGGAACAGGCAGGCTTACCCTATTGCTATTCCACCAAATCGGAACTCGAAATACCATCGCAGACCTATGGTACATACAGGCATGGCGCACTCACCCCTGCTGCATTACAGGCCTTCTGTAAAGAGCAAAGTGTACGGGTAATAGTACATGCCAGTCATCCGTTTGCAACTGTATTACACCAGACAATTGCGGAAGCAGGCTTGCCTGTTCTACGCTTTGAAAGAGAATATCCGGCGCGTACAGTACATCCGCTGGTGCATTATTTTGATAGTTATAATGCAGCAATGGACTACCTGTCCATACATCCTGTAAAAAAACTATTAGCATTGACAGGTGTACAGACAATCAGTCAACTATACAGATATTGGCAGCATAATGAAACATTCTTCAGGATCCTGCCAAGGAATAGTTCACTGGAACAGGCCTTGGCAGCAGGTTTTCCAAAAGAAAACCTGATCATGGAAATGCCGGGCAATGAAGCGGCACTGATTGCTTTTCACAACATTACAGGTATACTGACAAAAGAAAGTGGAGAATCAGGTTTATTATCTGTCAAGATCAATGAAGCACTGGCAGCTAATATTCCCATTTTTATCATTTCCAGACCTGTTATGCCGGCAGGCTTTATATCCGTAAATGAGGATGATTTATTGGATCATTTAAAAGTCTATGGAGCATGTCTCTAAGAACAGGATATACCACCGGCGCCTGTGCGACTGCCTGTACCAAGGCAGCCCTTACAGCGCTGTTGACTCAGACACCTGTTGAAGAAATTGAGATCACATTGCCACTGGGTCAAAAGGTATTATTCACAGTAACCTGTTCTTTTAACAACCTGAATGCAACCTGCACCACGATCAAAGACGGTGGCGATGATCCGGATGCAACACATGGAGCTACCATCGGAAGCAGGGTTTCATTAAATACAGGTGACGATATCGTTTTTCTAAGAGGCGAAGGTGTAGGTGTAGTCACATTACCCGGTCTGGCCATCGGTGTTGGCGAGCCTGCGATCAATCCCGTTCCAAGAAAAATGATGCAGGATGCCGTGAATTTTATCCGGCATCAGTACCAGCTCACACAAGGCGTTGACATACAGGTATTCGTGGTGAATGGAGAAGAGATCGCAAAGAAGACGTTGAATGCACGTATCGGTATTATTGGCGGTATATCTATATTAGGTACCACGGGAATTGTAAAACCATTCAGTGCCTCTGCTTATATCGCCAGTATTACCCAGGGCATCGATGTATCAATTGCCAATGGTTGCGATACCGTAGTGATCAATTCAGGAGGTCGCTCTGAAAATATATTAAGAAAGCGCTTCGCGCATCTGCCTGAGTTTGCCTTTGTGCAATATGGTAACTGGATTGGTGAAACATTGAATAAAATAAAAACCACGCCCCTTCGGAAAGTGAAGATGGGGATTATGCTTGGTAAGGCCTGTAAACTGGCACAGGGAGAGCTGGACACACATAGTGGTAAATCCAGCTGGGATAAACAATTCATTTATGAATTGGCTATAGGGTGCGGGTATCCTCCGGAACAATGTCAGCCTATTCTGGATCTGAACCTGGCACGGAGACTAACAGAATTGTTTCCTTTTAATGCGGAAGAACCTTTCTACAAAGCATTGGCAGAACACTGCTATGCGGTATGTAAAGTGATCATCCCTGCCGTAAGACTGGAAATATTATTGATTGATGCGAATGATAATATAATTAGCTGGTAGTGATGGTTGGATTTATTATTGATTGATGCGATGACAATATAATTAGCTGCTAGCGAGGTTTGGAAATACTATTGATTGATGAGAATGATAATATAATATGATTGGATTTTTATTAACAGATTCTATTTTATTAGGAGTACAACATTCTTTTGAACCGGACCATATGGCCGCCGTTTCTGTATTAGCATCTGAAAAAGCGAACAACAAACTAAGTCTCCGCAAACTCATCTGGCGATCTTCCCAATGGGCATTAGGGCACTCGGTTTCTTTGATCCTCTTCAGCTTTTTTGCCTTATTACTGAAATCGGCTTTGCCCGTAAATATATCCGGCTATGCAGAAATGGCGGTAGGCCCCGTCATGATATGGCTGGGAATTTCCGCCATCCGCCGCAACCACCAGTTAAAGAAACTGATGGCTACCCACAAGGAATTTGCAGAACACGACCACCTGAACAATGCCCTGCATATTCATGGTAAACAAGGGAAGGAGATCGCCATGAATCCCCTGAGCCGTAGCTTTTGGGTAGGCATGCTACATGGCCTTGCAGGTACAGGTGGCGCCTGTGCCATCGCCCTCATCCTGGCATCAAAAGATGCAGGTACGGCCATGTGGATCATCGTATTGCAAAGTTTGGGAATCGTTATTGCCATGACCACCTATAGTTGTGTACTGGCATTTTCCGTATCCCGTTTTATTGAAAGAAATCAGGTGGCGTTCAAATCAATGAACGCGATCGTCGGCCTCTTCTCGATTGGAGTAGGCTGTGTATGGGTATATAATTGTTTTGTATGATCACGTATCCTTTTACTGCTATCTGCGGACAGGAAGATTTTAAACTGGCGCTGACACTGTGTATGATCGATCCCGGATTGGGAGGCGTACTCGCACTGGGTGACAAAGGCACTGGTAAAACCACCACTGTAAGAGGGCTAAGCCATCTCCTGCAGGATGTTCCTTTTGTAAACCTGCCAATAGGTGCAACAGAAGATCGTGTACTGGGCACCGTAAAACTGGATGTACTCCTGAACGAAAAGCGGCTGGAAATACAACCCGGTTTGCTGGCAGCAGCACATCATGGAATACTCTATATAGACGAAGTGAACCTCCTGAGTGATTATCTCATGGATGTATTACTGGATGCTGCGGCAAGCGGTGGCTATTATCTGGAAAGAGATACCATCTCTCAGTGGATGGAAAGCCGCTTTTGCCTGGTAGGCACCATGAACCCGGAAGAAGGGAATCTTCGTCCACAGTTGTTAGATCGGTTTGGACTGAGTGTACATATCAGTACACCTACAGATAAAGCATTGCGCATGGAAATTGTACAACGCAGGGTAGCTTTTGATACAGACGCAGCAAAGTTTGTTAAAGAATATTGTGAACATGAAAAGATGCTTGAAGCGCAGATCGTAGCCGCTCAGAATTTTTTACCCGCTGTTGCGATTCCAACAAAGATCTATGATGTAGTAACTGACCTTTGTATCCAGCACCAGGTGGAAGGGATGCGTGCAGATATATTATTGATGAAAGCAGCCAGGGCACATGCCGCGTTGCATGGACAAAATACAATAAGAGAAGATGATGTGCGTGTAGTACAAAACTTTGTCCTCTCCCATCGTTCACGTCAAACACCGCCCTCTCAAAGCTCTTCCCGCGAAAGTAAGCCTTCGGGCGATAAGGAGGGTGAGCCGAAAAAGGTCAGAACGATTTAAATAATTACCTTTTACAGGCAGCTGGCACTGAAAAGAGGTTGAACCTCAAAAGCGGTCCGAAAGGCCGTAAAAGAGGCCTGCCAATGCCTGTAATGTCCACTCCGGTCATCGGCAATGATCATCGAACACGCGATCTGCTAGGCACAGTGAAAAATTACTTACTCACTGGCCAACCTGAAATAATATACCAGCGTAAAGCTTCCAAAGCCGCCCTGTCCTTGCTATTTTTGATTGACAGCAGCGGCTCCATGATCAAAGACAGGCAGATCGCTTATATCAAAGGAGTCATTGCTCAAACCATTGCGCAGCATCAACACAAACGGCTGCGATATGGCGCAGTAGCCCTTACACAGGGCGATGCACAACTGGTATCACATTATACAACAGACACGACCAGTTTTATCGAAAGTATCGCCCAATTACGGTCAGGCGGCAAAACCAATCTGAAAGCAGGGTTACAACTAATACAACAAATGAAAACATCCGATAAGACACAACTTTACATCTTCACAGATGGAAAGATCAATACCGGCGGAAGTTTGCAGGAATCGGCCCTGTATTTCAAACAACACCTCCGGACTTTATCGGCAACCACTGTTGTCAATATTGAAAGCGGTTTTGTGAAACTGGGTAAGGCTGCTGAACTGGCAAAAGGTATCGGTGCTACTTACTTAAACTTATAAGAAGTGGTCCATTTTCAAACTGG